>JAEEGG010003573.1_pt1 | contig 38682 bp, 38 predicted proteins | sample 9134161 | NCBI WGS metagenome assembly JAEEGG01 (sample SAMN16246543, study PRJNA631951) | gut metagenome | biome: gut microbiome; feature: rumen; material: CR-attached | host: Bos | place: Iran: Karaj | collected 2018-10 | reverse complement strand
CCATCGACTTTGCCGGAGGCGGCGCCTTCGCTGGCGGCCAGACTTACGTAGCCCTTTCGCGATGCACTTCGCTCGAAGGACTCACCCTCAAAGCCCCACTCCGTCAGTCAGATATTTTCGTACGTGCCGAGGTGGTTCAGTTTGCCAATCGGTACAACGATCAGCACCTCATCGACCAGGCCATGCAGGAGGGCCGCGCCGACCGCGAATACCATGAAGCCGTGCGCGCTTTCGATGCCCTCGACTTCTCTGGCTTCCTCGATCATTTCTTCACCGCCATCCATTTGCGCTACGATATCGAGAAGCCCCACATCCGTCGCTTCATCCGTTCCAAGCTCGAAATCATCCGCCGCCAGCGTTACGAAATCGAACGCCTCAAGGCCGAATACGCCACAAAGTTAGAGTCCATCCGAAATAAGTATGCCGCTGAAAACAAGCAACTTAAGGATGAACTCAAAACCAAGGACGACATGCTCAAGCGCCTCGCCGCCGAGTACACCATTATGGGTCGTGAGTGCGAGCACGAGCACATGATCGATGCCGCCATCCGCAACTACGAGAAAGCCCTAGAGCTCTACCCCGACGCCCCCGACCCTCGCCGCCGCCTCAAGAAACTGAAGCAGTAAACTGGATCAGCTGAACTGGATCAGCTGAACTGGATCAGGGGACGGTTCTCCGATCCGCGACAGCTGGATCAGAGAACCGTCCCCCGATCCAAAGAACTGTCAATTGTCAATTGTCAACTGTCAATTCTAGAAGCTGAACGCTCCAAGCACGAACGTAATCGCCGCAATAACTAATACCGTAATAACCATAATTGTAAAGTTTTATAATTGATAATATATTAATCGTCAATGGTCAATTGTCAATGGTCAATTTCTTGATATTCAAGAATATCTCCCGGTTGACACCCCAGTTCCCTACATATCGCCTCGAGCGTCGTGAAGCGAATCGCCTTCGCCTTCCCCGTCTTCAGTATCGACAGGTTAGCCAGCGTCAGCCCCACTCGTTCGGCCAACTCGCTCAGCGACATCTTGCGCTTAGCCAGTTCCACATCAAGATTCACGATTATCTGTCCCATACGCCTAGATGGTTAAATCCTGCTCCTCTTTCAGTTTCAGTCCGATGGCAAACGCCTCGGCCACAATCAGTATAAACACCCCGAAAATCAAGTCGTTCGTATCCTCTTGATAGATGTAGGAGAACGAAAAACCTTCGATGGCATCAAATAAAATCATAGCCACCTCTATCCCGAGCAATCCCCAGCCCGACCAGCGCAGCAGACTCACGTTCTCCCAAGTAAACACCTGGTCGCGGTTCACGTTTCTGATAAATCGTATGAAGCATGCCAGCGCGTAGAGACCCACAAAGATGATCACGAAGCACAGCAGTAACAGCGACGCATCGCCCCAGAAGCCGTGGTGATACGTATAGGGGTGAGTACGACCTTCTTCCCAACCCTGCATAAAGGCCTGAGCCCCTTCGCTAAAGCCCAGCACAACACCCACCACAAAATTTGCTATCAGCACCACGAACATCAGCAAACAGAAGAAATTCATTTTCTTTTTCATACACCTTATATATTTTTATGTTATTACTTTCGCTTGAATGTCTATTCTCGAAACCGCCATTTATTGATTTTCGTGAGAAATTTATCGTTTTCTTGCAATCATTTATCGATTTTCGATATGCAAAAGTAAAAACTTTCCCCATTCCAACCAAACTTTTTCCCAAAAACTTTATCGTTTTTCGATAAATTTAACGTTTCTCCGCCTCAGCTGGATCAGGGGACGGTTTTCCGATCCAGCTCAATTGAGCGGATCAGAGAACCGTCTCCCCGATCCAAACAAAAATCCCTAGTCATTTTAATGACTAGGGATTGATGTTTTACCCTTGCAAGAATTTAATCTTACGGCGGTTGTTCTCGGGACGGACAGCGAAGTGAATCCAATAGCGCCCTTGCTTGTTCCGCTCAATGAAGAGTTCATCAAAGTCCCGCTTGGTTCCATCTGCAATATCTAAGAGTATGTTCGCATAGCGAAGCGCCTGCTCCACCCCGATGCATCTGATATCCACAGCGCAACCCGTTAAGTGATTACTACTTGGTGATCCACCTGCCAATTTATTCACTTCTGGCGAGCGATAACCCGAGGTAATGATAATGGGCGCCTCATGTCCCCCGTCAGACCCCACCTCTTCATACAGCACATTATTGCTGTACCTCAGATCCTCTAACCAATTCTCGCAAATATTGCGAAGATTCTCTATTGCCACGCGGCTTGGAATATTCCCATCAGCCGTTTTGTGGCTTGTCTTACATACCTCCCCGAGCGTGAAGTTAGGCGATAAGCGAAGGCCATCAAGCTCGCTTGAATGGCTGAGCGCAGCCTCACTCGGCGAAGCCAAGTGCTCGGAGAGGTGCATGTTCTTATTAATACTTACTTTTTCCATTTAAAAAAACGTTTTGCAATTTTGGAATTTGGGAATTTGGGAATTTGGGCACATTACATTTTACCAACTTTCTTATATTTGAAATGCTGACGCCCATCCTCCACAAATGTCTCACTTACAACGATCATCTTATCGTCTACTAGACGTTTGATCTTGCCGTTCACTCCATTGTCGTTCTTGTAGCCGAAGCACTTCATCACGTCTTCTCGGGTGAAAATCTCTGGCAAACGATTGTATCCATCCACAGATTTCTGACGATGGCGCTTACCAGTAATCTGCACATCGCCGTTCATGTCGTCAAAGTATTTCTCAGCCATCACTCCGAAGAAATGCTGCTGCGTGGCGTACTGGATTCGGGCTATCAGCTCGCAGAGCTTCCAGTCTGTCTCATCCACTTCGTACTCACCAGTCCAGTAATTACCATCCTGCTTCAGGCTACTCCAGTGGCGCATGTCTACGAAAGGCGCTGCGTAGTTCAGTCCATGGTAGGCCACACGTTTCAACATCAACTCATTGGCTTCCGAGTTGTCCTCAGCACAGTCCTCCATACGATTCTTCGTCCACTCCCACAGATGGCGCACCAAGGGCTTCACGGGCAGTTGTCCCGTTCGCTTGTCGAGCTTGTAGGCCCACTCTTTCATGCGCTTTAGGCGCTCCCAGTCCACATGCTCTTCGTCCTCATAGTCCAGCATCTCGAAGTTGGTCTTGGGCATGGGCAATACAGCCAGTCGCGTGCTCAGACCAGAGCCAAAGTTCTGCTCAGTAACCTTCTTCTTCAGCGCGATGGGCGTACCCGTGTAGATGAAGTTCCAGGTCACATTGAAGTTGTCTACAGGCGAATCCAGGTTCATGTACATCTGTCCATCTTCCTCGTTGTGGAAGGCTTTCAGTTCCATCGAGAGTTTGTTGATCCATGAGCCCCCACTCTGCAAGGTTATCGAGTTATCCAGCTCCGTATCAAAGGTGAACATGTGGAGCTGAATCTCCTTGCCATTCACATTCTCCTTGGCGTTAATCATGTCAGTGATAAACTGGCCGTTGGCCGTTCGGGCGGGGTGAATGCGGATAATCACCTTGGGTTTATCCTTACCCTCCTTGTTGGCTGCCTTCTTCTTCGTAGAGTTCTTATACTCGTTGAGCGCCTTTTTTCCCGCCTTGTCAGCTTCCACCATGGGCTCTGCCAGAATCTTATACAGATCGTCGGCCATCGACTTTCCACTGGCGGGATGACCAATCACAAACAGTGAGCAGTTCAACCTGCGTTCATTCTGAGGCTTGTGGTAGAAGCGATACCAACAGCGCGTCATCAGCGTCATCAGAATGCCACCAGCGGTAAACAGAGCTGCTGGATATTGCGTAGGTTTCAGCCCTGCGCACACATCCTTTAGTAAAGGAAATTCATCCCACAACGACTCTATCTCTGCGCCCCACTCCGATAATCTCTGCTCCATATAGGAGTCATTATTATCTTGCGCTCCCTGAGCTTGATGGGACGCACCCTTCACAATCTCCTGGTAATTAAGGCCTGTGAAATCCTTCACCGCCTCGAGCATGGCTTTGGATGGCAGCGATCCCGCATATTTCTTTTCTTTCTGTGCCACGCAATCCGCTGCCGACGAGATCGTCTGCCCAACATCTTCATTTCGTTCATCAATGATTTCTTGGACCCATGGTTGGGCTTCGACGATTTTCTGTACTGCGGTTTTGTCGCCGTCGAGCATAAGTAGTAGGTCGGTTGCCAACTTAAGGCTTTCTGTATGTCTGTTGCTGTCATCTTTGCAGGGCAGTTTGTCCCCATACCGAGCATCAATAATACCTTGAATATCATACCCACGCCATTTTACATCGTTGTTCTCCACTTGCTCAGCGTCCACTGTCCGCTCTTCGCCAATCCCTTGTTGAGCATTCTTAGCGGCCACAGCAACAGTCTTAGTAGCGCCAGAATGATTAGCGCGATACTCAGGCTCAAATTTCTCAGCAAAATCTTTGTTCTCATACGTAAATAATTCATTATCCAAATACAAAATGTCATCATTTTTACAAATGTAACTCATTCTACTTGAGTCCTTGCAACTCTCATCTACTTCCACCCCGAGCACCTCGGCCATGGCATGCTGGTTATCGATCAGGTTTCCCCAATCCAAGCGGGATTTAAAAACTATTTTAAGTCCTTTGCCCGATGGCGTGATATAGATGAGCACGATGCCCAGAGCCTTCCAGTCCAACCCCTTCTCTATCCAGCCTTGATAGATGGTAAGCGGGTTATCAATGTGGTCAATATCCATCACCACAAGGCCCGTCAATCGGGTGGCCGATTGCTTGCGCCATGCGCCAACAACACCCTTCTTTGATTCGGTTTCGTCGAAGGTGGCTTGGAAAATAAAGGCAGGTAGTCCTCGCTTCAGTTTCGGGTCTCCAGTCTCTCGATACTTATCGATCGACTCATTCCATTTGGTTGCCTTGACGAGGGCCCAAAATTGGGCCTCGTCTACTGGCAACGTTGGATTGAAAAAGTTCTTCTGATAACAAAATCCCATAAGCTAGAGTGTTTGAAGGTCAGTAATATAGAAGGCATTCTCGTGACGTACCTGGTGGTTCTGGTCTTCCCACGTGCGATGTTTCCAGAATCCCTTCACCACGTAAGGCACTTGCTTGGAGAACTGCGTGTCGCGATTTTTCGATGCTAGTTCACCTGTCATTTCACCATAGATTGTGTCGCCACCATGCTTCATCACTACACCACGACTCTTAAAGTATTCTGAGCCGCCGTTCTGCTTTTGATACTGGCGCTCAGAGTATGCGCCCACCTCTTGAATCATCACTAATGTTTCCATGTTAATGTCGATTTTAAATGGTTAAACTCTATCAATAATCTCACGGCTTGCGATGATGTCTTTCACATCATCAGCCTCTCGGTCTATGGCCTTTGACATGCGTTTTACGCCCATCATCTTAGGATAAAGCTCATAGACTTTCACGAACTTGGAATTCTCGGTTACACGACCGAAGTCGGTATACCCCATCAATGAATCCGTTTTCGTTATCTTCGAGGGTGGATTATTGGGCTTATAGGTTAATACCCCGGTGTTCTCATCAATATAGAGCACACCCTGCAGTTTCTTACCTGCCTTCAGCAACTTGAGAGCTGCGTCGGCGTTTAAAATTTCAATGAATTTTTTGACCTTCGGTCCAAAATTCTCACGCTCTGCAGAGTTCAAACCTGTTTGACTCTGCTCTCTCTTAATCGAATCTTTCATGTTGTTGAATTTGTGAGTCTTAGCGGGAAAAGCGAAGTTTTAGTTTGAGCTCAATTACATCCGGATACTTTTCCTCCGCTCACCTATCCAACTCGGTTATTGTTTATTGTACTCTCTTTCCATCCAGCTTCCGAGGTAGCCCAACGGCAGACTATATTCTCCGTCCTTCCAGGTCTTCCAACCATGCTTCTCGATAATGCCATCAGCCTCTTTCAGGAACTCTGCCACCACCTGCTTACAATGCTCCTTGCTCTTAACGTGCTTCCAATTTGCATCCAATAGCTTCTGGGCTGCTCGATTTACTTCCCTAGCACACTCCACGAGATCATCAGGAAACTGATGATTGATAAATCCCACAATCATGTCGCAGATGTTGGCAAGCTCAGATTCGGCAAATGTGAATTTCTTTCCTGCCAGAATCTCGTGGTCGCTGGCTTCCTCAAAGCCTTTATAAAGTCTTCCCAGATACTCCAGGCAATCCTTCACGCTCATCATGTCATGAGGATGGCGGGCCCAAGTACACTCTGCAAGATGATCCTGCATAGGTTCTTCATATCCTATACACTTTTCTGTCTCTCTCAGTCTGATCTGCTCCATGCTCATAGCCAGACATCTCAGACTGTTTGCCAATAATTCTTTTGCTTCGTATGTATCCATAATTTCTTTTTTACCTTTTTACTTTTAATTAAAACTCCATGTAGATTTCTCCATACAACTTCTCGTACTTTTTGCGGATAGTCTTAGTTTCCAGCATGCAGAGGGTTATACCCTTGGCCTCCGCTTCTTCTATTCTCTGACTCTCCAGTGCGCGTATCTTGGCCACATACTTCAGATACTCCTTCTTCTTGATCTTACCCCATCGGGCGCCTGCTTTGTCGAGTTTACGATTCATCAGCCAAAACTCGCAGCTGTTTGTTCTGTATACATACTTACGAAACGGCTTGCAGATTTGAAGACCTTCGTTACTGACGCATTTGTGAGCGCATGATGCACAACATACTTTGATGCCAATGTAATGGCTGTTTAATTCTAACTGAACTTTCATTTTACCTTTTTACTTTTTTATTTTGTTCTTTTATATCAGCTTTCAGCAGTCCGGACTTTCACTTACTTGCTGATTTGCGTCGGCAAAGGTAGATATAAAAAAACACCCTCGGAAAGAGTTTCCGGGGGTGTAAAGGTAAATTGTAAAACTGTTAAGGTGGTTGTTAAACTAATTGTAAAGGTAGCGTAAAACTTTTAGTCGAAAATCGCTTCAAATTTATCCAAAAGTGTTATTGCTCTTTTGGGAACATCCATATCCTTCCATCTAGTTACTGGCACCTTATAATAAGAATTATTGCTGAAAGCTACCCTAAGAGTTCCCTCTGGGCAAGGCCACTGCAGTTTTCTCTTTTCAGACAGTTTCTTATGAATTCTCTCGTAGCGACTCATGTTGTCTGTAAATCCATGATTATCTCTCAGGGCGCAGAATAATACAGCGTGAGAACTCTGTCCCCACATATAGGTTTCTACCTCATTCAAGGCATCACCCAATTTCTCCACAAAATAATCATCATCTGCAGCCACATTCTTCACCTCTGGCTCATCCTCAGACGGTAGCTTCATGATGGCTTCATTAATCATTTTCAGCAGCTTCTCAAGCTTAAAGAACTCCAGCAATTCGCCCTCCGTCATTTTCGACATATGCAGGCAGATATATTTCCCATAGTTCTCTATGTCGATAACCAAGGCTTTCCCTACCCATTTAGACATCTTCTTGAATATGGCGCAATGCTCTACGAAGAAGTCTTTAAACTCAAAGTCAGGTGGCAATTCTCGCTTCACTCTCTCAAAATCCACCTCGGCAATCTCTTCCGTAGTGGGCTTATAAGCATATCTCAGCAGCCCTTTATTGATAAATTCAGCCACCGCTCTGGTACGGAATGCCTGCCCTTTTTCGAAAGTCAGTTTGCCAACATTCAGCATCTTATCATTAAAGAAATTTTCCACCCATTCCATATCGATCATCTTGCTTTGCTTCTCATAGACAGCCGCAAAACTCTCAGGCGGTAGTTTAAAGGTTAACTTTCGGATGTTCTTGAATAAAGCCCTCATCTCCTCAATGTTCTGCTCTATCCAATGATAGAGATCGAGGGAGGTCTTAGTCTGATGGCCGTCAACCTCTTCGGCGATGCCAAAAGCACTCAGAGGCTTGTCCTGATTTGAAAGCAGTTCTTCCTCCAGTCTTTGGCCCTTAAGCCATTTGGCCTCGCGCATGATTTCAAAGAAATCCGAGCTAAACAACTCTTCAAAGATTCTCTTCTCCAGATTGACCTTATACGTTACCAATTTGTTCTTGACGCCCTCTGTGCAGATGGCAAAATACAAGGCCTTTTGTGCTTTCAGGAAGTCGCCATGAACCTGTTCCGGATCATTGTAGTCGTTGAAGGCCGCGTTAAGCGTTAGTATTTCCTCTCTTAACGTTTCCATACGACACCTCCTTTCGTTGTTGTGGTTTTGAACACTCCTCGGAGACCATCACAAACCTCAGTAGTGGCCTCCTGAACTCTCAAGCAACAATGCTTGGTTTCAATTAAAGTTAATTTCTTCATACAATTTATGGTTTTAAATTTATTGTTTTTCCGATAATATCGGATCTATTTGGATTCATTTCAGTCATGCATATCAAATTTGTGCCCGCAAAGATAGCGGGTACATGTCTCAAATCGTGGTACAAGCGGAAGAAATCTTTGTTAAACTTTGTAAAGGGCTGCGGCGGCTTCTAGTGTTTGGCTAATTTTATTAGCCAAAGATTGTGGAGAAAGAACCTTTAGACGACTGCCTCTGGATAGAATTTGCCCTTGTAAGTCGAGCGTAGGTCGGAGATACATCTCAAAATCTGTATAATCCTCAGTATTGGCTATCTCATGCTGGCTATGATGTAGAGGAAGATCACGCAGATAGTTGCATTCTGTACCAAATGCCCTGACCACAATTCTTTCAGGCTTCAAAGTTTCATCCCTCACTACGCCAAAGCTATCGCTGAAATAAGTCTCTGCATCAAAACCTGATTCTACAGCAAAGGTATCCTCTGTAATCTCCGTCTCTCTGATTCGATCAAGGGAAAAGATTCTATATTCACCAGAGCCAAGACGAGCCAACAGATACCAGCGACGATGATAGAGTTTGATGCAATACGGAGCAATCATATACTCTTTTACTTGGTCAGAATCGTATTTCTTATATATAATATGTATAAGATTGTCTTTCTTCATGGCCGATACAATCTTCTCCAAACGCTCATCTGCTGAAGGAATCGACTCCAGTAGTATTCGAGTATGAAGGCTAAGGCTTTCGCTTATAACGTTGTTCACGCTAAGCGTTGATAGCATCCAGTTCTGCACACTGTTTTCACTAAACACCTCTGCATTACCTATATAATACGTATAGCCATTACTCCTATCGCACTCAATATAGATACCAAAGATTTCTTCAATGGCCACCTTATGACGATTAAAGGTACTACGAGCCAATTCCACACCTCCACTCATCTCCGTCTTCAACCATTTCTTGTTGATGTCGATGAGTGTAATCTTACCAGCTTGATAAATGGTATTCACCAGCCAGATGTATTCCTTAAATAATGTCGGCGTCGTCATAATCTCTATATTTTATATCATATTATTACCTTCCTCTACTAATTTTATCTTTGCATTCATATATCATTCAACATCACATCCAATGTCGCCCAAGCCATTCGGCACATTCATCGCGCTTATTTTCAATACACAGTGAAGAACAGTTATAGCATTGTTAATTGAATAATCAGATATAGTAGTGAATCCATGAGCTATATTGTTTCTAAGGTTCTTTCCTTGTTTGGTTAGAATACCTCTAAGCATTTTTAAAGATGCGGAAGAAATAACCTCATATTCTTTACGCACCTGATACACTTCTATTTTATCAAACAGTTGTTCTAAAGGAATTTCGTCATGACTATTTTCTTTAACTGTATTGATTAGCAGATGTCTACAAGCATCTCTCAAACATCCTTCAATCTTTGTTACTAAAGAATCTATTGAACATATATAATTTCCCTTATAAGTACCTTCACTCATTATTTCAGATGTGATTTCAAAACAAATAGAACAGATAGAAGGACGCATAACATCTAGCCATGATTCATGCGATTCCCTAAGACTTTTGTTTACTGCCAATCGACCTTTCCCTAACCAAGTAGAAGAAATATATTCACACAATCTATTTCCAGAAAAAGAACCATTCTCAATAAGACCTTTAATGGATAAAAGAATTGGGTGTAAAGTAATCAGATCATATAGGTTATGATACTGAAGACTCATGATTTTGGAACTATAAAAGCCATCGCCGGGATGTGGGTTACCATTGGTGTCAATAAATGTAGTTCTTATGCCTAGTCTTTTGAGTTCTGACATGAAAGCTTTTTCATCAACAATTTCCTGTGGAAGTATCGAATCATCTAAAGCTAAAGTCATAAAGGGGAAATTACTATTTTTAATAGCAATAATATTTGGTTGAAATATATCATTGGGGATTGTCAATGACTGATTACAGACTTTAACACCTTTACCTTCTGTTTTGGCAACAAGGAACTGTTTATAACTGGCTTCTGCCTCATCATAGAAACCGCCGTTTTCTAAAAATATGCTTTTATTGAGCAAGTATTCAGATAATCTACTATCTATTTGATGCAGTTTGATAATAATATCCTCATTCTCAGCAAGCCTATGATAAATCTCTCGAATTATACGGTCTTTCTTTCGTGGAATGCGCTTTAATAGGAGATTGAAAAAATTGAAATTGTCAATATAAGATTCTGAGAGATTATCAATTAAATGATGCTTGACAGCGAGGTCTTCAACTTGTTTTGTTTTTATGAAAGCATACGAGTAAGCATTGACAATGAGCCTGAATTTCAATTCTAACATATAGTCAGAAGAAAGGACCTTATCAATAGCTTCTAAAACATCTCCTTCACGATGCTTGTATGTTTTGCTATTATAAATAAGTGATTTCAGGACCCAAGCCAAATCAGTCTCTTTGTATTCCTTGGGATTCGATACAACTTTGAGGTAATTCTCAACAATCTTATCTACATACTTCGATGTCTTTTTTTCTTGAGCATTAGATAACACATCGTAATAATATCCTGCAACTAAGGGCTCATTAATTTTATTAAGTCGTGATTCTTCAAGAAATAATATATCCTCTTTTGATAACCGGACAGAATTAAAGAAAGGTATATAATCACGTGTCATGGGGCCATAGTTCTGGCCGCAAAACAAGACTTCATAGTCTGCCATGCACAATGATTCAGCATCGTTGTTAGAAATGATTTCTCCCTTTAAAACATGCAACAAATCGAATCTGTCAGTAAAACACTTCAGATTATTAAGACTATTTATGAAACTATTGTCTTTCATACATTTATATTTGCATGTTATCTAATTTCCCACACTTGATTTAATCCTTCAGTCGTTATATATCGTCTTTCTTTATTCTTTTCGACAATGATACAAATTATAATACACATCCATTAATAACTGTCCCCTTGATAGCTTCGTAATACAATTTGTCGACCTCTTCGTTGACTTCTTGTAGATGGGCTGCGTAGTCAACGTTATTCCCTAATTCAACATCCTTCATGAGCAAATCGGCTAATTCTCCTAAACGAGGATGCAATTCCGAAGGAACACTTATCTGCTTAAAATTATCCCAAATCAACTGATACCCGTTTTGTATTCGTGGACAATATTTTGAAATCAACCACCAGCCCATATTTGAACATAAGAGTGATAGCAGAGCCTTGTCTTTGACGGATAGAAAATATAAGGAATCATTGCAGAAAATTGTACTCTCGTCATAAATAAAACAAGGTTTCACTTGGAATCTTTGGTAGAAAATTTTTGGTAAACTAAACTCGTTATAATAGGCACAGGCCCTCAGTTCCCACCAATAATCGCCCTTATCACTCCGCTTTGATGCTTCATCCTTGAACTGCAGTAGCCAATGCGCAATGGACGGATAAGTTTTTTCAAACCATTCCCAAGCATCTTCCTCTTTTGGCATTTTCTTCCTATCCTCTTTTTCCTCAGGATTAAGACCAAAAGCTTTCATGGTAAAGCCCTTAGGAATGAATATTAGATATGATGCCGTTTGGGGTTTCCCAAATGGAATCATTCCTCGGCCCTGCATAAAAGGACGAAGTATATCTGAAGCAGAAACATCTTCTGCGATTAATTGTTTTGCAGTTTCTATCGACACATTAAATGCTTTCGACAGCCCCACCTTAATGCCATAATTGGAATCATGCCCAAGAAAGTCTTTTAACGTTCCCATGTTCTTCTTATACGCCTCCGACCTCTCAAAGTCTTCTCTTGATGAAATAATCCATATTCCGTTTGTCAGTTCTTTAGTATGGAACGTTTCTTTCCTTTCTTCCACGTCTTCTGCCAAAGTCTTTGGGTTGACTTTATTGATGGAAGAACAGAGAATCTGACCTTCACTCTTGGCCTTGGTCATACGGATTATGCAGGTGTATGTGGTAGCATCTGTAAATATCTGATTGTCGCCAAAATCAATTACTTGAGTAAGATTTTTGTCAAGAAATAACTGGCGCAGTGGCTTACCATAGCCTACCTTCATCCATTTGTTGGGCAGAATATAGGCCAGTAGGCCGCCCTTCTTTAGGAGTTGCAGCCCCCTTTCAACAAATAAAGTGTATATATCGCCACGGGAGTCATGGGTTTTGTAGGCCTTGACACGATGGTTTGTACCTTCCTCTCGCCCCATCATGGCAGCATACACCTTTGACTCCTTCTTCATGGTTTCAAGACTGATATAGGGCGGATTGCCTATAATGACATCAAAACCCTCATATATGCCTTTGCCCGTCATGATTTCAGGAAACTCTATCATCCATTCTAATGAACGAGCATAAACATCCTGATCATCGAAGAGTTTTTTATTATCATCAAACAAATCAAGTTCGTTAGTATTTCGTAGGACATCCTTGATTTTTTTCAAATTCTGGTTAATCTTGGCTTTTGTCGCTTTGTCCTTGCAATCCTTATATTTCGCCACATCCTCCTTGTAATGCCAAATCACTCTGCCTGGGTCATTGCCTAAATTCGCACCTTTCCCAATAGTTACGGGATAGCGTGATGCCAAAGAATTGCCCCATTTGATATTGATGTCAATGTTAGGGAGTGTTTGCAAGACTCTTTTTTCCGTCTGTTCGTCCTTATAATAATAGGCATTCTTTAGCAATTCTATCCATAATCGAAGTTGGCATATCTCAACACTTTTGGGATTAAGGTCTACGCCAAATAAGCAGTTCTCGATAATGGTACGTTTCTCTTCAAACAAAGTTTCCTGCACACGTTGGCTTAGCGGATCTATAGGGTCATATATAAAAGTGTCGCCGTCTTCATTGGTTATAACGAGTTCATCGTTTTCTACGGTAATATATTCCCCTATGCGTTTAGGCTTCTCTCCGTGATCTTGCAAAATGCCCATCTCACTTTTGATGGCAATCAATTCATTGAGGGCAGAAACGAGAAAATGTCCGCTTCCGACGGCTGGGTCACAGATTCTCAGACTATTGACAATTTGGTTAGCTTCTGTACGACTCTCTCTGTCTGTTCCCACTTGGTCGCAAAGGTCAAGGAAATCAGAACATTCCCAACCTTTTATCTCGTTGAATCGGTTCACCACAGCCCTGCGCAGAGTTTTTCGGCATATATATTCTGTAATATAGCCTGGAGTAAAGAAAGAACCGTCTTTATATCCATTTATCTTCTCGAAAATCTTTCCTAACACAGACGCATTGATGATAGTCTTACTCTCTTGGCGTAACGGGTTAGCACTGTCTTGTTTCTCTATTCCAAAGTCAAATGCATCCAAGAAACGGAACAGATAATCGAGCGTGGAAAGTGAGCCTTTTATTCGTTTACCATTACCATCTTTAACGGCTGTCTGTGGCATGACCTCCATTGTGCCCAGACGGATGCCACTTATACGAAAATATTTCCGCTCCATATCTGACATTTCAAACAGGGAACTGTTCAAGTAGGGAACGTCTTTGAAATCCTCGTATAGTTCTTTATCACGATGTTCGGCTGGAACGGCTAGAACTTTCATGAACAAGTCGTTTAGTACATCATAATTTGGTATACGAGTGCTTGTTAGAAATTTAGACGTTTTACCCTTATTAAAAGCAAGCAGCTGTGACTCAAGGAGTTTCAGGAAGAGAAGTCTGTTGGTCCAATTTAGAACTAGCCCCAGTGCAGCATCAAAAATTTCTTGCTCATCATAGAGTCCATATCCGTCTAAATTAGAAATTGCCTGCTCAACTAACGAGTATGGTTGCCGCTTTGTCTTCAAGCGTTTGATTTTCTTCACGTTGTCATCCGTGACTTCTTCAACACCCATAATGTAAAGTAACTCATTGTAGAATCCACGGTTCAAGGCATTATGGTCATTTTGGAAAGGCAACTTCAACAGATGCGTAGGCGATAGTAATTTATAGATAGATATAAATTTGCGGGAGGTAATAATGGTATCATCATCTAATTTATTTTTATATTCCGCCAAATTAAAATATGTGTACTTTAACTTGTGCTTTAACTCTTCAACCTTTTTGCGAATCACTTGCTCATAGACATAATCCGTATTATTCTCACGATCCGCATCAATCACTTCCTTTGTAAATCTCTTGTTGGCCAAAAATAGGCGATAGAAGCAGGTCTTATCAAAAACAAACCATTCGTAGCAATTAGTTATAATGAGGTGCTTAACTTCTGTATTATGATGCGGCCCTTCTTCTTCACGGATGTAATATAAAATTAGTTCATGCAAGGCTTTACAATTTAGTTCCGTTTGTTTGGCCATATCAGGGCGTCCAGGACCTTTGGCTTCGATAAGAACAAGGATATTACTGCTTATTGAATTGGGAGAGGCATAAATGGCAGCATCTGTCTTTCCCTTTGTGTTAATAGCATTGGTACTTTTATAAAATGCATCTGAAAGGAACTCCATCACAAGGTTCTTATTGTGTTCTTCGCTTTCGTCTGTGTTCACATTCTTCAACATCTTCTGCATCGCATTCTTGAAGCGAACAATGTCATTCACTTCAACAGTCTGTTTCAAATACACTTTATTTACAGTTTGGCTGGGCCGCAATTCATTATTATTCATCTTTGTGTATTTTATAATTACTTAATTTAAATACTAACACACGCCGCCCTTATGTTATTGGGGTAAGACTGAAAGAATGCGCTTCAAATTAGTGATTACTCCTCGTCCTCCTTAATAGTGTTCTCAAATCGGGCTTTGGCAATCTCCAAGGACTTTTGGATCTGACGCTGTAAGACCTCACGTGAAGGCAACTCCGTCAAATACTTAGCAACCTTGATACCTGCCTTGTCGAGTTGCAAGAGTTCAATCTGTTCCTCACTGCCCTCTGTGCAAAGGAGCAAACCCAATGGCGATTCTTCGCCTGGTTCCACCTCATTGGCTTCGAGCCATCGGAGATATAGTTCCATCTGACCTTTGTATTCTGCCTTGAAGCGTCCTTTCTTCAAATCGATGGCTATCAGGCGATGCAGACGACGATGATAGAACAACAGATCAAGATAGAAGTCCTCACCATCGATAATCATGCGCTTCTGACGGGCCACAAAACTGAAACCATTGCCCAGCTCGATGATGAACTGCTCCAAGTGAGCCAACAAGCAATCCTCAAGCGTCTTTTCGCTATAGAAGCCCTTCAAACCTGTAAACTCCAAGAAGTACGGGCTCTTGAACACGAGGTCGGGCGACATGACGTTGTCATCACGCAAAGTAGAGAGTTCTTTCTTGATAAACTCTTCGGGCTTGCCGCTGATGGCTGTACGCTCAAAAAGCATGCCGTCGATTTCTTTGCGAAGCCTTCTAACGCTCCATCTTTCAGATGCAGCAAATGTAAGATAGAACTCGCGCTGAAGGTCATCTTTCAAGGGTAAAATCTCAATTATATGTGACCAGGTTAATTGTGTCGACACTGCCGACACAATTTTAGAATCAGGGAAATCTTCGGCAAATTGCATCATGCGCCATATACTTCGAGGTTCAAAACCTTTCTTACCATATTCCTCTTGCAATTGTGTCGACACTGTCGCGACAATTTGCTTTCCATACTCAGCACGCTGATTGCCAAGCACTTCGCGATTAATACGCTCACCAATATGCCAGTACATCATTGTCTGGGCGTAATTGGCTGTAGCTGCTACTTGACCACGAGATTGCTCGATAATCTGACGCAAATCTTGTATCAGAGATTGTGTCGCAGTCTGCGACACAATTATATTGCTATTTTCTTTCATTGTTATTCATACAAATAGACACTGCAAAGATAGCAGAATTATTCCATATTTCCAAATCTTTTGGGCGTTTCTTTATATTCTGAGTACAAAAATAAGGGTAGGATGTCTCATAAGTTGACACAACTCCTTGTTTTAACACGAATTTAACACAAGTATTCGGATAAATACATCGAATTCGATAGGATTAAAACATGGAAGGTCTAATTGTTCTCACGCCCCAAATTCCCAAATTCCCAAATTCCCAAATTTCAAAAGCAAAAATCAATTTGATATTTGGGGGAGTTTGGGAAAGGGGGGATAGAGAAGAGGATAGATATTTTTATCTATATTAAATATATTATTATTAATATATTATAATATATTAATAATAATATATTCTTAGTGCGGAATTTGAGAAAATTGAAAAATCGTTTTGGAATTTTGGAATTTTGGAATTTGGAAACTTGAACACCATCACTACACGCACACTAGTGGATACATTATTCTTGACAATTTTAACCACGCCCTACCCTTTCACATATACACCTCCGATGAAAGTCTGAGTTTGCCCGGAGGAAAGTGGAGGTTTCCTCGGAGGAAAGTCCGACTTTGCTCGGAGCAAACCTCAAGAGCGCTACAAGGGCCTAAAAAGGGCAGCTTTACGGCTGCCCAAGGTGTTGGTAAATAATGTTGACTTCCGACGGAAGAAACGTGCGACGTTTCTGAGTGGCGAATGGTGCAAGGACTGGATCGTCGAGCATCAAGGCCTTTAGTTTCTGCCAGGCATTGCAAGGCAAAATGTAGGGAAAGTACTGCTGAGCAAGCTCAGTACGGCCGAAAGTCGTGATTTTGTTTGTTGGGTTTTGATTCATGAATTGGTTTATATTGTATGTTAAACTTATATTATCAAGTGACAAGGCTTGTGCAAACCGAGTACAGAGAGCTTGCACTTTGTTGAGGTGCAGCCAAGACTAGCAAAGGTTTCCCTAAACCTTTGCAAAGGTACAAAAAAATCTCGAAAACACCAAAGAAAAACGCAAAAAGTTTGGTATAACATTGCATAACGTTGTATAACGTTGCATAACGTTGTTTGAGAGATTTAATTACTTGCATATTTAAAAAATTATGAGTAATTTTGCAGTGCATTTGAGAAACAAGGGATGTTAAGCAAGGGCCCAGCGAGACGGAACGAGTTTTGAGAAAGCAAGTGAGAATATTAAACATTAAAAATTAAACATTAAACAAAAACTAAATTAGATTATGGCAAGTGAAGTAATTGCATTTCCTGTGAATCTGCGCAGGAACCAGAACAAGTACAACGCCGCTTATGGCAAGTACTATGCAGAGGCAGATTCCAAGGAGCCTCTTAACCTGAAGGGTTTCGCCAAGCACATTTCGGAGCATGGCAAGTTGGTGGACTACTCGATGGCAGTCTTGGTGCTGCAGAACATCGTGAGCTGTCTGAAGGAGATGATCACACAGGGGCAGCCTGTGAAGTTGGACGGATTCGGTACGTTCACTCCCACCATCGAGACGGATGGGCAGAAGGTGGTTGACACCGTGGAGGGATCGCTGAACGTGGGTATCGACAACCTGATTGCGGGTGTGCACCTGCGATTCATCCCTGAGAACTCCAAGGGCGACGAGTTGACCAGCCGCATGCTGAAGAAGGAGTGTACGTTTAAGGCGGCTTACGTGGTGAGCTCGAAGAGCAAGACCATCGATGGTAAGAAGCGTACATACCAGGAGAAAATCCCCATCAGCTCGTTCGCCGTGGCAACCCATGAGGATGCGCCGTCAGGTACGGGAGATTAATTTCAGAGGTGAGGGGTGAGAGGTGAGTGGTTCTTGGACTAGCCAAGCGGCAAAGCCGAGCGAGAGACTACCTGGTAAACCACTAGACATATCTCTAGCTTCTAGCTTCTCACCTCCAGCTTCTAAGTATTTAACGATTCAAAAAACAAACTACAATGACAAAGAAAGAAACATTAAAGTGGGCAATGCAGATCATCGTATCGATAGCCTCGGCTATTCTGACAGCCTTGGGTACCACGAGCTGCATGGGTATGTAGTCCCCACCCGATTTTGCAAACGCGTATCATAAGCAAGCCGCCCCGGATTCAATCTCCGAGGCGGCTGATTTAATTGTAATTTAGCAATCACTGATTGCCAAATTTGATAAGGGGAATTTCCCCATAGACCAAAGACTCAAATATTGTTAAACTTACACCCTACCCTTTCGTAATCCAAATAAAATCAGTACCTTTGCAGCCGGTTAATTTTACGGCTGATGGGGAAACCCATCTCTTGACGATTTCAAGCGCAGTGATGCGCATAATCATCAATTAGGTCTTTTTTTTTCATTAATTTGATTGTAAGATTAAAACAAAGCGAGGCCCTCAGTGATGAGCGCCTCGTTTTTCTATCCCCATATGTTATGGAGAATCCTCTTATTAATCCTCATCAAAAGACAACTGAACCGTACCATTCAGCGTGTGACTCTCGAAAGTGAAAGAGTCAAACTTGATAGTTATGTATTTATCATCCTTCTTTTCTATGATTGTAGCAGACCCACCGACATAGTCCTCTTCATCCCAACTTGCAAAGTCATTAAATTTAGGAGAGAAATCCTCTAATTTGCTACCCTTTTTCAAATCTTTACTACCACTAAGATAAATAGTAAACATATAGTCATAATCATACTCGCCCTTTTTGGCATCTGACAATTCTCCACATGGTAATGAGATTTCTCCTTCATGTTTTCTTAAATCCCACGTTGACTCGTATGTTACGAAACATCTGTAACCATAACAAGCATAACTGACACCATTGACTTGAAGCACATCATAATCCATCTTCACGTCAATACCATCGCCATCATCATCACTGCTGCTACAAGCAGTAAAACTTAATGCTGCAACTATCATTGCAAGCATCATCATTAAAGAATAAATCTTTCTCATGTCAAAAAGTTATTTATAAAGATGCTAATCTAATTGCAAAGATAATGAATCCCTTTTATACTTCCAAATTATTCGCCTAAAAAGTACATTTTGCGACAGGAATTTAGGGTGTTCCTGAGGTTTGTCGCAGAAGATTCGGAGAGTCGCAAGGAAGTGGGGAGAAATGGCGGGGATTATTTGGAATCGGCTTAGAATCAGCGTATCTTTGCAGTGCATTTAGAGAAATGTAATTTGATTCATACTTGCATTGATTTGATTATTTGTTTTGAGTTAATTAGTTAGTTTTGTTCATTTTCGAAATTTGATTTTGGTTTGTACATGCATAGGGCTCGCTGGGAAGCGGGCCCTATGTTGGTTTTATTGGGGATTTCTCCCTTTCTAATTCGCCATTCTGCTTTTGAGATTATGGTCTTTGATGATGTTTATCATCTTCTCGAATTCGTCGGTAGTCATGTCGCCAACAGATAATTGCTCCATTCTCTCGAAGAATTCCGGATGCTCCATCTTCGTCGATTCATACTCGGCTTTAACCTTACGGAGCTTTTCTGGATCGTTATAGAGCTCTAACATTGTTTGTCTAAACAATTCTAAAAATTCTTTTTTCGTCATAATTCTATATTTTCTAATTTAGCTGTATATTAAAACAGGTGCAAAGGTACAAATAAGTGTAGAAAACACAAAATACAGAAACTAAAATTAAGATTTATTGTGATACATTGCTCTCAGTGATTGAGACACCCCGCTTATTCTTTCTTAATGACTTCTACCACATCTTTGTCGGCGGGGAGCCATGCTACGGTGTCGAGTTGGTCTTTGGAGAGCCAGCGGGCGGCTTCGTGTTCCTTCAAGATGAGTGAACCGCTTTCGATATGGCACCAGAAGCAGTGCATCTTCAAGAAGAACTTGGGGTACTCCCACTCTACCGTCTTAACCAGTCGTTCCACGACGATGCGGGTTTCGAGTTCTTCCCAGATTTCACGCTTCAAAGCATCCTCTGGTGATTCGCCTGGTTCCATCTTTCCACCTGGGAATTCCCAGCCATCCTTAAAATCACCGTACCCCCGTTGCGTGGCGAAGATACGGCCCTCGTCATCATGAATAATTGCTGCTACGACTTCTATCTGTTTCATATTCAGCACAAAGGTAATGAATCCCTTTTATACTTCCAAATTATTGGCCGAAAAAGTTCAAATTATATTTGGCTTTTTGCTCGTTTATTCGTACCTTTGTAGCAGATTTCAGAAAGTATGAAAGAAGATCAGAAGATAGTAATCTATCAGACAGAAGATGGACAGACTCAGATTGATGTCCGTCTGGAGAATGAGACAGTGTGGTTGACACAGGCTCAGATGGCAGAGTTATTTAAGTCATCTCGTACAAATATCTTAGAGCACATTCAGAACATCTATGAGGATGATGAGTTGGCGAAAGAGGCAACATGTCGGAATTTCCGACAGGTTCGTCAGGAGGGTAAGCGTATGGTTAATCGAACCATGACTTTGTACAATCTTGACATGATTATATCTGTTGGTTATCGCGTGAACTCCAAGCGAGGTGTTAGATTCCGTCAGTGGGCAAACAAAGTATTAAAAGAATATCTGGTAAAAGGTTACGTCATCAACGAGCGCATCCGTAAAGAGCAACTCGGCGAACTGCGCCAATTGGTTCAGGTGGCTGGTCGTGCTATCAGCAATCATGAAGTAGCAGAAACTATAGAGAGTCAGGATCTGCTGAATGTGGTGGTGGATTATACCTATGCGCTGGATACACTTGATAATTACGACTACGAGCGTCTGACCATCGATAAAACTACCAAGAAGGAGAAATTCCACGCCACCTATGATAATGCGATGGAAGAGATTGGTAGATTACGTGATAAGTTCGGAGGCTCTTCGCTCTTTGGGAATGAGAAGGATGATTCATTCAAGAGCAGTATCGGACAGATTTATCAGACGTTTGGTGGAGAGGAGCTTTATCCCAGTGTGGAGGAGAAGGCTGCCATGTTGCTGTATCTTGTAACCAAGAATCACTCGTTTAGCGATGGTAACAAGCGCATTGCTGCTACCCTATTCCTCTGGTTCCTCAATAATAATGGTATCCTCTATCGCGAGGATGGTTCGAAGCGATTGGCTGATAATACCCTCGTAGCCTTGACCCTGATGATTGCCGAGAGCAAAACGGAGGAGAAGGACGTTATGGTGAAGGTTGTAGTAAACCTGATCAACCAAAAGAACGAATAATTCTGTTTTTGGTTTGTACATGCATAGGGCTCGCTGGGAAGCGGGCCCTATGTTGGTTTTATATGAGAGGCACCACGAGCTGCATGGGAGCGTAAAAAAGCAAATCCCCCAGCCAAGCGGCTGGGGATTGTTATTTCAGCTTATAGATCTTCAGCGGTTTGCGCGCTGACGAGCGAATACTTAGAATAGTCATTCTGCGGGAATTGTAACGATAGATAATCGTAAAGCCCATCATATAGAAAAATCGTACATCAGGACGCGTTGAAGGACTACCAATGGTTGGCATCTGGGATATGCGCTGAGTCTCTTCAAGAAGACACTTCAACAAGCGACGACTATACACATCTGAACCATTGCGTTCATCATAGAAGGTTAAGATTTTCTGAAGTTGAACCGTAGAACGACGGCTAAATTCAATTAGTCGAGCCATTTTGCGAACATCGTTTTGAATTCACCCATCGAAACCACTTCTCCTCGCTCCACTTCAGCTATCTCTTCCTCGATGTCTGGAGTAATCTGCAAAATACCATTTACGATATGAGCATAATCCATATCGTCAGGCATTGCTATCTCTTCCATCTCTGCTGTGGCCAAAGCAGGTTCACAAGCCTTATAACAGCCTGTTTCATTTTCTAAGTGGTTATGTGAATCGTTCTTCTTCATTATCCTATCTTTGTTTTTACGATGCAAAGATAAGAAGTTTTTTAATATCTTCCAAACAATTTGCAAGAAATCATAATAAACCCATGAAAAACACCGCGTAGTGACTTAAAGAGACAAAAAAGAGAGAAAAATAGAAAAACTGTTCGATCGTTCGGCAAAAAATGCCTATCTTTGCCGCAAAATCTATCAATAACGGTAAATATTAAAAGGTATAAAAATAAAACATTAAGAGTATGAAAAAGATTTTGATGACGCTAGCAGCCGTCCTTTGCTGCACAATGACAGCAACCGTAGTGAACGCACAAGAGGCAGAATCGTCCTTCCAAAAACGTGAGCGTCTGGTAAAGGCCGCCGATGACGCCCCACAGGATTGGAAGAAGCAATACGATGCGGCAGAGTTCTATCTGAACGAGGATAACGGCACTCCCAATCCGATACTGGCAGAAAAGTATGCCACTCGTGCCCTTGAAATTGCAAAGAACCAGACCATAAAGCGCGATACCATCCTCGGCAAGTCATTTGAACTCATGTCTATTATAGGGATGTTTAACAAAAATGCCGATCAGATGATAGGCAGCTACGATCAGGCCATTCGTGCATACGTTGATGAGCTGGGTTATCAAAATGCAGCCATACCATCACGCATTGCCTTCCTCGCTTCTTTGAAATGGATGCTTTATTCGTCGGGTGGTTACGCCTATGGCGATGCTGACGCAGTGAAAACCTTACGTGAGGCATTTCTTCTTAACAATCAATTGCCAGAGGGACAACGAGCTGAAGGAATGGAGGAGGCTGAGACCATATATGCCCTATCGCTTGAGACACTGATGGCAGAACATAGGCAGCTGATGAAAGACAAGGTGTGGCTGTGGACAGATCAGGCCGATGGCAAGACATACACCATCCTGGCTTTCGATGACTGGACAGTGGAACAACCTGCCGGACTCATGGCCACGATGTTTGTTGATAATCAAAACGGGAAAAAGGCACCAGACTTAAAGCGCGGACTTGTGCTGATGGATGAACAAGGAAACATCACAGAGCGCAAACCAACCGAATTCGTATGGAATGTAAACTTCAACCAGAAAGGTAACGCCTATCGTCTGAGCGATAAGACAAACCTCCGTGTGGTCAAAATCTCCAGCGAAAAGCGCCAGCAAATCATCGATGCCTTCCACAAGACATACAATAACTAAATTTCTTATAAATAATTGTTAATATCACACTAAAGGCTTGGGGAATTCGGGAAAAAGTGTTAACTTTGCAGCCAATTCCGAGCAGGACGAACTGCGTCATATAATCCAAGTCCTGTAGGAGTTAGTTTATTAGTGATTAAATGATACTCGATTGAATACTTTCCGCAGGGATGCGACGGTATTGATATCATTAAGAGTGAATAAATGTTTTGGTATATCCGATAAAATTGATTCTTCCGGGACCCTCAGCGATGAGCGTCCCGGTTTGTTTTTGATGGAGGATGCAATTTCTAGCCAGAGAAGAACAGGTTCCTATATATTAATAAGGTGGAGGAGATTCTTAATTAAAAATTGACAATTGACAGGTGACAGTTGAAAGTTATGATTAAGTGTAAGTTGGACAATTTCGACGAAGGAGTGATTTTTATCGATAAAACAATCGATTACGCCGATAAAAGTGTTAAGATTTGATAAATTTGGCATTTGTGTGGGGGCACAAAGGAGTTTTTCAAAAAAAAGTGAAGAAAATGTTTGGCGATTCCAAAAAAACGCCGTACCTTTGCACTCGTTATCCTGAAAACAATCTTTTTACCTTAGAAAACTAATACCTATTGAAGATATGGAGCGATCGCTTGCGAAAGTCGTCGCTTTATTTTTTGCCCTTTTGTGAACTAACTGTTAAACTTTCCTAAATATCACATCTTTCTCACCTCTCACCTCTCACCTCTCACTTCTTTTTCGTACCTTTGCACCCCGTTAGAGTCCGTTGGGGCAGAGTGAAGTGTGTACGAACGTATGCCGCCTCGCGGAAAAACCCCTAAATACAATAAAAAAGTAAAATGTACGCAATTGTAGAAATTCAGGGTCAGCAGTTCAAGGCCGAGCAGGGCAAGAAGCTCTTCGTGCACCACATCAAGGATGCCGAGGCTGGTAAGACTGTTGAATTTGACAAGGTGCTGCTCGTAGATGCTGACGGTGCAGTGAAGGTAGGTGCTCCGACCGTAGAGGGAGCAAAAGTAGTGTGTGAAGTAGTGAACCCGCTGGTGAAGGGTGACAAGGTCATCGTATTCAAGATGAAGCGTCGCAAGGACTCTCGTAAGCGTAACGGTCATCGTGAGCAGTTCACTGAAGTAGAAATCAAGTCAGTAATCGCTTAAAACGTAGGAGGAACAACATTATGGCACATAAGAAAGGTGTAGGTAGTTCTAAGAACGGCCGTGAGTCAGCAGCTCAGCGACTTGGCATCAAGATCTTCGGTGGTCAGCAGTGCATTGCTGGTAACATTATCGTTCGTCAGCGCGGCACAAAGCACAACCCGGGTAACAACGTGGCTATTGGTAAGGACGATACGCTGTATGCGCTCGTTGATGGTACTGTACAGTTCCACAAGGGCAAGCGCGATAAGAGCGTAGTTTCAGTCATTCCCAACGCTGAAGCCTAAATTTAAGAAACAACTTATTCCAAACAAACAAACAGAATCCCGCTCTTCGGAGTGGGATTTCTTTTTTTGTTTAGGGAGACAAGAATACAAGGAGTTCTTGGCAGAGCCAAGCGGCAAAGCCGAGCGCAAGGAGTACAGGACATATGTTCTAGCGCTTCAAGTATCGTCTTGAACTCCCTGTCTCCCTGTCTCCTTGTCTCCTTATTAAAAAAACGGCTGAATCCTTTGGTTTTTCTCTCATTTATTCGTAACTTTGCACGCTAGAAAGTGAATTAAACAAATAAATACGTATTTAACATGTTAACACTCAAACTTATTAATGAGGAAACCGAACGCGTGATTCGTGGCTTGGAGAAGAAGCACTTCCCCGAGGCTAAGGCTGCCATCGATAACGTGCTCGCAGTAGACAAAAAGCGCCGCGAGGCCCAACAGGAGCTCGACAAGAGTCTGAATGAACAGAAGCAGCTGTCGAGTCAGATTGGTGCCCTGATGAAGCAGGGTAAGAAGGAAGAGGCCGAGCAGGTAAAGGCTCAGGTGGCTCAGTTGAAGGAGAAATCGAAGGAGATGGACGAGGTGATGGCCAAGGCTCAGGAGGAGATGACCACACTGCTGTGCCAGATTCCTAACATTCCTTACGACGAGGTGCCCGAGGGCAAGGCCGCCGAGGATAATCGCGTAGTGAAGAGCAACCTGAAGGAGTGCACCGCTGAGGACACCGTAGGCAACTGGGATGTGAACCCCAAGCTGGGTATCGCCAATCCCCTGCCCCACTGGGAACTCGCCAAGAAATACAACCTCATCGACTTTGATCTGGGCGTGAAGATTACTGGTGCCGGATTCCCTGTGTACATCGGTAAGGGCGCAAGACTTCAGCGTGCGCTGATCAACTTCTTCCTGGACGAGGCTCGCAAGAGCGGTTACACAGAGATCATGCCGCCAACGGTGGTGAACCAGGCTTCGGGTTACGGCACAGGTCAGCTGCCCGATAAGGAGGGGCAGATGTATCATTGCGAGGTGGATGATTTCTATCTCATCCCCACCGCTGAGGTGCCTGTAACGAACATCTATCGCGACGTGATTCTGGACGAGAAGGATCTGCCCATCAAGAACTGTGCTTACACGGAGTGCTTCCGCCGCGAGGCTGGCTCATACGGTAAGGACGTGCGCGGACTGAACCGTCTGCATGAGTTCTCGAAGATTGAGATTGTGCGCATCGATAAGCCGGAGCACTCGAAGGAGAGCCACAAGGAGATGCTGGAGCACGTGGAGGGATTGCTGAAGAAGCTGGAACTGCCGTATCGCATCCTGCTGCTCTGTGGTGGTGATCAGAGCTTTACCAGTGCCATCTGCTATGACTTCGAGGTGTACTCGGAGGCTCAGGGTCGCTGGCTCGAGGTATCATCAGTATCTAACTTCGATACATACCAGGCTAACCGACTGAAGTGTCGTTATCGCAACAGCGAGACGAAGAAGACAGAGCTCTGCCACACGCTGAATGGTTCGGCACTGGCTCTGCCTCGCATCGTAGCAGCTTTGCTGGAGAACAATCAGACGGAGAATGGCATCAAGGTGCCCGCAGCTCTCGTTCCATACATGGGTTGCGACGTCATCGACTGATGAAAGGTAAAAAGGTAAAAAAGTAAAAAAGTAAAAAACTAAATACCTATGAACAAGATCGTAAGAAAGGAACAGTTTTCTGAAAAAGTATTTCTGTTCGAGATTGAGGCGCCGCTGATCGCTAAGAGCCGTAAGGCCGGCAACTTCGTCATCGTGCGCGTAGGCAAGAAGGGCGAACGCATGCCGCTCACCATCGCAGGCGCAGACATCGAAAAGGGTACCATCACACTCGTGGTGCAGATGGTAGGTCTCTCATCGAAAAAGCTCTGCGCCCTGAACGAAGGCGACTTCGTAACCGACGTGGTGGGCCCACTGGGTAACCCCACCAAGATTGAGAAGTATGGCACCGTGGTTTGTGCTGGAGGTGGACTGGGCGTGGCCCCGATGCTGCCGATTATCCAGGCACTGAAGGCTGCCGGAAACCGTGTGCTCTCAGTAATGGCCGGCCGCTCAAAGGATCTCATCATCCTTGAGGATAAGGTACGCGAGAGCTCTGACGAGGTGATCATCATGACCGACGATGGTAGCTACGGCGAAAAGGGCGTAGTGACCGTGGGTATGGAGAAATTCTTCGAGCAGGAGCACGTGGACAAGGTGTTTGCCATCGGTCCTCCAATCATGATGAAGTTCTCGAACCTCACCGCTCAGAAGCACAACATTCCTTGCGAAGTTTCGCTCAACACCATTATGGTGGACGGAACGGGTATGTGTGGTGCTTGCCGACTGACGATTGGTGGCAAGACGAAGTTCGTGTGCATCGATGGTCCGGAGTTCGACGGTGCACTCGTAGACTGGGACGAGATGTTCAAGCGCATGGGTACCTTCAAGCGCGAGGAGCAGGAGGAACTGGCTCACTACGAGGAGCACCTGGATTCGATTGAAGATGGAAAATTGAATATTGAAAGTTCGAAGACCACTGACGTGGTGATGGACAGCGATCCTACGAACGATACCATCGAGGTGCTGACGGACAGAAACGCTGCTTGGCGCGATGAGCTCAGAAAGAGCATGAAGCCGAAGGAGCGCACGCAGATTGAGCGCGTCATCATGCCTGAGCTGGATCCCGTATATCGTGCTACTACCCGTACTGAGGAAGTAAACATCGGACTAACCAAGGAGATGGCCATGACTGAGGCCAAGCGTTGTCTGGACTGCGCTAAGCCCAGCTGCGTAGAGGGTTGTCCGGTGAATATCAATATCCCATCGTTCATCAAGAACATTGAGCGCGGACAGTTCCTGGCTGCTGCCAAGGTGCTGAAGAACACTTCTGCCCTACCCGCCGTTTGCGGTCGCGTATGTCCGCAGGAGAAGCAGTGCGAGAGCAAGTGTATCCATCTGAAGATGAACGAGCCCGCTGTGGCCATCGGTTATCTGGAGCGTTTCGCTGCTGACTTTGAGCGCGAGAGCGGCAACATCAGTCTGCCGGAGATTGCTCCTGCCAACGGCATCAAGATTGCTGTGGTTGGTTCGGGTCCTGCCGGACTGAGTTTCGCTGGCGATATGGTGAAGAAGGGCTACGACGTTTACGTGTTCGAGGCTCTGCACGAGATCGGTGGTGTGCTGAAGTATGGTATCCCCGAGTTCCGTCTGCCTAACAAGATCGTAGATGTGGAAATCGAGAACCTCGCCAAGATGGGTGTTCACTTCCAGACCGACGTCATCGTAGGTAAGACCATCAGTGTAGAACAGCTTGAGGCTCAGGGCTTTAAGGGTATCTTCGTAGGCTCTGGCGCTGGTCTGCCTAACTTTATGAATATCCCTGGTGAGAACTCCATCAACATCATGTCATCGAACGAGTATCTGACGCGCGTAAACCTGATGGATGCTGCTAATCCGACGACTGATACGCCGCTGAATCCTGCTAAGAGCGTGCTCGTAGTGGGTGGTGGTAATACGGCTATGGACTCTTGTCGTACAGCCAAGCGTCTGGGTGCTGAGGTAACTCTGGTTTATCGTCGTTCGGAGGTGGAGATGCCTGCCCGATTGGAGGAGGTGAAGCACGCCAAGGAGGAAGGTATCAACTTCCTGACGCTGCATAATCCCATTGAGTACATCGCCGACGAAACGGGTGCCGTGAAGCAGGCCGTTCTGCAGGTGATGGAGTTGGGCGAGCCCGATGCATCGGGTCGTCGTAGTCCTGTACCCGTGGAGGGCAAGACTGTAACACTGGATGTGGATCAGGTGATTGTGGCTGTAGGTGTATCGCCTAACCCACTCGTGCCGAAGAGTATTCAGGGTCTGGAGCTGGGCCGCAAGAACACCATCGCTGTGAACGATGATATGCAGTCGAGCCGCGCTGAGATCTTCGCCGGTGGTGATATCGTGCGTGGTGGTGCAACGGTAATCCTCGCTATGGGTGATGGTCGTCGCGCCGCGCTGAATATGGATAAACACCTGAGGGGATAGTTGACAGTTGACAATTAAGAATGATATGGAGAGCCGTCGCCTGGAGAAGAGGCTGAAGGAGCGTTTTGTCAAGGCGATGGCTACTTATCATCTGATAGAAGATGATGACCGCATACTCGTGGGACTATCCGGAGGCAAGGACTCGCTCCTGCTGACGGAACTCTTGGCAAAGCGTGCGAAGATTCAACACCCACGGTTCGAGGTAGAGGCCTTGCACGTGAGGATGGAGAACATCCATTACGAAACGGACACCAGCTATCTGCAACAGTTCTGCGATGACTTAGGCGTGCGACTTCACATCAGAACGACAAGGTTTGAAACTATTGAAAATGGAAAATTGAAAATTGAAAGCAACAAGCGTACAGCTGAGCAATCTTCAATATTCAATTTTCAATCTTCAATAAAAAGAAAACAAAAGCAGCCTTGTTTTCTCTGTTCGTGGAATCGGCGGAAAGTGATGTTCAACCTCGCGCAAGAACTGGGTTGCAACAAGATAGCACTGGGCCATCATCAGGACGATCTGCTGCATACGGCGCTGATGAATCTCACGTTTCAGGCGCATTTCTCAACAATGCCCGTGAGACTGAAGATGCGCAAGATGCCGCTCACGATTATCCGTCCGCTGTGCCTGATTCCTGAAAGTGAAATCAAGGCGTGGGCCGAGATACAGGGTTATCAGAAGCAGCAGAAACTCTGCCCCTACGAGACTAACTCGCACAGAACGGACATCAAACAAATCTACGATGCACTCGAACAGCTAAACCCTGAGGTGCGTTATAACATCTGGGGAGCCCTCGAGGCAGAGAACAAACTCACAGAATAGAGGTTAGATAATAAAAATAAAAATAGTCTATGAGTAAAAGAACATTTCCTGAATCCGAATTGATTATCAATGCCGACGGTTCGTGTTTCCACCTTCATCTGAAGCCGGAACAGTTGGCCGACAAGGTAATTCTGGTGGGCGATCCTGCCCGCGTAGACACAGTGGCCGCCCACTTCGACGAAAAAGAGTGCGAGGTGAGCAGTCGCGAGTTTCACACCATCACTGGTATCTATAAGGGCAAGCGCATTACTTGTCAGAGTCACGGCATAGGTTGTGATAACATCGACATCGTGGCCAACGAGCTCGACACGCTTGCTAACATCGACTATAACACGCGCGAGGAGAAGCCTGAGCATCGCTCACTGACGATGGTACGCATTGGTACTTGCGGCGGACTGCAGCCCAACACACCAACGGGTTGTTTCGTGGCCTCAGTGAAGAGCATTGGTTTCGACGGATTGTTGAATTTCTATGCCGATCGCAACAAGGTGTGCGATCTGAAGCTGGAAGAGGCTTTCAAGAAGCACATGCAGTGGAATCCGATTAAAGGTTCGCCTTACGTATCGGTGGCTGATGCAGAGCTGATTGATCGCGTGGCTCAGGATGATATGGTGCGTGGATATACGATTTCGTGTGGTGGATTCTATGGTCCGCAGGGTCGTGTGCTTCGTGCCAATATCGAGGATCCCAAGCAGAACGAGAAGATTGAGAGCTTTGAGTACGACGGCCTCAAGATCTGCAACTTCGAGATGGAGTCGAGCGCACTTGCTGGTATGGCTTCGCTCTTAGGTCATCGCGCTATGACCTGTTGCATGGTGATCGCCAATCGCTACGCTCAGAAAATGAACACAGAATACAAGAATTCGATCGATACTTTGATTGAAAAAGTGCTCGACAGGATTTGATGTTTGAGGTTTGAGATTTGAGGTTTATGGATAGAGTGGAAAATAATGTTTATGAAATAACGAGTGAGTTTGCTATTCGAATTGTCAAGCTTTATAAGTATTTGACAGATGAGAAGCATGAATATATCATGTCCAAACAACTCTTTCGTTCAGGAACCAGTATCGGGGCGAATACTTTTGAAGGGAAAAATGCTCAGAGCAGAGCTGATTTCTGCAATAAAATGAACATCGCACTTAAAGAAGCTACTGAATCAGGATTCTGGATTGACCTGTTGCACAAAACAGATTATATGGATGACGTACTGTTCGAGTCTTTTTATAAGGATTGGAACAGGATTATGGGAGTACTCACCAAAATAGTAAAAGCGACTAAAAATGAGCAGCCTACTCAATAAATCTCAAACCTCAAATCTCAAATCTCAAACCTCTACAATCTGCGCTTTAGCAACGGCTCCTGGTGGAGCGATCGGAATCATCAGAATCTCAGGCCCACGAACGCTTGAGATTCTTTCGCGTGTTTTCTCGAAGAATCTGGTGAACGCCGATGGCAACACCATTCACTACGGCCACATTAAAGATGGTGAGGTGGTAGTAGACGAAGTGCTGGTGAGCGTATTCCGCGCGCCCCACTCGTACACGGGCGAAGAGAGCGCAGAGATTTCGTGTCATGGTTCGCGCTATATTCTGAATAAGGTGCTGGCATTGCTGATAGAGAACGGTTGCCGACAGGCTAATCCGGGCGAGTTTACCCAGCGTGCTTACTTGAACGGCAAGATGGACCTGAGTCAGGCCGAAGCCGTAGCCGACTTGATAGCCTCAACCAATCAGGCCACTCACCAGATAGCGATGAGTCAGTTGCGTGGACACTTCAGTTCACAGTTGGCCCAGTTGCGCGAACAACTCCTGAAACTAACCTCGCTACTGGAGTTGGAGTTGGACTTCTCGGACCACGAGGATCTGGAGTTTGCAGATCGCAGTGAGTTATTAGAGCTCACGAAAACTATTAACAATCATATCACTCATTTGGCCCAGAGCTTTGAGACAGGACAAGCCATTAAGCGTGGTATTCCTGTAGCCATTGTGGGTAAGACAAATGTGGGTAAATCCACCCTGCTGAATGCGCTATTGAAGGACGATCGCGCCATCGTTTCAGACATTCATGGTACCACGCGCGATACCATCGAAGATACCATCGACATCAAGGGTATCACCTTCCGTTTTATCGATACAGCTGGTATCCGTCAGACCACTGATACCATCGAACAGATAGGTATCGATCGCACGTATGCCGCCATCGAGAAGGCTCGCATCGTATTGTGGCTCATCGATAAAGAGCCTTCAATCGAAGAAATTAACGATATATCACAACGTACTGAAAACAAGAAACTTATCGTAGTCAATAATAAGATTGACAAAGAAGAAAACAATAGTTACAATTTGTTAAATCTGCCATTTGTAGCTATCAGCGCCAAGTTTGGCACCGGAATGGAGGAATTGGAACGCGCTATTTACGAAGCCTCCGATATTCCAACGCTCACAGAGAACGATATCATCGTAACCAACGCTCGTCATTACGATGCGCTGGTAAGAGCACACGAGCATATTCAGCGTGTAATCGATGGTCTCCAGATGCAACTTAGCGGAGACCTTCTGAGTGAAGATCTCCGCCAAGCCCTTGATACGCTCGCCGAAATCACCGGCGGCCAAATAACCCCCAACGAGGTTTTAGGAAATATCTTTAAAAACTTCTGCGTTGGAAAATAATCCCCCAAGCTCTCTTACTGCTTAATAGCTTCGAAGATGATCTGTGCCAGACGGTCAGCGCCCTTGGCATCGGGATGAATACCATCGTCGGCCATCTTATCACCATCGTTGGCAAAGAGCGTATGCAGATCAACCACCTGCAAGCCATATTTCTTGGCCACTTCCTGCTGGATGGGGATAATCTCGTTGGTAATCACAGCGTCGCTGATGTTCCAAGTAGACTTGAAGGCAGGAATAGGTGTGCAGAGCAAAATGCGGGGCTTCGGCTCAGCAACAGCGGCCTTGGCCTTCTTGCCCTTCTTCTTGGCGGGCTGAGCCAGATCAGGACGCAAGGTGGTAATCATCTGCTCAAGGTCCTGACGGAACTCTGAACCATACTGCCAGTTCTCGGGCTTAGAATCGTTGGTGCCCAACTTAATCACTACCACATCGGGCTTAAAAGCCAAAGCATCCTGCCAAGCCATTTCGTTCATATAGGGGAAGTCGCCCTTATTCAACATGGTACGCGCGCTAACACCGAAGTTCTTCACCCAGTAGTCGTTGCCCAGCTTCTTCTGCAGTTGTGCAGGATAGCCGTAAGCGGTGCGCATATCAACACAATAGCCATCGGTAATACTGTTGCCAATACAAGCCACGCGGATGGCACCAGGCTGTGGAGTCTGACGAGCCTTGAGCCAATTGCCAAGATCGGTGAGCAGCTGGTCGTGATACTTGAACCAAGGACCGAAGCCGAAGCCGTGATCGCCAGTGGGATAAACGAACATAGCGCAATCGTTGCCTGCATTACGCATGGCCTTGTAATACTCGAGGCCGTTGGTAACGAATGGCACCAGGCGGTCGTCGCTGGCAGTAATGATAACAGCAGGAGGTGTGAGATGGCTGCGAACCACATTCATCGTTGAGAAATCGCGCACCAGATCCGGATTCTTCTGGCCTTCCTCGCTCAGGAAATTGACGCACGACCACTTGTGGGACACGCGCTCATCCATCGAGATAACAGGATAGAACAGGATGGAGAAATCGGGGCGAGCATCGAAAGGTGCATGGGTAGATATGACGGAAGCCAGATGACCACCAGCCGAGAAGCCCATGATACCTACATCGTGAGGATTGATGCCCCACACTTCAGCAGAATCGCGCACGATGCGCATACCTTTCATCACATCGTTCATGGGTTTGGTGCGATCGCCCTCGGGCAAACGATAGTTCACCACGAAATAGGCAATACCCTGCTGGTTGAGCCAACCAGAGGCCATCGTACCCTCATGATTGTTTGACAACACGGAGTAGCCACCACCGGGCACACCCACAATAGCTTTACCAGAGGAAGTCTCTGGAAGGAAACACACCATCTGCGCCTTACCATCGTCAGTGAGGTTGAGCGTAAACTTTCTCGCTGTCTGTGCCTGCATCGATGTGGCGAGCAGCATCAGACCAAAAAACAATAGTTTCTTCATACTTTGAGTTTATGGATAGTTGAATGAATGATTTATTTTGGTGCAAATGTACAAAAAAAATGAAACAACCATCAGCATTTCGCAAAAAAGTTGTATTTTTGCAGCGTATTTTTAAACGTAAACCACTACCAAGATGAAGAAAACTATCATTACAGTCATTGGTCTCGCTTTCACTATCAGTGTGAATGCTCAGACCATCAAACCCTATGAGAAAACTGCTTTTGAGGAGATTCAGGCCAACAAGTTTCTTGCTGGTGGAAACCTGACCGATTACGACCGTATTCCGCGTCAGGCTGTGCTTACACCTACTCCCAAAGGCTATGAACCCTATTATCTGAGTCATTACGGCAGACACGGAGCCCGTTTCCTGTTGGGTGAACGCGACTACTCAGGGCCAGTGATGACACTCAGTGCTGCCAAGAAGAACGGCAAGTTGACACCAGAAGGCGAGCAGGTGTTGGAAAGACTGCAAGTGCTGCAGCGCCAGTCGAGAGGACGACTGGGCGATCTAACGCCCGTTGGCGAGCGTGAGCATCACGGCATCGGCAAGCGTATGGCGCAGAACTTCCCCGAGTTGTTCAAGACACCTTATCTGCCCATCGACGCCCGCAGTACCACTGTAATCCGCAGTATCATATCGATGGTGGCTGAGTGTGAAGAGTTGGCTGCTGCCAATCCCACAGCCCAGTTCCATAACGACGTGAGTGAGTCGCTGAAATACTACATGAATCCATCGAAGGAAGGCAAACAGAGAGCCAATGATATGAAGGTGTGGCCCATTCAGACGGAGCTGACCTACAAGATTCGTCAGCCAGAGCGCTTGATGCAGGTACTCTTCAACGACAAAGATTGGGTATATAAATATGTGGACGCCAGCTCACTGATGGGTCAGCTTTATGATCTGGCCGTAAACATGACGAGCCATAACGAAGATACCTATCTGATTGACCTCTTCACCGCTCAGGAGCTTTACGATCTGTGGAAGGGCAACAACCACTACTGGTATCTGGCTTATGCCAATGCACCTCAGACGGAGCACGTGATGCCTTTCACCCACAAAAATCTGCTGAAGAACATCATTGAGACAGCTGACACTGTAACCACCAAACAGGCCACACTGCGTTTCGGCCACGATACCATCGTGCTCCCAATAGCCTGTCTGTTGGAACTTGGCAACAGCAATGCCTCAATTGATAATCTGGACGAACTGGATACTTACTTCCGCAACTACGAGATTATTCCTTATGCAGGAAACGTGCAGCTGATTTTCTATCGTCCGGTGAAGGGAAAGAAGGGCGACATTCTGGTGAAGGCCCTCTTAAATGAAAGAGAAGTTACCATGCCCGCAAGCACTGATAACTTCCCCTATTACAAATGGTCGGAACTCAGAGAGTACTACCTGAATAAACTCAATAACTAACACTCAAGAAAGAGTGCTTACTCCTTTAGGAGGAATGGCCCAATCTCTTTGGTTATCACCTTATCGAAATCATAGAGGTCGGGCCATAATTCTACCTTGCCCGTTGTGGGATTAGGATAAGCTGTGAAATACACAATATAAAGCGGCATGTGGGGCGTTATATCGCGATAAGAGATGAGTCGGAAAGGACGTGGTGCATCAGCATGATTCCTGACGTACTCCCTACCCCGCTCTGTGACTGGGCGCATATCCATTGAGATACGAATCTGATCCTTCGTCCATTCATCGGCTCCCTGCAACAGGAAGCAAGCCAGTTCGAAGGGCTTTTGTACGCGCACGCAACCATGTGACAACGTACGGCGTTCGCGATTAAAGGCGCCGCGATTGTTGGTATCATGCAGATACACTGAGAAGTTATTGGGGAAACGGAACACGATGCGCCCCAGCGAATTGCCAGAGCCGCCCTTCTGAACCACCTTCATCTTGCCTGAGAGCAAGCGCTCCTTACCAACCTCGGAAGCTTGCAAGGTATCGCCCGTCTCGCGATCGACAATATCATACCTATTGCGGGCAAAATAGGCAGAATCGCCACCATGACGAGCCACATCGGTCTTAATGATGTTGAAGGGGATATTCCACTCAGGATTCACCTGCATGTAATTAATCGTGCTGCAAAGTAAAGGGGTCTTCGTAGGATAAGCACCACAGCAAATGCGCATATCGAGAGCAGAATCGCCTCCGACGGCCCACAGATGTTGGGCTGCGATATTCACCAGCACGCGCTTCTCCTGCTGTCCTGGATGCTTAATCTGCCAACGGCAGCGTTCCATATTGACAGCTATCTTAGCGCGCTCGGATTTATCTTTGGTCTTTGCCAACTGATCCTTCAATGCACGATACACATAAGTGCCGGGCTGCGAAGCTTCCAGATAAGCCATACGATCATCGCTACCTACTTTTGCTTGGGCCTCAGAGGAATCGGGGGCTTTAATCTCGTAGTCGAACAGTTGGGCATAACCAGTACCGCCCACCTTATAATCCAAGCGGTTCAGCACTTTGTCGGGTCGGAAGAAGCCGTAGCGCTGGCCTGTGGTGTAATCAACATAAGCTTTAGTGAGATGGCCATCGAGTCGCTTCAGCACATCGTTGATGCTCTGACCAACGGAGTCGAAAGCCAGCTTATGCACCACCGCCAGATCCTCAGCAATCTGCGGCACGAAAAAAGCGGTAGTATCGAGGCCGTCTTTGGGTAGTTGGTTTCTGAGGAAGGTCAACAGCGAGTCGGCATCCTCAGACACACCCATGCGAGTAAACCACTTGCCCTGCAAACTATGGTCGAGACTGTCGACATACGTACCGAAAGCCGAAAGCTCGGCCTCCGATAGTTCGCCTCTTCCGCCTCCGCATGCTGACAGCAGCAAACATCCAGCGACAACTGCGACAATCTTTTTCTTCATAAATCAGATGAGTGAGAATGCCACATCCATCATGTGGGTAAAGGTAGTCTGGCGCTCCTCGGCAGTAGTAGCCTCACCCGTCAGAATATGATCAGAAATGGTGCAGATACCCAAAGCCTTATTGCCAGAACGAGCAGCATTCATATAGAGAGCTGCAATCTCCATCTCAACTGCCAGCACGCCCATCTTTATCCATTTATCGTTCTGGGGATTATCTGAATAGAACGTATCAGAAGAGAATACATTGCCTACCTTATAGTTATATCCGAAGCGCTCGCAAGCCTCAGCGGCAGCACGTACCAGACTAAAGTCGGCTATAGGAGCATATGTGCCAGGCAATTCGTACTGATGAACGTAATTGGAGTTGGTGCAAGCACCCATAGCAATCGCAATATCGCCAATGTGCAAATCCATATTGATAGATCCAGCAGAGCCTACGCGGATAATCGTCTTCACACCATAGAAATTATAAAGCTCATAGGTATAAATACCTATGGAGGGCATTCCCATGCCATGACCCATCACACTAACACGCTTACCTTTGTAGGTGCCAGTAAATCCAAGCATACCACGAACCTGATTAAACTGTACAGGGTTCTCGAGGAATTTCTCTGCCATGAACTTGGCTCTCAGCGGATCGCCTGCCATAATCACCGTTTCGGCTATTTCGCCGAACTTTGCCCCTATGTGGGGAGTTGGAGTTGTTGCCATAATTTTATTGGTTTGGGGTTAATGCTGCAAAAATAAGCAAAATTACCGAAATAGTCACTATTTTTGCAGAAAAATCTTTGTCATACCGATTATTTTCTGTATTTTTGCACCACAATCACTCCTAAAAACGATAAAGATTATGGTTAAGCACATTATTATCTGGACACTTAATCCAGAACTCTCAGAAGAAGAGAAGCAGAAAGTGAAGGCTGGTATCAAGGCTGGACTCGAAGGACTTGTGGGCAAGGTGCCTGGACTCCTTGATGTGAAGGTTCATATAGACGGACGTCTGGCTTCATCGAATGCCGACGTGATGCTCGACAGCACACTCGAAAGCGAAGAGGCTCTGAAGGGCTATGCAGTTCATCCGGAGCATGTAGCTGTGGCTAACGGAAAAGTAAGGCCCTATACCGTTCAGCGTAGCTGTCTTGATTTCGAGATCTAATAGAAAATCCCCGCCGATTGGCGGGGATTATTCGTATAGTATTTCCGCATCATAGCGGAAAAACAAGCGGCTATTTACTTCTTGTTGATAGCAAGGTCGATAGCAACGGCTACAGATACAGTAGCACCTACCATCGGGTTATTACCCATACCCAGGAAGCCCATCATCTCTACGTGAGCAGGAACTGAAGAAGAACCTGCGAACTGAGCGTCTGAGTGCATACGACCCAGTGTATCAGTCATACCGTAAGAAGCAGGACCAGCAGCCATGTTATCAGGGTGCAGAGTACGACCTGTACCACCACCAGAAGCTACTGAGAAGTAAGGCTTACCAGCGAGCACGCGCTCCTTCTTGTAAGTACCAGCTACGGGGTGCTGGAAACGGGTTGGGTTGGTAGAGTTACCAGTGATTGATACATCTACGTTCTCCTTCCACAGGATAGCTACACCCTCACGTACGTCGTCAGCACCATAGCACTTTACCTTCAGACGGCTGGGGTTGTTGCCATAAGGAACCTCCTTAACAACAGCGAGCTCGCCAGTGAAGTAGTCGAACTTGGTCTGTACATATGTGAAACCGTTGATACGGCTGATGATCTGAGCAGCGTCCTTACCAAGACCGTTCAGAATCACGCGGAGAGGCTTCTGGCGAACCTTGTTGGCCATCTCAGCAATCTTGATAGCACCCTCGGCAGCAGCGAAGCTCTCGTGACCAGCCAGGAATGCGAAACACTCAGTCTCCTCGCGGAGCAGACGAGCAGCCAAGTTACCGTGTCCGATACCTACCTTACGATCGTCGGCTACTGATCCGGGGATACAGAAGCTCTGCAGACCGATACCGATAGCCTCAGCAGCCTCGGCAGCTGTCTTAACACCCTTCTTGATGGCGATAGCAGCACCACAAACATATGCCCACTTAGCATTCTCGAAGCAGATCAGCTGTGTGTCCTCACACATCTGATATGGGTCGATACCAGCCTTTTCACAAATCTCATTGGCCTCCTCGATAGAGTTGATGCCATTCTCCTTCAGAGCAGCAAGAACCTGGTTGATACGGCGCTCCTGACTCTCAAACTGTACTTTTCTAATCATAGTCGTATCCT
>JAEEGG010003571.1_pt1 | contig 38683 bp, 28 predicted proteins | sample 9134161 | NCBI WGS metagenome assembly JAEEGG01 (sample SAMN16246543, study PRJNA631951) | gut metagenome | biome: gut microbiome; feature: rumen; material: CR-attached | host: Bos | place: Iran: Karaj | collected 2018-10 | reverse complement strand
CTTCACGTTCGACTTGATGTCGACAAGGGCCTGCTTGGTAGCCACCTCCTTGACGAGGTACTCCCAGTTCTTGGCCTCCTGCTTCATGTCCTCGGCATCGGGGTTGAACGGAGCCATGGTGAGGGCCTTGCCAGTCTTCGGGTTGCCCGGGCAGATGTCGGCACAGTTGCCGCAACCCAGACAGTCGAGGACAGAGGTCTCGATGCGGAAGTGCATACCCTTCATGGCGGCGGGAGCCTTCATCTCGATGGTGTCGTCGGCAGCAGCGAAGCCCTTGATCTCGTTCTCGTCGAGGACGAAGGGACGGATGGCAGCGTGAGGACAGATGTAGGCACACTGGTTACACTGGATACAGTTGTCCTTGTTCCAGACGGGCACGAAGGCCTCGACGCCACGCTTCTCGTAAGCAGCGGTACCAACCTCCCACGAACCGTCGACGGTGTTGAACTTGGTGAAGGCGCTGACGGGCAGCAGGTCGCCGGCCTGAGCGTTGATGGGACGAACCACCTCCTTGACGAATGCGGGAGCGTCGTCGACCTTCTCAGCGTCGTCGGGCAGGTTAGCCCACTCGGGCTTCACGGTCAGCTGGACGTACTCACCACCACGGTCGATAGCGGCGTAGTTCTTGTCGACCACGTCCTGACCCTTGGCACCGTAAGACTTCAGGGCAGCAGCCTTCATCTTCTCGACAGCGAGCTCCACGGGGATGACGCCGGTGATGCGGAAGAAGGCACTCTGCAGGATGGTGTTGGTGCGGTTGCCCAGACCAATCTCCTGTGCAATCTTGGTAGCGTTGATGGTATAGACGGTGATGTTGTTCTGAGCGAAGTAGCGCTTCACCTTGTTAGGCATGAACTTCTCGAGCTCGTCGGCGTCGAAGATGGTGTTCAGCAGGAACTGACCGTTCTTCTGCAGACCACGGGTGACGTCGTACATATGGAGGTAAGCCTGGACGTGGCAAGCCACGAAGTTAGGCGTGGTCACCAGGTAGGTAGAGCGGATGGGCGTGTCGCCGAAACGCAGGTGCGAGCAGGTGAAGCCACCCGACTTCTTGGAGTCGTAAGAGAAGTAAGCCTGGCAGTACTTGTCGGTGTTGTCGCCGATGATCTTCACGCTGTTCTTGTTAGCACCAACGGTACCGTCAGCACCCAGACCGTAGAACTTAGCCTGGAACATACCAGCGCCACCAAGGGCAATCTCGGGAACCTCGGGCAGCGAGGTGAAGGTGACGTCGTCGACGATACCAATGGTGAAGTGGTTCTTGGGCTCGGGCATAGCGAGGTTGTTGAACACGCTGATGATCTGAGCGGGCGTGGTGTCGTGAGAACCGAGACCGTAGCGGCCACCAACGATGACAGGACGATCCTCTACGTCGTAGTAGGCATCCTTCACGTCGAGGTACAGAGGCTCGCCGTTGGCACCGGGCTCCTTCGTGCGGTCGAGGACGGCAATCTTCTTCACGCTCTTGGGAACAGCGGCGAGCAGGTGCTTCACGCTGAACGGACGATAGAGGTGAACGGAGATCATACCCACCTTCTGGCCCTGAGCGTTCAGGTAGTCGATGGCCTCGCGGGCAGCGTCGGTAGCGGAACCCATGAGGATGATCATGCGGTCGGCATCCTCAGCGCCATAGTAAGAGAAGAGGTGATACTCGCGGCCGGTAATCTTGGAGAGTTCGCCCAGGTACTTCTCGACCACCTCGGGAACTGCATCGTAGTAGGGGTTGCAGGCCTCACGGTGTGTGAAGAAGGTCTCGGGGTTCTCGGCGGTACCACGGGTGATAGGACGCTCAGGCGACATAGCACGGTCGCGGAAACGCTTGATGTACTCTTCCTTGACGAGCGGACGGACATCCTCCTGGTCGAGCAGCTCAATCTTGTGGTACTCGTGAGAGGTGCGGAAACCGTCGAAGAAGTTGACGAAGGGCACGCAGGTCTCGAGAGAAGCCAGGTGAGCGGCGGCGGTCATATCCATCACCTCCTGTACGGAACCCTCGCAGAGCATGGCGAAACCAGTCTGACGGCAAGCCATCACGTCCTGGTGGTCACCGAAGATACACAGAGAGTGAGAAGCCAGTGTACGGGCAGAAACGTCGAACACGCAGGGAATGAGCTCACCGGCAATCTTGTACATGTTAGGAATCATCAGGAGCAGACCCTGAGAAGCGGTAAACGTCGTGGTGAGGGCACCAGCCTGCAGCGAACCGTGAACGGCACCGGCAGCACCAGCCTCAGACTGCATTTCCTGAACACTGACGGTCTGGCCCCAGAGGTTCTTGCGACCACGGGCAGCCCACTCGTCAACATGCTCCGCCATAGGCGAAGACGGGGTGATGGGGTAGATAGCAGCTACCTCCGAGAACATATAGCTCACGTGAGCCGCAGCCTCGTTACCATCACAGGTGATAAATTTCTTTTCTTTTGCCATTTGTTTAGAATAGATAAAACAATTAAACCATTATTACTATATTCTCATTTTTACATTTTACATTTCCTCATTTTTGCATTTTTGCATTTTAATAGAGGAATCCCAGCAACCACAGCGGGATTTGGTTATCCTTGCCAATCTCTGTGTTATAGCGTGCGTAGATGGTGTCGGGCGTATAGCGCATCTTGCTGTGCGACTCGGCATCGCAGATGCGGAACTTCTGACGGCCGTCGACCAGGTAGAAGCTGTCGCGCGTACCTTGATAGACCTTATGGTCCTTCCACAGCGAGTTCACGAAGAACGTCTCCATGGCCGTCTGCTTCTCCACGTGGATGGGGTAGATGGCGTAGAGGAGGTTCGAGTTGTGGAGCATCACCTTCGACGGCTTCTTCGGGAAGTCCTCGCCGACGGGGTAGATCATGTTCAGCAGACGGGCGTCGGTGAGGTACTTGATGTAGTTCATCACCGTGGCGCGGCTGGTCTCGATGTCCTTTGCCAGCTGCGACACGTTGGGCGCCTTGGGACCGCCCTCGGCCAGCTTGTAGAACAGCTTCTTGATCTTCGTGAGGTACTTCAGCTCAATCTGCTTCACCAGCAGGATGTCCACCTCGGTCATCATGTTCATCGTCTTCAGCAGGTTCTCAGAGTAGTTGCGATGCTCCTGGAAGAAGGGGTAGAAGCCATGGTGGATATAGTCCTGGAAGTAGCGGTGGGGCGAGGCGTAGGGCAGGATCTGCTTGATGATACGCTCGTGGTCCTGCAGAATCTCTTCTAGAGTGTAGGGGCGGAAGTTGTTGCCTGTCAGCAGATTAAGGAACTCACGGAACGAGAGTCCGCGGAGGTTGTACGACTTCACGATGCCGTTCAGCTCGGGGTTCTCGTCCTTCAGGCGCATCACGCTGGAGCCCGTGAAGACAATCTTCAGTCCGGGGTAGAGGTCGTAGCACTTGCGCAACTCCTGTGACCAGTCTTCCTGTTTGAACACCTGGTCGATGAGCAGCGTCCGTCCGCCACGATGATAGAACTCGCCAGCAAAGTCGGCAATGCCGCGTCCCTGGAAGTAGAAGTTGTTCATGTTGATGTACAGACACTGGCGGTCGCCCACCTCGAACTTCTCCTTCGCATACTGCAACAGGAACGTCGTCTTTCCAACACCGCGCGTACCTTTAATACCTATTAAACGGTCATTCCAGTCAATCTCATCCATCAGCAGACGACGGACGGGAGCATTGGTATGCTCGACTAGATAACGGTGTGTTCTGAAGAAAGCTTCCATTCCCTATAGATTTGTTTTGAAAACAGCTGCAAAGGTACGAAGAAATCCTCAAATTGCAAAGCCGAGATTGCAAAATCTTACAATCTCGGCTTATTTGTCCGTTATCTAAATAAGAAATAGCGGTGCTTTTGTCGCTTGTTGGCGTTTACGAGAAGGCCACCGTCAGACCAGCCATCACGATGCTCACCATCGACATCAGCTTGATGAGGATGTTCAGCGAAGGACCGCTGGTGTCCTTGAACGGGTCGCCGACGGTGTCGCCGACGATGCAGGCCTTATGGGCAAAGGAGCCCTTGCCGCCGAAGGCGCCCTCCTCGATGTTCTTCTTGGCGTTGTCCCACGCACCACCGGCGTTGGCCATGAAGACGGCCAGCGTGAAGCCACCGGCAAGACCGCCAACGAGCAGGCCCATGACACCGGCGACGCCGAGGATGATGCCCACGAGGATGGGGATGAGAATGGCGAGGATGGAGGGGATGACCATCTCGTGCTGGGCGGCACGCGTGGAGATCTCCACACAGCGGCCGTAGTCGGGAGTGCCCGTACCCTCGAGGATACCGGCAATCTCACGGAACTGGCGGCGCACCTCCTGAACCATCTTCTCGGCAGCACGGCCGACAGCCTCCATCGTCATGCCGCAGAACAGGAAAGCGGCCATGGCACCGATGAACGCACCGACAATGACGCGGGGGTTCATCAGGTTGATCTGGAAGTAGTTCATGAAGTCGGGGATGGTGGCATCGGTAGCGTTGATGACGTTGCCGGCAACGTTCGTCAGCGTCTCGCCGGCACGGCTCATGGCAATCTTGATCTCCTCGATGTAGGAAGCCAGCAGGGCCAGAGCCGTCAGGGCGGCAGAGCCGATAGCGAAGCCCTTGCCCGTAGCGGCGGTGGTGTTGCCTAAGGCGTCGAGGGCGTCGGTACGATGACGCACCTCCTCGCCCAGCTGCGACATCTCGGCGTTACCACCGGCATTGTCGGCAATAGGACCGTAGGCGTCGGTAGCCAGCGTGATGCCCAGCGTCGACAGCATACCCACAGCGGCGATGCCGATGCCGTAGAGACCGTTGGCCAGCGAGCTGGACGACAGCGTGAGGTCGAAGCCGTTGGCGCAGAGGTAGCTCAGCATGATGGCTACGCCGATGGTGATGACGGGGATGCAGGTAGAGATCATGCCCGTACCGATACCCTTGATGATGACGGTGGCGGCACCCGTCTGTCCTGCCTCGGAGATCTTCTGCGTCGGCTTGTAGGAGTGCGACGTGTAGTACTCAGTAGCCTGGCCGATGATGACACCGGCAGCCAGACCGCTGATGACCGAGAACGACAGGCCCAGCCAGTTGTCGATACCCATGAAATAGAGGATGCCGAAGGTGGCGATGGCTATCAGCACGGCGCTGACGTTGGTGCCGATGGAGAGCGAGCGCAGCAGGTCCTTCATCGTGGCGCCCTCCTTCGTACGGACGAGGAAGATGCCGAACAGCGAGAGGAACACACCCACGGCGGCAATGAGCATCGGCGCGATGACGGCCTTCAGCTGGATATCGAGACCGGCGGCACCGAAGGCAGCAGCACCAAGGGCAGCGGTAGACAGCACCGAACCGCAGTAGCTCTCGTAGAGGTCGGCACCCATACCGGCGACGTCGCCCACGTTGTCGCCCACGTTGTCGGCGATGGTAGCGGGGTTGCGGGGATCGTCCTCGGGGATGTCGGCCTCGACCTTACCCACGATGTCGGCGCCTACGTCGGCAGCCTTCGTGTAGATACCGCCGCCGACACGGGCGAAGAGAGCCTGTGTCGAGGCACCCATGCCGAACGTCAGCATCGTCGTCGTGATGGAGATGAGACCGTCGGCATCAAAATGATTCAGCACAACGAACCAGATGGCGATGTCGAGCAGTCCGAGACCAACGACCGTCAGTCCCATCACAGCACCCGAGCGGAACGCAATCTTCAGACCGGCGTTCAGACTGTCGCGAGCGGCGTTGGCCGTACGGGCAGAGGCGTAGGTGGCCGTCTTCATGCCGAAGAAGCCTGCCAGTCCGCTGAAGAAACCGCCCGTGAGGAAGGCGAACGGTACCCACGGGTTCTGAACGTTCAGACCATAGGCCATGAAGGCAAACAGCGCACAGAGCACCACGAAGACGATGGCGACGACTTTGTACTGCTGTTTGAGATAGGCCATTGCACCACGACGGACGTAGAGTGCAATCTCTTTCATACGAGGCGTTCCCTCGTCGGCCGCCATCATCTGACGGAAGAAGAAGTACGCCATACCCAGTGCCACAATAGATGCAATGGGCACAAGCCAGAATACAGAAGGAATAATCATGATAATTAAAGTTTTTGGTTTTTGGATTTGTGTGCAAAGTTACGCATTTATTTTTGGAAATAAGAATTTTTTTGCGTAATTTTGCAGCATGACATTGCATATTTTCAATCCAGAGCACGATATTGCCCTTGCAGCTGGGCTGGCAAACTTCACCGCACCACATGCCGGAAGGTTGTTGAGACACGATCTCGGATTCCTGCCGGCCATCTGGGCGAAGGCGGGAGACACCATCCTCGTCGACGATCCGGAGTATGCCAAGCAGGCATACAGGAAGCTCGCTGCCAGGATGCTAAGGGCGGGGCTCCACCGGCTCGCTGACGCCGACGCCATCACGTTCCATCCCATCAGACAGAACATCCAAAATCTGAACATTTTCGACAAGGTGGAACCCTGGGGATGGAACAGTGCCCTGTGTGCGTTGCTGCTCAGAAGGGGTGTCGACGGCAGCCTGCTGCCAACGGACGAACAGCTGCAGACCATCCGCAACCTCTCGCACCGCCGTACCGCTGGGGCCTTGCTGCCCATGCTGCGGCTGGACGGTACTGTCGGCGAGAGTGTGGAATGTAAGACCGTTGACGAGGTGGAGACGGCGGTCACGAACTACGGCAAAGCCGTGCTGAAAGCGCCTTGGTCGTCGAGCGGCAGGGGACTGCGCTTCGTCGATGACTCTCAGTATACCGTCCATAGCCAGCACGTGGCGGGGTGGCTGCGTAACGTGCTCGATGCCCAGGGAAGCGTGATGGCAGAGCCCTATTATAATAAGGTGAAGGATTTCGGGATGGAGTTTGAGTCCGACGGCCGCGGAACGGTCACTTACCTCGGGCTGTCGCTCTTCCAGACACAGAACGGGGCCTATACGGGCAACGTCCTTGCTACCGAGGGCGCCAAGGAGGCTCTGCTCAGCCGTTATGTGTCACCAGCGCTGCTACAGACCGTCAGGGAACGCATCTGCCAGGAGCTGGGTGAACGCTTCTGCGGAAAGTACCAAGGACCTTTTGGTGTCGACATGATGATCTGCACGCCCTCCTTGCTTCATCCCTGCGTGGAGATTAACCTGCGGCGGACGATGGGACACACCGCCCTGACGCTATCACCCGCCGACGATGACGTCTGGCGTGTGATGCGTATCGATTTCAATGAAAATATGTACTCCCTGCGAATCCTGCGTCGTTAGCAGGGGGAAGGTGTTCGTCAGTTAATCGAATAGATGATGATGACGACAATGAACAGGATGATGGCAAGGGCAATCATGGCGCGGTACAGCCACTTCATGAACGTCTTACGCCGCTGAATGGAAAGCAGGTTCTTGCGTTTCCACTGGCTGGCACCATCGTGGCGATGGTGGTGATGATGGTGGTGATGATGATGCTCTTCTTTCTCTGACATAATTATTTATTGTATTTTATAAGTTTTACTTCCGAGTTAAGACCGCTGGGAACGGGCTCCCATTGGTCGTAGGTGGTCTTCTTGTAGTTGATGTCGACCACATTGATCTCCTCCATCTTGCGCCACTTGACACCCCGACGGTCTAAGTCGGCAATGCGGTTGGCGGGGAGGTTGGTCACCTCGATGCGCAGTTCGTTGTCGCCCTCCTTCAGGGCACCATCGAAGGTCAGCACGAAGGGAACGCTCCAGGCGCAGCCAATGAACTGGCCGTTGATGTAGACACGGGCGGACTCCCGGACATCGCCGAGGTCTATCTGCCAGCAGGCAGCGTCCTTCATGTCGGCCTTCGTCAGCTTCACGTGGGTGGTATAGACGCCCGTGCCCATCGTCACCTTCACGCTGTCGTCATCAAGCGTCTCCCACGTCTGTGGCTTCTCAAGAGCGAAAGTCTTGAGCACTCGCGGGGCTTCCTCGGTGAACGAGAGCGTCCAGGGACCGGGGATGGCGATGGCGACGGTGTCGCCTAATGTCGTTCCACTATTATTGAGAGGCATTGCCTCGCTGTAAGTCTGTAGGATCATCGACTCGCCACTGCGCAGAGTGATGCGCAGACCGTCCTCATCGAACGTGGCGGGGGTGATGGCGCCGTTCAGGGGATTGAACCAGACGGCCTGCTTGAAGTCGACGGACAGCGGCTCGACGGCATCGATGTCGTGAGGTGTGAGGTTGGCAATGAAGTAGTGGTAGCCGGTCGCGTTCTTGCGGCGGATGGCCTTCAGTCCACACTCCGTCTTCATCGGCTCGGGCTTGGCGGCCGTCTTCAGGATCTTTTCGATGTTGAAGAAGTGGTTCGAGGCCGCGTCGTTCTGATAGAAGATGTTGGCACCCTGCGCCTTCAGCTCGTCGATATGTGCCTTCACCGTTTCCGGCATATTCCCTGAGCCGGGGATAATCAGACCCTTGTAGCGGGTGCCGGCCTTTGTCTCCAGCATACCGTCCTTATAGGTGACACCCATCAGCAGGCGTTCCGAGATGTAGTCGCAGTCGTAGCCGGCACGGTCGATGTCGAGGATGGTCTTGATGAACTCCGGCATCAGCTTGCCCATGGCGTGTATCGAGAACTGCATGAGCAGCTTACCCGTCCATTGCTTCCAGGCATCGCGAACGGGCAACAGCACGAGGAAGTCGTTGTCGGGCTGTCCCCACTGCAGGAACGACTGGCAGCGCTCGACATACTGCATGAAGTAGGGGGCGTCGCGCCAGATGGAGTTCGTCGGCGACATATCGATCGAGGCATAGAACTTCCAGCCCGGCCATGCATCGTCCTGCGGCGAGTAGCACGTGCCGTGGAAGAACATATGGTTCACACCGGCACAGAACATCAGATCGAGGTCGGGCTTCAGCTGTGACAGCGAGGTGCGGAAATGCTCCGTGAGCCACGTGAACGTCTCGCTCGACGTATAGGGCTTGCCGCAGACATGGGCTGCCGACGGAGCGTACTTGAACATCGAGTAGTCGGAGTCGTTCTTACGCGTCTTGCCAGGGTCGGTACGGAGGCCCTTGATGCCGAACTCCGACAGTCCGAAGCCCTCAATCTCGGGAATGTCGACGGCGGCGTAGCAGTCGATGAGGTTTGCGGGGGAGCCGTGTGCCTGGTTGCGGGTGATGGCCCCGTGCTTGTGTGCCCACGCCGTCCACTGTTCCGTGAAGTTCTCCAGCAGCAGGTCGCCGAGGGTCTCGCGGTAGTCGACGAGCTCCTTGTTGCCGATGCCAATGACGAAGTGAGACAGGTCATTCGGATTATCCTTCCGTTTCTCTGCCAGCTCCTTCATCGCCGACTTATAGGCTGCCATACCATTGAGCAGCTCCAAGAGATGGTCTTCGAGCTTATAGCCGCGCCGCTTCTCGAACTCCTCAAAGAAGTTCGTGGTCCATGTGGCGTCGGCAACCTCGTACGAGTCGTTGAAGAAGGTGTGAGGGTAGGGGGTGTTGGTACGCTCGAAGGCTTCCTCGATGTGGCGCAGGTAGTTGGCGACGGCCTTGCGGTCGAAGTGGTCGACGACCAGTCCCTCGCCGCCGGGGGCAGCACGCTTCACCTTCATGACGCCGTAGCGCGCATAGACGGCGATGACACGCCACGTGTCTTTCTTGTGCCCCTTCGGTGCTGTCCACGTCAGCTTGCCGTCGACAACAAGATCGGTCACGTCGGCAGGGGCGGGAGGCTCCTTGGCGCTTCCGTCGATGCCGTAAATCATCACCTTCTGTAGGCGCGAATACTTACGGTCTTTCTCAGGCACCGTCAGCGGCAAGTCGACAACCTTCTTGCCGACGAAGCAGGTATCCACGAACACCACCTTGCAGGCGCTCTCCTCCAGCGGCACCCACGGTCCGCCGAAAGGCCAGCCCGTACCGGTAGCCATGTCAATCTCGATGTCCTGCAAAGTACCCTGGCTCTGCGTGAACTGCAGCATATCCATCCAGTGGTCAGACAGGTAGTCGATGTTCCGACCAGCGACGAAGCGCTCACCTTTCTGCTCATTGCCCTGTACACCATAGAGCGGTGTGATCTCTACGGCTCCGATGCCATGCTCGGCATATTGCCGCATCGTCCATTGCAGGTTCTTCTTGTCGACGGCAGAACCGAGCCACCACCAGCGGGTGCCGGGCTTCGCCTCTCGCGTCGCCTCTGGCCACGACTGTGCCAAACAGGTGGACGCCATTGCAACCATAGCCCATAGGATGAAAAACTGCTTCTTCATATTCGCGTAATTCGTATAATTCGTGGTTTAGTTACCGTCGGGTTTCACAATATCCTTGAGTGGCGACGGCGCCCACTTGAACGTGCGCCAGTCGTCGGGCTGTGCGGGGTCAAAGTCCTGCCAGTCAGGGCGCAGGAAACGGACTATCGGCAGCTGCAGCTGCTTCATGCCCATCACCACACATTTCGCTACCTCGTAGGCACCGTAGGGATTGAAGTGGGTGTTGTCGGCCAACTCGCGACCGTACAACTCTGCCGGGTAGTGTACCAGCGCCCGCTTCGAGTCCTCGTATCCCAGCGTCTCGAAGAATGTCTTCGTCATCCCGTTGAGGTCGATGACGGGCACTTTTTCGCGTTTCGCCACATCGAGCATGGCGGCGGGGAACTCGCCGTGGGTGTTCGTGATGGTTTTCTTGTCGGCGTCGAAGGCACGGCGCTGCGTCGGTGTACAGAAGATGATCTCGGCACCTTTGGCACGCACCTGGTCGACGAATATCTTCAGCTGGTACTGGTAGTGGTACCATGCACCGTCGCCGGGTTTCTTCTCCTTCTCGTCGTTATGGCCGAACTCCGCGACGACGATGTCGCCCTTCTTGAGGGTCGAGAGAATCTTGTCCAGACGGCCACCGGCAATGAACGTGCGGGCTGTCAGTCCGCTCTCGGCATGGTTCGAGATGGCCACCTCGGGACCAAACCAGCGTGTGATCATCTGTCCCCACGAGGCCCATGGCTCGTTGTTCTGGTCGACGACGGTGGAATTGCCGCAGAGATAGACGGTAGGCACCTGGTCGTCGCGCTCAATGTGGAGGCTCTGTACCTGTGGCTGGTCGCCGTTGAACTCCAGCGTCAGCTTGTCGTCCCACGCCAGGTAGTCCTTCTCGCGGTCCTTGATGCGGACACGTGTCTTCTCGTCAATCTGCGGCGAGCGCTTGTTGACGACGAACTCATAGGTGACCGTCTGGCCCTTCTTCGTGGCAACGTTGTGGACCATCAGCCGTCGGCCTTCGGCACGGACGGTGGTCTCGCCGGCTTTCTTCTTCGAGCCCAGCACCACACGCACTTTGTAGTTCCCGTCGGGCACTTTTACGGAGAAGTAGAACGGTTCCGCAGGTCGCTTCCTGTCGGGTGCTGCCACGATGTCGTAGCCCGCTCCGTTGTCGTCAGAGTAGACGGGCTGTGGCTTCGTCATGTCGAAATCAAACGTCTGTGCCGATGCCATCAACGGCATGAGCACAGACAAATGTAGTATTAGCAGTAGCTTGTTCATATTTTTTTTGTTAGAATATTATCGAGGAGAGGATATAGGCCACAATGGTCGATGTGAAGACACAGATGAGGCCAGGCATCATAAACGAGTGGTTCAACAGGTATTTTCCGATGACGGTGGTGCCAGAGCGGTCGAAGTTCACCGTGGCGATGTCGCTGGGGTAGTTCGGGATGAAGAAGTAACCGTAGACCGACGGCAGGACACCGAGCAGCACGGGACCGGCGATGCCCAGCGAGTAAGCCAGCGGCAGCATGGCCACGACGACGGCTCCCTGCGAGTTGATGAGCACGGAGACGAGGAAGAACACCAGTGCGATGGACCACGGATAGGAGGCTACCACGTCTGCCAGCATCACCTTCATCTCGTCGAGATAGTTCGAGAAATAGGTGTCGGCGAGCCAGGCGATGCCGTAGATGGCGACGACAGCGACCATACCCGACTGCCACACGGGGCCTGCCACCGCCTTCTTCGGCTGTGCCTTGCAGAAGATAATCATCAGGGCGGCTGCCGAGATCATCACAATCTGGATGACGAGGTTCATCTTCAGCGGTTTACCGTCCCATGAAGGCAGCAGCGAGGGGAAGGCTGCGAACATCACGATGACCAGCAGCGCCAGGAGGAAGATGAAGACGGCCTCCTTCGACTCACGTGCAATCTCCTTGTCGAGTGACGTGGCGGAGTTGCCGTAGATGTAGTTGTACTGCTCGGGGTCTTTCAGACGTGCCTGGAACTGCGGGTCCTTGTCGAGGTCCAGTCCGCGGTGGAAGGAGGCTGCAGCGGCAGCCATCAGTCCACAGAGACAGGCGGGTATCGAAACCATCAGCACCTGAGGGATGGTGATGTCGAAGCCGTTCTCGTTCGAGATGGTGACGAAGGCCACGACGGCGGCGGCGATAGGAGAGCAGGTGATACCCACCTGTGAGGCTATCGAGGCGACGCCGCAGGGACGCTCCGGTCTGATGCCTTTCTTTAATGCGATGTCGCAAATGATTGGCATTAAGGTGTATACCACGTGTCCTGTTCCTACGAGTACCGTCAGGAAGAACGTACACAGCGGAGCCAGGAAGGTGATGCGGTCAGGATGCTTACGTAACATTTTCTCGGCTATCTGGATCAGCCAGTCCATACCGCCGGAAGCCTGCATGATACCTGCACAGGTGACGGCGGCGATGATGATGTAGATAACGTCAGTAGGTGGATTACCGGGTTTCAGTCCGAAACCGAAGACTAACAGGGCCAGTCCAATGCCCGAGATGGCGCCAAGAGCCAGTGAGCCGTAGCGCGAGCCAACCCAAAGTGCACCAAGGACGATGCAGAGCTGGATAATCATGGATAGTGTAATCATAGTTGTATTTTTAGTTACGTTTTTCCTTCAGTATGCCGTGACGGTAGGCACGCAGCAGCTGTCGTAGGTCACTCACCTGTTCGCGAAGCTCACGTCCCTTGTCGGTGTCGGCGACGAGCATCCGCTGTGCGGACATCTCGACGATCTGTGTTGTTGACTTGATATCGGTACCTCGGCTGATGGCATCCTTCGTCGAGGTGAACGGCTCGTGCTGTACCAGCTCGAAGCCGCGGCTGTGGTACACCAGCGTATAGCCGGCGATGCCCGTCTCCTTATGGTATGCCTCGGAGAAGCCGCCGTCGATGACCATCAGCCGTCCACCGGCCTTGATGGGGTTCTCGCCTTTCGACGCATGGACGGGCACATGGCCGTTGATGATGTGACGGTTCTGGCCGCTGATGCCGAAGGCGTCGAGGATGCGGTCGCAGACCGCGGCATTGTCGCGCAGCCGGAAATAGGCGCCCTTCTCCTCCTTGTAAGTCTCCTTGTCCTCCAGGAAATAGCGCTCGAAGGTGGCCATCTTCGACTTGTCGAAGAGCGGGGAGTCCTTGCCGCACCACAGGTAGAGGAAGTAGTCCTTCGCGTAGGCCTTCAGCTCCGGCTCCGTATCGTTCTCGTACGCTGCCCTGACGAGCTGTCCGATGTATGACATCAGCTCCTTGCCCTGATAGCGCTTGTTCATGATCTCCACCTCCTTCAGCGTGCCGTCGTCGTTCAGGGGCACGGAGGCGTGGAACAGCAGGTTCTGGTTACAGATGGTGTACATACATCCATGCGAAAGGATGGTGCGTATGTGCTTGCGCAGCTTCTCGCTGACGCGGAACGAGTGGTGCAGCTTCTGCATGAGGTCGGCCTCCTCGGGAGTGAGGTCTGTCGTCGGCGTCGTCTGATGGTCTGGGAAGACGGTCGGGAGGTGACAGTCCCTCATGGCATAGGCCTTGCCGCCGACGGTACACGACTGTCGCTCCTTGTCGATGTGCTCCAACAGACAGCGGTCTTCCATCTGCCACTCCGGACGCCGGTGGAAGATACGGGCTTCCTCCTTGAACTGGATGATGGTGATGGCCTTATGCATCTTCGCCGTCAGCGCCAGCGTCTTCTCGTCCATCTTCGAGTCTTTCAGCAGGATGGGGCGGAACTCCTCGCAGGGGTCGTCGCCATACTGCTCCAGGGCGAACGTCGCCAGGGGCATGAGGTTGATGCCGTAGCCGTCCTCCAGCGTGGCGAGGTTAGCATAGCGCAGCGACAGTCTGAGGACGTTACAGATGCAGGCGTCGTTGCCGGCGGCGGCACCCATCCACAGGATGTCGTGGTTGCCCCATTGTATGTCCCAGGAGTTGTAGCGGCGCATGACGTCCAGGATGATGTGTGCGCCCGGGCCACGGTCGTAGATGTCGCCGAGGATGTGCAGCTGGTCGATGGCCAGCCGTTGTATGACGTTACACAGGGCGCAGATGAAGTCGTCGGCGCGTCCTGTCGAGATGATGGTGTCGACGATGACGGCGACATAGGCGGCCTTGTCCTGATCGTCGGTACGTTCGTGCAGCAGCTCCTCGATGATGTACGAGAACTCCTGCGGCAGCGCCTTGCGTACCTTTGAGCGGGTGTATTTCGACGACACGTCACGACAGACCTTCACCAACTGGTGGATGGTCGTGTGATACCAGTCGTCCATGTCTTCCTCCTTGGCCTTGATGAGCTCCAGCTTCTGTTCGGGGTAGTAGATGAGCGTACACAGCTCCTTCTTCTCCGACTCGCGGATGGCATTGCCGAAAATCTCACCCACCTTGCGCTTGATGTTGCCCGAGGCATTCTTCAGCACGTGCTCGAAGGCCTCGTTCTCACCGTGGATGTCGGCCAGGAAGTGTTCCGTACCCTTGGGCAGGTTCATGATGGCCTCCAGGTTGATGATCTCCTTCGCCGCGTCGGCAATCGTTGGAAACGACTGCGACAGCAGGTTCAGGTAGTGCATATCTGGTGTGTTCATTCCGTCAATAGTTTGCTTCTCGGCTGCGAAGATACGAAAAAATCGGTGAATAGGCGAAGGATTTCTCCGAAAAAACGCGAGCCATTGAAATTTTTTTGTCTGCGGCCATGTCTGACGCTGCTGTAGGATGTGTCTGACTGCTGATGTAGGATGCGTCTGATTGCTACTTATGGATGCTTGTCAGATGCGCAGGTGGGCGAGCAGTTGGCGCCGCAGTTTCTCTGTCTGTTTGTCATCGATGGCGTCGACCGGCATGAAGCCCTCATCCAGCAGCGTCACCTCTTTCAGTAGCTGTAGTACGTGCCTGAAGTAGCGTATCAGCCGTTTCTCCGTGAGTTCGTCGACCATCCGCTCGTCGTCGGCGTCAGGACGTCTGAGTGCGCGGTCCAGCTCCACGATCTGCCGTAGTGTCAGCGGTCCGTGGTGCATCTCGCTGACGATGCCTTCCACGGTGTGGTTGTCGACCTTCGGCAGCTGGTAGTCCGTGGGCAGGTAGCTCTTGATCTGTGCCGTCTCAATATAGGGTGCCCGCAGCCCCATGACGTGTGTGCCGCGGTCAATGACGGTACGGACGTTCTCGTGGTCGGCATATACCAGCAGGCGCCGCCATTCCGTCTCGCTGATGTCGGGGGCCTCGCCTGCCACCCATCGGCGGTCGCCGGTGATGCCTGCTTTCAGGAGCATGGTCATCAGTCGTCGGCTGTCGTCGCTCATCAGCTCTATCGTGTTGGAGTCCAGCACTTTCCGGTATACCTCAAGGGTATGGCGGCGCGTGGCCTCGGGGGTGATGCTGTTGGTGACGACGGCGTTACGGATGGTCTCTATGCGTGGGTTCCAGCCGAGTTGCGTCAGAGCCTCGCTCTCCATCGGTCCCTGGGCAATGATGACATAGGCACTCTCTACCATGCGGCGTTGCCAGAGCAGGGTCTTGCTCAGCTTCTCAGTCATGCGGCGCTCGCTAACGATCCATGGCGACAGCCCGTTGTGCGGCGTCATGACGATGCGCGCCCCCTGACGGTGGGCACGCATGGCCTGTCTCACGATGTTGTATCGCCAACATCCGTGGACGTGTACGATGTCCGGCTGTCCGCTGAACGGCTCCTCGCCCTCCTGTAGCAGGGCTACGTGGGCGGCTATCAGCGGGTCGTCGGCAGGGTAGAGGTGTAGGGTCTTCATAAGCGTTTCATCCTTGTTGTCTCGAAAAATCTCAGGATGTCGTGTCCCTGCTCACGGCGTACGACGATGAAGTTGTAGTCGTGGTGCATGAAGGTCGTCCAGCCGCCTTTCTCCTGCTGTCGGCGGAGCTCTGCGCGGCTGATGACCTGTCGTGCTTGGCTGATGTCCTCGTAGGCTTTCAGCTGTACGTCGCCATTCTTCGTGACATATCCCAGCAGGACGGTCGTCGACGGCGTGCAGCTGTCGGCGAGCTCGGTGAGCCACGTCTCCGACGGCGGCAGCGAAGCGATGTCGCTGCAGACGACCCATTCACCTTTGGCAGCTTTCAGGCCGATGGTGAACGCCAGTCGTCGCGGATCGCGCTGGAAGTGGTACTGTGGCACGAACGTCGTGTAGAGGTTGTCGTGCTGTTCCTTCAGCATCTCAAGCAGCTCGCCGGTGTTGTCGGTGGAGTGCTCGTCGACGACGATGACCTCGTGGCCGCCCTCGCAGGGTTGGCTCAGTAGCTGTGGCAGCGTGTCGCGTAGTGTGTCGCCCTGATCCTTGACTATGAGTATGACCGAGAGTTTCTTCATAGCTCGTCGCTGGTGTAACCCTTTGGCAGCTGGCGGCAGTTGTACTGCGAGGCCATGATTTCGCCGTAGGCGCCTGCCGAACGTATGGCCAGCAGGTCGCCCCGGTGGCAGCGGTTCAGATCTGTTTGCTTGGCGAAGACATCCGTCGACTCACAGATGGGTCCCACGACATCGTAGGCTTCCATGGGCTCGTCGCTGCTGATGTTCTCAATCTTGTGGTAGGCCTGGTAGAGTGCCGGACGTATCAGATCGGTAAAGCCAGCATCGACGATGGCGAACTTCTTCGTCGCACCCTCCTTAATATATAAGGTACGCGTGATGAGGCTGCCGCACTGTGCCACGACGGCACGTCCCAGCTCGAAGTGGAGCGTCTGTCCCTGACGGAGGCGCAGCGACTTGGCGTAGGTGTCGAAGTAGGCCTTGAAGTCGGGAATGGGCACACGGTTCGGATGCTCGTAGTCCACGCCCAGACCGCCGCCGACGTTGATGTGCTCCACCCTGATGCGGTGGCGCTCCAGCTCGTCCTGCAGCTCGTTGATGCGGTTGCAGAGGGCCTTGAAGTCGCCCATGTCCAGTATCTGGCTGCCGATGTGGAAGTGTAGTCCCACGACCTGGATGTTCGACAGCTGCTGGGCGCGTGTGATGACGGTCACCATGTCGCGCATGGCGATGCCGAACTTGTTCTCTGCCAGTCCGGTGGTGATGTTGGCGTGTGTGTGTGCCCCGACGTTGGGGTTCAGTCTGAAGGCCACGCGTGCCGTCTTGCCTTTCTGTGCTGCCAGCTCGTTGATGACCTCCAGCTCGGGGATGCTCTCGACGTTGAAGCAGAAGATGTCGTTGTCCAGTCCGAGGTTGATCTCCCAGTCGCTCTTGCCAACGCCGGCGTAGACCATCTTCGAGCCGGGGAAACCGGCACGTGCGCAGGCTTCTATCTCGCCGCCGCTGACGCAGTCGACGCCCAGTCCTGCCTCACGGATGATGCTCAGCAGGCGCTGGTTGGCATTGGCCTTGACGGCATAGTGTACGTGCCACCCCTCATGGCGCCGCACCTCGTCGTTGATGGCGCGCAGCGTCTGTCTCAGCAGCTCCGTGTCGTAGTAGTAGAACGGTGTCCTGAGTTCCTGGAACCGCTCTACGGGGAATTGTCCCTTCATGGCGTCTTAGTCGTTAAAGAGGGTGTTACTCAGGCTCTGGAGCGTACGCTTCTTGTCCTCCTCCTTGATGAGGAACGAGATGTTGTAGTTCGAGCCGCCATAGCTAATCATGCGCACGGGGATGCTCTTCAGAGCCTCCATGACCTGTGTCTCGAAGCCGATGTTCGACCAGTCGAGGTCTCCGACGACGCAGATGATACACATACCGGTGTCGACGGTGACGGTGCCGTACTTCTTCAGCTCGTCAACGATCTCGCCGAGGTGTGCCGAGTTGTCGATGCTCATCGATACGCCGACCTCCGACGTGCATACCATGTCGATAGGTGTCTGGTAGCTCTCAAAGATCTCGAAGACCTTACGCAGGAAACCGGTGGCCAGGAGCATACGGCTCGACTTGATCTTGATGGCGATGATGTTGTCCTTGGCAGCCACGGCCTTGATCTTGCCGTACTCCGTCTTGTTCGAGATGGTGGTGCCCTCGGCGTCGGGGTCCATAGTGTTCAGCAGACGTACGGGGATGCCGGCATACTTAGCGGGCTGCACGCAGGTGGGGTGCAGGATCTTTGCGCCGAAGTAGGCGAGCTCGGCGGCCTCCTCGAACTGCAGCTGGTGTACGGGCTGTGTCTTCTCCACCACGCGCGGGTCGTTGTTGTGCATACCGTCGATGTCCGTCCAGATCTGTATCTCGTCGGCATTCAGGGCAGCGCCGATGAGCGATGCCGTGTAGTCGGAGCCACCACGCTGCAGGTTGTCCACCTCGCCGTAGGCATTACGGCAGATGAAGCCCTGGGTGATGTACACCTGACGGCCTTCGTTCTCCTGCATGATGGCCTGCAGCTTCTCCTTGATGTATACGAGGTCGGGCTCGGCGTTCTTGTCGGTGCGCATGAAGTCGAGGGCGTTGAGCAGCACGGCGTTGATGCCCTGCTCCTTCATGTAGTTCACGACCATGTTCGTCGACATCATCTCGCCTTGTGCCACGATGGCTTTCTCCTCGAAGGAGGTAAAAATCTCCTTCGTGAACGAGCGCAGGTAGTTGAACTCGTCCTTCAGGAAGTCGGTCGTCGTCTGCTTTGCCTCGGCGGTGCTGTACAGCTCCTCCACGTGCTTCATGTACTTCGCCTCCAGACGGTTGATAACCTCGTTGGCCCCGTCGGGGTTCTTCTTGTACAGGTAGTCGGAGATCTCCACCAGCGAGTTGGTGGTGCCCGACATGGCCGACAGTACGACGAACACGGGCTCGCCCGACTTCGTCACCAGGTTTGTTACCTCCTTCATTCTCTGCGGCGTACCTACTGAGGTGCCGCCAAACTTCATTACTTTCATACCTTTATATTTTCTTAGTTCTTATCTCTTATCTATTATCTATTATCTCATGTCTTGGCCTACTCCAGTTCCTCGTCGCTCACCAGTTGGTTGTAGTCGTTGGTGACGTCGCTCACCTGCTGGTCGGTGCAGCGGTAGACGATGCCCGGGTATTTGTTCAGCAGCTGGCGGTTGTGGGTGGTCTGGACGACGGCCGTCCCTTTCTGCGCTATCTCGCGCAGCAGGCAGATGATGTCATCGGCCGTCTCGGGGTCCAGGTTGCCTGTGGGCTCGTCGGCGACAATCAGCTTCGGACTGTTCAGCAGGGCGCGGGCAATGGCGATGCGCTGCTGCTCGCCGCCCGACAGCTCGTGGGGCATACGGCCCTTGCGGTCCTCCATGCCCACCTGTCGCAGTACCTCGTCTATGCGCTCGTCGGTCTTCTTGCGGTCCTTCCATCCCGTGGCCTTCAGCACGAAGCGCAGGTTCTGCTCCACCGTGCGGTCGCCCAGCAGCTGGAAGTCCTGGAAGATGATACCCATCTGTCGTCTCAACTCGGGGATGTCCCGGCGGCGCAGCGTCGTCAGGTCCTGGCCCATCACGGTGGCCTCGTTGGCACTCTCGATGTCCATCTCCATGTAGATGGTCTTCAGCAGCGAACTCTTGCCGGCGCCGACACGTCCTATGAGGTAGATGAACTCTCCCTCGTCGACATGGAAGTTGACGCCTCTGAGCACGGGTTCGCCGTCGAGGTGTGCTATGTTGACGTTCTTGAAATCAATCAGCAGCATATCCTTAATTATCAATTATCCATTATCAATTATCCATTTGTGCGAAGCACCTTTACTCCATCTCGCCGGCGGCCTTGGCGGCACGACGCTTCTTGTCCCAGTTCGGGTCGTGGCGCTTCTGCAGCTCCTCGGCGACGTCCTCGATGCGCAGGCCCTTGCTGGTGAGCAGCACGATGAGGTGGTAGATCATGTCCGATGCCTCGTAGACCAGCTTCTGGCGCGAGCCGTTGGTGGCCTCGATGACGGTCTCCAGCGCCTCCTCGCCCATCTTCTGGGCCATGCGGTTCACACCGTCTTTGAACAGACTGGTGGTGTACGACCCCTCGGGCATCTCCTCGTAGCGGCGGACGATGAAGTCCTGCAGCTCGCCGAGGAACGCCAGCGGGCTCTCATTGTCCATCGGCGTGTTCTCCTCGCCCCAGCAGGTGTCGGTGCCCTTGTGGCATGTCGGACCGTCGGGGTTGGCCTGTACCAGCAGCGTGTCGTTGTCACAGTCCACCTTGATGTCTACCAGGTTCAGGAAGTTTCCTGAGGTCTCGCCCTTGGTCCACAGGCAGTTGCGTGAGCGGCTCCAGAAGGTCACCTTCTTCGTCTCGATGGTCTTCTGGTACGCTTCTTCGTTCATGTATCCCAGCATCAGCACCTTGCGTGTCTGTGCGTCCTGGATGATGGCGGGTACGAGTCCGCCGCACTTCTCAAAGTCGATTTTCATTTTCGATTTACTTATTTTCGATTGATTATAGTCTGACGTTGATGCCCTCGTTGTGCAGATAGCGTTTCAGTTCTGGTATGGGTATTTCGCCGAAGTGGAAGACGGAGGCGGCGAGTGCTGCGTCCGCATGACCCTCAATGAAGGTGTCGCGGAAATGCTCCTTACATCCGGCACCGCCACTGGCGATGATGGGTATCGAGAGGTTGTCGGCCAGCTCGCGCAGGGCCTCGTTGGCGTAGCCCTCCTTCACGCCGTCGTGGTCCATCGACGTGAAGAGTATCTCGCCGGCACCGCGCTCCTGGGCTTCCTTGGCCCACTCGAAGAGTCCACGCTCCGTACGCTCGCGGCCGCCTTTCAGGTAGCAATGCCACCCGTCAGGATCGAAGCGGGCGTCGATGGCACAGACGCACACCTGCGAGCCGAAGCGCTCGGCTATCTCGCTGATCAGCTCGGGACGGCGGATGGCGGCGCTGTTCACGCTCACCTTGTCGGCACCGGCATAGAGCAGGCGCTCCACGTCGCTGAGCTCGTTGATGCCGCCGCCCACGGTGAACGGTATGTTGATCTCTGCGGCCACGCGGGTGACCATCTCCGTGAAGGTCTTGCGACCCTCGAAGCTCGCGGTGATGTCGAGGAAGCACAGCTCGTCGGCGCCCTGTTCGGAGTACGCCTTGCCCAGCTCCACGGGGTCGCCCGCCGAGCGCAGATTCGCGAAGTTCGTGCCCTTGACGGTCTCACCGTCCTTCACGTCCAGACAGGGTATGATACGTTTTGCTAATCCCATTATCAATTATCCATTATCAATTATCAATTCATGAAGGTCGATGCGACCTTCATAGATGGCTTTGCCGAAGACGACGGCAGGGATGCCCGCCTGGTCCAGGGCCTTGATGTCGTCGATGCTGCTGACGCCGCCGCTGGCAATGAGATGCAAGTCGGGGTAGGCGGCCATCACCTCTTTATAAAGTGCAATGGCGGGGCCTTGCAGCGTGCCGTCCTTCGAGATTTCCGTGCAGAGGACGTTCCTCACGCCGGCATCGATGTATTTCTTCAAGAACGGCAGCAGGTCCTCCGTGGAGTCCTCCTTCCAGCCGTTGATGCTGATCTTCCCGTTTCTCACATCGGCGCCGAGGATGATGCGGTCGGCACCGTACTTCTCCAGCCAGCCCATGAACAGCTGGGGTTGTGTGACGGCTATCGAGCCGATGGTCACCATCGCCGCACCGGCGTCGAAGGCTTTCTCGATGTCCTCGTCGGTCTTGATGCCGCCGCCGAAGTCTACCGTCAGGCTCGTTGCCGTGGTGATGCTGCGCAGCACGGCGTCGTTGACGATGTGCTTCGACTTAGCGCCATCGAGGTCCACCACGTGCAGGCGCCTGTAGCCTATGCGCTCAAACTCGCGGGCCATCTCCAGCGGCTGTCCGTAGACGGTCTTCTGGTCGTAGTCGCCCTTCGTCAGGCGTACGCACTGGCCGTCGATGATGTCTATTGCAGGGATGAGTTCTATCTTCATTGTCAATTATGAATTGTGAATTGTCAATTATGAATTATCCATTATCCATTATCAATTGTCAATTGGAGAAAATTCCTGAGTATCTGTTCACCTACGCGTCCGCTCTTCTCCGGGTGGAACTGACAGGCGTAGAAGTTGTCCTTGTGCATCGCGGCGGAGTAGGGCAGGATGTAGTCGGCCACCGCCGCCGTCTCCTGGCAGAGGGGCACGTAGTACGAGTGGACGAAGTAGACGTACGGCTTCTCGCCCAGTCCCTCGAACAATTGCTCATTTCTCATCTCTCCTTTCTCATCTTGCACGAAGCGCAGCTCGTTCCAGCCCATGCACGGCACCTTGTCCTCGTGGCGCTGCGGCTGGAAGCGCTTCACCACGGCGTCGAACACGCCGATGCAGTCCGTGTCGCCCTCCTCGGAGTGGCGGCACAGCAGCTGCTGGCCCACACAGATGCCCAGCACGGGCTGGCGCAGACCCTTGATGACTTCGTCCAGACGTCGTGCCCGGAGGTACTCCATGGCGCCGCGGGCCTCGCCCTGTCCGGGGAACAGCACGCAGTCGGCTTTCGCCAGCGCCTCGGCATCGTCCGTCAGCAGCGGCTCAATGCCCATCCGCCTCATGGCGTTCACCACCGAGTAGATGTTTCCCGCGTTATATTTTACGATTGCTACATTCATTTTCTTTTTCTTTAACCACGAATTTCACTAATTTTACGAATTTTGCTGCGCGTTGTTCCTATATTCTTAGCGAATTTTACGAAGGGATAGCGCGGATGATTCGTGTAATTCGTTTTAATTCGTTGTTGAAAAAATTAGTTTAATTCGATAAATTCGTGGTTGTTTCATTAATATTTGAAAGTGGTATTCTTAATTCTTAACTAAAGATGATGGTCTTATTCTTATAGGTGAGGATCTTGCGCTCAATGTGCTTCTGCACAGCGTGGCTCAGCACAATCTTCTCCAGGTCCTTGCCCTTCAGCACGAGGCTCTCGGGCGTGTCCTTGTGGGTGATGCGCGTCACGTCCTGCTCGATGATGGGACCGGCGTCGAGGTCGGCCGTCACGTAGTGGCTCGTCGCACCGATAATCTTCACGCCGCGCTCCCATGCCTGGTGGTAGGGCTTCGCGCCGATGAACGCCGGCAGGAACGAGTGGTGGATATTGATGATGTGGTGCGGGTACTCCGCAATCATCTCGTCGGAGATAATCTGCATATAGCGGGCCAGCACGATGAACGAGATGTCCTCCTTCTTCAGCAGTTCCATCTCGGCCTTCTCCACCTCCGCCTTGTTCGAGTGGTCCTTCTTGATGCTCCACACGTAGTAGGGGATGCCGAACTGCTCGGCGACGTAGCGCAGGTCCTCGTGGTTCGACACGATGCACGGTATTTCGCAGGCAAACTCACCGGCCTTCCAGCGGGCCAGCAGGTCGTACAGGCAGTGGCTCATCTTCGACACGAAGATAGCCATCCTCGGGCGCTTGTCGCTGTAGTAGAGCGAGAACTTCATCTTGTAGCGCTGGGCGTAGAGCGTCGTAATGTATTCGTAGATCTTGTCGCGTGGAATGAGAAACCCTTCCAGCTCCCATTCTATACGCATGAAGAACATCCCGTCCAGCTTGTCCACATACTGGTCCAGGTACACAATGTTTCCCTTGTTATCCGTGATAAACTTAGTCACTTCCGTGATGATGCCCTGCTGGTCGGGACAGTGCAGGAGCAGTATCGCTGTTTGTTTCATTCCAATCCTTTTATTACCTTATTGATAAATGAGTGTGCAAAGTTACTAAAAATACGCGAAACGGCCAAAGGGAAACGCCTTTTTCTTCTTCCTACGTCCGAAAACCTTGCCTTTGTGCTTCTGAAGACCGTCTTTTCGCGGCTAAAGACCGTCTTTTCGTCGCTAAAGACCACCTTTACGCCGCTAAAGACCGTCTTTTTGCGGCTAAAGGTCATCCTGTTTCGCCTGCCCCCCTCCCCTTACTCCTTGCACATTAAAATAACCTTAATGTAATTTGTAATGTGTAATTTTCGCCGCTTTCCCTTGTGCTTACTGCAGAAAGCGGTGATTTTCGCTTACAATCCTTAATGCCACCTTCGCCGTGCGCAGCTAGGCTTCCTTGCGCACGAAGAACTCGAAAATTTGTTGATTGACGGCCGCGGCGCGGCATGGCGTTAACATAATTAACGTTTCTACACGTTTCGCGAATTCTATTGTAATTTCGAGAAAACACCCTGTCTGCGGCAGCAGGCGTGGTGGCAAGGTGGCAGGTGGCAGGTGGCATTAAGGGTCGCAGACGACCACTTTATATTATATATTATATATAATATATATATAAAGAGATAAAATCATAATCACTCACCCATTTTAACACTTCCATTTTTACCTTAATGCCACCTGCCACCTGCCACCTTTGTCACTGTCTTTCCCTGTATAGTGTTGACTCCCTCAGAGCCTTGATTTGTTACTGTTTTGTTAATTACTGTTTATTATACTGATTTTGTTGACTTATCTCTCTGATTGGGTTGTCTGCTTTTCTGCTTTTGTTGTCTCTTTTCCCGGGTTAGTGGACTTCGTACTGGAAACGTTGACCTTTTCATCTGAGACAGTCTGATACCTTGATACCTTGCTACACCGTTGCAAGGTGCATCAGCGCAAATTTGCGCTGATGTGATTTTCGAGTGTTAAAGTAATGTTAAAGACCCTGTCGGCTTCTTGCTTCCGCAGGGTTTTCTTGTACCTTTGTAGGTAAAAACTTAAAACAAGGAAAGACGATGATACTGATAGCAGACAGCGGAAGCACGAAGACCGACTGGCTCCTGGTGGAGTCCAACGGCGACGGGGCGACGGTACCCTTCCACACTCAAGGCATCAACCCGTTCCACCAGACGGCGGACGTGATACGCGAGATACTGCGCAGCGAGCTGCTGCCGCAGATAGAAGAGGATGGCGCGTGTGCGCATAGCGCGACGGATGTGACGACTGTCAGGTTTTATGGCAGTGGCGTCAGACCCGAGCTGGAGCCGGTGATGGCGCAGCTGCTACGCGAAGCGTTCCCCCAGGCTGCGGACGTGGAGGCACACAACGACCTGCTGGGAGCGGCACGTGCGCTCTGCGGTCATAACTTTGGCATTGCCTGCGTTTTAGGGACGGGTGCTAATTCTTGTCTTTATGACGGCGAGCACATCGTCGAGAACACACCGCCACTGGGCTATATCCTCGGCGACGAGGGCAGCGGAGCAGTACTCGGACGGCGATTCCTGAACGCGCTGTACAAGGACGGACTGTCAAAAGAATTGAATGACGCTTTCGTGCAGCAGACGGGACTGACGATGGCCGACGTCATCGACCGCGTTTACCGTCAGCCGCTGGCAAACCGCTTCCTGGCGTCGCTCTGTCCGTTCGTCCACGAGCACCTGGACGACGAGGCTGTCCGCGACATGGTCACCGACGGCTTCCGTGACTTCTTCCGTAAGAATATCGTGCCCTATGGTCGGCGCGACCTGCCCGTGGCGTTCGTCGGCAGCGTGGCCTGGTACTTCCAGGAGCAGCTGGCGGTGGCGGCCAGCGATGAGGGCTTCCTGCTGGGCAACGTCGTGAAGAGTCCGTTGAAAGGACTGGTGAGTTTTGAAAGATTGAAGAATTGAAAAATTGAAGAATTGAAGTGATGATGAAGAAGAATATAAAGGTAGTAGTGATGCTGCTGTTGCTGGCTGTGGCGGCAACGGCACAGTCGCAGTTTGTCACCGTCAGCGACGGACACTTCGTGCGCGACGGGCGACCATATTACTATGTAGGTACGAACCTGTGGTACGGTGCCATTCTCGGCTCGGAAGGGCAGGGGGGCGACCGCCGGCGGCTGCTGCGCGAGCTGGACGCGATGAAGCGTATGGGCATCGACAACCTGCGCATCCTCGTGGGCAGCGACGGCGAGCGCGGCGTGAAGACGAAGGTGGAGCCCACGCTGCAGGTGCGGCCGGGCGTCTACAACGACACCATCCTCGCCGGACTGGACTACCTGCTGATGGAGATGGGGCGGCGCGGGATGGTGGCCGTGCTCTACCTGAACAACTCGTGGGAGTGGAGCGGCGGCTACGGTTTCTACCTGGAGCATGCGGGACTGGGTCGCCAGCCGCGTCCCGACGACGTGGGCTACCCGGCGTTCATGCAGGCCATGGCGAAGTATGCCGACTGCGAGAAGGCCCACCAGCTGTTCTACGACCACGTGCGCTTCATCCTGGGCCGCACGAACCGCTATACGGGACGGCGCTATGTGGACGACCCCGCCATCATGTCGTGGCAGATAGGCAACGAGCCGCGTGCCTTCGCGACGGACGCCTTGCCGGCCTTCGAACGGTGGATAGGCGAGGCGGCGGCGCTGATACGCAGTCTGGACGCCAACCACCTGGTGAGCATCGGCAGCGAGGGCTCCTGGGGCTGCGAGAACGACTACGGCGTGTGGGAGCGCATCTGTGCCGACCGGAACGTGGACTACTGTAACGTACACCTCTGGCCCTACAACTGGTCGTGGGTGCGTCCGGACCATCTTGTGGAGGACCTGCCGAAGGCTTGCGAGAACACGCGCGACTACATCGAGCGCCACCTGGACATCTGCAGCCGCATCAACAAGCCGCTGGTGATGGAGGAGTTCGGCTATCCGCGCGACGGCTTCCAGTTTGCCCTGGGCACGTCAACCGAGGGGCGCGACGGCTACTACCGCTACGTCTTCTCGCTGGTGGCCGACAACGCCGAGCAGGGCGGCCGCTTTGCCGGCTGCAACTTTTGGGGGTGGGGCGGCTATGCCCAGCCGCGTCACGAACAGTGGCAGGTGGGCGACCCCTACACCGGCGATCCCGCCCAGGAGGCGCAGGGCCTGAATTCCGTCTTTATCGGCGACAAGTCGACGCTGAAAGTGGTGCGTCAGCAGGTGAAACGGATGAAAAAGGTGAGAAAGTAGCGGTAAAGTGTAAATATTTAGCAAGAAAGTATTGCTGTATTTACAAAAAATGTCGTATCTTTGCACCTGAAAACCTAAAACCCGAAACAATAGCTATATGAAGAAATCGCTGATAGTCTTATGGCTGGTCGTCGTGACGGCAATGCCGCTCATGGCGCAAGTCATCGGTAAGCAGATAGTGGTCACCGTAGAGCCCGACCATAAGGACTGGACGTACGCCACGGGCCAGACGGCCAACTTCAACGTTGAGGTGCGCCGCTCTGGCACGCTCGTCGACGACGTGAACGTCGACTACGAGGCCGGTCCTGAGATGTACCCCGAGGTGAAGAAGAACGTGACGCTGAAGGACGGCACGATGAAGTGGCGCGGCACGATGAAGCAGCCCGGCTTCTACCGTCTGAAGGTCGTCGCACATGTCGGCGGCAAGGACTATGAGGGTATGTGTACCGCCGCCTTCTCGCCCGAGAAGCTGCAGCCCACGACTGTCATGCCGCAGGACTTCGAGAGCTACTGGCAGCGAGCCATCCAGGAGGCGCGCTGGACCAGTCTGGAACCCACGAAACGACTGCTGCCCGAGCGCTCTACGAAGGATGTCGACGTCTATGAGGTCAGCTTCCAGAATATGCGGTGGAACAGCCGCACCTACGGCATCCTCAGCGTGCCCGTGAAGCCCGGCAAGTATCCCGCCCTTCTGCGTGTCCCCGGCGCCGGCGTCCGTCCCTATAGCGGTGACGTGTGGACGGCAGCCCAGGGCATCATCACGCTGGAGATAGGCATCCACGGCATCCCCGTGACCATGGAGCAGGGCGTCTACGACAACCTGCAGAATGGCGGCCTCCACGACTACTGGAACTACGGTACCGACGACCGCGACCAGAGCTACTACAAGCGCGTCGTCCTGGGCTGCATACGTGCCTTGGACTATATTGAGCAGTACACCCCGTGGAACGGCCGTGACCTCGGCGTCACCGGCTCGAGTCAGGGCGGCTTCCTGTCGCTGGCTACGGCCGGACTGGACCGCCGCGTGACGTGCTACGGCGTCGTCCACGGTGCGATGTGCGACCATACGGCGTCGCTCAGCGGCCGTGCCTGCGGCTGGCCCCACTGGTTCTACTGGAACAAGGGCAAGGGCATGGAACGACAGATAGAGACGTCGCGCTACTACGACGGCGTCAACTTCGCCCGCCTCATCACCGACCGTCAGCAGGGGTGGTTCTCGTTCGGCTACAACGACGACGTCGTCCCGCCGACAACCGCCTATGCCACCTATAATATTGTGAAGGGACCGAAGGTGCTGTCGCCGTATCCGCTGACGAAGCACTTCTGGTTCCAGGAACAGTGGGACGAGTGGCAGCAGTGGCTCTTCGACCACCTGCTGGCCACGAAAGCCAAGAGTCTGGCACAGCGTCTGACGACACTCCGGGAGCACGGCTACATGGCCGGCCATCAGGATGACCCGTTCTACGGCGTCACCTGGGAATGGGAGCAGGGACGCAGCGATGTGCTGGAGACCGTCGGCGACTATCCCGCCGTCATGGGCTTCGACCTGGGTGGCATCGAGATGGGCGACGAGAAGAACCTGGACAGCGTGCCCTTCACCCGTATCCGCGAGGAGCTGATAGCCCACCACGAGCGCGGCGGCATCGTTACCCTGAGCTGGCATCCCCGTAACCCCCTGACGGGCGGTACGGCATGGGACGTCACGTCGACGCTCACCGTGCGCAGCATCCTGCCCGGCGGTTCGCAACATACGAAGTTTACGCTGTGGCTTGAGCGTATCGCACAGTTCCTGGAGACCCTCAAGGACAAGGACGGCCAGCCAGTGCCCATCATCTTCCGCCCGTGGCACGAGAACAACGGCTCGTGGTTCTGGTGGGGACAGAAGCTGTGCAGCGACGAGGAGTTCCACGGACTGTGGAACATGACGCAGGACTATTTTACCAATCGTGGCTTCGACAACCTGCTGTGGAGCTACTCGCCCAACCTCGATGGCGGGTGGACATGGGACCGCTTCATGAAGCGCTATCCCGGCAACGACCGTGTGACGCTCATCGGCGAGGACGCCTACCAGTGGGGCACGGAGCGGGACTTCCTCCAGGCCGTCGAAGCTGACCTGAAGTTCCTCTCGCAGTTTGCGAAGGACAACGGCAAGCTGCTGGCGATGACGGAGTGCGGTCTGAAGAACATGACCGACGCTACGTGGTGGACGCGGGTGCTGAAGCCCGTCATGGACCGCCACCCCCTGAGCTACTTCCTGCTATGGCGCAACTACAAGAAGGAGTACTTCGGACCGTCGCCCGAGCTGCCCTGTGCCGCCGACTACCGGAAACTGTACAAGTCTCAGAACGTGCTGTTCCTGAAGGAGATTGAAAACTTGAAGAATTGAAACCAAAACTATAATCATGGCTAAAAGTAAACTGATAGAAAAGATTGGATACGGCTGCGGAGACATGTCGTCGTCCATGTTCTGGAAGATTTTCTCATATTATCTTCCGTTCTTCTATAGTAACATCTTCGGACTGTCGCTGGTGGACGCCGGCGTGCTCGTCCTTGTCACACGAATCTGGGATGCCGTCAGCGACCCGATGATGGGTATTATCGCCGACCGCACGAACACCCGATGGGGAAAGTATCGGCCGTACCTGCTGTGGATAGCACCGCTGTTCAGCATCTGCGGTATACTGCTGTTCACCACACCCGATCTGGACTACGGCGGAAAGCTTATCTGGGCATACGTCACGTACATTCTGATGATGACCGTCTACACTGCCATCAACGTGCCCTACGGCGCTATGCTCGGCGTGATGACCGACGACTCGAACGAGAAGACCGTCTTCTCGTCGTTCAGGATGTTCTTCGCCTATGGCGGATCGTTCATCTCGCTGTTCCTCTGGGAGCCCCTGGCCAACCTCATGGGCGGCTATAACCAGCCGGGCGGATGGTTCTGGGCTATGGTGATGATAGCGGTAGCCTGCTTTGTGATGTTCATACTCTGCTTCATCCTGACGCGTGAGCACCTGAAGACCGTCTCCACCGTCTCCGTGGGCAGCGACTTCAAGGCCCTGCTGTCGAACAAACCCTGGTGGCTGCTCATCGGCGCTGCCCTGTGCTTCAACCTCTTCAACACCGTCCGTGGCGCCACCGTCGCCTACTTCTTCCAGGACATCATCGGACCGGAGGTGTCGCTGGCTTTCTTCGGTATCATGTTCGCCTTCTATGCCGGACTGTTCCTCGGTGTCGGCGAGGTGAGCAACATGGTGGGCGTCGCCTCGTGCGTGCCCATCGCCAACCGTCTGGGCAAGAAGACCACGTTCATCATGGTCAATGCCTCGCTCGTCGTGCTGAGCATCCTCTTCTTCTTCATACCCTGCACACCCACGGGCTTCTGGCTGATGCTCATCGCACAGGTGGTCATCTCCATCCTGACGGGTATCATGTCGCCCCTGGTATGGTCGATGTATGCCGATGTCAGCGACTATGCCGAGCTGAAGTTCCGCACCGCCTCGACGGGTCTGATCTTCTCCAGCTCGTCGATGGCCCAGAAGTTTGGCGGTGCCATCGGTGGCGCTGCCGTGCTGTGGCTGCTCTCGGGATTCGGCTATATCACCGATGCCGAACAGCTGAGCGCAGGTGTCGTACAGCCGGAGGGGGCGCTGCTCTGTCTGCGCTGGCTGATGAGCTTCATCCCTGCCTGTGTGGCCGCCCTCTCGGTACTCGTCGTATGGTTCTACCCGTTGACTACCGAGCGTATTGATGAGATTAGCCGAGAACTGAAGAAGGTACGTTCCGTAGAATGACACCACAACAAATGAAACGTGAGATGCAGGATGTTCTACAGCAGAACATCCTGCCTTTTTGGATGGAGCGCATGGTAGACCGCGAGAATGGCGGGTTCTACGGACGCATCGACGGACAAGGACGGCTCCATCCTCAGGCAGAAAAGGGTGCCATCCTCAATGCCCGCATCCTCTGGGCGTTCGCAGCTGCCTACCGGGTAATGGATGATGGGACCAAAGGGGCCCATGAGACCTATAGGTCCCATGAGTCCTATCTAACCATGGCTACCCGTGCCAAGGACTATCTCGTCGAACATTTTATTGACAAGGAGTACGGCGGCGTCTATTGGAGCGTGGACTATCAAGGGCGGCCGCTAGACACGAAGAAGCAGTTCTATGCCATCGGCTTCGCCATCTACGGCTTGTCGGAATATGTACGGGCCACGGGTGACCGCGAGGCGCTGGACTATGCCCTAAAGCTCTATGACAGTATTGAGGAGCACGCCCTGGATCGCGAACATAACGGCTATATCGAGGCCTGCACCCGTGAGTGGGGCGAGATAGCCGATATGCGACTTTCGGAACTCGATGCCAACTATCCGAAGTCGCAGAACACCCATCTGCACATCATCGAGCCGTACACGAACCTGCTGCGTTGTCTGAAGGAACAGCACGTGGACCAACGCCGTGCCGACGTAGAGGCGTCGCTGCGGAACCTCATCGACATCTTTACTGACCGCATACTGAACCCGGAGACACACCATCTCGACCTGTTCTTCGAGATGGACTGGACACGTGGCGCCGGACAGCTGGAAAGTTACGGCCACGACATAGAGTGCTCATGGCTGATACACGAGGCAGCGCTGGTACTGGGCGACCAACAGGTGCTCGACAAGGTGGAACGCGTGGTGCAAGAGGTGGCGAAGGCTTCAGAGAAAGGCTTGCGCCCCGACGGGGCGATGATCCACGAGGCGAACCTCGACACCGGCCATGTGGACGATGACCTGCACTGGTGGGTACAGGCGGAGAACGTCGTCGGCTGGGTGAACATCTACCAGCATTTCGGTGATGCCTCGGCCTTTGAGAAGGCTGCCGCCTGTTGGCAGTACATCAAGGACAACCTGATAGACTGGGATCGTGGCGAGTGGTTCTGGAGCCGTCATCCTGACGGTACGCTGAATACCGTCGACGACAAGGCAGGATTCTGGAAATGCCCGTATCACAACAGCAGGATGTGTCTGGAAGTGATAGAACGGTCCATCTCCTGAAAGAATAGGGGAAGAACTACCTCAGAAATTAATCATCAACGAGCATGAGGTCGGCGAGCACCATGTCGCTGACGAAGAGACCCTTGCGGCTCAGTCGCAGGTGATGGTCGCTGAGCACCAGCAGACCGTCGTCCACATAACGGCGTGACGTGCGCAGCAGGTATTCGCGATGACGTGTCGACAACTCATCGAGACAGAGACCCTCGCAGGTGCGCAGGGCGACGGTGAGACGGTCGTTGTAGCGAGTGTCGCCGACAATCACTTCCTGTTCCGATGGCAGTTCACCACGCTCAATGGCCTCGATATACTGGTGGATGTCAGCCACATTATAACTACGGATTCCCTTCCCTTTAGGAGATACATGGGGTGGGACGTAGCTGTGGGCTGCAGCTCCCAGCCCGATGTAGGGCACGTCCGTCCAGTAGCTTGAGTTGTGGCGCGAGCGCCGTCCCGCCTTGGCGAAGTTCGAGATTTCGTAGTGTTCGTAGCCGGCAGCCGTCAGACGGTCAATCAGCAGCTCATACATCTCACGCTCCGTCTCCTCGCTTAATGGGGACGGTTCGTTGCCGCATCCTGGGGACGGTTCTCTTTGTGTAGTTTCCGATGAAACTACACAAAGAGAACCGTCCCCTTTGTGCACTTTGTGCATTTGCTTGTAGAGCGGCGTCCCTTCTTCAATCATCAGGCAGTAGGCGGAGATATGCTCGACGTCGAGCGCCAGGGCGGCGTCGATATCGTACTGCCAGTCGCTGAGCGTCTCGCCGGGAAAACCGTACATCAGGTCGATGCTGATATTGTCGATGCCGGCATGGCGCAGCCGTCGGACGGCTGTTGTCACCTGAGCGGCGCTATGGCGGCGGTGCAGGAACTGCAGACGGCGGTCGTCGAACGTCTGGGCACCCATCGACACGCGGTTGACGGGGAGCTGCTGTAATGCTGCGGCAAAGTCGGCCGTGACGTCGTCGGGGTTGCACTCGATGGTGACCTCGGCCGCCGGTGACACCTTATATATATTATATAGGGCGTCGAAGATCTGGTGCAGCTGCGGTACCGTGAGCTGGCTCGGCGTGCCGCCGCCAAGATAAATGGTTTGAATTGTATCCTCTCTCCTCTCTCCTCTCTCCCCTCTCCTCTCTTCCCGAAGCACCATCTCCCGACAGAGGGCATCGACGTACCTCTGACGGAGGTCGAAGGCCGTCGTCGAGTAGAAGGCGCAGTAGATGCACCGGCTTTTACAGAATGGTATATGTATGTAGATTCCAGCCATTTCGGGTACAAAGTTACGAATAAGAGAGTAAACAGCCAAATACTTTCTGGCTTTTTCGTACGGAAGAAAGTTCGGGGCAAAGCCCCAGAAGTACTAAAATAGTTTAATATTTGAAAGGTTTCGTTGGTCTTTTCAAGGAAAATGAGTAATTTCGGAGCCGATTTCCAAAACAGGGACCTAATAACAAACCAAAAAACCTAAAACGATATGAAGGTATATCAAACTAACGAGATTAAAAACATTGCACTCATTGGCAGTGCGGGTAGCGGCAAGACTACTCTTGCCGAGTCAATGGTCTACGAAGCTGGCATCATCAAGCGCCGCGGTACCGTAGAGGGTAAGAACACCATGAGCGACTACTTCCCTGTAGAACAGGAGTACGGCTACTCGGTGTTCTCAACTGTTTTCCATGTGGAGTGGAACAACAAGAAGCTGAACATCATCGACTGTCCGGGATCGGACGACTTCGTGGGTGGTTCCATCACAGCCATGAATGTCACCGACCAGGCTGTCATCCTCGTCAACGGACAGTACGGTCCCGAGGTGGGCACGATGAACGCTTTCCGTAACACGGAGAAGCTGAAGAAGCCCGTCATCTTCCTGGTGAACCAGCTGGATCGTGACAACTGCGACTTCGACCAGATCCTGAATCAGCTGAAGGAGGTCTACGGCAACAACTGCGTGCCCGTACAGTATCCTATCCAGACGGGTGCCGGTTTCAACAGCGTCATCGATGTGCTGCTGATGAAGAAGTACTCGTGGAAGCCCGAGGGTGGTGCGCCCATCATCGAGGATATCCCTGCCGACCAGCTGGAGAAAGCCAAGGAGTGGAAGGCCGCTCTGGTAGAGGCTGCCGCCGCCGGTGACGATACGCTGATGGAGAAGTTCTTCGAGAGCGAGGACCTCAGCGAGGACGAGATGCGCGAGGGTATCCGCAAGGGCCTTGTTACGCGTTCAATCTTCCCCGTGTTCTGCGTCTGCGCTGGTCGCGACATGGGTGTTCGCCGTCTGATGGAGTTCCTTGGCAACGTCGTTCCCTTCGTCAGCGAGATGCCCGTCATCAAGAATGCTGCCGGTAAGGAGGTGCCTGCCGACGCCAGCGCTCCCACATCGCTCTACTTCTTCAAGACCGGCGTGGAGCCCCACATCGGTGAGGTGCAGTACTTCAAGGTGATGAGCGGTGTCGTGAAGAGCGGCGACGACCTGACGAATGCTGACCGCGGCTCGAAGGAGCGCATGGGTACGCTGTATGCTTGCGCCGGCGCCAACCGTATCCAGGTCGATGAGCTGCGTGCCGGTGACATCGGCTGTACCGTGAAGCTGAAGGACGTGAAGACCGGCAATACGCTGAACGCCAAGGATGTCGACAATAAGTTCGACTTCATCAAATATCCTAACTCGAAGTTCTCGCGTGCCATCAAGGCCGTTAACGAGTCGGAGACCGAGAAGATGATGGCTGCTCTGCAGAAGATGCGCCAGGAAGACCCGACATGGGTGGTCGAGCAGTCGAAGGAGCTGCGCCAGATCATCGTCCACGGTCAGGGTGAGTTCCACCTGCGTACGCTGAAGTGGCGCATGGAGAACAACGAGAAGATTCAGGTGGAATACCAGGAGCCGAAGATTCCGTATCGTGAGACCATCACGAAGATGGCCCGTGCCGACTATCGTCACAAGAAGCAGTCGGGTGGTGCCGGACAGTTCGGTGAGGTACATCTCATTGTTGAGCCGTACACCGACGGTATGCCCGATCCGACGTCGTTCACCATCAACGGCCAGGAGTTCAAGATGAACATCAAGTCGAAGGAAGAGAAGGACCTGGAGTGGGGCGGCAAGCTCGTCTTCATCAACAGCGTCGTCGGTGGTGCCATCGATATGCGCTTCATGCCCGCCATCCTGAAGGGTGTGATGGAGCGTATGGAGCAGGGACCGCTGACCGGTTCGTATGCCCGTGACGTCCGCGTCATCGTCTACGACGGTAAGATGCACCCGGTGGACTCTAACGAACTCTCGTTCATGCTCGCTGCACGTAACGCCTTCAGCGCCGCCTTCAAGGAGGCCGGTCCAAAGGTCCTCGAGCCTATCTACGACCTCGAGGTGCTCGTGCCCGCCGACTACATGGGTGACGTGATGAGTGACCTGCAGGGTCGCCGCGCCATCATTATGGGTATGGACAGCGAGGCTGGCTACCAGAAGCTCAGCGCCAAGATTCCTCTGAAGGAGCTCGCTTCTTACTCGATCGCCCTCAGCTCGCTGACCGGTGGCCGTGCATCGTTCACCACACAGTTCTCAAGCTACGAGCTCGTACCGAACGACATACAGCAGGAGCTCATCAAGCAGCATGAGGCTGAACTGAAGGAAGAAGAATAATCCATTGTGATAATCACACTATGGCAAACAGCAGAATCTTAATGGTTTTGCTGTTTGTTGTTTTTATATACAAAAGTTAAATGGTTATAAATGTTAAATTGATAAAATTGAACGAAGAAAATTAACATTGAAGTGTTAATCGTTTAAGAATTGTGCTATCTTTGCACAAGAAAACAGAAAAGACAACAATGAAGAAAAGTACGATATGGATCATTGCCATTGTCATGGGACTCTCGTTCCTGGCACTCCTCTGGCAGCAGGTATCCTACATTGAACAGATGGCGAAGATGAAGCGCGAGCAGTTCGACGAGTCCGTCAACCGTTCGCTTTATCAGGCTTCGCGCAATCTGGAGATGAATGAGACGCTGCGCTATTTGGAGAAAGACGTCAAGGAGACGGAGCGACGGGCGTTCAAGCAGGACTCCCTGATGATTGACGGTCTGGACGGTACGGTGAAACAGTCGCACCAGTTTGCCGTGGCTGCCGACGACGGCACGGTCTACTCGTCGTTCGAGCTGAAGACCTTTGCCATCCGTCCCTCAAACGTTCCCAAGGCGATGATCCTGCGCTCGGATAAGAGTTCAATCTCCGAGGCATCGAAGTCGCTACAGGAGATTGTTCGTAACCGCTATGTCTACCAGAAGGCCCTGCTCGACGAGGTGGTGTATAATATCCTCTATACGGCCAGCGACAAACCGCTGAAGGAGCGTATCAACTTCAAGCTGCTGGATCAGGATCTGCGTGCAGAGCTGTTGAACAACGGCATCAATCTGCCGTACCACTTCACCGTCTCGACGGCTGACGGCCGTGAGGTATACCGTTGCCCCGACTACTCTGACGAGGGCTCGGAAGCGGTCTATACCCAGACGCTGTTCCGTAATGACCCGTCGCCGAAGATGGGTGTCGTGAAGATACACTTCCCCGATATGGGCTCCTATATCTTCTCGGGCGTACGTTTTATGATACCGTCGCTCATCTTCACGCTGGTGCTGCTGGTGACGTTCATCTTCACCATCGTGATCATCTTCCGCCAGAAGCGCTATACGGAGATCAAGAACGACTTCATCAACAACATGACCCACGAACTGAAGACGCCGATCAGCAGTATCTCGCTGGCAGCACAGATGCTCAGCGACGAGTCCGTGGGAAAGAGTCCGCAGATGCTGAAACACCTGGGTGGCGTCATCAACGACGAGTCGAAACGCCTCCGCTTCCTGGTTGAGAAGGTGCTGCAGATGTCTATGTTCGACAGGAAGACCGCTGCCTTCAAGAAGAAGGAGCTCGACTTGAACGAGCTGTTGGAGAACGTGGCCAGCACATTCTCCCTGCGCGTGGAGCATACCGGTGGACAGATCTTTACAGAGATTGAGGCCGTCGACTCAGCCATATATGTCGACGAGGTGCATTTCCAGAACGCCATCACCAACCTTATGGACAACGCCGTAAAGTACCGCAAGCCCGACGAGCCGCTGGACCTTTATATCAAGACTTGGAACAAGGACGACCGCCTATGCTTCTCCATCCGCGATACCGGACTGGGCATCAAGAAGGAGAATGTTAAGAAAATCTTCGACAAGTTCTACCGTGTTCATACGGGTAACGTTCATGACGTAAAGGGATTCGGACTGGGACTGGCCTATGTCAAGAAGGTCATTAATCTCCACGAAGGTGACATCAAGTGTGAGAGCGAACTCGGCAAGGGCACGACGTTCACCGTCAGTCTGCCGATATTGAAGGAGACAACATAATGTGACGAGAATATTAACATAGTATTAACCAATAAACAAAAATGATTATGGACGACAAACTGAAAATCTTGCTTTGTGAGGACGATGAGAACCTGGGTATGCTGTTGCGCGAATACCTGGCTGCCAAAGGCTACCAGGCAGAGCTGTGCGCCGATGGAGAGGCTGGTTTCAAGGCCTTCCTGAAGACGAAGTTCGATATCTGCGTACTCGACGTGATGATGCCTAAGAAGGACGGCTTTACACTGGCACAGGAAATCCGTCAGGCCAATGCCGAGATGCCGATTATCTTCCTGACGGCTAAGACGCTGAAAGAGGACATCCTCGAGGGCTTCAAACTCGGTGCCGACGACTATATCACCAAGCCCTTCTCGATGGAGGAGCTCGTGTTCCGTATTGAGGCCATCCTGCGCCGCGTACGTGGAAAGAAGAGCAAGGAGTCGACGCTCTATCACATCGGCAGCTTCACCTTTGACACACAAAAGCAGCTGCTGTCAATCGGCGAGAAACAGACGAAGCTCACCACCAAGGAGAACGAGCTCCTGGCACTGCTCTGCTCGCATGCCAACGAGATCCTGCAGCGTGACTTCGCCCTGAAGACCATCTGGATTGACGATAACTACTTCAATGCACGCTCGATGGACGTCTACATCACGAAGCTCCGCAAACACCTGAAGGAAGACCCGCAGATCGAGATCATCAACATCCATGGTAAGGGCTATAAGCTGATTACACCTGAAGAGGATTAAGAATAGTTGTTTACGAATAAAATAGTAACGGAGTAAGTAGGAATGCAAACTCTGAAACGCTTTTGGGGAGTGGCGCTGATGGCTATCGGCGCCCTCCTTCTGTTGGTATGCAGGCTGGTTGGATGGCAGTCGAACACAGAACTGCTTATTGGCCTGATACTCATCATTTTTGGCTTCATCGGACACGTGAGGAGTCAGAAAACAGGTGAAAAGTATTAAATAATATTAAAAGTAGGGTCAACTGTCAACCGTCAACCTTCAACTCTCAACTAAAATTAGTACCTTTGCACCCGCTTTATGCAAATTTACACATTATTAATTATTTAACGTAGTATGAATCAATACGAAACCGTTTTCATTTTGACTCCCGTTTTGTCTGATGAACAGATGAAGGAAACGGCCGGAAAATTCAAGAAGATTCTCACCGAGAATGGTGCAGAGATTCTGAGCGAAGAGGCCTGGGGATTGAAGAAGATGGCTTATGCTATTCAGAAGAAGTCTACAGGTTTCTACTGCCTGATAGAGTTCAAGGCTGAGCCAGAAGTGATTAAGACATTGG
>JAEEGG010003570.1_pt1 | contig 38691 bp, 32 predicted proteins | sample 9134161 | NCBI WGS metagenome assembly JAEEGG01 (sample SAMN16246543, study PRJNA631951) | gut metagenome | biome: gut microbiome; feature: rumen; material: CR-attached | host: Bos | place: Iran: Karaj | collected 2018-10 | reverse complement strand
TATTTTTCCTCCACAAATCCCGATTCGATAAGATGATTATAACATATTCAATTCTATGAAGCAACAAGAAAAAAACCTCTCTTGTCCCGGTAGACAAAAGAGGTTTCTTTGATGGTGGAGACTGCTGGACTCGAACCAGTGACCTCATGCGTGTGAAGCATGCGCTCTAACCAGCTGAGCTAAGCCTCCATACGCAGGGTATTATACCATATTTTTTTCAAAAATCAAGCATAATTTTTGCGGATTTCTAATTTGGTCCGCTCTTTGCGCTTTTCGGTCGGGGCGCGGGAAGCCGGTTTCTGTTGCAGCCGCTTCCCGCGCCTCTGATTTCCCGGCCTATTTGCTTCAGCGCATCATGATCTCCAGGATCTCCTCGTCGGTGCTGCGCATGCCGATCCGGGCCAGCGCGCTGACGGCGTCAATGGTGTTCTCCACGCCCTTGATCACAATGCCGTCTCCGCCGACAAACTCGCTGTCATGGAAGTTCATCTGCAGGCCGAGCAGACCGGCCTCCACGGCGGAGGCGATCTTGGCCGCGCAGGAGGACTTTGCGCCGTCACAGATCATGCCGGAGTTGATGGCAAGGGCATTGACGACGCTATGGGCGACCTCGTCCTCTCCGCCGCCGTAAAGATAGGCGATGCCTGCGCCTGCGCCTGCGCCCGCGCTGGTTGCGCCGCAATAGGCCGAAAGGCTGCCGATTCCGGTCTTGAGCCGGATCGTGACCAGATTGGAGACGACCAGGGAGCGGTAGAGCTGTTCCTCGCTGACGCCGGTCTCACGGGCGTAGATGATGACGGGGATCGAGGCCGTCATGCCCTGATTTCCGCTGCCGGAATTGATGACCACCGGCAGCTCGCAGCCGTTCATCCGTGCGTCGGAGCCGGCTGCTGCCCACGCCTTCGCCCGGTTCTGGACGCTGTTGCCATAGGAGCGGAGCAGAATCTTTCCGATCCCCGCGCCGTAGCGGTCAGACAGGCCGCGGCGGGCGATCGCCATATTGTAGTCGATCTGGCGCTGGAGAACGTCGCAGACGTCCTCGATCCTGACCTCGTTTGCAAAGTCCACGATGTCGTGGATGGTCAGGGAAAGATAATCCTCGGAGGGCGGCTGGACGGTGTCCTCGAAGGGCTTGGAAAACAAAGTCTCGCCGTTCTTCCGGATCAGGACCACGTTGGTATGCGAGCCGATGATGCGGACGCAGGCGGACTCCTCCCCTGCCGTGAGCGTCACCCGCAGATCGAAGGGCGACTGTGCGTCAGACTTGCCGATCTTTACGTCGGCGGTTTCCAGATAGCGGCTCAGGGTCAAAAGCTCCTCCTCCCCCACGGCGGAGAGCACCTCCAGCTTCTGATCGGCATTGCCGACGGCAATCCCGGCGCAGACAGCGGTCCGAAGGCCCTTGCGGCCGCCGGTATGCGGGACGATAACGCTCTTGACGTTTTTAATGATATTGCCGCTGACGATAAGCTCGACGTGTTCGGGCATTTTACCAAGCGTCTTTCGGGCCAGCGCTCCGGCATAGGCAATGGCGATCGGCTCGGTGCAGCCCATGGCGGGAACAAGCTCTCGCTTGAGGATAGAAACGTAACAGTCGTACAGCTTCTGATTCATATGTGGTCCTCCATCTGTATATATAATATGTGGAATCCGGTTCAGAACACCGGCAGGAGCATCCCGACGCGATAGATGACAAGCGCGGCCAGCCATGCAACGGCGCATTGCCAGAGGACGACGCCGACAGCCCAGCGCCAACCCATTTCCCGCTTGACCGAAGCAACGGCTGCAACGCAGGGCGTATAGAGCAGGGAGAAAACAAGCATGCTGGCGGCGGAAAGCGGGGTCAGGACGGCAGTCAGCTTGTCTGCAAACAGGATCTCCATCGTGGCGACGACGCTCTCCTTTGCCGTGAAGCCGGTGATGAGCGAGGTGCAGATCCGCCAGTCGGCCAGACCGATCGGCCGCAGGATCGGAGCCATCCAGCCCGCGACCAGAGCAAGGATGCTGGCGGAGGAATCCTCAACCAGGTTCAGACGCAGGTCGAAGCTCTGCAGGAACCAGATCACGATCGTCGCCAGCAGGATGATCGTAAAGGCGCGGGTCAGGAAGTCCTTGGCCTTCTCCCAGAGCAGACGCAGAACGTTCTTTGCCCCGGGCAGGCGGTAATTGGGCAGCTCCATCACGAAGGGAACGGCGTCCCCTTTAAAAATCGTTCCGCGATAGAGCAGCGCCGCAAGAATGCCGATCACAATTCCCAGCACGTAAAGGCCGATCATCACAAGGGCGGCGTATCGGGGGAAGAAAACGCCCGAGAAGAAGGCGTAGATCGGCACCTTCGCAGAGCAGCTCATAAAGGGCGTGAGTAGGATGGTCATTTTGCGGTCTCGCTCCGAGGGCAGGGTCCGCGTTGCCATGACGGCGGGAACCGTACAGCCGAAGCCGATCAGCATCGGAACGATGCTGCGCCCGGACAGGCCGAGCTTGCGAAGGAGCTTGTCCATCACAAAGGCGACGCGGGCGATATAGCCGCTGTCTTCGAGGATAGAAAGGAAGAAAAACAGAGTGACGATGATGGGCAGGAAGCTCAAAACGGAGCCGACGCCCGTGAAGATGCCGTCGATCACCAGACTTCGCAGCGCAGCGTTTACGTTGGCGGAGATGAGCGCCCGCTCTACCACGCCGGAAAGCGCGGTGATGCCGGCGTCAAGGCTGTTTTGCAGGAACAACCCGATCACGTGGAAGGTCAGGAAAAAGACCAGGGCCATGATCGCTATGAATGCGGGGATAGCGGTGTATTTTCCGGTCAGAATACGGTCGAAACGCTCACTGCGGATGCGTTCCCGGCTCTCGCGGGGCTTGCGGACGGTCTGCGCGCAGACGCGGTTGATGAAGGAAAAACGCATATCGGCAATGGCGGCGCTGCGGTCGAGCTTGCGCTCCTTTTCCATTTGCAGGATGATATGCTCCACCATCTCGCGCTCGTTCTGATCCAGCTTGAGCTGTTCGGCGATCAGACGGTCGCCCTCGATCAGCTTGCTCGCGGCAAAACGGGGCGGAACGCCGGCTGCCGCGGCGTGATCCTCGATCAGATGGGAGATGCCGTGCAGACAGCGGTGCACGGCGCCGCCGTTGGCGCTCTGGTCGCAGAAGTCCTGACGCAGGGGGCGCTCCTGGTATTTGGCGACGTGGATCACGTGATCGATCAGCTCGTCCACGCCGGAATTCTTGGCGGCGGAAATCGCGACGACGGGAACGCCAAGTTCCGCCTCCATGCGGTTAATGTCCACGCTGCCGCCGTTGGCCGTGACCTCATCCATCATATTCAGGGCTACAACCATCGGAACGTTCATCTCCAAAAGCTGCATGGTCAGATAGAGGTTGCGTTCAATGTTCGTGGCATCCACAATGTTGATGATCGCCTTCGGCTTATCCTGCAGGACGAAGTTCCGGGAGACGATCTCCTCGCTCGAATAGGGCGACATCGAATAGATACCGGGCAGATCGGTGACGAGGGTATCGGGGTGCTTGCGGATCGTACCGTCCTTTCGGTCCACTGTAACGCCGGGGAAATTGCCGACATGTTGGTTGGAGCCGGTGAGCTGGTTGAACAGGGTGGTCTTGCCGCTGTTCTGATTGCCCACGAGGGCAAAGGTCAGGGTCGTCCCCTCCGGGAGCGGGTCGCCGCTTCCCTTGGGATGAAAGCGTCCGCCCTCGCCGAGACCCGGATGCTCAGCGGGCCGGTGGCGGTCGTCGATCCGCTCATCCTTGAGCGGCTTGCTGGGTCGGATTTGGATTTTGTCTGCGTCATCCAGGCGCAGTGTGAGCTCGTACCCGTGAAGCATCAGCTCCATCGGGTCTCCCATCGGGGCATACTTGACGACCGTGACCGGAACGCCGGGGATCAGGCCCATGTCCAGAAAATGCTGGCGCAGGGCTCCTTCTCCGCCGACCTCCGTGACCACGGCAGTCTGACCGATCTCAAGTTGCTTGAGTGTCATGCTTCCAATTCTCTCCTCTTGGAATAATGATTGATTCGGCTGGATATTCAGTTTTGAATCGATCCTTGGTTGGGAGCTAAGCCAGCTCCGCAATCGTCACGCCGTCTTCGCCTTCTCCATAGACGCCGAGGCGGTATTTTTTCACGTGTTTATTCTTTTTCAGTTCGTCGTGGACCGTCTTGCGCAGGACGCCGGTGCCCTTTCCGTGGATGATACGAACCTGGGTCAGGTTTGCCATATAGGCGTTATCCAGGAAGATCGTCAGAACGGCGCCTGCCTCGAGCGCGTCCATGCCGCGCAGATCCAGCTCCGGTGACTGTGCCTGATTCTTGAACTCACGGCGGGTCTTTTCAATGTACTTTTTGACCTCCTGCGGTTCATTTTCCAGCAGATAGACCTCGTCCGGCTTGACGTTGACCTTCAAAATGCCGGCCTGGAGCTGATAGGTTCCGTCCTTATTGAGCGCAAGTACCGTGGCGTGCGTGCCGAGCTTCAACAGCTCCACGGTGTCGCCCACGCGAATTTCGCGGCTGGGCTTCGGCCGTTCGGGCCGATCCTGCTTGGGCGCAAGCTTTTCCTCCGCCTCGTTGAGCTGGCGGCGAAGCTCCGCCTGGCGGGCGTTGACGCCCTGGGCGTCTGCGGCGTCCTTCATCTGCTTCCGCAGCGCCTTGAGCTCCTCGTAGACGGAATTTGCCGTGCGGCGCGCCTCGTCAAGGATTCGCTGGGCCTCCTTCCTGGCCTGCGCCTCGGCGCGTTCCTTCTGCTTCTTCATCTCGGCGTAGTATTCATCGGACTTCTGCTTGGTCTGTTCCGTCTCTTTGCGTAAGCGCTCGGCCTCCTCGCGGGCGGCCTCCATTTGCTGGCGCTGCTGCTCCAACTGGTCGAGGACGTCTTCAAAGTTCGTGTCGTTCTCGCTGACTGTGGACCGGGCGGACTCGATGATCTCCTCGGGCAGGCCGAGACGGCGGGAAATAGCAAAGGCGTTCGATTTGCCGGGCACGCCGATCAACAGCTTATAGGTGGGCTTCAAGGTCTCAACGTCAAATTCGCAGGCAGCGTTCGTGACGCCCTTGCTGCGCATGGCGTAGACCTTCAGCTCAGCATAGTGCGTGGTGGCGGCGACGCGGCTCCCCTGCTGGCGGCAGTGCTCGATCAGGGCGATTGCCAGAGCAGCGCCCTCGGCGGGGTCAGTGCCCGCGCCAAGCTCATCAAAGAGGACGAGGGAGCGTTCGTCGCACTGGTTCACGACCTGAACGATGTTCCGCATGTGGGCCGAGAAGGTGGACAGGCTCTGCTCGATGCTCTGCTCGTCGCCGATATCGGCAAGAACCTGATCAAAGGTAGAGATGAAGCTGCCGCTCCGGGCAGGAATGTGCAGGCCGCATTCCGCCATCAGCGTCAGAAGGCCGACGGTTTTCAGCGTGACGGTCTTGCCGCCGGTGTTCGGGCCGGTAATGATCAAAGTATCATAGTCCACGCCGAGGGCGACCGAGATCGGAACGACGGCCTTGGCGTCGATCAGCGGGTGGCGGGCCTGATCCAGGCGCAGAGCGCCGTCGTCACGGATTTCCGGCGCGGTGGCGTTCATACGGAAGGACAGTTTGGCGCGGGCAAAGATCACGTCCAGCTCTACCAGCATCGTATAGTTCTGGGAAATCGTCTCCCGGTGGGCCGCCGCCTCTGCGGAAAGCTCGGCCAGAATGCGTTCGATCTCCTTTTTCTCACGCAGCAGAAGCTCGCGAAGGGCATTATTTGCGTTGACCGAGGACATGGGCTCAATAAAGAAGGTGGAGCCGGTGGAGCTGACGTCGTGGATCAAGCCGGGGATCTCGTTTTTGAACTCAGCCTTGACCGGTACCACGTAGCGATCCTGGCGCAGCGTGATGATCGGGTCGCGGAGGAATTTTGCATAGGACGGAGAGGTGATGAGCTTTTGCAGGCTCTCCTTGATCTTTGCGCTCTGAATGCGCATGTGACGGCGAATGTCGGAAAGCTCGGAGCTGGCGGCGTCCGCGATCTCCTCCTCGCTCAGGATCGCGCCGGTGATCCGTTCTTCTAAGTAGCGGTTCGGGGTCAGGGAAGCAAACATCCAGTCCAGAGAGGTATTCGCGGCAGCCCCGTCATAGTAGTCCTTGGCGCTCCGCGCGGCGCGCAGGACGCCGGCAATGGCAAGCAGCTCCTTCGGGGTCAGACTGCCGCCGCGGTCTGCGCGGTCCAGGGAGGCGCGGACGTCTTTCACGTCCTGAAAGGCAGGGCTGGAGCGGAGGTTGATCAGATGGCAGGCGTCGGAGGTCTGAAGCTGCAGGCCGATCACGTCCTCCCGGTCGGAATTCGGAACCAGAGCCATACAGCGGTCCTTTGCCTCGCCGCTGACTGCACAGTCGCGGAGCAGCTCCAGCACGCGGTCAAGCTCCAGCTTGCGCAGGGATTTTTCATATAGTTCAGTCATGTTATATCTCCATATTGCAGAAGCGATTTATAAAAATCAAGGGTGGAAAAGCTGTGCTCGAGCTGCATCATCAGATAGGCCTCGGTCACGGAGCTGAGCGTCTTCAGATTCTCCCCCTCCAGGCGGAAGGAAAACAGCTTTTTCCCGTCGCACCAACAGATATAGCGCATGGCGTCCAGTACGCCGGGCGTGATGGGCAGACGCAGACCCGCGTCGTCCGGGTGACAACCGGCGCAGACAGCAGCGCCGCGGGAGAGGTCGAAGCGGTCTGGGCTCGCAGACCCGCAAATCGGGCAGGACTCCAGCTCCGGCTCGAAGCCGGCCAGGCAGGCAAGCCGCAGCTCATAGGCCGCTTTCACGAGCGTCTGCGGCTTGCGCAGCTTTGCCAGCGCGTATAGGGCGTTGAGGATCAGAGAGAGAAGCTCCGGGTTCGGAGCGTCCTCCTGGGCAACCAGCGAAACGGTCTGAGCCAGATAGGAGCCGAGGGCAAAGAGCTCCAGCTCGTCGCGGAGCTCACGGAATTGCTCGATCGGCTCCGCCTCCTGGACGGTCAGCTTGTCCCGGTACTCAAACAGATTCAATTCAGAGTAGGCCAGAAGCTGGCAGGCGCTCTTGATGGGCGAGCGGCTGCGACGGACGCCTCTGGCCTTCGCCGTGACCAGCCCGTGATCCCGGGTCAGGATATCCAGAAGCTTGTCGGCTTCGTTGATCTCGACCTCCCGGAGGACGAGACCGGCGGTTTTGATAAACATGGGACGCTCCGTTCGTTCAGATCGACCGCGCTGCGATAGCGCAGCCAGGTTTCGGGGTCGCCGGTTTGCAGAAACAGATTCCAGAGCTTTGTCGGTTCTTCCATGCGCTTGCCTCCCGATAATAGGATACCATTAGGATACGCAGGCGAACGCCGGATATACCGACAGAGCGTTAATCGTCGTTCCGGTAACCGAAATTACGGATCAGGAAATCACTGTCGCGCCAATTCTCCTTGACCTTGATCCAGGTTTGCAGATAGACCTTTGCGCCCATGAAGCGCTCGCAGTCGGCTCGGGCCTGAGAGCTGATCTTTTTCAGCATCTGCCCGCCCTTGCCGATGATAATGCCCTTGTGGCTGGCCTTTTCGCAGTAGATCGTCGCCTCCACGTCGATCACACCGGTATCGCGCTCAGAGAAGCGGGTGATCTCCACGGCGGTGCCGTGCGGGATCTCCTTGTCTAAATTCCAGAGCATCTTTTCGCGGATGATCTCTGCGATCACCTGGCGCTCCGGCTGGTCAGAGGTCATGCCCTCCGGGAAGAACCAGGGGCTTTCGACGGCGTAGTGCTCGCAGAGGTCCAGCAGCTCGTCCACGCCGTCGTTCGTTTTGGCGGAGATGGGAACGGTTGCCGCAAACGGAAAAGCGTGGTTATAGCGGGCGATCACGGGCAGGAGGCTTTCCTTGTCCTCCACCGTATCGGTCTTGTTGATGACCAGGATCGCAGGCACGTCCCGCTGACGAAACTGCTCAATCAGCGCCTCCTCCTGAGGGCCGAGGTTGTCGATCGGCTCAACCAGCAGCAGAGCCAGATCCACGTTCGCCACGGACTGCTCCACGACGTTCACCATGTAGTCGCCCAGCTTGGTGCGCGGGCGGTGGAAGCCGGGGGTATCCAGAAAGACGAGCTGGGTATCGCCCCGATCCCGGATCCCGCAGATGCGGTTGCGCGTCGTCTGAGGCTTGTTGGAAACGATAGCCACCTTCTCCCCGACGACGGTGTTGGTCAGGGTGGACTTGCCCACGTTGGGCCGTCCGCAAATGGCGATCATAACGGATTTGGTATTCATAGGCTTCTCCTTTTTTATCTCTGCAGGTCGATCATCGCGCAGATCGCGTCCTCGCGCCCGCGCATCTGCTTCTTCATCGGGCCCTCGTCCACGTGGTCGTAGCCAAGCAGATGCAGAACGGAGTGGATGGTCAGATAGCCCAGCTCCCGCTTGGTCGAATGGCCGAATTCCTTGGCCTGCTCCGCGGCCCGCTCATAGGAGATGGCCATATCTCCCAGCGGCAAAAGTCCGGTTTCGGGGTCGAGATAGGGCGAAAGATCGGCAGGCAGCTTGCCCGGCTCAAAGGAAAAGGCGGGGAAGGAGAGCACGTCGGTGGGCCGGTCAATGCCGCGCGCGGCCCGGTTGAGAGCTTGGATGGTCTTGTCGTCTGTGACCATGACGTTGATCTCGCAGGGAACGCTGACCCGTTCGGCGGAAAGGGTGGCCTCGATGCACTTTTTCAGATGCATCATCACGGGGATCTTGCGGAACGATTCTTCCGTGCGGCAGGAGATGACGATACGGTGTTTCATGGGTGCTTACTTCCTCCTGTAGTTCCGATTCGGCATGGGTTTCGTCGGCTGAGGGTTTTTCTTCTGTTCGTACTTTTCATAGGCCGCAACGATGCTCTGGACCAAGGCGTGACGCACGACGTCGGAGGCCGTCAGCCTGCAGATCTCAATGTCCTTGACGTCCTCCAGAACGTGCAGCGCCTCCTTGAGACCGCTGGTCTTGTCGGCGGGCAGGTCGATCTGCGTCACGTCGCCGGTAATGACGATCTTTGAGCCGAAGCCCAGGCGGGTGAGGAACATTTTCATCTGTTCGCGTGTCGTGTTCTGAGCCTCGTCCAGAATAATGAAGCTGTCGTCCAGCGTCCGGCCGCGCATATAGGCCAGAGGAGCCACCTCGATGTTGCCGCGCTCCAAATACTTCTGGTAGGTCTCCGGGCCGAGCATATCGAACAGCGCGTCATAGAGCGGGCGCAAATAGGGATCGACCTTGTTTTGCAGGTCGCCGGGCAGGAAGCCCAGCCGCTCTCCGGCCTCCACAGCCGGACGGGTCAGGATGATGCGGTTGACGGTTTTCTCCCGGAAGGCAGCCACGGCTGCGGCAACGGCCAGATAGGTCTTGCCCGTGCCGGCGGGACCGACGCCGATCGTGATGGTGTTGTTTTGAATGGCCTTCATATAGCGCTGCTGACCGATGGTCTTTGCCTTGATGGGCTTGCCCTTGGCCGTGATGCAGACCACGTCCTTCGCCATCTCGCCGATCTTATCGTCGTTGCCGGAGCGAACGAGGTCGATCAGATAACGAACCTTCTGCTCGTCGATGGTCTCCCCCTTCGCGGCAAGCAGAAGCAGACCGTCTACGGCCCTGCCAGCCTGCTCCACCTTCTCGGGCTCGCCGGAAACTTTGAGCTCGGTGTCGCGATTGGTGACGCGGACGTCGAAGGTCTGCTCGATGCGTTTGATGTTCTCATCGAAGGAACCGAACACGCTGATGATCTGCTCCATGCGCTCGGCGTTGATGATTCTGTCCATGTGATGCTTCCTCTCCGAACGGATCGATGGGATCGGCGCGGGAGATGATCTCCCGGCAGCCGAAATCTGCCCCGGCCTCGTAGCCGGTATCCGTTCGCGTGATCGTTAAAGTACGGGACGTGACCGTGCCGGCTGTCAGCTCGGCGCAGACCAGGTCTTCCGCCGTGGGTCCGAGAACCGCTGCAGCCATCTGCTCCGAGACGTCCGCCGCGCTAAGGCGGTACTCGCGCAGGGTGACGGTCTCAAGCGCCAGCGGCAGCGACCAACCTCCCGGCAGGGTCAAATCCTCCGTTTCTATCATTTTATCACAAGTCATACCAAAAATGCTACTGTTTCCTGAAATTTTTCTTCGATATTTCTGAAAAATCAGTGTTCTGACGGTCTCCGTCCGGCCCGTATAGACCTTTTTCGAGGCGGTGAGCGGCATTTTTAGCTGAAATTTGTGTTCCGTCAGAGCTTCCACGTCCGCCGCGGCCCGCGTGATCTGCGTGTGAGTCGGGCAGTCGATCAGCCCGGAGACCAATAGCTCGCCCGCGCGGACCGCCGTGCCGGGCTCTACGACGGCCAGACCGCTGTGGACCGAAAGCGACGTTACGATCCCGTCGCGGGCAGCGACAACGTTTGCAGGCTCCGTCAGAGGCGTTCCCTGCCGGATCGGTTCGTCGCGGACGGAGTAGTCCACCACGGCGATCCCGCCCTCGGTATGTACGCCAAGCCAGCGCAGCTCCGGGATGCGGTTGAGCATCCGGTTTTTGAACCATTGGGTATCAAGTCCCGGTCCCCAGACGCCGAAGCGGACGCCTTCCTCGGAAAGCGCCTGACGGATCCGCTCGGCGGAGATCTGATCGGAGGGTTCAACGCGGACGAACCAGACGAAATACTGCGCAAGAAAGGCCAGGGCCCAGGCAAGGCCGACGCCGATGATGAGAACCGGTCTGCGGCGCAGACCCGAAAGGGCGTAAACCAGGCCGCCGCGCTTCAATACCTTGCCGGCACACAGGGCAGCCGTGATCTCCCGCTCGGCGCGAGGCCAGTCTGCGGCAAGAAATCGGCAGGTCAGACGGAAGGGGCCGTCCACGTTCAAGGCCCAGAATCCCACGTCCTTCCGGGAAAAGCGGTTCAGGCAACGCTCCGGGCTTGCGCCGGTGATTTCAACCTCGATCCAGGCGCGAAGCTTCATCCGCATACGCCCTCCCCCACCGTCACAGCGCGGACGGTGCCGTGAAGCAAAATTCGCTCCCGGTTCATGCGGTAAACCGTCAGCTCCGCGCCGGAGACGGCGACAGGGCCGAGGGCAGAGGCGATCACGACCCGCTTGGGCGAATAGGAGACGATTCCCCTGTGTCCGATGACGAGGGCCTCGGTCTCTCCGTGGATCTCCACGACGGGGACGCCGCTTATGATCTCCGCCGGAAAGTCGGCGGCGTTCAGAAGGGCCTGGATCTTACTGCGCATGCCTGGCATTTGCTCCACCTCACAGTTTTTTCTGGCTAAGCATATGCAAGCGGGGCGGGAAATTTGCATAGACTTGAATCCGGAGGTGGGCGCATGAAGCGAAGACGGATGGGACTGTGGAGCATTTTTATCCTGATTGGGGTTCTGATTCTTCGGAGCAGAGCCGTGCAGGCCGGGGTTCGGAGCGGACTTGCGATCTGCGGACGGGTGCTGATCCCGGCGCTGTTCCCGTTCAGCGTGCTTTCCGGTCTGCTGCTGCGCTCCGGCGGTGCGGAGGCAATGGGCGCGAAGGCGGACGGCTGGATGCGGCGGCGCTTTCATCTGCCGGGACAGGCGGCAGCGCCTCTGCTCACGGGTCTGATGGGCGGCTACCCGTTGGGCGCGCAAAGCCTCGCCGCGCTATACAAGGCGGGCGGTTTGACAAAGTCGGAGGCCGTTGCCCTCTCAGCCTTCTGCAACCAACCCGGGCCAGCGTTTCTGGTCGGCGCGGTGGGAGCTTCCGTCTTCGGAGAGCCGAGACTCGGACTCTGGCTCTGGGGCGTCACGGTCTGCTCCGCCCTGCTGAGCGGGATCCTGTTTTCCCCCGAACGAGCATTTCCGGCAAACAGGAAACAGCCTCCGGCGCAGGAGCAGGCTTGCTTCCGACCGCTTCCCGCAGCCATACTGGACGGTGCGATGGCAATGCTTCGCGTCTGCGGCACCGTCGCCCTCTTTTCCGGGCTGCAGGCGGCGGTTTTCCTGTCAGGGCTCTCTCTCCCGGATTGGGCCGCTTCCCTGCTGACGGGAGTAATAGAGCTCACAAGCGGCGTGATTCGGCTCGGCGCGCTGCCCCGTCCGACCGGATTTCTGCTGGCGGCTGTTCTGACCGGCTGGGGCGGCTTGTGCGTCCATATGCAGGCCGCGGACGCCCTGCTTGACGCCGGGCTCCCGATCGGGACCTATTTTGCCGGAAAGGCAGCGCAGGCAATTCTGTCCGGCTTGATTGCCTTTGCGATTCTGCCGATCCTCTTTCCGGAAGAGGCGGCGGCATTGCGGACCTGCGCGATCTGCGTGAGCGTGCTGACGGCTTCTTGTATTTTTTTGCCGGAAGCAAAAAAAGGCATTGGCAAACATCAAGCTCTGTGCTATAATAAGAAAAAATCCCGAATCGAGGAACACTGAAATGCTGTTTCGGAAAACCATCCAGAAAGACTGCGCCTGCTGTAAGTATGCAGGCGTCGTATCCGACGGAAAGCTGCTCTGCCCCAAGAAGGGCTTCGTCCGCGCCGACGGAAGCTGCTGGCGCTGGCGCTACGACCCGCTGAAGCGGATCCCAAAGCGGGCCGGGAAGCGGGTCTCCCCCGCCGACAAGGATCAGAATACCTGAGGACAAGCCGCGCCGCTGCCCGAAAAAACCGCCTGAGCTGTGCATGCAGCCCGGCGGTTTTCGTATTGCGGTCAGTCTTTCTTCTGCTTGAAAATAAACAGCTTACTGAAAACGTAATTCAAAATCACGACCAGGCCGGAGATCAGCAGCTTGGCAATCATCAGTCCGCCGACGACAAGGCCGAGCACCGTGACGGAAAAGCGGCTGACCTGAATGACGTCCTTGGAGATCCAGAGCAGCAGCTCCTCCAGACCGAAGGAAAACAGTCTTGCGCCGACAAAGGCGGGTATCTCCTTGCGAAGGGTCTGCGCAGACCAGCTCCTGCTCTCAAAGACGAAGATCTTATTCGTAACGTACGCGAAGATCACGGCAGCCACAAAGGCGGCCGCATTGTTGACCAGGGCCAGATCCTCGCCGAGGACCCGGTTCATGAGCCAGAAGACTGCGAGATTGACTAAGGTGGTCAGGCCCCCGAAAACGAGATAGAGGATCGTCTCCTGATTCACCAGCTTTTGAATGAGCTTTTTCAAGGAATAACCCACTTTCTTTAGAGTGTCCTTACTATAGCATACGCCGGAAAAACTGTCAAGAAATCCGGAAAAGATTTTGGTTGATATTGGGGGATGATTATGTTATAGTAACCATGTATGGCTACGTATGTCAGCAGTCACATTCTGCATTATACCGAAGAAGGAGTGTATTACATGGAACATCCACAGTCCATTCAGCTCGTTGAGCTTGACGGCAAGCATCTGACGCTGGAATCGTTCGTCGCGGTTGCGCGTTACGGGGCAAAGGTCGCTCTGACCGATGCGGCAAAGGCGGCGATGGCAAAGTCCCGCGCCCTTGCAGATAAGATCTCCGCCGAGCACAGGGTCGCCTACGGCATTACCACCGGCTTCGGCGACTTCGCCACCGTGGCGGTCCCCGAGGAGATGAGTGCCCAGCTTTCCACCAACCTGATTTTGAGCCACGCCGTTGGTACCGGCGATCCCTACCAGATCGAAGAAGTCCGCGGTATGATGCTTTTACGCGCCAACGCCCTTTGCGTCGGCGTCAGCGGCGTCCGGCCCGTACTGGTCGAGATGCTCGTCGAAATGCTCAACCGGGGCGTCACCCCCGTCGTCCCGCAGAAGGGCTCGCTGGGCGCTTCCGGCGACCTGGCTCCTCTGAGCCACATGGGTCTGGTTCTGCTCGGAAAGGGCAAGGCTGTTTATCAGGGCGAAACGCTGGATGGTCAGGAAGCCATGGACCGTGCCGGGATCGCCACCCTGCCGACTCTTGTCTCCAAGGAGGGTCTCGGCATCACGAACGGCACCTGCGCCATGACGAGCGTCGGCGCGCTCCATCTTTATGATACCATCCGCGCAGCACGACTGGCCGACGTGGTGGCCGCCCTGACCTTTACCGCGCTTGGCGGTCAGCGCAACGCCTTCCAGGAACGGATGCACACCGTCCGCGGCCAGAAGGGTCAGATCCGTGTGGCGAAAAACATGCGGATGCTCACCGAGGACTCCGAGATTCTGAAGAACTCCCAGGGCGCGAGAGTGCAGGACGCCTACGCCCTTCGCTGCATTCCCCAGGTTCACGGCGCGGTCCGCGACGCCCTGGCCTACGTGAAGGAGAAGGTCGATATCGAGCTCAACGCCGTCACCGACAATCCCCTGCTCTTTACCGAGGACGAGGCCGTCATCTCCGGCGGCAACTTCCACGGCGAGCCGATGGCCCTGCCCTTTGACTTCCTGGGAATCGCCTGCTCCGAGATCGGCTCCATGTCCGAGCGCCGCATTGAGCGCATGGTCAACGCAGCCCTGTCCAACGGTCTGACCCCCTTCCTGACCACCAAGGGCGGCGTGAACAGCGGCTATATGATCGTCCAGTATACGGCGGCCTCCATGGCCTCCGAGAACAAGGTCTTTGCCCATCCCGCCAGCGTGGACACCATCCCCTCCTCCGCCAACCAAGAGGACTTCGTCTCGATGGGCACGACGGCCGCGCGGAAATCCGGCCTGATCCTTGAAAACACCCGCTCCATCCTGGCCTATGAGCTGCTCACTGCCTGCCAGGCCATCGACATCCGCCGCATGGTCGGTCCCTGGGGCGAGGGTCTTTCCCCGGTTCTGGACAAGGTTTACGCCAGGGTCCGCGAGATGATCCCCTTCTGCCCCGAGGACCGCGAGCTGCGTCTGGATATTGAGAAGATCGAGCCGCTGGTCCGCGGCACCGAGATCGACGAGATCGTGGAAAATCAGCTTCCTGATTTTGAATAAAGATTTTAAAATAGGAGGAACGACAATGCTTTTTGATCCGGAACAGGCAACCGTCATTCGGCTTGACGACGAGCTGCCCGAGTATCCCACCTTTGACCCGCAGTATCGGCGGGCGCCCCGCAGAGAGTCCAAGCTGACCGAGGCCGACAAGGCCCTTGCCATCAAGAACGCCCTGCGCTATATCCCCAAGCAGCATCACGCGCAGATGGCCATTGAATTTGCGCAGGAGCTCAAGGAGCACGGCAGAATCTACGGCTACCGCTTCCGTCCGCAGGGCAAGCTCTACGGCAAGCCCATCGACGAGTACGAAGGCAAGTGCATCGAAGGCCGCGCGATCCAGGTCATGATCGACAACAATCTGGATTTCGACGTTGCCCTCTATCCCTATGAGCTGGTCACCTACGGCGAAACCGGTCAGGTCTGCCAGAACTGGATGCAGTACCGCCTCATCAAGAAATACCTCCAGGCCCTGACCGACGAGCAGACGCTCGTTGTGATGTCCGGCCATCCTCTGGGTCTGTTTCACTCCCATAAGCTGGCCCCCCGCGTCATCATCTCGAACGGTCTGATGATCGGCAATTTTGACGATCAGGAGAACTTCAACCGCGCTGCCGCGCTCGGCGTTGCGAACTACGGTCAGATGACTGCCGGCGGCTGGATGTATATCGGGCCGCAGGGCATCGTCCACGGCACCTTCAACACCCTGCTCAACGCGGGTCGTCTGAAGCTCGGCATTCCCAACGACGGGAATCTGTCCGGCCGTCTGTTCATTTCCGCCGGTCTGGGCGGCATGAGCGGCGCGCAGGGCAAGGCCGCGGAGATCGCCGGCGCTGCCGCCATCATTGCCGAGGTGGACGATTCCAGAATCGACACCCGCTACACCCAGGGCTGGGTCAGTCACCGCACTGCCAGCCTGGAGGAGGCCGTCCGGATCGCCCGAGAGCATCAGACCGCCGGAACGCCCTGCGCGGTCGCCTACAACGGCAACATCGTGGATCTGCTGGAATACCTCTATGAGAAGATGATCCACGTTGATCTGATGTCCGACCAGACCTCCTGCCACGTGCCCTACGACGGCGGTTACTGCCCGCAGGGTCTGACCTTCGCCCAGCGTACCGAGATGCTGGACAAGGACCCCGAAGGCTTCCGCAAGCTGGTGGACAAGACCCTTCGCCACCACTACGAGATGATCTGCAAGTTCCACGAGCAGGGCACCTACTTCTTCGACTACGGCAACTCCTTCCTCAAGGCCGTTTATGACGCTGGCGTCAAGTCTGTCTGCCGCAACGGCGAAAACGACCTCGACGGCTTCGTCTTCCCGTCCTACGTGGAAGACATTCTCGGTCCCTGCCTGTTTGACTTCGGCTACGGTCCGTTCCGCTGGTGCTGCCTGAGCCGCAATCCCGAGGATCTGGACAAGACCGACAAGGCCGCCGCAGATTACATTCTGGCCCACAACCGCCGCTATCAGGACTACGACAACTACGTATGGGTCCGTGACGCAAAGAAGAACAAGCTCGTGGTCGGTACCCAGTGCCGCATCCTCTATCAGGACGCGATGGGCCGCATGAGCATTGCTCTCAAGTTCAACGAGATGGTCCGCAACGGCGAGATCGGCCCCGTCATCCTGGGCCGTGACCACCACGACACCGGCGGCACCGACGCCCCGTTCCGCGAGACCTCCAACATCAAGGATGGCTCCAACATCATGGCTGAGATGGCGACCCAGTGCTACGCCGGCAACGCGGCCAGAGGAATGAGCTATATCGCCCTGCACAACGGCGGCGGCACCGGCATCGGCCGTGCGATCAACGGCGGCTTCGGCATGGTGCTCGACGGCTCTGAGCGTGTGGATACCATCCTGCGGATGGCTATGCCCTGGGATACCATGGTCGGCGTTGCCCGCCGCGCCTGGGCCCGCAACGAAAACGCCCTGTCCACGGCGGCGGAGTATAACCGCAACGCCGAGGGCATGGATCACATCACCCTTCCCTACGTGGCCGAGGACGAAGTGATCGAAAAGGCTATGGAGGCAGTGAAATGAATCGGACGCTGATCCGGAACATCGGTCAGCTTGCCACGCCCACGGGTCGGGCCGCCAAGCGCGGCCCCGACCAGGGGGAGATCGTCCTGCTGGAAAACGCCTGGGTCCTGACGGAAAAGGGCATGATCACTGCCGTCGGCACCGGTGAGGCTCCGACCGCAGACCGCGTGATCGACGCGGGCGGTCAGCTTGTCACCCCCGGTCTGGTGGACGCCCACACCCATCTGATCTTCGGCGGATGGCGGCAGAACGAGCTGGCAATGAAGATCCGCAACGTTCCCTATCTGGAGATTCTGGCAGCAGGCGGCGGCATTCACTCCACCGTGAAGGCCACCCATGCGGCCACGGAGGAAGCGCTGATCGAAAAAGCCGCCGCTGCTCTGGATGAAATGCTTTCCTTCGGCACGACGACCTGCGAGGCTAAGAGCGGATACGGTCTGCAAACCGACGAGGAGCTGAAGCAGCTCCGCGCCATCCGGGCGCTGAACGAGCGCCACCCGATCGACCTTGTTCCCACCTTCCTCGGTGCGCATGCCCTTCCTCCCGCCTACAAAGAGCGTCGTGACGACTTCATCCGCCTGCTCTGCGACGAGATGATCCCCGCCGTGGCCGAAGAAAAGCTGGCCTGGTTCTGCGACGTCTTCTGCGAGACCGGCGTGTTTACGGCGGCAGAGGCCGAGGAGATCCTGGAGGCCGGCAAGCGTTACGGCCTGATCCCGAAGATCCACGCGGACGAGATCGACCCGATCGGCGGCTCGCAGTTGGCCGGGCGCATCGGCGCGATCTCCGCCGAGCATCTGATCGTCTGCCCCGACGAAGGAATCGAGAGCATGGCAAAGGGCGGAACCATCGCCTGCTGTCTGCCTGCCACATCCTTCTATCTGAACGCGACCTACGCCCCCGCCCGGAAGATGATCGAAGCGGGCGTCCCCGTTGCCCTTGCCTCGGACTTCAACCCCGGCTCCTGCCCCTGTCTCAATTTGCAGCTTGTGATGAACCTGGGCTGTCTGAAGTATCGCATGACCCCCGAGGAGGTTTTGACCGGCGTGACCCTGAACGCCGCCGCCGCGATCGGAATGGCTGAGCGCGTGGGCAGCGCGGAGGTCGGCAAGCAGGCCGATCTTGTGATCTGGAAGGCCCCCGATCTGAATTATTTATGTTACCGCCTGGGTTCGAACCTGGCCGGAACCGTTATCAAAAAAGGAGAAATCTGTCATGGCTAAAATCATTGAGTGCATCCCCAATTTCAGCGTCAGCAAGGAAGTCGATCCCGTCGTCTTCGATCAGCTCGTGGACGTGGCAAAGGCCGCCCCGGGCGTGACCCTGATGAACGTTCAGACCGACGGCAGCCACAACCGCTGCGTGTTCACGATGGTCGGCTCCCCCGAGGGCATCGAGGAGGTTTCCTTCCAGCTCTGCAAGAAGGCCTCTGAGCTGATCGACATGAACAAGCACGTGGGTCAGCATCCCCGCATGGGCGCGACCGACGTCATCCCCTTCGTCCCCACGATGGACGTGACCCTGCAGGAGTGCATCGATCTGTCCAAGCGCGTTGCCCAGCGCATCTGGGACGAGCTGAAGATTCCCTCCTTCCTCTATGAGGATTCCGCGACCCGGCCTGAGCGCCGCAACCTGGCCAAGTGCCGCAAGGGTCAGTTTGAAGGCATGCCCGAGAAGCTGCTGGAGCCGGATTGGGCTCCCGACTACGGCGAGCGCAAGATCCATCCGACTGCCGGCATCACCGCCATCGGCGCGAGAATGCCCCTGGTCGCCTTTAACGTGAACCTCGACACCGACAACCTTGAGATCGCCAAGGCGATTGCCAAGGCCATCCGCGGCTCCTCCGGCGGCTTCCAGTACTGCAAGGCCCTGGGCATCATGCTCGAGGACCGCAACATTGCGCAGGTCTCCATGAACATGGTCAACTACGAGGGCACCCCCCTGTTCTACGCCTATGAGATGATTCGCGCCCTGGCTGACCGTTACGGCGTTCGCATCATCGGCTCCGAGCTCGTGGGCATCACGCCGGCCAAGGCTCTGATCGACTGCGCTGAATACTACCTCAAGCTCGAAAACTTCAACTGCCGCGAGCAGGTCATGGAATACAGCCTGCTGGACATGGAATAAGGAGGACAATATGGAACTTTCCGAACTGACCGTCTCCTCCTTTGCCAACCTGCTCGGCTCTGACGCTCCCGCCCCCGGCGGCGGCTCCACGGCCGCTCTGGAAGGCGCGCTCGGCGCCGCCCTCTCCGCGATGGTCTCCGCCCTGACCCTGGGCCGGAAGAAGTACGCGGACTACCAGGAGCTGGCTGAATCCGCCAACGCTGCCGCCTCCGCGCTCAAGGAGCAGTTCCTGGTTGCGATGGACCATGATACCGCCGTCTTCAACAAGTTCGGCGACGCGATGGCTTTGCCCAAGAACACTGACGAGGAAAAAGCCCTGCGCAGCCAGAAGATGCAGGAAGCCCTGGTCGAATGCACCGAGTCTCCCTATCACATGATGGAGCTCTGCGTGGAGGCTCTGGAGCTCTGCGATACCCTGGTCGGCAAGACCAACGCCAACGCCATGAGCGATCTCGGCGTCTCCGCGCTCTCCCTGGGCGCTGCGATCCGAGGCGCGTGGCTGAACGTGCTCATCAACGTGGGCGGGATCAAGGACGAGGCTATGGCCAACCACTACCGTGCCGACGGAAAAGCCCTGCTTGAAAAGGGTATGGCGCTCAGCGAAGCGATTTACCAGAAGATCGAGGCCGCCCTGTAACAGGCGCATTCCTCCGATAAAAGCGTTTCCCCGGCTCCGAACGAACGGAGCCGGGGATTTCTATACGCATGGGAATATCATTCAAGCAGAATCAGACCTGCACCTCACAGCCGGCGAGATAGACGGACTTGCGATTGAGATCGTCGTCGCAGATCACGAAGTCGGCCAGCTTTCCGTTTGCGATGGAGCCAACGAGATTCAGCTTGCCGATCTGATGGGCCGGATTCCAGGTGGCGGCACGAACGGCATCCTCTTTGGAAATGCCGAACCGGATCGCGTTCAGCATGCAGTCGTAAAGATCGGTAGCGGAGCCGGCGATCGTGCCGTCGGCCAGCTTGGCAATATGATCCTTGAGCCAGACGCGCTGACCTCCCAGCTCATACTCCCCTTCCGGCATACCGCAGCAGCGCAGCGCGTCGGAAATCAGGACCATTCGGGAAGCGCCGAAGAGCTTGAAGGCCATACGGACAGAAGACGGATGGACGTGGATGCCGTCACAAATCAGCTCCGCGTAGACGGTGTCGGCCTCCGAGGCCGCGCCGATCACGCCGGGCTTGCGGTGATGGATGGGCGGCATGGCGTTGTAGAGATGGGTCAGATGCGTAACACCGGCCTCGATGGCTGCCTTTGCATCCTCATAGGCAGAATCCGTGTGCGCAATGGAAACCGTGCAAAGCTCCTTCGCCCGGCGAACAAAATCCACAGAGCCGGGGAGCTCAGGCGCGAGGTCTACGATCCGGATCAGCCCTTCGCTGTCTTCAAACAGCTTGCGGAAGGCTTCAAAATCAGGCAGGCGGAGATAGTCCCCGTTCTGCGCGCCCTTTTTCTTTTCGGAGAAGAAGGGTCCCTCCATCTGGACGCCCAAAAGACGGGCGCAGTTCGGCAGCGGATCCTTGTGCAGACGCAGGCCGGCCTCCAGGGCGCGGGCAATGGTCTCGTAGGGCAGGGTCATCGTGGCTGGCGCGAAAGAGGTCACGCCGCGGCTGGCAAGATACCGGCCCATCGTCACGTCTCCGGCGTAGCTCCCGTCAGAGAAGTCCTTGCTGGAATTGCCGTGATTGTGTACGTCGATCAGGCCGGGAATCACAAAGGCCCCTTCGAGGTCGATCGCGTTGGCCTTTTCCATGCCGACGTCGGCAAACTTGCCGTCCACAACGGAAAAACCGGTCTTTTCGAAGCGGAAATCCTCGGTGAAAACGTAAGCGTTACGATAATTCATAGAAGCCTCCGAGTGATAGGATCAGGGAAGGGATGCGGCGGCCACGGACTGACCGACGCGGCGGGTCTTTTCATCCGGGAGCATGACGTGCATCTTCGAGGCAAGCTCGGGATATTCCTCAGCCATGATCCGCTTGCATTCAGCTAAGATGCAGTCGCCGCCCTTGCCGGACATCACGCGGCCCAGGACGATCATGTGCTCCACATCATAGAACATGCTGTAAAGCTGCATCGTGTGCGCCAGATAGCAGCCGATGGACCGGAAAATCCGGACGGCGCGGGGATCATCGCGCTCCATCAGCTCCTGGACGAACTTGAGCTTTTCCGCAGGGGTCAGGCTCTCGTCCAGCTCGATCCCGGCGGCGGGCGCCAGCTTGATTACGGCGTCCTGAGAAAAATACTTGCAGCCGACGCCGATGTCAAAGGACCATTCGTCCATCATGGCGTTCTCTGACAGATCCACCGGGGCAAATGCCAGCTCGTTGAACCAACCCAGGACGTTGCCCTTGCGGTCCACGTAGCCGACAGCCTCGCTGGTACCCATAGCCATCCCCATCACGGCGGTCGCACCAAGACCCATCGCACCGGCCAGAGCGGTCACGTCGCCGTCGTTGGCGACCACGATGGGCACGCTGCCGTCCCCGATTTCCGCCGCAGCGCGGTCAAAGATCGTGTGGACGAGCTTTCGGACCTCCTTCTCGCGGGGAACCTTGATGAACAGGGAGCTGACCATCGGAGCGTTGCCGATGAAGACACCTGCGGAGGAAACGCCGATTCCGTCCACGCGGGGCATCTTGGAGGCCGCAGTGCGGAAGGCTGCAACGATCTCATCAAAGTGGTACTGAGGATCAGAGACGGTCTTCGGATGCCATACGACCTCCTCGGAATAGACGGTCTTGCCGTCGATCACAGCGGAGACCTTCCGGTCTGAGCCGCCGGCGTCAAAGCCGATGCGACAGCCCTCCAGATGACCGCCGACGGAAATGGAGGCGTCGTTTTCTTCGGGGAAGTCGCGATCGGTGCAGTCCACGATCTCAAAGCCGTTTTCAAAGACGTCGGACATGAACTGGACGTCGAACCAGCGCTTGCCGTTTTCGCCCTCTCCGTTTTCGAAGTAGACGTATTCCCCGGCCAAACGCCTGGCGATCTCGCTTGCCCCGCGGATATAGACGCGGAAGCCGCCGATGGACCAGAGCAGGAATTTGACGTAACGATCCACGAAGCGATAGTCGGCCTCGGCCATTTCCGGCGTGCCGTAGATCGCCGCATGGCGAACCGTGATCTTGCCCTTGTCGCGCTCAACCGCGATGGAAATGGGCTTGGTCGCGCCGCGCAGGTAGGCGGCCATCCAGGGGCCGAGGGGAATGTAGCCGGGGTCTAATTCCGGACGATTGCGAACCTCAAAGGGGATCCCAAGATATTCCATGATTTAATTCTCCATGTATTTTTTCACGATTTTCTGCATCCGGTACCACTTGTTCTCCATGTCCTCCACGAGCTTGAGCTGGGCACGGGTGCGGACGAGATTGTGGTCGGGATACTGGGTCTTGAAGTAGTGGTCGCTTTCGAGGTAGTCCGTCAGGAAGCGGACCGCAAGCTCCAGCGTGATGGTCTTCGCGCCGAGCGGCAGCAGCTCGATCTCCTTCCGAGTCAGGCTGTGACAGCCGTCGAGAAAGCCCTTGGTGTAGACGTCAAAGAGGTGAAGATCCAGCGACATCCGGCTGAGCTCCTGCACGTCCTCTGGGGCCGTGGCCGCGCCGAAGCGGATGGAGTCGCCGAAGTCAAAGAGACTGGAGCCGGGCATGACGGTGTCAAGATCGAGGACGCAGAGCGCCTTGCGGGTCTTCGGATCGAGCAGGACGTTGTTGAGCTTGGTATCGTTGTGCGTCACGCGCAGGGGCAGCTCGCCGGATTCCAGCATCCGCTGGATGGTTCCGGCCTCCTCCTCCCGCTCCATGATGAAGTCGATCTCCTTCTGCACGAACTGAAGCCGGTCACAGGCGTCCTCATCCATTGCAATGCGGAGCTTGCGGTAGCGGTCTGGCGTGTTGTGGAAGTTCGGAATCGTCGCGTGCAGGGTCTCGGCGGGGAAGTCGGAGAGCTGATCCTGGAAGCGTCCGAAGGCCAGAGCGCTCTCGTAGAAATCGGCGTCAGATTCCGGGGCCTCCAGGCAGAAGCCGCCCACGAATTCGTAGCATCGCCAGAAACGACGGCGCTCGTCGCGGTAGTAATACTTTCCGTCCAGAGCCGGCACGAAACGAAGTGAATGGCTGTCGTCGCTCACCTTCTTCTGAATGTGTTCTGTGACAGCGATCACGTTCTCCATGAGCTGAACGGGCTTCTTAAAGACGTGGGTGTTGATGCGCTGCAGAATATATTGCTTACCGGAATCTGTGCCGATCTGGAACGTATAGTTGATCTGACCGTGCCCAAAATTCTTGCACGTGACCGGCTGGCTCATGATCTGAAAATGATGAATGGCCTGCTGCATGGTTTCCTCCAAAGGTCCAAAATATATACTTTTTGTATTATACCAATTCTGAATTGGAAAATCAACTGCGAATTCTGCCAAAGCAGGATGACGGGACCTGCTCACGCAAGCACGCTGCCCGGATTCTGCGTCTTGTAGAGGCGGGCAAAGATCCCGTCCTTTGCAAGCAGCTCGCTCTGTGTTCCTTCCTCGCGGATCTCGCCGTCGGCAATCACCACGACGCGGTCCGCCGCGTGGATCGTAGAGAGGCGGTGGGCAATGATTAGCGTCGTGCGGCCCTTGGCGAGATTATCGAAGGCGCGTTGGATCTTCGACTCTGTCAGACTGTCAAGGGCGGAGGTCGCCTCATCCAAAATCAGAATCGGCGGATTTTTGAGGAAGATGCGGGCAATCGAAATGCGCTGCTTCTGACCGCCGGAAAGCAGGGTCCCGCGCTCGCCGACGTAGGTGTTGAAGCCCTCCGGCATCTGCATGATATCGTCGTAGATTTCGGCCTGTTTGGCTGCGGCAACGACCTCCTCCATGGTTGCGTCCGGTCTGCCGTAGCGGATATTCTCCAGGATCGTATTCGCAAAGAGGAATACGTCCTGCTGGACGATGCCGATGTTGGCGCGCAGAGAGCGCTGCGTGACGTCGCGGACGTCGTGACCGTCCACGGTGATGCTCCCGCCGTCCACGTCATAGAAGCGCGGAATGAGCTGGCAGAGGGTGGTCTTGCCGCCGCCGGAGGGACCGACCACAGCCACGGTCTCCCCTGCCCTTATGTTCAGGCTGACGCCGTGCAGGACCGGCAGATCGGTCTGATAGGAGAAATCCACGTGTTCCAAGCGGATCTCCCCGCGAACCCGCTCAAGCGGGGAGGCGTCCGGCTTATCCTGGATCCCCGGCTCGGTGCGCATGATCTCCACAAAGCGCTTGAGACCTGCGAAGCCGTTTGCCAGCGTCTCGGAAAGGGTCGCCATCTTGCGGATGGGCGTGACGAAGGAGGCGATATAGAGCGAGAAGGTGATGATATCACGGTAGTCCATCTGCCCGCGCATGATGAGCCATCCGCCCACGGCGATCACGGTCACGTGCAGGATAGACGTGAAGAATTCCATCGTGGCGTGGAAAATGCCCATCTCCCGGTGGAACTCGCGCTTGGAGATCTTGAATCGGTCGTTGGAGACCTCGAACTTGTGCAGCTCCATATCCTCGTTCGTAAATGCCTTGGAGGTACGGAAGCCGGAGAGGGACGATTCGATGTCGGCGTTGATGGCTGCGGTGCGCTGCTTGACCATCTTGGAGGCGCGGCCCATTCTGCGCCGGCGCAGGATCACCACGGAAAGGCAGATCGGAAAGGTCATTGCAACGACGAGGGCCAGCTTCCACTGGACCGTGAACATAATGATCATTGCGCCGATGACCGTCAGGATGGAGGTCACCAGATCCTCCGGGCCGTGGTGGGCCAGCTCCGTGATTTCAAACAGGTCGGAGGTCAGGCGGCTCATCATCTGGCCGGTACGGTTGCGATCGTAGTATTCAAAGCTCAAATACTGCATGTGCGAGAACAGGTCCTCGCGGATATCGGCCTCCACGCGAATGCCGAAGGTGTGTCCCCAATAGGCGATCACGAACTGCAAAAACGAGCGCAGAAGATAGCACAGGAGCATGACGCCCATCAACAGGAAGAACGGACGGTAGCTCGCGTTCGGGAGCAGCTTATACAGAGCGTGGCGCGTGACCAGCGGAAAGGCAAGGTCGATGGCGGCGACCAGAATCGCGCAGGACAGATCCACGGCAAAGAGCTTCCTGTGGGGCTTGAAATAGCTCAGGAAGACGCGAAGCAGGTTGTGGCTGCGGTAATAGGCGGTGTCACGGTTTGTCATGGTTTAATTATCCTTTACGATATTTTGGATCCAGACTCCGCTGCGGATCATGAAATAGCCGATGAGGCACTTCACCAGCTCCACGCCCTGACAGCAGAGGAACAGCGGCACGATGGGAAGACTTGTGAACCTGGAAAGACAGTAGGCCGTCGGCGCGACCACGACGCACGAAAAGAAACTGTCAAAGAGGAAGGTCACGTAGGTCTTTCCGCCGGAGCGGAGGGTAAAATAGGCAGCGTTGGAATAAGCGTGGACCGGCATCAGACAGGCGTTGATCAGAATAAAGCTGGACGCCAGGGTGCGGACGCCGGGCTCGGTGTTGTAGATATTCGGAAAGAAGCGGCTTGCAGCAGCCATCATGCAGCCGAAGACGGCGCTGATGGCAAGCGAGAAGGCAATCAGCCTGCTGTCCGTCTCCTTCGCCCGCTCGATCTCGCCCGCGCCGAGCTGCTGTCCGACCAGAATGCCGATTGCATTGCCCATTGCCATGAAGGAGACGTTGAACACGTTTCCGAGGGTAAAGGCGATGTTCGTGGCGGAGACGACTTCATAGCCGCGAATGGAATAGCTCTGCACCAGGAGGGTCTGGCCCAGGGCCCAGAGGGTCTCATTGAAGATCAGAGGCATGCCCTTCTTCGTGATCTCCCCTGCCAGCTTGCGGGGGATGCGCAGGCTCCGCCACGCGCCGCGGATGAAGGGATATCGGTCCGCCCGGCGGTGGGTAGCGATCATCACGATGCCTGCCTCCACGTAGCGGGAAAGAACGGTTGCGATGGCCGCGCCGTCAGAGCCCAGACGCGGGAAGCCGAGCTTGCCGAAGATCAGCAGCCAGTTAAAGACGAAATTGACCGCCACGGAAGCAAGTCCCGCAGCCATCGGCAGGACTGTCTGGCCTGTCTCTCGCAGGGAGCCGGCGTAGCATTGAACCAGCACGAAGGCGGGCAAACCGATGAGCATGATCTTCACGTAGCGCCAGCCGAAGTGCAAGCTGCCCTCGATGTCGGTCACGTCGCCCTCGCCCTGCAAGAACAGGCGGATCAGCGGTCTGCCGAAGCCGAGGAAAATACCGCAGCCCAAGGCAAGCAGAAGAATACCCTCCAAAACCTTGTACCGAAAGGCATAGCGGACGCCGTCCGTATCGCCCTTGCCGAAAAACTGCGCACCGAAGATACCGGCGCCGGAGACGGCTCCGAAAACGGCAAGGTTGAAAACGAAAATCAGGCTGTTGCCGATGGAAACGCCGGTCATCTCGACCGTGCCGAGCCGGCCAACCATGATATTGTCGAGCATGCTCACGAAATTCGTGATGCCGTTCTGAATCATGATCGGCACGGCGACGGCCAGTGCAAGACGGTAGAACCGACGGTCTCCTATATAGCGGGATCGGTTCATGTCGGTATCAGAATGGGACAAACGGGCTTACAGCTGCTCGAGGACAGCCAGAAGATAGTCCCAGGTGCGTGCGGCGGAAGCCACGTTCAACTGCTCGCGGGTGGTGTGGATATCCTTCATATCGGGGCCGAAGGAAACGCAGTCCAGGCCCTTGATCTTGTCGGAGAAAAGGCCGCACTCCAGACCGGCGTGAATGGCCTCCACGACCGGCTCGCGTCCGTACATGCGTTCGAAGGTGCGGACCATGACGTCGCGCAGGTGGGATTCCTTCTGATACTCCCAGGCGGGGTAAGCGCCGCTCTCGGTGTAGGAGGCGCCGTACTTCTCGCCGGTCTGCTTCAGGGTCTCGATCAGGGCGAGCTTCTCGGTATTGACGGAGCTGCGGACGGAGAAGGTCATGCTGACCTCGCCGCCCTCGGTCTTGAGAATGCCGAGATTCAGAGAGGTCTGAACCAGGCCGTCGATATCCTTGCTCATGGCCTGGACGCCGTTGGGAACGTCCGTCAGCAGACCGATCGCAGCGCGTGTGGAGGCGATGGTCATTGCGTGACCGCGGCAGACGCAGCTTTCACAGTAGATCTTCGCGCCGGTTTCCTGCGCAGGCAGGGTCCCGAGCAGCTCATCGCCGATCTTCTTGATCGCAGCCAGGGCGTCGTCCAGACGGTTCTCGGCCACAATGACCTTTGCCATCGTATAACGCGGAATCGCGTTGTCCTTCTGGCCGCCGCGGACGTATACAAGGCGGTAAGGCAGGGTGCGGAGCAGGCGCTGCAGAAGCTCACCCATCACCTTATTGGAGTTTGCGCGGCCCTTGTTGATCTCCGCGCCGCTGTGACCGCCCTGAAGGCCGTCCACGTAGATATGAATTCCCTTGCCCTCGGCCTTGTCGGACTTGACCGGCAGGTGCAGGCCGGAGGTCGCGCCGCCGGCGCAGCTCACGGTCAGAATGCCCTCGTCCTCGGAGTCGCAGTTGATCAGGATCTTGCTCTGAAGCACGGAGGTGTCGAGCGCGGCAGCGCCGAGCATGCCGATCTCCTCATCCACGGTGAACACACACTCCAGCGGCGGATGGGGGATCGAGTCGGATTCGAGGATCGCCAGGGCGTATGCCACGGCAATGCCGTCGTCGCCGCCCAAGGTGGTGCCGTTGGCCCAGATGTTTTCGCCGTCGGTGCGGAGATCAAGACCGTCCTTCGTGAAATCAATGGGACTGTCCTTGGTCTTTTCAGCGACCATATCCATGTGGCCCTGGAGAATAACGGAGGGATGATGCTCGTAACCGACGGAGCCGTCCTTGTAAATGACGACGTTGTTGGCCTCGTCCTGATAATACCGCAGGCCGTGGTCCTTGGCGAAGCTGACCAGCCAGTCGCTGATCTGCTTCGTGTTGGTGGAGCCGTGCGGGATGGCGCAGAGCTCTTCAAAATAATACATCGCCCGTTCGGGCTGGATTCCTTCCAAAACACGCTTTTCCATGAAAAAGCCTCCTATTGGTTATATTTTGGTTATTATAGCAGATTCCGTTTGAAATGTCCACTGATTGAATAAAAAGAATGAAAGTTTTTTATCCGGATTTTGCCCACACAGGTGAAAACCTTGTGAAGATGGTTGAAAACACGGGATAACTGTGATATGATGCACAGGTATGATAATTCGGAGAGGGGGATTTGCATGACCCGAGAGCAGGCGTTCTTCTTTCAGGTCCTGCGGGATTATCTCAACCGCCAGACGACTGAGCTTCCAGCTGACGTCGACGTCGGAAAGGTCTGCATTTGGGCGGAGGCCCACAAGCTCGGCGGGATTTTTTTTGCGCAGTGCGGTTCCACACTCGCACAGTCGCCTGCTGTATTTACCCGTCTGCAAAAAGCCTTCGGTGCGGCGGTCTACCATTCCGCAGCCCGGAACGCTTCCTATGCCAAGCTGCAGACCGCCTTCCGGCAGGCGGACATCCCCTTTATCCCGGTCAAGGGCGTCCTGATCGCCCCGGTCTATCCGGATCCCCAGCTCCGAACGATGGGCGACATGGATCTGCTGGTTCGATATGACGACCGCGAACGCATCCGCGACGTGCTGACCCCGCTCGGCTTTACCAACACGAAATGGTCCGAGGTCGAATGGGATTACCGGCAGGACAAGGTCGAATATGAGCTGCAAATCAATTTGATCAAGCCTGGCGGATTTCACAACCCGGAGCTGGAGAGCTGGCTGAACGATTACTGGCCGCAGGCCGAGGCAGACGGCTCCGGCGGATACCGGCTCAACGCCAGTTTTCACTTCTTCTATCTGATCACCCATATTGCCAAGCATATTCGATGGGTTGGCGTAGGCTTCCGTCAGTTTTATGACCTTTCTATCCTAATGCGTTACAGCAGCGAAGCTTACAATTGGGCTTGGATCCGGGAGCAGGCGGAGCGGCTGGGCTTCTTCCGCTTCGTCCAAATATGTCTGGCCTTGAACGAGCGCTGGTTCGGAGTCCCCTCCCCCTACCCGACCGATGAACTTACCGACAATCTGTTCGAGACCGTGACGAATAAAATCTTCGGCGACGGCGTCTTTGGATTTGACAATGCCAACAACTATTTGCAGCATTTAGCCACCGGTCAGTCAGACGGCAGTTCCACCAAAGTCAAGCGTTGGCGCAGCATACGTAAGCTGCTGTTCCCGCCCTATCGGACGTTGACCACCTCGCAAAAATACGCCTGGCTGCGCGGCAAGCCGGTTCTTCTGCCCGCGGCATGGATCCTACGTGTAGTACGGGGCAAAAACAAACACAGCCGCCGCCAGGAAGCCGCGGCCTATCTGAAGGGCAGCGACGCGGAGATCGCCGCCAGAAGAGACATCTTAAAAGAAATGGGACTGTAAACACAGTCCCATTTCTTTTTCACTTCAAACTGTTTCCGTTGCGTCAAAAGCTCCATGCGCGACATGAACCGTAATCAGGTTTCGTGCATCTTCAGGAAAAATCGGAGAGCGCTATTTTTTTGCAGCTTTAACAGAATCAGGCAGCCGAGCGCATAGAAGACAACGCCGCAGAGGATTTCCAGCATGATCGAAAGTATTCCGCCGTGCAGAACGGATGCAAGCAGGCGAACGACAGCAAACATGCCAGCGCCAAGTATGAGATATGGAACAGAACGCAGATAGGAATGGCGCAGTACGATCTTGCGGCGCATTTTCCAATACTGCCAGAGAAGACATACGCTTTCTGCGATCAGGGTCCCGAGCACTGCTCCAAGTGCACCATACCGGCGAATCAGGAAATAATTGCAAAGGACATTCACAAACGCGGCCAAAAACACAGATTGAATGAAAATCGGTTCAAGCTTGTGCGGGACAAGGTAATTCATCCGAGCGAGCACAGAGAGGCCTTTGATCAGGATGATCGGCGCGAATACCTCAATCAGAACGATGCAGGGCTCAAAGCCGCTGCCAAAGAAAAGCGGCGTAAAATCCGGTGAGATCGCAGCAATCCCGAATCCAACCGCAGCGCATAGCGCCACACTCATTTCAAACGAATGGCGGAACAGGGCATCCGCCTCTCCGGTCTTGCCGCTCCCGATCATGGAAGACGTGCGCGGAAGCAAAACGGCACTGATTCCGCTGATGATGCCGTATGGAATATTGACGACCTTATCCGCGTTGTAATAGAAGCCGACTTGTTCGTAGGTCGAAAAAATGCCGAGCATGGTCTTATCCATGACGTGAAAGACGGAAAAGGCGATGGACGGAACAAACAGAATCAGATTCGGCTTGACACGGCGCAGGATATCCCGCATATGAATTTGAAACGCTGCGCGAAGCTCAATCGATCGCGGCAGGAAAAGCCAAAGCACAAGATTTGTCAACAGATTACTTGCGCTCATGATCAAAGCATACAGCCAGAGATCCTCCGGTCGTTTGACGCAGATCAGGATCAAGCTCATAACAGTCAGTTTGATGATGATATTGCGCTTCACAGTCAGCTCAAACAGCTCCAGCCCAAAAAAGAGCCAGTTGATATCGGTCAGAGCGCCCAGCAAATATATCATTTGGATCGCGGCGATCTTCGGGTGACTCTGCGGCACGGAGGCCAAAAAGATACAGTATGCAGCAATCGCCAGTAAGCTTGTAAACGCCTGGAGCGCATAGATCTCTCCGAACGTCTTACCTGCATCTCGGCGGTTTTTCTGACACTCCGCAATGCTGCGCGTGCCATAACTGGAAACCCCGAGAAGCGCAAAGAGTGTGAAGTAGTTTACAACGGACAGCGTGTAGGAAAACACACCTTGCTGCGTCGCACCAAGCGTTCTCGCCAGATACGGCGACGTGACCAGAGGAAGGCAGGTATTTAAGATCTGGTTCACGGTTTGATAACCTAAGTTTTTCTTCAGCGAAGCCATTTCATCCTCAAAAAACTGTAACGATCGTTCTGCTTGCCCCCGGAACTGCATCCGGGAAGCCGTTCTTAAGCTTTGTGCGCTTCGGGCATCTTTACCAGGGAAACCTCATAGGGCTTATGCCCGAACCGTTCCTCCTCGGGGGGAAGCTCCATATACCTGCCATAGTGCGTCGTAAGGTAGGCGTCATAGTTGCCGGGGATCCGGACCTGCAAATCCTCAAATACGATCTCGGTCAGCGGATACAGATCCGTGCGCAGCACGTATTCGCACTTGCGCTTCGGGAAGTTCAGGCAGGCCAGGGCAGACTGGCCGGTGCCGTTATAGGCGGTGATCACACGCTCGGTCTTTCGAAGGAGCCATCTGCGCGGCACCGTCAGCCGCAGCGCAACGTTTACTCCTCGACGGAGCAGCGACTTGACACGCATGGAAGCCGTTTTCGGCTCGGATGAAATATCTGCGGTTTGTCGGAAGGTGAAGAGCTTGATGTACCGCTTGGCGCGTTTAAATTGGCGCAGATTCTCCTTCTCATCGTCCGGCACCTCGTCAAAGGGGAAGATATCAACATAGACGCCGTGATGCATCTTCCGGTTACGATGATTGCTGTATTCCACGAAGCGTGTCCCGTCAACCCGGAGCTTGCTGTAGAAGTAGGGATTATATTTTGCATTGTACGGCGTCTGAAGCTCATAGCCGGACGGCAGAAGAGCGGGTGCCTGCTCCAAAAAGCGGCGATAATTCACCCGCGTCATGCCGACGTCGATATCATCGTCCCAAGGGATAAAGCCGCCGTGCCGCACCGCGCCCAAGGCGGAGCCACCGATCAGAAACGCTTCAATATCCAGTTTGCGACAAAGGTCGAGCATCTGATGCAGGCATTCAAGCTCCAGTCTCTGGATCTGCTTGAGCTCCTCGCTCGTATAAATCGTATCTTGGTTCATCTCAGTCTATCCTCCTCTTGCTCTGGGAAATGCTCCGCCATCAGCGGAATACTCAGCACGAACAACACAAGATAATTTCCCTCGATGCCGCCGGAAACGAAGGATACGGTCAAAAAGGTGATTGTTCCAATGGTGTACATCTCCCGGAAGAAGCCGACTCGGTCTGGATGCTTCCGAATCGCACGATTCGCGGTCAGGAACTGATTGATCAGGATCAGGATCCCCGCCATGCCATAGCCGGAGATGAAAGAGGGTACGAACGGGCCCCCGCTCAGCAGGCCGAGATTGCCGTTGAGCGCACGAATGACAAGATAATTGTTCTGGATCGTTTCGCTCACGTACTCGCTCGTAATCGAGCTTTCGTATAAAAAGCCCTGATTGCCGTTGCCAACGCCGGAGATCGGATAATTCACAAAACAGATAAAGTCATTGATGACAGTTGAATAGCGGTAGCCGGTGGAATAGTTTTCCGTTGAAGTTGTCTTCTCAAAGAGATAATAATTGATCTGTCTGCCGATGTAGGAATCATCCAGAATGCCTGTAACGAAGATATATCCGATCACAAATACAAGCAGCAAAACGAATGTAATGAAAAACGGATTCCGGTTTTTGCGGTACAAAAGGATCGAAAAAACCAGATAGGATACTACAAGCGCCACGTAGGTGGAGCTGCTCAGCGAGAAGAAACATAAAATGGTAAACGCAATGATAAACAGCAGATATTTCTGCCGCTTTTCGGCATAAAGATACCGCGACATGGAGTATGGCAGAAGGAGAACACAGATGGTGATCGCCATTCCTGCAGGCTCGGACGCAGTGAGACAGATACGCCCCATCGTGAAGAGATTGGTCGAGTCCACAAACAGGTCGAACACGTCGAACAAATCGTAGATCTCGCTAACCACGGTATAGCTATTGACAAGCAAAAGCTGAACGATCCCAAGCAGAACGTTGAAGATGCAAAGTGCGTCAAAGATCTTGCAGATCGTCTCCTTTGTGACCGTTTCAAAGAGAATTGCATTGTAATAAAACGTGACTGCAATAAGCAGATAATAGATATTCTCTGCAAAGGATGCGGTGATCGTCGTTTCACCGTATAGCACACCGAAGCTCTGAAACAGGATCATACTCGTGAACAGTGAAATCACGACAAGCACAATAAAGGACAGAATGCTTGTGCGCAGAAATGCACTTCGAAGCCGAATGACACCTCTGGACCGAATTATGATCACAAGTAAGCCGATCAGCAATAGAAAAAAACCGTTTGTGATCGCTGAGTTGGTTGAGAAGAACGCTTTAAATGGTTTCAAGAAGGAGAACAGCATCAAAGGAAGCGTGATCAAATAGGAACAAAAGACAAAATGCAGGATCTTCTTCATAAAACAAATGCCTCTTTCAAAAATCTGCAAAATCAACGCATGGCAGAGATCACACCGCACAGTCAAAGAGCCGAGCCGTTGCATTGGTCATTGCTTCAACCGTATAGTGCCTTGCAACGGAATGGCTTTGCCCGGGATCGCGAAACAGAAGGCCGCGCTCAATGGCCCAAGCCAGCTCAGCTTTGTCCTCGGTCGGAATCAGGAAGCCGTTGCGCCCTTCCTCGATCATTTCGAGGCCTGCACCGCAGCGGTCGGTCGTGACAACAGGCAGCCCGAAGGCCATCGCCTCGTTGACCACAAGGCCCCAGATGTCCTCCCAGGTCGGCAGGACAAAGAGATCGGCGGCGTAATAGGCTGATAGCTCCTGCTTCGTCAGAAACGGGACGCAGCGGACCAGACCCGGCAGGCGGCCGATGCCCAGATCCTGCAGCTGCTCGGGCTTACCGCCCACGAGCAGGAGGCGAAGCTTCCGGTCTTTCTGCGCGGCGCAGAGTGTTTCAAAGGCCGGAATCAGGAGATCCAAGCCCTTTCGGTGGATAAACTGGCCCACATAGAGCAGAACCGTCTCGTCATCGAGTCCAAGGCGGCGTTTTGCGGCGTCACAGTCCGTCGGCGCAGGAAGTACCTCGGATTCATGGATGAAAACGGGCAAACGCGAATCCACGCGGGATCTGCGCCATGGCGGATCAGCTCCTGCGAGGCGACCTTACCGGTGGAGAGCCAGCCGGAGGCCGAGGAGATCAGGCGGCGCTTGAGTCCCTCCTTGATACGACCGGAGGACGGCTTGGAGCGCATGCAGTCACATTTAAGCAAGAAGGACCGTCTCTTCCGTTTGAGATAAGATATGTCAAGCATGACAGCGGAGGAACGTCGATCGGCCTGCTAGAACACATCTCAGCGAAGAAGACGCGCAGTGGCGTTGGCCATTGCTTCAATCGTATAACGGGCTGCTGTATTCTTGGCGGCGGTCGCCGCGTCCGGCAGCATCAAGCCGTTCTGAATTGCGTCTGCAAGCGCATCCACAGAACCGGCTGGCACCAAAAAGCCGTTCTTGCCGGGCTCAACCAACTCCAGGCCCGCACCGCAGCGGTCGGTCGTCACGACAGGCAGCCCCCGGGCCATTGCTTCGTTGACGACAAGACCCCAACTGTCCCCCAGCGTCGGAAGCACCAGCAGATCTGCAGCGCGGTAATAGTCCACCACAGCCTCCGGTTTTTGAAAGCCCCTGCAGAGAACACCGGGCCGAGGTCCTGGCCCGCAGAGAGAATCCAGTTGTTCCTCCGTGCCGCCCAGCAACAGCAGCTTCGGCACGTCTTCCCCCATTTCCTCCCGCAGGCGGGCATAGGCGGAGAGCAGAACGTCGATCCCCTTTACCTTAATAAACCGTCCAACATACAACAGCAGCCTTCCGGAAGGCAGCGACAAGCGCTTCCGGATCTCTGCGTGGTCGATCGGCTCCCGGTCGATTTCCAGCTCCGATACCGAGGAAAACGGCACCTCATAAACCCGCTCTGGCCTGGCCCCATAGCAACAAAGCTCCCGGGTGGTGGTTTTGCCGGTGCTGATCCAAAGCGATGCCGAAGCGATTAGATACCGCTTGAGCTTCTCCTTGAGACCGTAACCCTGGCCGGACTTCGGCAGCATACCGTCACAGTTGAGCCAGAAGGGCCGTTTTTTCCGTTTTAGATAGAATATGGCGAGCATGACAGCGGGAGAATTGTAATTGGACAGGACAATTTCGTCATAGGTATTCTGACGCAGATGCCGGACGATCCCGAGCGAGAGGGTGTTCTCGGCTCCGAAGCTTCTGCCGTCGAGATAGATCTCCCGAAATGGCCGCTTCTGTGTCTGAGAGACCCATTTGTCATCCCGGTTCGATGCGGACTTGCGTTCATACAGAACCGTCAACTCCACCCTCTGCGCAAGCAGCGTAAAAAAATCAATGCGATAGGGCGCGGGAAGATTGGTGACGTACAGAACCTTTACCATGTAGGCCTCCGTTAAACAAAAAACAATCAGGATCCGGAACAATAGAGCGTGAGATACTGCCGGACAAAGAGTTTGGAGTCCAGAGCTGCCCGAATCGAGGACAGTTCCGGCACAGATTGATCTGGAGCAGACCGCACGGCATTCAGCAGGGCGTTCCGATCGCCCTTTGGAACGGACGCGCCATAGAGGGCGGCGCTTTCCGGGCTGCCGCCGGTGGCATAGGTGACGACCGGCGTTCCGCAGGCGATCGCTTCCAGATTCGTGGTAGGATAGTTGTCCTCATAGGTCGGATTGGCGTAAACGTCGGCCATCGCATAAAGAGCGGCCAGCTCCTGTGCCGAATTCGTGCGGGGAAGGCCGAGAATGGCGGGCGGAAGCCCCTGAATCTGCCGCTCAGACATTCCGACCAGAACGATTCGCTCCTGCTCGGAGAGCATGCCGGACAGGGTGACGAAGTCCTCAAGTCCCTTGCGCTTTTCCCAAAGAGCGGCAACACCGAGGATCACGCGCTTGCCCGTCAGACCGATCCTTGCGCGAAGCGCCGTCCCGTCGCTCGGGCGGAAAATATCGGTGTTGATCCCATTGTGGATGACGGTGACGGGATATTCCTTCAAAAAGGACTCCGCGCACAGGTCGGCCAGCCACTGCGAGGGCGTCACCAGTTCCAGATTCGGGATCCCGGTAAAAAGTGCCTTCTTCCGCGCATAGTTTCGACGGGCGTGATCGGTGAAGCTCTTGGGATAATCCCAGTCCTTGGGACAATGCGAGCAGCCGGTCTTCCATTTTTCGCAGTCTTCAAGCTCGCAGTAGGCCGCGTGGCCGGTGAAGGCCCAGCAGTCGTGCAAGGTCCACAAAATGCGTTTGCCGCAGGTACGCAGATAGTCAAAGAGCAGACCGACGTGGAGATAATAACCGTGAACGTTATGCAGATGGATCACGTCAGGATCATATTTGCGTACCCAGTCGAGAAACCGCGCGGTTGCGGCGCGGCTGCCGAAGCCGGAGGCGTCAAACGCGCGGGCCTTGAGCGCATGGAGCTTTACGCCGCAGTCGCTGCCGATGCGGACAGCATAGCGGGAAAACCGCTCCGGCACGGTCTCCCGGCCGTAGGCAATCCGAACGGTATGGCCCTGCGCTTCCAAAGCCTGCGCAAGATCCGTACAGATCCGTCCGGTGCTGCGAATGCCGCAGACAGAATTGATCATCAAAACCTTCATGGGTCAAATCCTCTCACCCGAAACCAGATTGGAGATTTCCCGATCCAGTTCTGCAAGAAAATGCGTTCTGGTAAAGTGCGCGTCATAGTAGGTGCGGGCGTTTTGGCCGAGGCGTTCCGGCGAGTCGCAAGCCAGGAAGCGGCGAATCTCCGCAGTCAGGGCCTCGGGATCCTCCGGCGGAGCACAGAAGCCGCAGTCGGCCTCCGCGATCACGCGGGCTGTCTCTCCGCCGATGGAGCCGATCACAGGCCGGGCGGAGGCCATATAGGATTGGACCTTGCCGGGCAGGGTCAGGCTCAGGATCGGGTCGTTTTTCATCGTCACGAGCATAGCGTCCGCCTCGGCGTAAAGCGAAGGCATTTCCTCCAACGGTCTGCGTCCGTGGAAGCAAACGTTTTGCAGGCCCTCGTCCTTTGCTCTTTTTTTCAGTTTCTCGAGCTCGCTGCCGTCGCCCACGACGTGGAAGACGACAGGCTCCTGGCGAAGCAGCTTTGCTGCGTCGAGCAGAATCCCGGCATTTTGCAGAGCACCGACGTTCCCGGCAAACGTGAGATTAACAGTCCCGTCTCTTTTTCGGGGCGGTAAGGGCCGAAAAAGGTCTTCCGCATACTGGGGCAGATGTCGGATCCGCGCAGCAGGGATGTCGAATTCTCGGATCAGATATGGCGCAAATTGAGCGCTGGTCACGAGGATTCGATCCATGGAACGGTAAATTCGGGCCGAAACCCGGTGATAAAACCGAAATACAAAGGAATCCCTGGAAACGCCTCCGGCCAACAGGCTTTCCGGCCAGAGGTCAAGGCAGTACATCAGAATGGGGACGGGGTGCATTCTTCGGTAGAGCAGGGCTGGCTTTGCCATCATCACGGGGCTGAGCTGATAGACCATCACCAGATCGAAGGGGCGGCCACCAGCCGCTGCACAGTGCGAGGAAGAAGTATATCGCCCTGCCTGTCGGTGGAAGGAATAGTAATTCCACAGCCGATGCAGGGCTCCATGCTTTCTGGGATGGATGGGACATCTGTGAATGCGCACTCCATCCAGGACCTCGTCGCGGGCCTTGTTGTCCGCAAAGCCCGGATATAAGTCTCCGGCAGGATAGTTGGGCATGCCGGTCACAACCTGCACGGAATGACCCAACTGAACCAATCCGGCACAGAGGTCGTGGATCCGAAAGGGCTCCGGGTCGTAGTATTGGCAAATCACTAAGATGTTCATATTTGCGTTCCATTCTTCTTGCGTCTGCTTTGCAGATACGCATGGATCTCTCCCCGTACGCCCTCCGGGAAGGATACGGGGTCATACCCGAAATCAGCAGAGGCAGCCTCGTGGGGATAGGCTCTGTCCTCGCACAGCCGCTGAACCTTCTCCCGGAGATCAATCCGTCCCAGACTCAAGGCGCGGAGCAGGAAAGCACCGGTATAGGCCAACGCAAATGGGCAGTTTATAAAACGGACCCGCTTCTTTCCGAGCTGTGTGCCGATCTCGCTTAGCATATCCCGCAACAGGATCGGCGCACCGCCGGAGAGATCATAGTTCTTCCCGGCTGTGGCAGACTCCCGGGTCAATGCCAGATAATAGGCACGGCCCAAATCTTCAAACCAGACCGGCTGCAGCCAATACCTTGCGCCTCGAATGACAGGCATCAAGGGAAGACGATCCACCATGCGAATGAATTGCGATACATTCCGATCCGACAGCGTGCCATAGATCATGGTCGGACGAAGGATCGTAAGGGAGATATTATGATCCCGGCAGATTCGGGCGACGTCGGCGTCAATCTCTCGATAGCCCTCCCCTGCCTGCTTGTATTTAGAATAGATTCCTGTGGTGTGAACCAGAATCGCCCGACGGACATGGCAGCGTGCCGCAGCCTCCACGATGGGAAGCGACGTCTGAATTCCGGCAATATGAACCACCGTGTCGGCGCCTGCCAATGCCTGATCCAAAAGCTCCGAACGCACAAATTCCCCGACGAATATTTCGACGTCGGGGAGCATTTGCTTCAGATAATCTGTGCAGGAGGAGGGCCGTACGAGAGCACGGATCCCCCCGGGAAAAGCAGCTCGAATATCCGTTCTGTGCGCGTGAAGCTGTCTGACAAAGGCGGCTCCGGATTTCTCTCCGGTCACG
>JAEEGG010003569.1_pt1 | contig 38695 bp, 28 predicted proteins | sample 9134161 | NCBI WGS metagenome assembly JAEEGG01 (sample SAMN16246543, study PRJNA631951) | gut metagenome | biome: gut microbiome; feature: rumen; material: CR-attached | host: Bos | place: Iran: Karaj | collected 2018-10 | reverse complement strand
ACTGCCCTCAATGTAATATCTAAACTGCGCTAATTCAGGCCTTTAAGGAAGATACTGACCCCACCCCTGCCCCTCCCCTACATGGGAGGGGAGTGCCTACGGGATCCTATTTATGGCACCAACTCAGGCAGCGTCGGCACAACTAAGGAGGAAAGGAGTGTCGCTGCAAGCAGCGAGCAAAAACTGCTCGACTCCTCCCACAGCAAAAGAGGGTGCGCCGATATTGGCACACCCTCTTTCATTAATAAGTTTTAGAACTCTACTTAATCATGACCTTGCGGCCCTCAATGACGAAGGTACCCTTCAGTCCGTTGAGGTCGGTGGTCTGGCTGCGCACCAGCTTGCCGTCGAGCGTGTAGACGTCAACGGGCTTGCCGCTGGTGAGAAGCTGCTTGATAGCAGTCAGCTCCTTGTTGCCTTCGCCGAAGACGACAACCACGGGCTGCGACTCGTCGCCGTTGTAGAGAGCGCTGACAGCCACTGCCGTTGCAGCGAGGATCTCTTCACCCTTCAGGTCGAAGCTGGTAGCGTTAGCAGCGGCGGCATCCACGAGCTGCCACTCGTTGTTCAGGTTAGCCCAGATGTTGAAGCCAATGGCCTTCGGAGTACCCTTTGTGAAGGTGATGTTAGTCACACCGAAGAGGAGTGCATCAGCACCGGTGGTCACATTGCGGATAGCGAAGAAGTTGACACCCTTCGGCAGGTTGACGCTAATCTTGCTCCAGCCTGGCTGGTCGAGCGTGAACTCACTGATCTTAGTGAACTCATCAGTTTCCTTACCTTCCTTCGAGATGAGCACCTCGAACTGAGCCTTGTAGTCTTCAACGAAGCTGTTGGCATAGAACTCAACCTTCTGTGCGTCGCCCGAGAGCTGCGGAGAGATGAGCCAGTCGTCATTGTCTACCTCGTTGTTCGACTCATCCATGTTGTAGCCAGAGATGAGGTAATACTCATCGGCAGTGCCGTTAGGACCGAACAGTGCATCAATGTCACCCAGGTCAAACTCTGCAGGATTCATCACCATGTAAGCAGAGGGCTGGCCTTCGTAAGGCAGTGAGAGTCCAGTGATGATGCCACCCTTCAGGCCGCCATTAGCGTTAATGACAGTCCAATCGCCAATCTCCTCGTATGCACCATTCTCGTAGGTAGAGAAGTCTTCCGTAACAGTCTCCTTCGTTCCCTCGGGGAATGCATCCCAAGTAATGTTGATGGCGTCGGCACCCTTCTGAGCCTTCACGTTCAGGGGCTGCTCAGCCTTGCTCTGAATAAGCTCGATAACGGTCTGTGCCTTGTTGTCATCAAGGTCAAGATCCATGTTGTCGATCTCAGCGGTCAGCGTCACTTCGCCAGCCTCGTCGAAGATAGATGTCTCATAGGTAACAGTGAACGGCACAGCCTTCATAGAGAACAACGGGCCAGTCACCTTCTCATTGAAGATAACCTTGTTGCCGGCAAACACCTTCAGGTTGAAGTCGTCCATGTCGGCAGCATCACCAGTGTTCTTCACGGTGACGAACACCTCAGCGGTCTTGCCGCACTTCACACTGGCAGGAGCCTTGATAGAGACAGTCATGTTGTCGTCGAGCAGGTCAACCACCTGTACGTTGTCGATAATGATTTTACCGGCCTCCACGAAGTCACTGGTAATGATGGGCTTCACGAAAGCATAGTCAGCGTAGGCTGCCAGAGGAACCTTTACGGTACTATACTCAGTATCGGGAACAAATCTCTTCTCGTAGTTCATCTTGCCATCAGGTGTCTGAATGTAGACAATGATAGCATTCTTCTCAGAGCCGTCGCTCTTCACGTCGATGGTGAGTGCGGGGTTCTCGCCTTCCACTGCCACCTTACCGGGAGTGATGGCCATGCGGTCGCCACTTGCTCCGCCGATGAATGTTAATGCGCCACCGTCGCCATCGCTGGCATCGCCAGAAAGATCCCAGTCACTATTCAGGGTTGACTCGGTAATAATCCAGTTCTCACAATCGAAGCCTGTTGCTGCGAAGTGCTCAACAAACGGCATTGTGTAGGGAGCACCGGTGAAGATTGAGATACCCGAAGCATAGTCGCCCTCAAGAGCACCAGCCTGGTTGCTGGGGATGATGAGCACGCTCTGCACTTCCTGTGCCTCTTCGGGGTCGAATTGCAGTGTGACGCTGGTGTCGGTTGTGGAAGCAAGCTCCTCGTCGAGTACGACAACATCCCAGAACAAAACAGTTTCGTAATGGTAAGTCCAAACGCCGTAGGTTACATCAGCAGGAACAACGACACCGCCGTTGTCGCCAACAGTCGACACGGGATCCCACTTCAAAGTAACGCTACCGTCGGCAGCCTCGATAGCTGTGATGTTTGTCACGGCGGCGGGAACGTCAAGACCTGTGCTCACCCTAGTGGCAGCGCTCTTGCGGCCACGGTTGCCGTCAGCATTGTAGGCAATGGCCTGATAGCTGTAGTTACCAGCTTCCACGCGGTCGACGAAGACATTGATGCCCGAAGGCTCCACATCCTCGAAGGAAGCGACGATCTCGCCGTTGCGCAGCACATCAACCTTGCTCAGGTTCTCAGTGATAGCCTTGTTGCTGATGTCGAATGCGGGAGCAGTAACGGTGACCACGTTCTTCTCAGCTCCGTAAGGATCGGGCTGCACAATGACACGCGGTGCGGCGGGAGCATTGTCTGCAAGACCTTCTTCAACAATGATAGCACTCACATAGGTGTAGTACTGATCCTCTTCACTGATGTCGTGCACTGCCACGAAGTACTCGCCGTCCTCTTCTACAGTAAACTCACCCTCGAAATCGTCGGGCTGGCTGCTTTCAATGACAGTGGCGGGAATCACCACCTGATTGAGAGCTTCAGCGGTGGCTTCCTTGCCTACCACCACCTCGAAGGTCTGGGGATAGGAAGCGCTCTGTCCGAATACGGTAGCAACAACGCTGTACTTCTTGCCGGCCTTCAGGCTGAACGGCAGGGTTATCAAGTAGTCGTCGCAGTTGCCTCCACCAGCAGAGGTATAAGTATTAGAGGCACCTTTCGAGTTCCATACCCATGTCTTGCCGTCTGCGTTGGCATCAATGACAGTGAACAAGCTGAACACGCTCTCATCGGTGAGATTAGCTGTGTAAGGCACGTCAAGCACACAAATAATCTGAGCCTGCACTTCTTCGCTACGCTGGCCAGCGCCGTCGGCATTGTAGGCCACGACCTGATACTTGTGCAGACCAATGGTGAGGTCCTCGTCCATGTCGGTATAGGTGATGGCGTTTCCAGGAATCACCTCCTCGAAGGTCTTCACCACATTCTTGTCGCGCAGCAGCTCAATCTTAGTGAGGCTCGTCAGGGCAGAGCCGTTGATAGCCTTGGTGGGAGCGGTGAAGGTCACCACAGCACCGGGCACATTGGTGCGTGTCGACACCACAGTGAGGTCAGTGATGGCAGCGGGAGCAGTAGCTAACGGAGCCTTGTCAATAACCAAGTTGTCGACGAAGAGGTAGTACATGTCGCCGTCGGAGATGGCGTGTATACCGAAGTAGTAGTAGCCATCCTCGGCCACGGTTACTTCATTGTTCTCCAGCGTAGCCCACTCTGTGAAGTCAACATCGGTGGGAGCAATAACCTCCTGTGTGAGGGCTGAAGCCTTGGGTGCAGTGCCCAGTTTCACCTCAATACGCTCAGGATACTTAGTGCTCTGTGCGCGGGTGTCGATTGCGAACTGATACTTCACGCCAGCCTCCAGACGGATGGCGGGAGTAACAATCCAGTCGTCGGCATCGCCAGCACCATAGCTGTAGCGTGCATTATCATCAGTGGTGATGCCCCATGTGCTGTTATCCTCATTGGCGTCAATCACACCCAGGTCTTCTGCGTCTTCACCGAAGCCATTCTCATAAGGCAGCTCGTCGACGGGGTCGCCCACCACTGCCACAGGCTCTGCGGGAGGATTAGCCGAAATAATGAACTCACTGTACCACTCCAGATACAAGACTTTCTCCTTGTCGGCGTTGGCCAGCAGTTCGTTGAGGGCTGTCATTGTCTGAGCCTCGGCATCATACATCATGTAGAAGTTATCTACATCTATTGATTGGCCATCCTCACTTATCGTGCCACCCATGGCCCAGATATCGTAGGTACCATACTTACCCAGGAACTGTCCTTTTTCGAAGGTAACGATGTTGTCTTCTATCTCACCCTTTATCCATGCCTCGGGATACTCTTCGAACAGGCCCTGCACATAAACGGTATTGCCATCGAAGCCCACATTCACGGTCTTCTTAAATGTAGCCCAACTGTTGTCCTGCATTTTGTCGCCCCATGTGTAGTATTCAGCGGTCTCCAGATCAGCGGGAGGAGTGATAGGCTCTGCGGGAACATAGGTAGGATCGAGCGTCAGCACGGTGTTCCAGTCTGCATAGCCTTGCCAAGTGTTGTCGTCATCCCAGAAAATAGTGACAATTCTTTCGGCACTTGAGCCCTTCAGCTTCAGAGCGTCGCCGTCAATCTCAAACACGATGTTAGCCTTCTCAGCGTCCACCTCGATGATTTCCACCTTGCGAATCTTCATCGTACCCTCAACGCCACGGCACTGCCACAGCACGTGGTTGTCGCCCTCTGAGCCAAAGGTAGCGTTCTCGAACAGCAGCTCCATGGTCTGATAGCTGTCAGATGCGACGATGGGCACTCCATACATCGGCATAGAGGCGTTCCAGTTGCCGAATGCGATGTTGATGGCACCATCAACGCTCGACTGGTATTCAATCTTCAGGATGTAGTTAAGACCCTGCTTTACAGTAAACCAGTCGGCAATGAACGGCTGCAAGTCCCAAGGATTGCCAGAGGTATTGGTGTTCTCAATCACCATGGCACCCTCGTCGGCATCATAATAGAAGTTTGAGCCTTCGGGCTTACCCATTTCATAATAAGGATACTCTGTAAAGGATGAGCCGTGAGCAGACTCGGTACCTGCCGCATAGTCTACGGTTAAGACTGTAGACACGCCCTCTTCCCTTACACAGTTTTGGCCTGTGTAATCACCCCAGTTCGCACTCAAAGTAACGCCACCGTAGCTGGTAGTGTAATAGACGGGCTGTCCGGCGGGGAAAGTGATGGTGCTGCCATCCTTTTTACCCTTCACCCAAGAATCTTGGGTAAAGAAGGACACGAAAGGCTTCATGTAGACAGTGCCGTCTTCACACTCCACTATCTCAGTATAGCCTGCCTTGTCTTGAGTTTCGGTGACAAGACTGTTATTAGAATTAACATAGAAAGCATCACCCGTACGAGTGTAGAAGGAGTGCTTACCTTCAGCAGGAACAGTAATGACACCGTTAACAACGGTCTCGGCAGCGCCGGCCCTCAGGGGAACCTTCACGGTCTCTGCCGTTAACTGACGCCCGTTGCTCAGGCTGTTCAGCCACTGACGCTCACCAAGCGCCTGCATGAGCAAGCTGCCATGGCTGCGGCGCAGCTGCTGAGGTGTGGGCAGCATGTCCGTGGCATCCTTAATCTTTTCCATTTTAGCCTCGAACGCTTCGCGTTGCTCTCTGTCGAGCTTGCGGAATTCGGGACTTTCCACTGCTGAGCGGTGCTCGGCTTGCCTGACGAGGCGTGTCAGGGTAGTAACGCCCGAGTGGGTCTTGCCTACCTTGGACAGCTTCTGAGCCTGCACCGGCGCACCAAGCAGCACGGCTGCGAGGGCACCAAACAGTAAAGAAGTGAATCTTTTACTCATAATGTACACTAATTAAGTTAATAATAAAAACGTATGTTATATTTTGCTTCCTAACTTTTATGCACAAATCAGTTGCAAAATTAAGTAATTTCTGTTTAACAGCCAAGAAAATTTTTATTTTTTTTACTATTTCGCAAAAAAATACTTGCAGCATAGGAAAAAAAGCAGTAACTTTGCACCCATTATTCAAGGGGTGCCCGCATGGTGCGGGCTGAGATGATACCCTCCACTACCTGATGCGGATCATACCGACGTAGGGATGGAATAAGGATTCTTCATTGAACACTATTCATTGAACATTAACCATTATTATAGTATAATTATGAACAGACTGGGTTTAGGTTTATCATTTGTAATTTGTAATTTGTCGTTTAGTTCCGTTGTGGCGCAAACGGACTCGCTGCGCATGGAGCGCCTGCAAGAGGTGGTGGTGAGCGGTGTACGCACGCAGAAGGATGCCCCCTTTGCCGTGGCCAACATCAAGCGTCAGGAACTGGCAGCCCATAGCACCACCGGCCAGGAGCTGCCCTTCCTCTTTGCCCGCACCCCCGGCGTGCTGGCGTGGAGCGAGAACGGATTGGGCACCGGCACGGTGTACATGCGCATACGTGGTGCCGCCGACTCGCGCATCAATGTGACCCTCGACGGTGTGCCCCTCAACTCGCCCGAAGACCAATGCGTGTTCTGGGCCAACATGAACTCCTATGCGTCGCTGCTCGGCAGCGTTCAGCTGCAGCGCGGCGTAGGCACCTCGACCAACGGCGACGGCGCCTTCGGCGGCACCGTGGCCCTCTCCATGAAAGCGCCCATGCAACGCCCCTCGGCAGAGGTGAGTTTCTCCTACGGCTCGTTTAATACCATCAACGCGGGCGGCGCCTTCTCTACCGGAGCCATGAAGGCGGGCGTGGGAAGCCTCGTGCTCGATGGTGCCTACCACCAGACCACCACCGATGGCTTCATCCACGGCACCGACGGCCGTTCCGGCAGCTATTACGGCGGCCTTACCTGGACGAAGGAGGGACTGCAGCTCAGCTACAAGAACATTGGCAACTTCGAGAAGACCGGACAGGCATGGAACGGCGTCACCGCCGGCAACAACGACTACTCGCTCATGGACGGCTGCTACGACGACGGCTCGTGGGCCTACCAGACGAAGACGGGCATACACACCTACGAGGATATGTGGAACGCTGGGCTGGGCAAGTACAACTCGCTCTACGAATACTTGGTGACTGACGACAACGGGCTCTTTGCTAAGGATGCCAACGGACACTATATGACACAGCGCTACCTCATGAGCGACGGCAGCTATTGGCCAAAGACCACCGACAACTTCAAGCACAACCACAGCCTGCTGAACGTGGTGGCTGAGATAGGCGACCACTGGAAGGCCAGCGCCACACTGCACTACACCTACGGCTACGGCTACTACGAGGAGTTCCGCCCGCAGGACAAGCTGAAGAAGTTTGGACTGAGCGATCCCGACATCAAGAAGAGCGACTTCGTGCGGCAGAAAGGCCTGCGCCACGACATTGGCGGAGTGGTGGCCCACGTAAACTACCGCGACGAGCGCTGGGACGTCATCGGCGGACTGTCGGCGCAGCACTTCTGGGGCGACCACTTCGGCAACCTCATCTACGCCAGTAACGAGAAGCTGGCACAACTCATAGGCAAAGCCTATCCTTACTATGCCAGCAACACCTACAAACTCGACGCCAGCGGCTATGTGAAGGCAGCCTACAGCATCACCCCGCAGCTGAAAGCCTTCGCCGATGTGCAGTACCGCTACGTGCACTTCGAGACGGAGGGCATCAACGACAAGTTTTATGAGGACAACGGGCGATGGGCCAACCAGCCGTTAGAGATAGACGAGAGCTATAACTTCCTCAACCCCAAGGCCGGCATCAGCTGGAGCGAGGGTCCCCACCACGCCTTTGCCTCGGTGGCCGTGAGCCATCGTGAGCCGTCGCGCGACAACTTCACCGACAACTACAAGTATCCATTCCCCGATGCTGAGCAGCTGGTGGACTATGAGCTGGGCTACAACTACGCCACAAGACAACTACGCGCGGGCGTGAACATTTATTATATGGACTACACCGACCAGTTTGTGCAGACAGGCGAGCAGAGCGCCATCGGCGAGGCACTGACCACCAACATTAAGGACAGCTACCGCATAGGCGTGGAGCTGACGGCAGCCTACGACGTGCTGCCCGTGCTCACCCTTGAGGGCAACGCCGCGCTGAGCCGCAACAGGCTGAAGGACTTCACCGAGATGGCAAGCGTAGACTGGGAAGAGTCGTTCCGCCCCATTCACTACGACGATGCGCCGTTAGCCTTCTCGCCCTCCGCCATTATGAATGGCTTTGTCGACTTCCACTGGAAGGGGCTGAAGGCCACCTGGCACACAAGCTACGTCAGCCGGCAGTATCTCGACAACACGGGCAACCATGACCGCTCGCTGCCTGCCTACTCAGCCAGCGACGTGCAGCTGAGCTACACACTGCAGAGGCCCATGAAGGGTGTACGCGAGGTGGTGGCCGCCCTGAACATGGGCAATGTGTTCGACCACCACTATGCCGCCAGCGCCTGGGTGTACAACAGCATACTCGACGGCTACGGCCATCCCAACGAGAACCGCTACTATCAGATAGGCTTCATACCCATGGCCGGCCGCACACTCTTGGGCTCACTCACCCTGCGCTTCTAATCCATCGGCCGGTAGACAGCGCTGATAGCGCAGTTTGCGAAACCATACCACATTGACCATGACAGCATTTATAATAGAACACTGGCTCGACATCACCACCACGGTGCTTGGCCTCGCCTATATCTTGTTTGAATACCACGCCAGCGCATGGATGTGGGTGGTGGGCTTTATGATGCAGTCGCTGGGCATCGTGCTCTATTACGACAAAGGCCTCTACGCCGACTGCGCCATGGAGTTCTACTATTTAGCCATGACGGTATACGGGTTCTGGAGGTGGGTGTTCGCTCCCCAGTCCCACTCCAAGGGGGGCGGTGCTCCCATCCGCCACTTCCCCCGCCGACTGGTACTACCGTGGGTAGCCATCATAGGCGTTACATGGGCCGTTATCTACCTATTACTGGTGAACTTTACCAACAGCACTGTGCCGCTGGCCGACAGCTTTACCACAGCGCTGAGCATCATCGGCATCTGGGCGCTGGCACATAAGTATCTGGAGCAGTGGTTCATCTGGATAGCCGTCGACGCGGTGACGTCGGTGCTCTATTTCTACAAAGACATACCGTTCAAGGCCTCTCTCTACGCCCTCTACATCGTCATCGCCATCCTGGGCTACCTCAAGTGGTCAAAGCTCGTCAACGAAACGCAGACCGACTCCGCTTCAACAACGGACTGACTTTTTGGGCTGCGGAAACAACGGAATCTTTTTGCAGCGGAAACAGCGGACTGAATCTTTTTGCAGCGGACAACATCGGACTAAATCTGTTTGCTACGGACAATAGCGGACTAATACTACAAATGCGTCTGCTCTAAGGGTGGCGCAAGCACTCCCCACCCCTGCCAGAGGAAAGCCTCGGATTGCGGCGTAACCAAATAGGTCCGTTATTGTCCGCTGCTATATATAATGATTGCGGCGTAGCTAAATAAGTCCGCTGTTGTCCGCTGCCAAAAAGATTCAGTCCGTTGTTGTCCGCTGCTTATAATAAGTCCGCATAAGTGTTAACGCAAGATTTCCTGCAGCTCAGTGAGCGATGTAGCCACCTTGATGTACGTGCGCCATTGCTTGCGCGTCACTCCACGGCTGTGTAGGTCATCAAGCATGGCGATGAGCGAATCCCAGAAGCCCTTCATGTTGTAGAGGATGACGGGCTTCTGATGATAGCCAATGGTGGCTGCCGCCGCGATGGTGAATATCTCGTCGAGCGTGCCTATGCCGCCCGGCAATGCGATGAACACGTCGCTCTGGTCCTCCATCAGCTGCTTACGGTCGTTCAGGTTGTCACAAGGTATCTCCACATCGACATAGTCCGACAGTCGTCCGTTCTTCTCAATGATTTGCGGCACCACGCCAATGGTACGCCCGCCAGCCTGGTGCGCCGCCTTTGCCACACACTCCATCAGCCCCATGTTCACACCTCCGAACACTATCGTATGGCCGTTCTCAGCGGCCCATCGCCCCAGCTCTTCCGTCAGCACGAAGAAGTCGGGGTCTATCTGCTGGTTGGCAGAACAGAAAATACATAGTTTCATACTTTTATAACTGTTGTTGCTCTTTTTCCATGCAAAGGTACAAAAAAAATAGCACATCAGCCGTCTTTTTGTTGGTTTTTTCTTACCTTTGCACGGCAATAACAGTAAACAACAACACTATCTTTTAGCATTGCAAGAAAGAAACATGATAAGAAAAGCGGAGAAGAGAGACATAAAGGCACTGACAGAACTGTTATACCAAGTAGACGCAGTGCACCATCGTATTCGTCCTGACTTGTTCAAGGGTAACACGCCCAAATATAGCGAGCAAGACCTGGCGGACATCCTGAATGACGACAGCAAACCCATCTTCGTCTATGACGACGGCAAGGTGCTAGGCCATGCCTTTTGCCAGGTTATGGAGGTGAAGAACCACCGGCTGCTGCAGGACGTCAAGACGCTGTATATTGACGACATCTGCGTAGACGAGCAAGCCCGCGGCCAGCATGTGGGCAAGGCATTGTATGAATACGTCCGCGACTATGCCCGTTCAACAGGCTGCTACAACATCACCCTCAATGTATGGGAAGGCAATGACTCAGCGTTGTCTTTTTACAGGAACATGGGTATGCAAGTGCAGAAGACGGGGATGGAAACGATTCTGTGAGGTGTATCATCAAAAGTCCGCTGTAGCCCGCTGCGTATTATTTATTTTGCAACGGACAACAACGGACTGACACTGTGCAATAACGTCCGTTGTTGTCCGATGTATATATAATCTGGCGGACGGACGCTATGTAGCTTAGAGGCTGATGTCGCAACCAATGCCCAGCACGCGGTTGGTGCGGGTGAAGGTGTCGCTGACACCCTGTGCGGGATAGTCGGTGCGCTCGTAGTTATTGTAGTTGGTCATGAAGTAGCCAGCCTTCAGGGTGACGGCGTCGCTGAGCTTGTAGTTGGCGCCGAAGCCGAGGCTGTAGCTGCTGGTCACGAACGACATGTCGTTCATATACTGGTCGGTAAGTCCGTAGCGTGTGAGCTGACCGCCCACTGACACGGTGAGACGGTCGCTGGCATCCCACTCCACGCCGGCAAGAAACTCGTTGGTGTTGTAGTCGAGCAGCTTCTGCGAACCACCATACCAGTCGGCATCCTTGTCAAAGAAGTAGTGCCAGCCCAGGTTCAGGCGCACGGGGTCTACTGGATTCCACTGCACGCCGAGCGTAAGCAGGGCAGGCTGGTCTTCGTTCACCTCTTCTCCATCGCGGAACTTATTCACGGCCGATATCTCGCTGGCCTCGTTCACGGTCGACTCGTTCTTCATCCTTATCTGTGTCTTCACCTCATACTTGGCAGCCAGGTTCCATCGGCCCACGCGGTAGTCGATGCCCACCACAGGTGCTATGCCCACACTGGTTTGGTTGCACAGCAGGTTCACTCCCTGTGAGTATTTCTGCAGTGCGTCCATGCTATGTCGCGTGCCCTCCAGCTGCTGCTGTGTGCCTTCCAGCTGCGCGCGCTGAGCTATCAGCTCGGCGGGAGCAGTGGCACCGGCACTCTCGTATTGTGCAATGCCGGCATTCACCAGTGCCAGACCGTTGGCCACCTGCACCAGCCCGGCATCGACGGTGGCTGTTGCCCCGCTGAGGAAGCTGCCAAAGTCCACGTAGCCGTTGCCGGCCATCTTCACCTGTATGTTGCTGATCTTGGCCTTATACGTGGCTGTGCCGTAGAGCAGGCGCAGACCACCATATACCGAGAGGTTGTCGTTTATTTTGTAGGCCGAGCCCAGCTGGAAGCCGAAGTAGTACTGGCGTCCCTGCATATAGCCGTCCATGTCGTAGCCCTCTGCGCCGAGGGGCTTCAGCTGGTGAGCAATGCTTCCCACCACGCTCTCGAAGGAGCCGAGGCCGTCGGCAAACTCGCACTTGCCACCGCCTCCGGGCACTGAAAAATTGAACTGCAGGCTCCAGTTGTTCTTGTTGTATGCGGCTTGTATAGAGGGAATGACGGGTGCGTCGGCCACACCTTCAAACACCTTCGATGTAGCACCGGCGTTCTTACGTCCCAGCGCGAATACGGGGTTGAACGAGGTGATGGTGCGCGTCTGGTGAGCATACTGCCAGTTCAATCCCAGGTGGAAGCCGTCTGACAGAAAGGCCACACCGGCAGGATTGGAGTACACGCCGTCGAGGCCTATGGAGGCGTCGCGGGCAGGGTTACGCAGAAAGTCAATGCTTTGGTTGGTGTTGGTGAGAATGCCACCGGCCTGTGCCGTGGTGGCGGCGGCAGCCAAGAAAAGGCCTGCCATGAGTGTTTTTGTTTTCATAAGTGAGCCCCCTAAGTTAGGAGGTTGGAGTCTGAACAAGCGAACCAGACTATTCTTTTATACATTTATTATCCTATTAAGGGTGTCTGCGCTTGTTCAGACCCCCACCCCTCTTACCCTGGGGGGCTAAGCGGGTGCAAAGGTAAGCAGTAAATATGAGACAGCAGCCATTGTGTGCCCACACTTAAGTAAAATTAACAAAAAATTTGCGCATTTCTGCACAAAACGTGCAATCTGCGCAAGTTTTTTCTGCACAAAGCGAGTTTTTGTGTGCAATAGCCAATGATTTGCGGACATATACAAAATAAGTCCCTGCACCCGTTTTGCTCTGTCGCTATGTCATAGGTGTTGTTAAATTGTTATTGTTTATTCGGACGCTATCCGCTTTATGGTTGCGATATCCATATCGAGTATCCCTGCTATGGTTTCCACTGGCATGTTTTGCTTGAGAAAGGCCATTACCGAACTGCGCATGATACGCTCGGCACGCTCCTCAGCCTTACCGAGCTTTTCCTCAGCCTTACCGAGCTTTTCCTCAGTCTTACCGAGCTTTTCCTCAGCCTTACCGAGCTTTTCCTCAGCCTTACCGAGCTTTTCCTCAGCCTTACCGAGCTTTTCCTCAGCCATGTCGAGTTGCTCCTCAGCCTTGCTGAGTTTTGCTGTCATCTCCTTGACGGCAACGTTTTTCTCGGCTATCTGCTTGTCCTTGGCCATGATTTCGGCTTCACGATCCTTGATGACGGAGAAGAACTCGTCCTCCACGTCCATAGCCCGGCGAACACTGCTGTCGCACGTGGCCTCCATCAGGCGCCGCATGATGGGTTCCATCTCAGCGTCGTCGCCATACACCGACGGGTCGATGTCCACGGTCTGCGAGTTGCTGCCCACAGTATGCGTCTGGTCGAAGATGCTCAGCACCTTGTCCAGACGGTTGTTAATCTTACCGTGCAGACGCGGTATCTGCACGATGATGCTGTTGTGTGTCAGGCTCTCCACGAAAGGATTGTGCATGCCTCCTTCCACCAGATTGTCATCATAGTCGTACACGTTGTGGCTCACGTACACCACAGGCGCGTCGATATTCCTCACCGTGTGGCCCAACAGGTAGACGGCTACCATTGGCAGGGCACTAGAATCACGCCCTTTCCCCTCCATGTTCTCCTTATTGCCATACTGAGCACCGAGATACTGACGAAAACGCAGCAGCTCAGAGTCCACCCATGCTTTCTGGATTTCGATAAGGATGGTCTGCCGCCCGCCGTCAGCCTTGCAGATAGTGGCTCCGAAGTCTATTCGGAAGATGGAGAGGTTCTGCCGGCTCTGGTCGGAATACTCGTTGCGGCGCATGTGCACTTCCACCACCTCCTGCTTCAACAGGGCGGAGAGGATGGTGCGTGCTATGCGCTCGTCCTCCATGAGGTACTTGAACACAATGTCGTAAATAGGGTTGGCTACTATCATGGCTCATAACAATTAGACTGCAAAGTTAGTTTTTTTCCCCGACACTGCCAAGCGTTTTGCAAGTTTTCTTTTCGCTGTAACAAAAAAGATGCCAAAGACTTTTTATGCGCGCGCGTAACGTGCGAGAATTTTGTTAGTGCTACCAATGCTACCGCCCCATCGACAAGAGCTGAAAGGGCGCTTACGGAGAAATGCATAAATATACAGAAACAGGAGGGCTTCCCAGAAGAATTTGGCGGCCATTTTTTCGAAAAAGTGGCCGCCAAATTCTTCTGAGAGGCCACTCTGTGCTGAAAAGCGGCCAACAACCCCGTTCAGGCCACCACTTCTGCATAAATATTCACTCAAAACGTATAAATATGCACGATGAGACAAATAGAAAACACTTTTTTTTCAATTTGTCTCATCTAACGCTAACCTTAACGTGCTACCGCTTCGTATTACCGTTCGTGCTACCAGTGCTACCACCCTCGGTTAGCGTTAGGGTTAAGGTTAGGGTTAGCTGGTAGCACTGGTAGCACGAAAAATTACGCGCGCGTGACGCGCGCGAAGCACAGGCCTGTCTCTGAGCGTGGCAGGGAAACCAAGACAGAATCCTGCAGATTCAGACACATTAAGTATTACAAGTTCAAAAATGAATAAAAAATGTTAACTATGATACGATAACTCCCCTCTATTACCACCTAACTCCTAACTTTTTCGTACCTTTGCACCGAAATATGCCTAAGAACCTGTATATCATCAGTGGCTGCAACGGGGCAGGGAAGACCACGGCCTCCTATACGGTGTTGCCCGAAATCCTTGGATGCAAGGAGTTTGTCAATGCCGACGAGATAGCACGTGGACTGTCGCCGTTTAATCCGGGCAGCGTGGCCATAGAGGCTGGGCGGCTGATGCTGCAGCGCATAGAAGACCTGCTGGCGCGCGAAGCGAGCTTCTCTATCGAGACCACGCTTGCCACGCGCTCGTACGTCAACCTGGTGAAGCGTGCCAAGGCAAAAGACTACCGTGTGAGCCTGCTCTATTTCTGGCTCAACAGCCCGCAGCTGGCCATGCGGCGCGTGGCCGAGCGCGTGGGCAAGGGTGGTCACGACATTGCCAAGGGCACCATCACACGGCGCTATGCCGCTGGCATTGACAACCTGTTCAAGCTGTTCATACCGCTGGTTGACTACTGGGGCATCTTCGACAACAGCGAGACGCCGCGCCGCACCGTGGCCACTGGCGGGCTGAATGCGAAGACAGAAATTATAGAAAACGTATCATACGAAAAAATAAGGGCTTATGTCAAATAAAGAAGTAAAGAACTTTACTCGCAAACTAGAGACGGGGCTACGTCTCGCCGAGAAACGAATGCTGGAGGAAAAGGCGCTGCGCGACGAGACTATCGTAGTGTCGAAAGCCGAAGGCGGATTCGAGTATATACCCGCCAAGGAAGTGCTGGCAACGTTTTAGCACTGAACATTGACCACTGAGCATCCGGCGTTGAACACTAGGCGCTGAACGTTGTTGACAAAATGAAGATAAAAGTAGTGAACCGTGGACGTCAGCCACTGCCTGCATACGCCACGGAGCAAAGCGCAGGCATGGACCTTAGGGCCGATATAAGCGAGCCGGTGGTGCTACAGCCACTGGAACGGCGCCTCATACCCACAGGACTGTACATAGCTCTGCCTCCAGGATATGAGGCACAGGTGCGCCCCCGCAGCGGACTGGCCTTGAAGCACGGCATCACCGTGCTCAATGCCCCGGGCACCATCGATGCCGACTACCGGGGCGAGGTGGGCGTGCTGCTGGTGAACCTCTCCGCAGTGCCCTTCACTGTCAATGCGGGCGAGCGCATAGCACAAATGATCATAGCCCGTCACGAACAGGCAGAATTCGTGAGCGTAGATGTGCTTGACGAGACAGAACGCGGTGAAGGAGGCTACGGACACACGGGGGTGAAATGAATCTGAGAGGAGAGAACTTAAAAGTATGTATAGGGTTGTTGTTATACTTACAATGATGATGATGACGCTGGTTGCTGGGGCACAGGAGCCGGCTGACACCACACGCACCTCGCAACGCGCACTGCTCACCTCTTACATCAACAAATACGACTTGTTCTTCCACGAAGCACTGCTGCAAATGCAGAAGGGCAAACTCGACGCTGCCTTCGACCTGTTGAGCCGCTGCCACGAGCTGCGACCCAACGCCCCGGAGACTTACTATTACCTGGGGCAGCTCTATGCCGAGATGGACCACGACTCAGTGGCCAGGGAATACTTCGTTCAGGCCTGCAAGCTGGAACCCACCAACATCACGTTCATGGAGCAGCTGGCACAGGTATACGTACAAGGCCAGAACTACGCCGAGGCAGCCCGCGTGGTGAACCGCATGTACGAGGCCGACCCGAGCCGGCAGGACCTGCTCAAAGCGCTCTACCAGCTCTACTTCAACGAGAAAGACTACGACAAGGCCATAGAAGTGCTCAACCGCATGGAGGCTGCCGACGGACCTACCGAGCGAATCACCCTGTCGAAGTGCCGTATATACATTGAGCAGGACGATGCCGACCATGCCATCAGCGAAATGAAGAAGCTGGCCGACCACTACCCTAACGACCCCACCTATCGAACACTCTATGCTAACACGCTCCTGGTGACCAACCACGACGACGAGGCATACTGCGAATTGATGAAGGTGCTGGCAGACGACAGTGCCAACCTGAGGGCACAACAGGTAATGCGCAACTACTACATACGCCAGGGCGACGAAACTGCCGCCGACTCGGTGAACCATGCCATACTTATTAATCCGGCTGCTTCGGTAGAAGACAAGGTGGAGCAGCTGCGGCAAATCATCATCGAGAACGAACAGCAGGGAGGCGACAGCAGCCTGGTGCTACATTTGTTCGGAGAGCTGCTGAGCCAGTCGCCCAGTGCCGACATGGCCGACATTGCCGAGATGAAGGCCGCCTACATGCAGCTGAAGGACATGCCCGAAGAGAGCGTGCAACAGGCTTATGAATATGTGCTGCAGCTGGCACCCGACCAGGCCTCTGCACGCCTGCGACTGGTGCAGCAGGCTTGGGAGGCGAAGGACGATGCACGCATCATCAGCCTCTGTCAAGCCGCCCGCCAATACAACCCCGAAGAGATGGTGTTCTACTACTATCAGGGCATGGCATACTACCGGCAGGAAGACACCGACAATGCACTCGAGACTTTCCGTAACGGCATCAACGTCATCAACGAGGATAGCAGGCCAGAGATTGTGAGCGACTTCTATGCCGTGATGGGCGACCTGCTGCACCAGAAGGGACGCGAGGCAGAGGCCTTTGCCGCCTACGACTCGTGCCTGGTGTGGAAAGAAGACAACATAGGATGCCTGAACAACTACGCATACTACCTAAGCCTGCAGAACACACGACTGGACGAGGCGGAACACATGAGCTACCGCACCATCAAGGCAGAACCCGAGAATGCCACCTATCTCGACACCTACGCCTGGATACTGTTCATGCAGAAACGGTATGCCGAAGCAAAGGTATACATTGAGCAGGCACTGCAGCACGACGACCAGCCTGGAGCCGTGGTAGATGAGCATGCCGGCGACATATTCGCGCTCTGCGGCGACATGGACAACGCCCTGCTTCAGTGGCAGAAGGCACTGGAGCAAGACCCCGACAACAAGCTATTGGCAAAGAAGATTAAACGTAAAAAATATATCAAGAAATGAAATTAACCAACATTCTGAAGATGGTAGTGCTGGCAACCCCACTACTGTTGGCATCGTGCCGCTCGCACAAGCAAGTGACTGAGACAAAGCCCGTAGTCATCAGCCCCGAACAAACAGAACTTCTGACCAGGGTTGATGCTAACAACATGCACAGCTCTGCATTTATTGGGTCGAAGTTGAAGTTTACCGTCAGTGTGGGCGATCAGCAACTGTCACTCACAGGCAACTTACGCATAAAGCGCGACGACGTCATTCGACTGCAGCTCATGGCCTTCGGATTCGTTGAGGCAGCACGCATAGAGTTCACACAGGATTATGTGCTCTTCATCGACCGCATCAACAAGCAATATCTCAAGGCGCCCTACTATTACATCGACTTCCTGCGCAACAGCGGCATCAACTACAACACACTGCAGGCCCTCTTCTGCAATGAGCTGTTCCAGCCAGGAAAGAAGCAGCTCACCAACGAAGACTTGCAGAAGTTCACCACCTCATCACTCGGCGAGGGAGAGGCCATCATCAACTATGAAGATGGCGACGGCGACAAGGTGAAGAGCAAGATGTTCTACAGCTGGCTGGTGTACGAAGAGACCGGACGCATCAAGATGGCTAACATCATGTATCGTGACCCGATACAAGGCAACACACAGCTGAACTGGGAATACCGCGATTTCAAGACCCTGGGCCACAAGCCGTTCCCCACTGACATGGCCATCACACTCACCACTCCCAACAAGGAAGTGAAGCTGGGCGTGAAACTGAACTACCTGAACACCGACAGCGACTGGGAGACACGCACACGTGTAAGCGACAAATACCGTGAGGTAGACTTTGACGAGATACTCAGGCGCTTCATGGCACTATAATCATATACATTGAAGCAAGACTAAAAGGTTGAAGAGTTGTGGGCGTACGTAGACTGCTGATGATTCTTATCATGCTGGGCATGGTAATGGCCGCGCCAGCCCAAAGGGGCAAGCGACGGACACAGCAGCGTAAACCCACGAAGAAAGAGCAGTTGCAGCAGCAGCGGCAGCAGGTGCAGCAACAGCAACAGAACACTCGGCGCCGACAGCAACAGTTGGAACAGCAGGTGGGCCAGCGGCTGAAAGACGTGCAGGCCATCAAAGGCGAGATAGCCAGCAGGCAGATGCTCATCGACAGCCTGAACAACTCCATCGACAGCCTGAACGGAAACATTGCGGTGCTCGACTCGCAACTTACCGTGCTGAAAGGCGAACTGGAAGAGCGACGGCAACACTACATCAAGTCGGTGCGCTATATGTACCGCAACCGCAACCTGCAAAACCAGATGCTCTTTGTGCTCAGCGCAAGCAACTTCAACCAGATGTACCGCCGCATGCGCTTCATGAACGAGTACACCACCTACCAGCGGGCGCAGGGCGAGGCAGTGAAGCAGAAGAGCGAACAGGTGTCGGCCAAGCTCAACGAGCTGAGCACTGCCCGTAACAAGCTCCAGACACTGATGGCCAAGGGGCAGGAAGAACGCAAGCAGTTGGAGGCCCGCCAGGCTGAGGAGCAACGCCTGGTGGCAGAGCTGCAGAAAGAGCAGCAGACGGTGCGCAAGCTCATTGAGCAGCAGCAGAGAGAGGAAGCCGCCTTGACGGCACAGATAGACCGCATCATTGCCGAGGAACTGGAGCGTGCAAGGCGTGCAGAAGAAGAACGGCAACGGCGACTGGCCGAGCAGCGGCGGCAGGAAGAGCTGCGACGGCAGCAGCAGGCACAGGCTCAGGCTCAGACACAACGCGGCAGAACAGCATCGACAGGCAGGCGCGGGAAACGGGGCAGCACCGCTGCCGCCACCACCAGCCGCCGCACAACAACAACTACGGCCAGCACTGCGCCATCGGCACCGGCCACAGCAACAGCCTTTCATGATGCCGATCCCGACCGTCGGCTCAGCGGCAGCTTCGCCAGCAACAAAGGGCGACTGCCTGTGCCCATCACCGGCGACTACCGCGTAGTGCGCAACTATGGCCCCTACAGTATTGCAGGCGTATCGCTCTACAGCAGCAGCATACACTTAGAGGGTAAGGCGGGCGCACTGGCGCGCAGTGTGTTCGAGGGCAAGGTGAGCAGCATCTTCAATCCTGGCAGCGGCTATGTGGTGATGGTGCGACACGGGCGCTACATCTCCGTATACAGCAACCTGGTGTCGGTCAACGTCAGCATGGGGCAGAAGGTGACCATCAACCAAATACTCGGCACAGTAGGCAGCAACCATGTGCTGCAGTTCCGACTACAGAACTGGAAAGACACCCTCGACCCCCGCAAATGGCTCCGCCGCCTATAATGCCCAGCAACACCAACCACCCCCACCGCTCCAAACAACAACAACACCCCATTATACAACTACCAACAAACTAATTTTACAAACATTATGAAGAAAATCTTTACACTAAGCGTGCTGCTCATGGCCTTCATCTTAGGCGTGAACGCACAGGAGAAGAAAGGTTGGCTCTTCAACGAGGGACTGAGCGACGAGACCATCGCCAACCTCAATGCCGACACCGATCACTGGGCCGACAACGGTCACGATGCCGATGGCAACGTCAACAACTGGAAGAACACGGTCAAGCAGAGTGCCGATGGCTACTGGATGGCCAACGGAGAGGTTATCGAGGAACTGCGCGGACTGAAGATTGACATCGGTTCGAACAAGGACAACTCTGTGCACTTGGCTACCACCAAGCTGCGTCTCACCCGCAAGAACACCGTCATCACCTTCCCCAAGCTGGCCAACGGACAGAAAATCACCATTCAAGGACGCTCTGCTAACAGCACTGCCACCAACCGTGGCATAGCTCCCGTGCAGAGCTACATCCAGTTCCAGGCAGAGGAGAGCTCGCCGCAGACCAACGGTGCCTGCATTTTCTTGGGCAACCAGGCAGAAGGCAGCGAGGGCACCTACACCTTCGTATGGAAGGTAGTGACCGACGAGACCGACAGCGTTGACGTGCAGTTCAAGCTTACCCCCGATGCCGGTATCGACTTCACCTACTTCATGATTGACCAGGGCGACGCTCCCTCAGTAGAAGATGCACAGCCCGTGGCCTACCTCTACAACGGCACCACAGGCTCGCTCGACGACGACTATGCCTACATCTACCTGGCCGGAGCCGCCGATAAGTTTGCACTCACCGAGATTAATGTGGCCGAGACCACAGCCGACACCGACTCACTGCGCAAGTTCATGGCCGTGGTGGTTAGCCCCACCATTGGCCCCGATGATGCCTACCTGCCCGTCATCAAGCAGACCATCGCCTTCGTGCCCATGCTCAACTTCAACCCCAACCTCTACAATGCCTGGGGCTATGGCTTTGCCGAGAAGACCGAACAGAACCTGCTGAAGGTGCTCGATCCCGCCAACCCCATCTTCGAGGGTCTCGGAGTGGAGGAGGGCGAGCACGTGCTTGAGCTGCTCACCTCCGGCGGCGCCACGGGCGTGCAGTTCGGCTCACAGGAATACTTCGCCGGCGACCAGACACTGGCCATACTGCCCTACGACGATGAGAACGGCGTGCCAGCCATACACATACACAACGCCAAGCGCAATGCCTACCTGCTGCTGCCCCTCACTTTAGACGTGATGCCGATGGCCAACCAGGATGTCATTGCCACCCTCATACCGCAGGCACTCTCCACAGTGCTCGCCACCAAGAAGGACATCACCGCCGTGAGCACCCCCGTCATCAGCGCAAAGCAGCTCAACGGCAAGACGATGGTCAGCATCAGCGCCTCTAACAGCAAGCACATATACTACACCACCGACGGCACCGACCCCACTGGTGAGAGCACTCTCTACACGGAGCCTTTCACACTGACCGAGCCCACCACCGTGAAGGCCTTCGCCACCGGCGACGGCTATACCGACTCGAAGATTGCCGAGAAAGCCATCGTCATCATGGTGCAGGCCGCCAAGCCTGAGCTCACCGTCAGCCGCGAGCAGGGCAAGAGCACCATCACCCTCACTGCTGCCGGCGAGGGCGTGAATGCCTACATCAGCTTCAACGGTGTCAGTACCTCTGCCGACATGCAGCTCTACACCGAGCCTATCGTCCTCAACGAACCTGCCACGCTGACCGCCATAGCCGAGGGCGGCGACTTCCTGCCTTCCGACGCACTGACGCAGTTCATCGGCATAGACGGCATTGACAAGACAAATGTACGCCTCGACACCCTGTCGCACTTCGACGCTAACCAGACCGACTGGTTCATCAACGACCCGGAGGCATCGGGCGAGGCCACTCCCAAGGCTTCGGCTTACTACTTCTGGGGTAAGAGCGCCTGGAACTACTACTCCGACGAGGTAGACCATGAGGAGATAGTGAAGGACTCAGAGGGCAACGACTCCATCGTATACTACTACAAGCCCAATGCCGACGCCCTCAAGGTGATAGAGCCGCTCAACCCCAACGGATGGGTGCTGAAGAGCAAGGGACAGGTCATCACCGGCGAGCTGCAGCTCAGCTGGGAGAACGCCGTGGGCAACGGCCGCGCCAACCGCTATGCTGAGGAAGCCACCGACTTCATTACCACGCCCACCAAGGGCGCCTTCACCTTCGGCGGCAAGTCCAGCGGCGATCCTTATACCGCCAGCATTGAGAGCTCCAGCAAGCTGAAGGGCCCCTTCGACGTCATCGTGTTCTGCGGCAACGGCAACGGCAGCGGCTATGGCATCATGGAGGTGCAGACCTCGGCCGACGGCGAGACATGGACAAAGATTGACACGCTGAAGATGGCGAAGACACAGCGCTACATCAAGCGCACACGCCTGAGCTATGAGGGCACCGACGAGGTCTACGTGCGTGTGACGCAGACAGCTGGAGGCACCAAGGCTCAGGTCTACGACATCCTGGTGATGAACAACGGCGAGCTGTCGCAGCAATACGCCGAGGAGGCAGCAGGCATTAGCGACGCTCCACGTCTGAATGATAAGGAACAAATGATAAACGGCAACGCAGTCTATGACCTGCAGGGCCGTCGAATCGTTAATCCTGAATTGCGGCGCGGACTCTACATTAAGAACGGTCGCAAGTACATCATTAAGTAGCGTGACACAATTCCTGATAGCAGCGCCCACGAGCGGCAGTGGCAAGACCACTGTTGCCCGTGGGTTGATGTATGCCTTCACCTGTATGGGACTGCGTGTGCAGCCTTTCAAATGCGGACCCGACTATATCGACACCAAGTTCCATGCAGCAGTATGCCGACGGCCGTCGGTCAACCTCGACACCTTTATGGCCTCGCCTGAACACGTGCGGCAGCTCTACGCCCGCTATAGTGAGGGCGCCGACGTGTGCATCGTGGAGGGCATGATGGGGCTCTACGACGGCTACGACCGCCACCGCGGCTCCTGTGCCGAGGTGGCCCGCCTGCTGGAACTGCCCGTGGTGCTCGTGGTCGATGCCCGCTCGGCGGCCTATTCCATGGCACCGCTGCTACAGGGCTTCATCAACTTCAGGCCAAAAGATTATGCTCACGGCACTGCTCACGAGGCCAGTGCTCCGGCGCCGATTGCCGGCGTCATCTTCAACCGCGTAGGCTCCGAGCGCCACCGCGCTATGCTGCAGCAAGTGTGCCTCGACATAGGCATAGCCTGCTTCGGCTTCCTGCCCCGCCAAAAGGAACTGGAACAAGGCGAGCGCTACTTAGGCCTCGACTTCTCTCAGCAGCACGAAGCCACGGCCATACCCACCGAGGCTTTTGTCCCATTAGCCGCCGCACTCCAAACACAGCTGCCCCAGAAGCCCCAACTGCCCCGGGAGCCCCAGAAGCCCCAGTCGCCTCGGAAGCTTCACGCCGTCGTGGCCCGCAACACCGAGTCCTTCTCGTTCATCTATCAGGAGACACTCGACGCCCTTGGCACCGACGTTAGCTTCTTCGACCCCGAACGCGATGTGCCACAGCTCGACGGCTGCCATCTGCTCTACCTGCCCGGCGGCTACCCGGAGAAGCATCTCCCAGCGCTGGTGGCCAACGAGCCTTGCCGCACCGCCATACGCCGCTATGCCGAAGCCGGAGGGCGCATCATTGCCGAGTGCGGAGGCATGATGTACCTATGCAGGGCCATCATCACCGACCATGAACCATCCAATGGCCAATGGCCCATGTGCGGCGTGCTGCCCCACACCATCAGTGCACGGCAAGCTGACCGCCACCTGTCGTTAGGCTATCGCCAGTTCACGCTCAACGGCCGCAGCTACAGGGGGCATGAGTTTCACTACACACAGTTTCTCAACGCGGTGCCACCCTCTGCCTGCCAGGTATACAATGCCAAGGGCGAGCCGGTAGACACCCCGGTCTTTATATATAATAATGTGTTAGCCAGCTATACCCATCTCTACCTGAATGAAACAAATTTATACTAAGACAGGCGACGAAGGCCAGACAAGTCTGCGTGGCGGCGAGCGCGTGGCAAAAGACGATCCACGCATAGAGGCCAACGGCCAGATAGACATGCTGAACGCGCTGATAGGCACAATAGCAGAAGGGCTTACGGCCGACGACCCTACCTCACGCCTGCTCCTGGTCGTGCAGCGCGAACTGATGACGGTGATGAGCCACATAGCCACTCCCAGCGGCGCGTACAACCCTCGCCCGCTGCACTGCGACGAACTGACAGCAGCCATGGAGCAGGCCATTGATGCAGTCAAAGCGCCGCGCGGCTTCGTCGTGCCCTCAGGCATTATACACGTAGCACGTGCGCAGTGCCGCACCGCCGAGCGCCGTCTGTGCACCCTGAACAGGCAGCACCCTGTCGACCCTGCCATCCTCAGCATGATGAACCGCCTTAGCGACTACCTCTTCGCATTGGCCATCAGGTAATTGCTAACGTCCCCCCAAAAGCAGATTAACACTGTGTAGCCACAAAAGTCCGTTGTTGTCCGCTGCTTATTATATCTGTCGGACGGACACAGTGTAGCCACAAAAGTCCGTTGTTGTCCGCTGCATATTACATCTGTCGGACGGACACAGTGTAGCCACTAAAGTCCGTTGTTGTCCGCTGCTTATTATATCTGTCAGACGGACACAGTGTAGCCACAAAAGTCCGTTGTTGTCCGCTGCTTATAAATCTGCAATAGAAATGTTATTGCAGCAGCAAGCCATCAGTGCCCGCTCTTCAGCATGATGGCGCCGTCGGCGCTGATGGTGGCCTGGCTCTGCGGCACATCGGCCTCAGTGAGCTGTTTCATCTCACGTATCACGGCTCCCGTCTTGTCGGTGCGAGGGCCTATGCCTCGGGTCTGTATGAACGGATGTATCTGGCCGCAGATGAATTTTCCTGTCTGCGCATCAATCTTTATCTCCAGCAGCGGTGCATAGCCCGAAATGCCCGTAAGGCTAACGTTGTAGGGCGTGCAGAAGTTGCCCAGGCTGTAGGCTATGAACCGTCCCTTATACACTTCGGCGGCACGAAGCACATGCGGGCCATGACCATACACCACATCTGCACCATGGTCAATGCAGAAGTGGGCCAACTGTCGCAGCGAGCCGCGGTTCTCGCCAAGGAATGTCTCGCCGCCCTGTGGCAGGTGGTTCTTCGAGCGCCCCTCGGCACCGCCGTGGAACGACACCACAACCAGGTCGCAACGGCTCACCAGGTCGTCGACAATGCGCCCCACCACCTTCAGGTCGGTGTGCTTCAGCGTGTAACTGTTATGGCCAAAGGCACAGAGGCCTATCTTCTTGCCAGCACGCTCAATGACCGCACTCTCTACACGGCCCTCAATGCCGCTGAACAATATGCCCTGCTGCTTCAGGCAGCGCTCAGTGCTCTCTATGCCTTCCTGGCCAAAGTCGTTGGCGTGGTTGTTGGCCATGCTCATAAAGTCGAAGCCAACCTCCTTGAGGCGGGGGGCAAAGCTGGTGGGCATGCGAAAGGAATAGCTGTTGGGGCCAGTGCCCTTGGTGCTGTGACCGCCGTCGCAGAGCGCCCCCTCGAGGTTGCCCACGGTAAGATCGGCACGCAGCAGTATTTGAGAAGCATCCTTAAACAACTGCTTGCCCTCATCGGCAGGTAGCATCATGCTGGGGTAGGTAGTGCCCATCATCACATCGCCCACCATCGCAATGGTCAGCGTGTCGGCGGATGCATTTTCCTCCTCTGCATGCAGGACGGACGGTATGGTTGCATGAGACGCTAAGCCTGAGATGCAACAGAAAAACAACGAAAGACTGAGTATTTTCTTCATTTCTATGGTATTTAGTGAATTCGACTGCAAAAATACAAAAAAAAGAGAACACCACCACACTTCATAACATTTTTTAGCCTTACAGGGGAATAAACTTCATAGGATTATCGGCATAGAGGTGCTACTGCCCCAAAGGGACGAAGCGCCATCAGCTTCGGGTAGATGAGTTCCGTTCGGGAAAGCAGGGGAGAATATCTCTCGCGCGCGCTTTATTCGCGCGTGTGACTGCAAGGTGCTTGCACCACTTGCACCACTTTTTCAAAATACGGAGGCCTCCCAGCAAAATTTGGCGGACGTTTTTTTTCACGGGAGAGCGAGATTTTTTCACGGGAGGCCGAGATTTTTTCACGGGAGGGCATTACGTATAATTCACAAATAATCACTTTGATGTGGTGCAAGTGGTGCAAGCACCCTGCAGTCACACGCGCGTATAAAACGCGCGCGCGTGAAGACGCTTTTAGCCCATCACTATATTGGCTTAGGCGCGTGAGTGATGGTACCCGTAGGCACTCCCCTCCCATGTAGGGGAGGGGAGTGCCTACGGTCTCCCTGCGCTCCTGACTGCGCTTCATCTAACAAATTACTTGTTATATTAATTTCAATTTGAGAGCCTTTTTACTCTGTGCGTGAGTGATGGTGCCCATAGGCCTCCCCTTAGAGTAGGGGTGGGGAGGCCTATGGATACCCTCAGCGCTGGCTCGCCTACCCGCCTTTCCCTTGATAGGGGCGGAAGTGGCGCAGATTGATTGCTGATAATGGTCAAATACCACCAAACATTTGGTGGTATGCGAAATAATGCTTAACTTTGCAGCGCAAATGTTTCCCACAACAAAGCGGAATATGATGAATAGACTGAAGAACCGTTTGCTGCCGTTATCGGCGAAGTGGGCACTACACCCCATTATCGTCTGCCTGCTGTGTCAGGCAGCGGCCTTTGCCCAGCGCCCCATGCTGATGCCCCGCTTTCTGAAGCCTGGCGACCGCATAGCCATCATATCGCCGTGCAGCCAGCCCGACCAAAAGACCATCGACCAGGGCTGCGACATACTGCGGCAGTGGGGCTACGAGCCTGTGGTGGGAGAGCACGCCCGCTGCCACTACCATGGCTTTGCCGGCACTACCGCCCAGCGCACCGCCGACTTGCTGTGGGCTCTGCGCGACACCACTATCAGTGCCATTATGTGCAGCCGAGGTGGCGACGGCGCCGTACACCTGCTGCCCAACGTGCCTGCAGCAGCGTTCAGGCAGCACCCCAAGTGGCTCATCGGCTTTAGCGACATCACCGCCCTGCACAGCGCCTCTGTCAGTGCCGGGGTGATGAGCATCCACGGCTCCATGTGCCAAGCCATAGCGTCGCAAGAGGGCAAGGACACCGTCAGTGTCACCCTGCGATGCCTGCTGCGGGGCGAGCTGCCCGTCTACCGCGTGCCACACCATGAGCTAGACCAGCCTGGCGAGGCCGAGGGCATGCTCGTGGGCGGCAATCTCTCCGTGCTCTGCGGCTTAGCCGCCTCGCCCTACGACATTCTGAGCCGGCCCTTACGAGGGGAGGCACAAGGAGGCTACATCCTCTTTATTGAAGACACCGACGAGGCCATGTCAAAGGTTGACCGCATGCTCCACCAGTTGATAGTGCGCGGCGTGCTCAGCCGAGTGAAGGGCATTATTGTGGGCCACTTCACCAAGTATAAATGCCCTGAGAACGATTTCGACGACATGAACTCCATGCTGCACGAATATCTGCAAGAATACAACATTCCCGTGTGCTATGGTTTCCCCGTGGGTCACAAGCGCCCCAACTTCCCGCTCATAGAGGGATGTCGCGTGCGCCTCAGCGTGGGCAACAACGGCACCACCCTACAGTTCAAGCCATGAAGAAAGCGCTGTGTGCATGGTTCGTCGTGCTACTATTAGCCTGCTGCCGTCAGCAGCCGCCTGCCAGTCTGCCTGAGGGGCAGGCTGTGTACTTCTGGCGCACGGAGTTGCGCCTCGACAGCACGGAGCGGCAGTTCCTGGAAAACTATCATATAAACAAGGTGTACTGCCGCTACTTCGACGTGGTGATGGATAACGATAACGGGAACGATAACGGGAACGTTAACGCTAACCTTAACGGGAACGGGAATGAAAACGGCGCCTCCAGTGTGTCCGGCGGTTTGCCCGCCGGATTCCCCCACCCTAACGCCACACTCGCCTTTGCCGACACGCTGCCGCAAGGCATCGCGCTGGTGCCCACCGTCTATATCACTGAGAACTGCATGCACCAGCAGCACGACAGCCTGGCCGCCCGCGTGGTGCGCCGTGTGGTGCAGATGAACGCCACCAACCACATAGGCGGTGTGAGCGAGCTGCAGATAGACTGCGACTACACCGCGCGTAGCCGAGCCGTGTATTACGCATTCTTAGAGGAGGTGCGCCGCCTGGCACGCGAGCAGGGCATGACGCTCTCTACCACCATTCGCCTGCACCAGCTGCAGATGCCTGCCCCGCCCGCCGACTACGGCGTGCTGATGCTCTACAACACCGGTGCTCCCAGCAACTACCGCCAGCGCAACCCCATACTCGACGAGCGCGACGTGCAGCCCTACGTGCGCTATCTGAGCGACTACCCCCTGCCACTGGCTGCTGCCTATCCCGTATACCGATGGATAAGGCAGGTGGAGGGCGTGCGCATAGAGCACACCGTCGATGCCGACGTCATACTGCATGTGAAGCAGATGGTGGAGAGCCAGCGCGAGAGCCTGAAGGACAACATCATCGTGTATCATCTTGACGAAGAAAACATCAACCGATATACCCCACAAACCTATGAAGCGATTTTTCATCATTAGCCTCTTCATGGCGGTAGCCGTCGAAGCACTGCCATGCATCAGTGAAGTGACTCACAACTGGTATCTGTTCTATACCTGCGACAAGGATGAGTTCCACTATCGTGCCGACGAGGTGTCGCGCGAGAACTGGAAGGCCTACCTCGGTCTCACCGACGATGGAAACTACTATTTTGACGCTGACGAACTGATAAAAGCCGCCCGCATGAAAGCCGACCTACTGATGGTAAGCTATGTGCAGCAGCTGCAGCGCTATTTAGACTGCTGCGAGATTCGCCAGCGCGAACAGTACGAGTGGAACTATCCCACCGAGGAGGAGAAGGTACAGATGCGACAGACGGTGCGCGAGGTGCGGGAGTATGCTCAGAGCAAGCTCTCTACCCGCCTGCGCTCACAGCATGCGCTGCTCTTCATGCGCTGCAACATGCTCTTGGGTAATCATGGCGAGAACGTCAACTTCTGGGAGCAGACCGCCAGCAAGTACATAGAAAGCATCTACAAGGAGATGATGCTCAACATCTACGCCGGTGCGCTCCTAAAGACCGGACGCGGCGACCGCGCCGGACAGATCTTTGCCGAGCAGGGCGACTACCGCAGCCTGATGACACAGTTCTATAAGAAGCGCTCCTATCAGGCCATACGTCAGGAGTACCTGCGCGACCCGCAGTCGGCCGTGCTGCCCTTCCTGCTGCAGGACTTCGTGAACAACGCACAGGAGGCTGCCGACGGCGACGGATACGGTAAGCTCTTCGTGCGCGACATACAAAGGCAGGAGGCCGAGCAGATGATAGCGCTATGCGAACAGGCCGTGAGCGAGGAGAAGACCCAGCACCCCGTGATGTGGCAGACCGCCAAGGCATGGCTGGAGTTCCTCTTCGACAAGCGCCAGCTAGCACTCGCCGACATACAGAAAGCCCTCAACATGACCGACAACCAGTATCATGTAGGCACTGCTCGCATCATCAACCTCTACATCAGCGCCATGCTCAACCCCTACACCCCACAGTTTGAGGAGTTCCTGGCGGGCGAACTGCGCTGGCTGGACCAGGAGAAGCGCATCAACGCCAAAGACCGCACCGTGCAGAATGCACTCGCACCGAAGCTGAAGGAGATTGGGCGCTACAACACAGTACTGCTGCTGCTCAACGATGCGGGCGACTACGGATACTCCTATATGCTCGACACCATGAGCGTTGACCACCTGCTCGCCTACGTTGACTATATGAACGCAGCACCAAAGACGCCTATTGACGCCTATCTGAAGGAGCGAGCAAAAAGAATGGAAACAGATGAATACGGATTAATGCGAAGAGAAGAGGGACCCCACGTCAACCTAAGTCAGTCAGCTGCCATCATCGACCTCGTGGGCACCAAGTACCTGCGTCTGTGCCAGTGGGACAAGGCATTGGAATGGCTGAAGAAGGTGCCCGTGTCGTACTACGAAAAGAAAGGCTACGCCGTCTATGCCGAGCACCGCAGCTACACCGTGGAACCCTGGATAAAGCGACAGTGGCTGAAGAGCGACATGGAGTGGAGCAACGACGAGCACCACCTGCAGTCGAACCCCAAGGTCGACTTCGCACAGGAGATGCTGCGAATGGAGAAGGAGCTGAAGAAGCTGCGCGGACGGGAGCGGCAGCATCGCTGCTACGACCTGGCCGTGCGCTATGCACAGGCCTGCAACATCGGCGACTGCTGGTTCCTGACCCACGACGGCAAGAGCGTGGACGAAAAATACTACTACTTTGACGAAGAAGCCAACGCCAACGAGGCTGACTATCCTGCACGCTGCCGTGAGTTGCTGCTGGAAGCCAGCACTACAACCGACTTCCAACTGCGCGAAAAGGCCCTCTTCGCACTCTCCTACATCTATTTAAACAAAGAACCGTGGTATTCAGAGGCATGGAACACCACACACCACGTATCAGTAAAGGTGGCAGAACCTGCTGCGGAACAGTACCGCGCATTTGCCACACTCATGAAGTTTGAGCAGGAGAATCCTGGAGGCATAAGCGACTACGTGAGCCGCTGCGACGAGTATCAGACTTTCGTCAAATTCCTGAAACGGCAGGGTGGCAGTTGAATGAACAGAAACGCTAAGCACAATTCATATTTACAACATAAAAAAACAAATGTCTATGAAAAAACTATTATTAGCAATGGCAGCAATCGCATCGTTTGCAACAGCACAGGCACAGAAAGCGCTGGTGATCTACTACTCTGAAACGGGAACCACCAAGACCGTGGCCGAGACACTGCAGCAGCAGCTCAATGCCGACATTGAGGCCATTGAGGCAGTGGAGCCCTATACAGGCAACTTCCAAGAGACCATACAACGCGGGCAGCGCGAGATGCAGAGCGGAGAGTGGCCCGCCCTGAAGCCACTGCAGAAAGACCCTGCAGCCTACGACGTCATCTTCCTGGGCTATCCCATCTGGTTCGGCACTTACGCCAATCCCATCGTCTCGCTGCTCAAAGCGCACGACTTCGCCGGAAAGACGGTGGTGCCCTTCTGCACATTCGGCAGCGGCGGGCTGAACACCTCGACCGAAGCACTGAAGAAAGCCCTGCCAAAGGCCACCATAGCTGCTGGCTATGGCGTGCGCACAGCTCGCGTGGCAGCAGCAGCGAAAGAGCTAGACAGATTCCTGAAAGAGAACGGATACAAGAAGGGAGCCATCGCCCCTCTGCCCGACTACTCTGCACAGCAGCCAGTGACCGATGCCGACAAGGAGCTCTTCAATGCTGCCTGCTCCAGTTACCAATTCCCGCTGGGCACACCGCTCACAGTGGGCAGCCGCAAGACTCCCGACGGCACAGACTATAAGTTCACCGTGAAGAGCCGCGGCATGGACGGCACAGAGGCCACCTCCATCATCTATGTAACCGTGGGCAATGGCGCCGATGCCAAACCGGAGTTCACAGAAGTTGTAAGATAACGAAAACGAAATCTTAGGCCAGGAAGCCCGTAGGCACTCCCCACCCCTCTAAGGGGCGGGGTGGTCGGAGACCGGGGCGGGGTGTTGACTGCAGCGGGTGCGGTTTAATGCTTATTCTCGTGTCGCCTCAACGCCACAGTTAACGCCCTTTGGGCAGCCAACACTCTTAGGGCAGTCAACACCCCACCCCTGCCCCTCCCCTAACAGGGGCGGGGAGCGGCTACCGCCTTGACCGCCGCAGAAGGAAGGCGCAGCTACTGCCAGGGAACGGCTACCGCCTTGTCCTGCTGCAGAGGATTCATATAAGTCCGTTGTAGTCCGCTGATTATTTTATCTGTAGGACGGAGCTAACGTCCTGTGGCCTGCTTCATTCCCTCAACGAATTTCTCCTGCAACTGCCGGGCAAGAGCATTGTCGGGATTCAGCTTCAAGGCTTTTTCGTAGTTCTGCATCACGTCGATGTAGTAACGCTGACCGTTCTGGGCGGGATTCTGCACAATGCGCACCATCAAGAGGAAGCCTTTGAGGGTGCAGAGGTCGGAGAGGTCGGCACCTTTCATCTTCTCCATCAGGGCGATGGTCTGCTCGGCTTGCGCCAGCACATTCTCCGTCTGTGGCTCATGCGGATACGTCACGGCGAAGTTCAGGCTTTGCAAGGCCAGCTGATACTTGGGACCTATGCTGTCGGGCTGCATGGCCTCGATGCGCTTGAGTTGGGCCAACTGGTTCAGCATTACCTCCGGGCTATACTCCCCTGTCTGCCTTTCGGCGCCACTTGGCTGCTGAGCATGGATACTTACTGATGCCATCACGAAGAGGGCGATGACGAACACACGGTGTTTAAAAGTTTGAAATGTCATAAGCTTTGTTATTTTTAAGTGAAACAAATATTCCGATGTAAAGGAAACGGTCGCGGCTTGCTGTGACGGGACTGCCCGCAGCATCGTAGCGGAAGACGTTGGTACGCCCGAATACATTGTTGAACGAGGCATAGACTATGACCTTGGGACTGAGCAGATAGGTGAGGTTCACGTCCACACTATTATAATAAGGTGTAGTGCCCTGCATGAAGGTTCGCCCGCTGGCGTAGCTTTCTGCCAGGCCGACGATGGCCTTGCCGATGGCGTATTTGGCCGTCAGTCGCAGGTTGTGGCGTGAGGCGTAGTCGGGCGTGCGCTCCTCAGTGTAGTCGCTGTAGAGGCGCTTGGAGTCGTTGAGGGAATAGGAGAAGGTGGTGGTGAGAGACCTGATGAGCGAATGGTCTTCTAAGTACACGTCCACGCCGCGGCTGGTGCCCCGGCCATGCGACTGCCAGATGCCGTCTTCCAGGAGGGGCAGATGGCGATATCTCTTACAATAGGATTCAACGCGTAGGAGTGTAGTCTGCCATTTGTACTGCATGGAGAGGATGGCGTGGTCGGCCGTGCTCTGAGTCAGCGTGTTGCCGCTCTGTGCCAGACAGTTGTCGTCGGCCGTCTGGCTGTAACGGCCTGCCACCAAGGAGAACTGTAGCTCTCGGCTAGGGATGTAACTCAGCGTGGCCCTGGGCATCAGGAGCCCGTCATTCTCTATCCTTGCCGACGTATTCAGAAACCAGCGAGGTGCTATTCGCCACTGGGCATCGACGTGAGCCGCCAGAATGTTGTAGTCGAGGTCGTAGCGGTAAGGGGCGAAGCGCAGCCGGCTGTTGCGAATATAGTCCTCGATGCCTGCCTGCAGCTTCAGCGCAGCGGAGCAGACCTTGCGCACCTCGGCCTTCATGTGCACCTCGTTACGAAAGTTGTGATAGCGGTCGCCAGCGCTCACCGCATCGTCAATATTGCAAAACACCGACGAGCAGGCCACGCCCGTAAAGAGCGACAGTCCACGCCCCATCGAGGCTTTATACGTCACGTTGGCGTAGAGGTTGTGCTCCTTAAGGCTGAGTTTACGCTCATCTATGCGCTGGCCTACGGAGGTAAAGTCGTAGCCTACATAGGACTTCAGCACGCCGGTGCCGCCGAACTCCTTCTTATACTGCGCCTCGCCTGAGAGCCTGCGATAAGGGCGGGTGAAGTCCTGGCGCTGGGCGAACAGCCGGTCGTAGAGTCCCATGCTGGTGAGGGCAGCATTGAACGACAGGCTGCTGGTGTTGAAAGCCTTGGTGCCGCCAATGTTCCAGTCCACCAGCGAGGCACTCACGCCGTATTTGTCGCTTGTGGCCATGTCGGTAGTCTCCATTGGAAGCACCGCCGACAACGCCTGACCGTATTCGCAACCGTAGCCACCCAGCGAGAAGTTGATGCCCTTGAACAGGAAGGGCGAGAAGCGGCCGCGCACAGCAGAGTTCTCCGTCTGGGTGGTGTAAGGCACCAACACATGCATGCCGTTGACAAACGTCTGACACTCGTCGCTCTCGCCGCCACGCACGTAGAGCTTGCCGTCCTCGCCCACCGTCTGCGTGCCGGGCAGCGTCTGCAGGGCTGCCACAATGTCGCCGCACGAATTGCCTGCCATCACCACGTCGAGAGCATCCATCGTCTTGAAGTTGTCGCCCTTGCCAAAGCTGAAGGTGCTGGCCGTCACCACCACCTCATCAATGGCGGTGGCCTGCTCTTTCATACAGATGGTGAGGTCGTGCATCTGACTGACATCAAGCGTCAACGTAACGTCGTCGTAGCCAATGAAGGTGGCCCTGAGCGTTGCCTCGCCCGTCTGGGAGGTTGCAAACGAGAAGCGTCCGAGGGAATCGGACAGGCATCCGTCTATCGTACCTAATATAAATATGTTGGCACCTGTCAGCGGCTCGCGTCCGTCGCTTACGACACCGGTTACGAGGGTCTGAGCAGCCGTCTGGCAGGCGGCCATCAGTAGTAGAATGAAGTGTGCTATTCGATGTTTCATGCTGCAAATGTACAGCAAGAAACTGAAGCCTCCAAATTTGCGTGACAGACAGCTAAAACTACTGACGGAAAGCTAATTGCCTTGACGAACGACTAGTTTTCGTGACGAATGACTAAGCGATGAAAGCCTTTAGCGTGGGCACATACTGGCGCGAAACGGGGATACTGTTGGCACATGTGCCGAGCCTCAGCTGATAGCCGTTGGAGTTGCCCCGCGCAGAGGTGATGTTGTTCACATTCACCACAAACGAGCGATGGCACTGGAAGATGTTTTCGTAGTCCTTCAGCTCACCTATAACGGCAGTGAGCGTGGTATGCACCTCCACAAAGGTGGGCTTGCCGTCTTTGAGGTGACAGACAGATATGTTGTTCTTCTGCGCCTCGACATACAGCAGGTCGTTGATAGGAATGCAGAGGTCGTTGCCCCTCACGCTCGTGTCGTGAATGGTGATGCTGATGTCTTTCTGCTCCTCCGTCGTGTTGCTGAGCAACGCCTCCATCTTTTCCCGCAGGAACCGGTTGTAGGCCATGCCTATCGACGCCACAGTCAGTACAACGCCAATGATCAGCGTCATATACAAAAAACTGAAGAACAAGGCGGGCGTAACGGGGAAATGGAAGAGATAGCAGAACAGTAGGAAGTTGCAGAGGGCAATAAACAATATTAGTCCAAACACCGCACATCCATCGTGCCAGATGCGCCAAGGGCTGACACGGCAGAGCAGAGGCTTGAACACCATCCAGCTGTAGAGGGCATAGCAACACGTGGTGACCAGGCCGAATAAGGCTGCCACCAGGCATTTGTTGCCTGTATACATACTGAATCCAAACGGTTGCAGCAAATAGAGTATCGCCCAGATGACCACACCGTAGATGAGACTGTCACGAAGCCAGTGCTCGCTCTGCTTGAAAGGGTATTTACGGGTAAGGATTGTCTTCATTTTCTTCTTTATCAGGAGGCTGAGTAACCATTTCCATCCATCAGCCTGCAAAGGTAATAATAATCTCGGAATTACATATTAAAAGATGTGCATTTTCTGTTATCAAATGCATTAATACCATTCTTTCTTTGTACTTTTGGTGCTTTCGCTCAGAAGAACCAAAGAAAAATGTTTTTTTCTTTGGTTTTTCGCTCGCTTATTCGTACTTTTGCAGCCTATGAGACTGCCATTCCACATCATTGAAATGTTAAAGAGAAAGTCGGGCTATAGTTTGCGCTTACCTTCTGAGTGCGAACTGTTGTCGCTCGACATTCAGAGCACGACGGGCGTGCGCATTGGTGCCACAACATTAAAACGTCTTTTAGGGTTTGCTCACGACGAGCGCATTCCCCATGCCAGCACGCTCGATGCTATTGCTCGCTACCTGGGCTATGCTCATTGGGACGAGGTGGAAAAAATCTCGGACAACGGAAACTCCGACTTTGATGCGCCCGATGATGAGGTGCGTTCGGACAACATACCGACAGGTGCCTGCGTGGAAATAGCCTATCTCCCAGACAGAGTAGTACGAATGCGGTATCTTGGTCATCAGCGCTATTGCATTGTGCATAGCTTGAACAGTAAACTGCACATAGGCGACGAGGTGGAAATCGCCCATTTCGTGCTGCATCACCCACTATTGGTACTCAATGTTCGTCGCGATGGGCAGTCGCTGGGGCAGTTCACAGCAGGCCGGATTTCGGGTCTATCGTCAATAAAGGTTTTATAACTTATGGATTCCTCACAGTTTACAGATAGTAGCCTAAGGTTCGACTCTTTTGAGCAGTTGAACACCCGCGGTGCCACCAGCGACACCTATCGTGTGAAACTCTATGGGAAGCTGCACTTCCTGAAACGCCTAAAGCCTGAGTATGCAGGCGACATTCGCTACCAAGAGGCGCTCCACAAGGAGTTTGAGACGGGTTTTCGGTTGGAACATCCAAATTTAGTGCGCTATATTTCGCTCGACCATGACAGCATTCTGATGGAGTATGTCGATGGCGAATCCCTTTCAAAGCGCCTTGACACCCAGCCTGACTATTTCAAGAATCGCAAGAACGCTGATAAGTTCATCCGCCAGCTGCTTGATGCCGTCGGCTATCTCCACAGTCATCAGGTACTTCATCTCGACCTGAAGCCAGACAACATCATGCTCACCCGTATAAGCAATGATGTGAAGCTTGTTGACTTCGGCTGTTGCTATTCAGACACTTTTGCAGACACCACAGGGCGAACCAACAGCTATGCTGCCCCTGAACAGCTGGCAGGCAAGCTAGTGGATGCACGCACCGACATCTACACGATTGGTAAGATTATTGCGGAGCTACCATTGCGCCCCTATATATATAATAAGGTGGCAAGCAAATGTATGGCCTCTAATCCTGACGGGCGCTATCAGACGGTGGACGAATTGCAGCGTGCTCTAAGAAGTCGAAGACCTACCGTCATTTCATTTGCAGCATTTGTTTCAGTCTTGTCCATAGTCGGTTCCGTCTTGCTTTTCAAGGGCTGTTCTCCTGAGGCGGCTCCTCAGAGAACAGACACTCCCCCAACAGCTGTTGCTGCTACACCCATTGACACGTCGCTGCTGGCTACAGTCACCATGCCTGAGCCAAAGGAAAACAGTCCTGTAACAGTGAAGCAGGAAGACCAGACTTCGCAGATGAAAAAAGAATTAGAAAAGATGCTGGACAAGGCTTATTCTGCCACCATCGCCAGTTTCTGCGACTCGGTCTTCCCTTCGCCTTCTGTTGGCATCAAATGGGAGGATGCCTCAGAAGAATTCCATCGCCGCGTGAATCAAATTGGTGACAAGTTGGTCAAGAAATACCCCAGCATACCAGAGACAGTCATCCGCCAGGACTTAGAGAGCAGATTTCAGAACCTTGTGGGATACGTCTTTGGGCGAATGCGTGAAAACGGTGAGCCAGAGCCGGTCCACTGACACTTTTCATGTGCGGAAACAGCTAAAAACAAGAAAAAAAAATACTTTAGAAACATTTTCGGCTCACGATGAATGTTGTTTGCTAAATATTTCTTATCTTTGCAGGGTTATTATATATATGGAAATATGAATCAAGGGGATTATATTGAAAAGTTCAGCAATAACCTGTTCTGGGATGTGGATAAGTCTCAGTTGTCTATGGACGATTATCCCGCATATATTATCCAGCGTGTTCTGGAGCATGGCCAGATGAACGACTGGCGGCTTATCTACAGATATTATGGGCTTCAGCGCATAGTCGATGAGTGTAAGAAGATGCGCACACTCGACCCCGTTTGTCTTTCATTCATCTGTACCATATCACATACCAAAGAAGAAGACTACCGATGCTATCACTTCAGACAGTCTACCCCGACACTCTGGAACTCCTAAAAATACTGATGCGCCTGCCCATATTGGGGCAAATGCGTCTTGTTGGTGGTACTGCGCTTGCCCTGCAGTATGGGCATCGTCGTTCTGTTGACCTTGATTTCTTTGGGCATACTACTGAAGATGTTGACGAGCTAACACACAATCTCTCTGACCGTATTGGCGACGTTGTACGCAGCAGTTGTACCAAACGTATCAAGACATATATGCTGAATAGTATCAAAGTCGATATTGTCAATTATGATTATCCGTGGATAGGTGAGCCAATAATTGAAGATGGAATAAGATTAGCCTCAGATATGGACATTGCCGCTATGAAGGTTAACGCCATTATTGGGCGTGGGACGAAGAAGGACTTTATAGATGTGTTTTTCCTGTTACGGCATTTCTCCTTTGAGGAACTTCTAAAAATGTACCTGACAAAATATGCAGATGGGTCAGAATACAGGGCATTGTTAAGCATGTCCTATTTCGCAGATGCAGACCCTCAGCCAATGCCATATTTGTTTGAGAGCGTGGATTGGGAAATAGTTAAGGACAGAATCAGAAAAGAAGTAGAAAGTTATTCCCATAGCCACAGTTAAGTAGCCAAAATTGCGAAATGGAAGAAATGGTCGCCACATTCCTTCCATTTCTCATTTTTATGTTGTACCTTCGCCAGCGTAAACCATCAATCTGAATAAAAAATGAAAAAAATCCATGCCAAGATGGCTTTATTACAAAAAAAAAGCTACTTTTGCAAAAATAATACGGCTCACATGAACGTTGTTAGCTAAATTATTCTTATCTTTGCAGGGTCGTTCAGTAATGGGCGGCAGACATAGTAGGAAGCGTTTAGCTTTCATCTGTACCGAAAAGTCTGGTAAACTTCAACGTAAAGCAGGTGTATAAGTGACACGTTCCCTCCTTGGTAGGAATATTCCTTGTGTAGCCATCATTGGCGCACATCCTATATATCCTCCAAGGGTGTGAGCTGTTTCTATTATCTCTTTACAGGTTTTACCAGAGCCTTCGGTAAGATAGACTGAGAGGCTCACACCTCATTATTTTATCGC
>JAEEGG010003566.1_pt1 | contig 38708 bp, 39 predicted proteins | sample 9134161 | NCBI WGS metagenome assembly JAEEGG01 (sample SAMN16246543, study PRJNA631951) | gut metagenome | biome: gut microbiome; feature: rumen; material: CR-attached | host: Bos | place: Iran: Karaj | collected 2018-10 | reverse complement strand
CGTATTGAGCGCTACGGCGGTATCCTATTGAGCGCTAGGACCGGTATCCATTCGAGCGCTAGAGGTGGTATCCTTTATGCGCTATAATCAGCCAATATTCTCAAGTATGGATAAAACTATTAATTTCCCCAGAATATATATACTCATACCTATTATTATAGTTAATAAAGTTCGCTTTTCAAATAATTTTCCAACTAAATCCTCTTTAGAAAACAATAATCCAAGATAGAACCAAATAGCGTATATACATACCCTATCTAATGAAAGGAACTGTGTTTTAGGATTTATATAATGTATAGGCAGTAGAATAAACACTAAAGCCCAGGTCGTCCATCTGCGTTCTAAAACAAGTTTCCAAATTGGTGTCATTAGAAAAAAAATAAAAAGGACAACAATAAACCACAATTCCTGAAATGGATTATCCACCGGGACTAAGAAAGAATGAACTATTTCATTTAAACTAAGCGATGTTTGTCTTACCATTTCACCCGGGAATACAAGTTTTAATATGAAAGCAACAACGCTAAAAAAGAAACCTGGTAATAATAACCTCTTTACTTTGTCTTTTATTAACGAAATATACCCCCCACCAGTAAGTATAAAATTCTGTTTCAAACGGGTATAATAGAAAAGCCATCCACTAATAAGCATAAAAAGTGGCATATGAAATGAATATGCAAAATCCATTAGTGAACGCTCCCAAAATGGCCAGTTAACCTGATTTTTAATATCGCCAATAAAAGCATGACCAATAACCACCCAAAGCATTGCCCATGCCTGTAAAATTAACAACCAATTAATTTTCTTTTTATATGTCATAATTTGCTAAAAGGATATTAATAATGATTATTAAGCCCTATATTTTCACCCATTCAAACACAAACATCTTTCACTAAAATGAACCTCCTCATATTAGACAGAAATTATATCCATTATACGGAAAAAGGTATAATATTCTTATCCTTACATCAAGATTATATCATATGTATAGAAAATGGTTTCCAAACCTCTCAAAAGAAGCCTTTTCTAGTAATTCTCTATCATCTGGATGCGCTATACTAATTAATAATTTTGCCCTTCCTGAAGAGACTTACCAAGTAAATTAACGGCCCCATATTCAGTCACGCCCCATTGTATATCAGCACGCGGTGTAACTACTCCAGAAGCAAGATTTAAAGCAGGTACTATTTTACTTTCACCATTTTTTGTTCTAGATGTAATCGCAATAATTGATACACCACCTTTAGATAGAAAAGCACCTCTTACAAATTCCAATTGCCCGCCAGTTCCAGATAAAATACGAGAGCCAATAGAGTCTGCACAAACCTGCCCTGTTAAATCAATCTGTGTTGATGTATTAACAGATGCCACTTTTGGATTACGGCTAATAATGTACGGGTCGTTGGTATAACCAACATCCATCATCATCACTCCAGGGTTGTGGTCAACAAAATCAAATACTTCTCGAGAACCTAATATAAAAGATGCAACAACTTTTCCTTTATCAATAGCTTTATTTGACCCATTTATAACACCCTTTTTTATTAAGTGCAAAACCCCATCTGCAAAGGTCTCTGAATGATTTCTCTGCATCAAATGGCGCAGGACCGTCCGAATAAGAATGATGAAAATGAATATCAGTAATCTCACCAGCATCAGCTCGTTCTTCTAATGCAGATAACAAGCAGTAGGGCAACTGAGCTGCGCTACTAATATGTACATGGTCGTGGGATTTAACTGCTTTAACAGCTTCTTGGGGGGGGTATATATATAGGCACTTCTAAATCAAAATATATTAATCATGCATATGAGCAACAAGATCATTTGCTTTTTGATACTCCCGAGGGGTTCCGATATCTATCCACGTCCCATTAAGAGGGAAACGGATAACCTTCTTTCCATTAGATATTAGTTTTTCGATAAGATCTGTTGCATTATAAAATACATCATCTGGAATCTCCTTCAACACATCCTTCTTTATTAAATATATACCTGCATTTGCATAATAATTATATGTCGGCTTTTCTATTAGACCCTGAATCTCTCTTCCTTTCAAATCGAATATCCCGTACGGCACAGATACAGTATACGGCACTGCCGCGACACTCATATCCGCATCGTTTTCTTTGAAATGAATAAAGAACTCCTCATAATTAATATTGGTGAATATATCACTATTCATCACCAAAACCGTGTCGTTAAAAAACTCCTTTACAAATTTAATTGAACCTATTGTTCCTAAATACTTAGGCTCACAGACTGTATGTATAAGAACGTCATTATGAGGCTGCGCGAAATGGTCCTCTATCTGTTCTTTAAGATAGTTGACTGTAACAGAAATATGCTGTACCCCATATGTTATGAGTCTATCTATATTGTGATCTATAATAGCCTTACCACCAACCGGTAACAGGGGTTTAGGAGTCTTCTCAGTCAAAGGACGTAAACGTTCTCCTTTTCCTCCTGCCATTAACACAGCATCTACAGGAAGACGAGTTTTAAATTTATCTAGATTTATCACATCGACTATGTGATTCTGTTCATCCAAGACAGGTACTAGTTTCATCAGCATTTCCTTCTGTCTTCGTATTTCTTGAACATTAAATATGTCATTTACTCGAATAAAGTTGAAATTTCGATGCATAACTTTTTCTGCCTTATCATTTACAGAAACTCCAGCTATTAGTGCACGACGCGAATCCCCATCAGTTAATGTCCCAACCATCCTATTATTCTCATCAACGACAAAAAGGACAAGAGGGCCTTTCTTGATATCCGAAATCTGAACAAGGGCATCAAGAAGAGTTCTTTTACTGGAAATAATATATTTACTTTCTACCATTACTTTAAATTGCTGTCCAGCCACCATCGACTAGAAGGTTTTGTCCTGTAATATACTTTGCGTCATCAGAGAGTAAAAATGAAACGGCGGGTGCTATATCATCTGGCTGACCGAGTCTGCGCATAGGTACCTTAGCCTCATAACGCTTGATAAAGCTTGGATGCTGATTTTTTTCATCCTTGATTCCACCGGGAGATACGCAATTAACGCGAATCTGCATCGGGCCAAAATATGAGGCCATAAAACGTGTCAAATTAATAATGCCACCTTTAACTGCGGAGTAAGATGGCGATGAAGTGCCACCATACTCTTCGTAAAGAGTGAAGTCATTACCCACAACTCCATAAATAGAACCAATATTAACAACTGCACCAAATCCCTGCTCTTTCATTTTAATCAACACTTTCTGACAGAATACGAAATAACTATTCATCTGCCAGTCCACATTCATACGCCAAGACTCAGGTTTCATTTCCTCAAAACGGGAACGACGGTCAGGGGTACGAGGATATGCAGAATTAACAAGACCATCTATACGACCAAAATGCGCAAACACAGTATCTACACAATCTTGTATAGAATCGTCTTGTGTTACATTACATTTAAAAGTCATTGCCTTATCCAAATCAGACTCAACGGCAATATCAGCATTAATTGCAATTCCACCTCGTTTCTTGATGTCGGCAACGATGGCCCGGCCAATAAGGCCGGAACCACCGGAGACTATAATTACTTTATCTTTTAATTCCATATTATGCTAATCTTTGGAAACCTGTTAAACAAACGGGGCCTAATAGCAACTCTTTGGCGTTACCCTTCTTAATAGCATCAGCCAAAATGGCAAACACCTCGTCAACGGCCTCAAAATAATAATTTATATGCTCTTGCTTATGAGCATACGATGCATAATATGAATCTTTAGCCAAAATACCACGGCGTAACATTTCTTGGGTAAAAAGAGTCTTTAGCACAAGAGGATCATCAGTAAACGAGATATGGCTCAATGGAGGTATACCCGTTACCTTAATGTTAATTCCATGCTTCTCCGCAGCTTTTTTCCATCCTTCCTGAATCTGCTTGCCACAATTGATAAGATGATCCTGAACCTTGCATTCCTTCATTTTCTTTATGGTAGCAACAGCTGCTCTAAGGCCTATACGCTCTGTCCAGAACGTGGAGCTAATAAAACTTTCCTGTGCAGCATCCATAAAATTAGCTTTACCAATAATTGCAGCCATCGGAAAACCATTAGCCATACCCTTTGCAAACACACAAATATCTGGCTCTATCCCATACACAAGGTGTGATCCACCACAAGTAAGACGGAAGCCGCTGGTTACCTCATCAATAATAAGAGGAATACCCATCTTCTTCGTCGTTTCCATAATAGTTTCGAAGAAACCTGGTTCAGGTTGAGAACCACGAACGGCCTCTAATACAACACCTGCTAAGTTGTCACCATATTTCTCCACCAAATCGAGGAATTCCTGTTTATTATTATAGAAGAACGGATAGGAGGTACCCTTCATACCACGCGCAACACCTACAGGACTAAGTCCCTTCAAGAGCTGACCATCGAGTGCTTTATCATCAGCCAGATTAGCAGAAAGATACCAGTCATGCCAACCATGATAACCGCTAAACAATACAATGTCTTTCTTTGTTGCTGCTCGCGCAATACGCACTGCAACAGCCATGGCATCACCGCCACCCTTTGCATAACGTACCATATCAGCCCAAGGGTGTAAGTCAAGAAGAAGATGAGCTAATTCAACCTCTTCGGGAGCCATTAGTGATGACATACTTCCGTTGTCAATGCAGTCCTTAACAGCTGCATTGATGTCATCATCAGCATAACCTATTATGCACGAACCGATACCCATAGTACTCATGTCAAGAATCTTGTTGCCATCAAGATCCCATACATAACATCCCTTGGCTTTTGAATAATAAGCTGGGAGATAGTCTGGGAGAAACTGTTCTGGACGCTTAGACAACAATTGACCTCCACCAGGGATAATCTTCTTTGCTTCAACATAGAGTTGCTGACTCTTTCCTTCTTTTGTTAATTTAATCTGTTCCATAAAATATATGCTTTACTTTTTATCAAAAAAACCGTTCAACTTAAGTTTCATCATAGCCTCAATGATGGTGAAATCAATAATATCATCTACCTCGAAACTCTTCCATTTGGGAACAATATAGGGTAAAGTTTTATCGTGATAGAATGTTTTCTTTTCAAGATATGCTTTCACGCTACTTACATATACACTACCCTCAAAATAATACACAGGGGTAAGATCCTGTCTTCTTAGGAGTCTGAACTTTGGCTCGTATGGCTGTATGAGTCCAGAGTCGGAAAGTGTCAGCATAAAGGCGGGATGAACATCTTCTGCCTTGCATACACCTACACAACTTTCCACTTCGGGATTATCAATGAGCATTTCTATCGATTTATCTACATCATTTTCATCACGTAAGGGTGAAGTTGGTTCGAGCAAAATAAAATAATCATAAGGTGCTCTTTCCTTTGCCATCTTTTCAAGAGTATAGATAATGAAAGCGGAAGACGGTGCTGTATCTACAGCGAACTCGGCAGGGCGTAATTCAGGTACGGCCACGCCATATTTTTCTGCTACACTTGCTATCTCTGCACTATCAGTAGAGATAAAAATGTCATCGATGTACTTGCTCTTCTGAGCATGTTCAATAGACCATGCAATCAAAGGTTTTCCACAAAGCTCTCGGATGTTTTTTCCAGGGAGTCCCTTACTACCTCCGCGTGCAGGGATGATAGCTAAAATCCTTTTGTCCTTGTACATAATTTAAATATTTAATGTTAACTAAACTTTTTCAATAAGATTTCATGTATCTTTTTTATACTATTACCTTCACCATAAATATACTCTTGAGGCACGGTGCATAATGGGGATTCCAGTAACTTTTCTAGTGCGCTATTCACTTGCACACAGTCGTCTGGCAAACTTATTACCGAAGCTGGTGCATTGCGGCCAGCTTGCCGTTCCCCGATATTAACAGTATATTTCTGAAAATACGGGATCTCTATAATACCACTGCTTGAATTTCCTATCACAAAAAGCGCATTATCTACAGCCGTGTAGTAATATTCCGACCCCAGATTCTTTCTTACTACAACATTTTGGTTGTCTTGCCACTTCTCTATCACCTTAATGATAGCCTCGCTCCCATCATCATTATTAGGATAGGTAATCAGTAGTTTTATACCCTTTTCTAATATGGTCGCAATGGCTACATCCATTACTTCTGGTATTGTGTTCTTTGCCTTAACGCCTTTGGTTTCTGAATGGAATGTCATCAAAGCATAGTTGTCACGACTCAATCTTGCATCTATTTCTTTTGCATCTTTAGGCTGTTTTAGGTACTCTTTGATAGCATCAATTGCAGAAGAGCCTACATGATAAACATTCTTACCATCTATAATAGGACATTGAAGCAAACGCTCTTTTGCAAAGATGTTGGTAACGAAATGGATAGTGGCAATATTTGAGATATTGTATCTGTAAATATTATCAACAGCACCGTTTGTCAACTGGCCACCTGCGAAATGAGCTACTGGTATCTTTAGGAAATGGGCTGCAAGAGCTGCACCGTATGCTTCCAGACGGTCACCAATAATATATATCACATCAAAAGGATTCTTCTGAAACACCTTATACAAAGTGTCTATCAAAAGTACAAAATCCTTTTCTTTGGCTCGCTCTTCTTCAACATAACATGGCGCATCGATTACAGGGGCAAGGCCATCTTTGCGAATCTCGTTGATCGTATCACCATATTTATGTTGGTAGTGCATACCAGTAGCAACAATCTTCACGTCAAAAAGAGAATCACTTACCATCTTCCTAATGACGCTTTTCATAACGCCATACTCAGAGCGTGCCCCTGTTATGAATCCTAATCTTATCATCCTAAGTATTCGGGTTTAATAATACGGCTCGCCTCAATATCGCATATTGCAGTTTTCCCAATCACTTTATCCGTCTCTGTTGGTAAATAACCTATTCCTGGGCGCATAAAGCAAATATCATCATTTGTAATAATAGTTCCTTTCTTTATAGAGCGTTTAGTAGCCACACTCTTACGAGCCACACGTGCTATTTCACGTTGTGCTTCGCTGAATGTACGTTCAGACACCCCGATAGCCTGTTCTATATGTCTGATAGAACTAACGAGTGATGCTAATTCTGCAATATCAATACTTGCTTTATGATCAGGCCCTGGTAGCGTCTTATCAAGAGTTACGTGTTTTTCTATAACACTTGCCCCAAGGGCTACTGCAGCAATTGCACATTCATTACCAATAGTATGATCGGAGAAGCCTACTTCATAGCCAAAGCGTTTCTTTATTTCAAGCATATTCTGTAGGTTCACCTCATCATATTTTGCAGGGTAGTTTGATATACAATGAAGGATGGTTATATCTTTTTTAAAATTACGGTTAAACAGGGAGAGTGATTTCTCAATCTCATCATAAGTAGCCATGCCTGTAGAGAGAATGATTTTCTTGTGTTTGGTTGACATATAGTCAATCATATCCATTGAAAAAATTTCTCCAGAAGCTATTTTATAATATGGCAGTTCAAAGTGTTCATCCAAAAACAACAAACTATCCATATCAAATGCTGTACAACCATAGTCTATACCCAGTTCTTTACATCTGTTATATACGGCTATATGACCTTCTTTTGAGAGTTGGTTACGCAGAGACATCTCTCGTGCGCTACCTGCATTATCATTCTTTACTTGATATGTTGCCTTAAAAGAGTCATCACTATAAAGAGCATACGGATTTGTCATCTGGAACTTTATAGCATCAACGCCTGTTGCTGCTATTTTATCTACCATTTCCAGGGCACGGTCCAAACTACCGTTATGGTTTGGGCCTACTTCAGCGATGATATAGACGTGTTTATTCATATTCTTTCATCAATTTGGCAGGGGTACCAAAATATAACCCTGCTTTTTCACAATTCTTATTTACTAAACTACAGGCGCCTACTGTACAACGATCTACTATCGTCAAATCATTTGTTACGACACAGTTAAAGCCAAAGAACACTGATTTCCCTATAGTTATTCCACGCCCTAAGGTACAGCCGGATACTACCTGTGAAAAGTCACCTATGGATGTATCGTGACTGATTACCGCCCTATCACCTATCATCACACAATTTCCGAGTGTAACATTTGACTGGATTATACAGGCATCTCTTAAAATAACACCCTGCCCTAATTTAACGCCTTTATGGACTATAACACCCGCGCCTTTAATGACAGGAAGAGTAAATCCTATCTCCAGCAATTCATTATAGATTTTCTGCTTTAACGCTGTGTCGTTCAATCTGTTACCAACACCAAGTGCTGCACATTCCACACCTTCACGATATAACTGAGGTAGAATGTCATCATTACCTAAATAATTATATCCAAAGAAAGAACCATTATCGTGAATATCTGTATATCCGACGATTTCAAATTCATTCATCCCCTCAATATAATTGATTAGATTACCGATGAAGCTACCACCACCTACAATAACTATTTTTTTCATATAAAAATTGAATTTATATTATAACCTTACAGAACTTGGAATATTAACTACTCTGTCTGCGAACCAAATAGTATTCTTCAGTCCGTCATTCTCACATTTCTCAAACATGGGCAAGCGATTCATCAGTTCCCAGATGGGACGGGTCATCACGCCATTGTCATTAGTCTCCATGAGGAAGTTAATCTGAGCCTCCTTATCTTTCAAGATAACAACGTTCAGCCAATAGTTTGAGAAGGTGTCAGGAGAATCCACAAAGAACTCAATATCGGGAATGTTTTTGAAGAAGGCTTCATATTCAGCAGCAACCTTGCGCTTGCTGGCAATATACCTATCAATGTTCTCCAACTGTGCACAACCAAGGGCTGCATTGATGTTAGGCATACGGTAGTTGAAGCCAATATGGTCGTGACGGAACTCCCAGCGGTGAGGAATCTTAGCTTGTGTGGTAATATGCTTAGCAAACGCACCCAGTTCTTCATCATTGAAAAGCATCATACCGCCACCACCTGTAGTGATGGTTTTATTACCATTGAAACTAATGGCACCAATCCGACCAAATGTTCCGGTATGTTGGCCTTTGTAGAGTGATCCAATACTTTCTGCAGCATCCTCAACCAATTCAATATGCCACTCCCTACAGAGTGCAGCAATCTCCTCAATACTAACAGGATGACCAAAGGTGTGCATGGGAACACAAGCCTTAATTCTGCGGCCAGTATTCTTGTTGTAGCAAGCATACTCGTCTTCCTGATAAGCAAAATCGTGACTTTTGTCAAGTTCGCCAATACGGGTGTTCTTGCGTACTTCTGCATTCTTCTGAAGCCATTCCTTCATAGCATCTGGAGAAAGACCCATAGTAGAACGGTCAACGTCCAAGAATACAGGATATGCACCAATATAGCTTAATGCATTCTCAGTGGCAATGAATGTCAAAGCCTGTGTAAGGACTTCATCATCACGCTTCACGCCAACGAGTAATAAGGCCATATGAAGAGCATTTGTTCCACTCACACATACTACAGCACGTTTTGCGCCCGTGTATGCAGCCATATCATTTTCAAAACGGTCAACGAACTTTCCTACAGAACTAACGAATGTAGTGTCAATACATTCGTTCAGATATTTCTTTTCGTTACCAACAAAAACGGGAACAGCCAGAGGAGTAAACTCTTGGTTGCCATATAGTTCCTTTATAAAGTTAATTACATTAGTGTACATATCAATACCTTATTATATCAATTAAGTATGTATTTCTCAAATTTATCGCGCAGTACCTTGACATCCGTTTCGCCCAATACGTCTTTATACTGTTCTTTACTAAATGTTGAGTAAAAATCTTGTGTCATTAATTTAGTGATCTCTTCTTCAAAATTATCTTCAGTGGCACATTTCCCCATACTTTTAGGGTCACGTACTCCTTCTGTCCAAACAACAATAAAGGGCTTATTCATCTTAGCTATCTCAACATTTGCATCTTCAGAAAAGGATACTATTTTATCACAACAAGAAATATCATCTTCAATTGGTGTACCTGGAGATGACAATATCATTCCTTCAAGTTCTTTTGCTAAATAAGTCTCATCTGCCTTACGCGAACGTGGTCTCATTCTTACAAGTACGCTCTTATAATTCTCCTTAATATAAGATAGTACTTTTCGCATTATATCAATATTTATTTCTTTAACGTCAGTCATCATCACCAATAAATCATAATGCTTAGACGTTGTATGCGATTCATTAGCCTGATTGAGGGTTTGCAAGGGTGCGCCAAAAACTCCTATACGATTCTCTGAAACCCCATTCTCAATATATATTCTTTTCTCGCGAGTTGAGCAACAAAGAACCTTATCACAAAAAAGCGGTATGAAATTAAAAGAAGGCCTAAAAAAGATGCCATGTTGCAACATTGTACACGTCTTCTTGTGCTGGTGTAGGTTAATAACAGATGCCATGAAGTAAAACTTGTCATGCTCCAACAACCATTTTCCGCTAAAAGTTTCTAACTCTTGCATGTATTTTTTCACCACCTTGTCATAAATGGCAAAACTCGATAAAACACTCAGCATCTTACGACATTCTGCTTTTTCTTCATCCGCAGTAATCAATTCTTTAACCAACTGTTTTCTCATCCTCCACGCTGATAAAACATATCCCAGTTTTATTGTCGGGAAAAAAGCTTTAACACCTCTGCTCCTAAAATAATCGTGATATTTGAATGATGAAGTGACGTGAAAATTGGGTAGATAGATGATACTATACTTTAATCCTTCTGCGATAAGTGTTATAGATTTTGTACGAAATACGGGATCAGGACAACTTACTAATATGAAGTCATCATTTGTTGACTTTACCTCACGGTGCACCCCACTTAATGGATATAGAAAATTGGTAAGGATTGCTAACAGCCCATGATAAAAAAGCGTATGTTTTCCTATTCTTGACAAGTCTTTCAATCTGCCAGCCTCAAAAGCTAACATATCAACAGCCTCATCATCAATGGAGTACACCTTCTTAATAGCATCTCTATTATGATTAAATAATGTGCTCATATGCTATGCAATTATTTTATCGAACATATCAGCATAATCACGAAGCATCCGCTCAAATGTGTATTCTTTTTCAAAACGAATACGAGATTCTTTGCCCAATGACTCCCAATCAAACTCAGGCAATCTGTTCAAAATTCCAACAAGTTGGTCAATATTGGGATCTATCAAAATACCATTTCGTTCATCAACTTGTTCAGGTATTCCGTCAACTTTGGTTGAGATAACAGGCAAACCAGCCCTCATAGCCTCTAACACACTGATAGGAAGCCCTTCATTACGTGACATAAGAATAAAAATATTGTCTGCGCACAAGTGTTCCTGTACCTCCGCGTTAGGTACATTGCCCAGGAATGTGATATTATTCTCTAAGCCGTATTCTTCTGTTAGTGCCTGCAAGCGGTTATAGTCAGCACCTATTCCCATTACTGTTAAATGCGTATCCTTCAACACTCCAGGATTCATTCGATGCATTGCTTCTACAATAATATACTGGCCCTTACGTTCGCAAACGGTTCCAGTAGTAACAAGGCGATACTTATGTCCTGTAGATGGGGCAACATCTGCATGTGGCATATCCGTAATACCATTTACTACGGCAGAGGTTTTATCGGTATATTCTGGATGGTTTTTCAAGAAAACTCGTTTGCCATTCTGAGAAATCCAAACTACTTCATCTGCATATTCAAACGCCTTAAGAAGCATACCTCTTGCCTTTCGCTGCTCTTTGGTACCAACAAGCTTCGGGCGTCGTTGCGAGAATTGATTATCATCATCGCCGGGACCATGAATAAACATAGCTATCTTGGCTGTATTCTCTTTGCGACGTTGCTGATAATAGTAACAACTGATGTAATCATGAAAAACAATAATATCCGGAGTTCGACCCATTGATATATATTGGTCAATACTCTTCGAGAACGAAGCCAAAGCTTTGTTCATAGCCATAGCAGCAGTGATGCGATTGCTCTCAACTAATGCGTGCTTACGTGCACGTAAAAGGTCTTTCCAGCTACTTTTCTGCTTTAATTTCTTAGGCACAGGTGGAAGGGCATCCATTTCTCGCATTTCAGTCTTGTTTGACAGAAACCCCTTTCTAACCACATAGGGTACAAACACCCTCATGTCATAACCGCGAGTTTTAAAATAATCACGATTACTAAAGAGACGTTTTATTGTACCAGCAGGGCCAACAGTCCTCTTAATATCAGAGGGATATATTTCATCTACTTGTTTCATATTCTATTTATTATTTTTAGAATCAGGGAGTGTCAGCATTTTTCCTATCTTCTCATCCCATTCTTCAGGTACGTATTTTTCAAGTCCGGATGCAGGATAGAAAGTTAATTCTCCAAAATAAATATTATTGCCAGTATTATACATATCTACACGCAGAAAGGGTATTCCTTTGGCCAACTTTTCTGCTAAGATTATCATTTTTTCGAAATTATTGGGTTTGTCAACCTTTGCATTAACATCTGGCAAATATAGAATTTCACCAAATGGTAATAGTTCAAAATCCCTATTGTAATAGTTTGCATGATGGTCGCCAAAACGACCAATATCAACTTTCATAAACTCCACCCTACCATTAAAACAGAAAAACTTATAATCCAATAATTCATCACCTTGTACGGGATTAATAATGCTTTCTGCTATTATTCTTCGCTTCACATTCTTGTAGGGCCATTCACAACTGTATTTTGCAATATCTTGTTTTAAACATAAGCTTAATTGCTCTGTTATTTTATGTTTGTCGATGGTACTTTTATCTCTACATATTACAACACCACCACCTCCTCCTCCGTGCGTCGTCTTTAGCACGAAACTATTCGGTAAAGTATCCCAATCTATATCCTCTGGTTTGTCCCAAACCCCAATTGTTGGAATAATATAATCTTTTCCTATAATATTTGCTACGTATTCTTTTACAGCATATTTATCTACCATTGTTGTATATTCTGGCCTCCGGTCATACAATTTCAACCATTGAAGTTTCTCTGAAAAAGTCTTAGGAGCCTTAAGGTGAAGGCTATAACCCATCTCCAAACGAAACCTCGTTTTCAGATACAATGACTCACTAGGAAAGAATATTTTTAGTTTCTTGCATATACGTATTGCCAAACGATCTTTTGCCATAAGTAACTACATTAAAATGACTTAACTAATCTATCTACTGCGATTCTAATTCTTTCTATGTGGCTCTCATTCACGAAATAATCATAGGCTTGTAAGAGTTTACGTTTGTTTATGATCTTTCGTCCAATAGCACTATTAAACAGCCATGCGGTGTAACGATTATAAACTGGATTTAATGCAGTCTTATACATGCCCTCTCTTTTTTCACACCAACGTTGATATTCAACTTCCCGTCTTTGTTCATCCTTAATAATCTCATTATAATCATTAATCTGTTTATAAAACAGTTCTTTTTCTTCACCATAAATCAAACTCACTCCTGACCTAACATTACACTGTCTATATGGTATTAATTCAAATCCAATTTTATCAGACTCTTCAAACATCAATTTTACCAAATAACCACTTGTCCAACGGTCATCATCGGGATACCAATCAAAACAAAAATTGCCAAGGCCGTAGAAAATGGGCTTACCTTTATAAACCTCATATCCGCTATAACAGTGCTGATGATGATTAATAATAGCATCAGCTCCAGCATCTATGAAAAAACGGTAAGTTTCTATCATCCTATGAGATGGCAGCCAGAATAGTTCCACCCCACCATGAATTATAACTATAACCTTGTCCGCTTTTTCTCGTGCCTCTTTGATAGCATAATACTGTTTAACTGTATTTAATGGATTACTCCCAGCAGATGTTTCTGATGCTATGCTAAATTCGTGTTCACAACAATTAATAATCGCCAGTATAAGACCATTCAAATCTTTATATAAGATTTTGGAGGCTGAATTAAGATTCATACCACCTCCGACATAGTCAATATTGTTCTCAACACACGCGTCTATCGTATCTTTTACTCCCACCTCACCATAGTCTAAAAAATGATTATTAGCCAAAGTCACGCAGTCAAAACCAGCCCATTTAAGGGCTTCCAAACTCTTCCTATTACAATAAAGATTGGGGCCACATTTGTCTATTGGCAACGCATAATTCTCAACAACAGGGCATTCCAGATTTACGATAGCGTAATCAATATCACTACACAATACTTCGTGCACGTCGCCAAAAACGAGATCATATCCTCCCCCTTCAAGAGCTTTTGAAACTTTATCTCTTGGACAGTAATCGCCTGCAATAATTATTCTCATATTTATAGTACCATTACTTAACTAAATGTGCATCAACCCGAATAGATAAATTCTCCTCTCTTTCAATTAAGCTAAAAATCAAAAAGAAGAAACACATAGGGGATACATAATAAATATAATACTCTTTAAATTCACCTATCAATAATATGCAAAACATAAAGAAAATAATCCCCTTATACTCATTGACTTTGCTATACTTGTATTGTTTTAAAAAAAACGAGGAGAGAATAATATAGTTGATAATCGCAACCACCAAGCCCATTGCTGAATAATTCCTCAAAAAACCACCATCAGTAATGGAAGTAATACCAGAACCCGAGACACCGGTCGTTATACCAAGCCCAATTATTGTTTCTGGGCTGATTGAAGGTATCGTATTATCTCCCCCTTCTCCAGTATAACCTCTAAAATAGGTCTCATGTATTCCGTTATCTGCTGTATCGATAAGCCTTCGGAATGTTTCTCCCAGGAAATCAGTTGAAATAAAAGAAGATATAATATAATAGCCAATTAACGGTATAAAACAAACCAGAAATAAATAACCAAGCGCCTTACTGCCACCTTGTTTCCTTTTCACAAACAAAAAGACTAAAAGAGCTACTGATGAGATTAACAAACCAGTTCTTGAAACAACAGAAGTTGCAATTGTTATCAAGAAGAATAAAACGAGGTGAGTTATAAGTTTAGAACCTTTACTGTTAATAAGGTAATAACATGCCCCTATCTGTCCGATTGCCATCCTTAGACTTCCTGCTGAGGTAAAAACTCCAAGTCCAATATGATATCCTGTTTGCATTATCATATCTATTCCGCCGTATGCATCCGAATTAAATGATCCCTCGGGTATAAGCAAGAAAAGACCTAAAGATAAGGCAGGGATAAATAAAGCAACTATGATTATAAAGCTTTGAATTATCACTCCTATATAAAGAATTTTCATTAATTCTTTTATATCCTTAAAAATCAAATTTCCAGAAATGAAAATCAAAGGAAGAATAATCATCATCTGAAGGTAATCCTTCTGAGGAGTCGTGCCATTGCCACGACCATAAATCAGCAAAATGATTGATACATAAGCTATAAGAAAAACATTCCACCACCAGTATGTGCGCAACATCTTAGATGTTCTCGTTTTTCCTTTCCTAACATTACCTTTGAAAAACTCACAAGCGGTGTATACGGCCAATATTCCCAATACAGGTATAACTGTACCAAATGGTAATCCAGGCACCTGAAACGCATATAAGAACAAGAAATAAAGAAGAGTTAGGAATGCTGTCCTTACAAAACTATCTCTTGTATTTGTTTGCTGATAACTCTTTGCCATAATTGCCGCCGCTATGTCGCTATTCTTCGTAAGTTAAGGAATTACGTACGTGACCATACGTAATTCCTATAACTTAATTATTTACAAAACTCCATATCAAATTCCGTTACTTTCTCCAGTATATATTTCAGTTCTTGATTGGAAATACTTTGGTGTATCGGCAAATTTAAAGTATGGTCAGCAGCATAATCAGCATTTGGGAAGCTACCTGTTACGCCATAACCAGGAACACGATGCAGTGGATAATAGCGATATGTGGTGTAAATACCATTTTCACGCAAGAATTTGGCAAATTGATCACGCTTACCGTTCTTTATCTGGATGTGATAGAAATAATAAGAAGTTTCCACATAGTCAGGCAGAACAGGAGGTAATTCAATCCAAGAGAACTGTTTTAGATTCTCATTGTAGAACTTATGAACCTCAGCACGTCTCTTCATGTAACCAGGAAGTTTCTTCAGCTGCTCCAGTGCCATTGCAGCTGTGATGTCATTCATAATGGCACGATGACCAAAGCTGGAGATGTCAAACTCCCACCACTTCTGAGCAACACTATTCTCATAACCGCTCTTGGTCTCAAGGCCAAAATACAGCCAACGATCTGCCTTCTTACGGAGTTCTGGGGTATTAAAGTGAAGCATAGCACCATCACCACAAACCAGAATCTTCATGGCATCAAATGACCACATACCCATCTCGCCAAAAGTACCAACGGCCTTACCCTTGTAGAAAGAGCAAACACCAGCAGCGGCATCTTCAATCAGTTTGATGTTGTGCTTCTTACACAGAGCCATAATCTCATCCATTTCGCAGGGGATACCGCCATAATGGAGAAGGAGAAGGGCCTTTGTCTTAGGGGTGATTACCTTCTCAATATCCTCTGCACGAGCGTTCAGCGTATGAGGATCAACGTCACAAAGAACCATCTTTGCACCGTGAGCGCAAACAGCATTACCGGCACCAATAAAACTGATGGTTGGGAGAATTACTTCATCACCAGCATGGATGTCCAGAAGGTGCATTGAAGAAAACAGTCCCTCACTACAGCAATTTGTTGTCAGCACTAAGTCTTTAGAGCTCTTAATGTGCTCTGCATACTTTTCTTCAAACTCTGCAACGCGTTTTCCTTTACCAAGCCAATTAGATTCAAAAACTTTCTCAAGAGCAGCAAGCTCTTCTTTGCCCAATGTGGGCTGATAAACATTAATCATATTACTGCGATTTAAATTATTTATTCTTATTCAACATATCCTTAACTACAGATATACAATAGTTCAAATTATCATCTTTTGTTAGTTTAGACATAAAAAAATACACTGCTATACTAACTATTACTTGTAAGCAAAGGGTTAATATCGTTGACATTCCGACCAAACTAATACCATATAAAGCAGCCGCCATAACAATAGCGCCCAGGATAGGTTTCCACATATCGTGAAATCTTTCCATCATTGTGTAATCATATACTTTCGAACTAATAATAAAGATGGCTATTGCACCAAGGACTTCTACGATTAATGCTCCAATAGCAATAGCTAACACATTTATCTTAACTGCTATAAACAGAGCAAGGAAATTGAAAATAAACAACCCTATTTCATAATAAAGATTCACTTCACTTTTACCAAGAGCATAGAATACCTGTTTGTCAATATTAAGGATTGGACCTGGAATCCTCAAGATACAATAGATTACAAGAAAAGGAACACAAGGTAACCATTTCTCAGTAAGTAGAACTACAATAAGTGGTTTAGCCATAACTGCTACCGCAACCAATACAGGTATCATGATGAAAGAGGTAACTTTGACAGACCTCCTAGCCATTCCTCTCAGTTTATCTATACTATCCTGATTACGAGAGAAAGCAGGAAGCAAAACACTGCCCATCGACTGGTTTATCAGCATTGTGACATAACTTGAATAAGTTACTCCTTTATCATAAAAAGCTAGATCCTCTCGTGTGTATTTCTTTCCTATCATAGATGTTCTAATCAAGTCAAAAAGACCACTTGTTGCAAAAGTTAGCATAATCTTGCTAGTAAACGGGAATATTTCCTTCATTTTCGCTCGCGAAAAGCCTAATGGAATACGACAATCCTTGTCAAAACTCATCACAATAATTACCAAAACCTGATTAGCAATTGTATGAGCAACAAGAGACCATAATCCGAAACCTCTTAATGCCAAAAAGATGCCTATAAAACCTGCAATAGGTGCAGCAATCATAGTACGGACAAAGAGTTGACGAAAACTCATTTGTCGCTGAAGCAATCCAGTCTGTACAGAGTTAATGCCTTGAAGAAATAAAGAGAGTGCCAGTACCCTAAGCGTGGGTTGTAAAATTGGTGCATTATAATAGGATGCAATTAATGGCGCCAAGAAAAATAAAACCACATAAAACAATGACGCCATCCCTAAGGTATATGTCATAAGTGTGGATAGATCTTTCCTATCCAAACCTTTTTTTTGAATTACCGTAGTAGTAATACCGGAAGAAACGAAAATCGTTGCATATCCTGTAAATGCGACTATAATGGCGAGACTACCAAAATCTTCAGGCATTAGAATTCTCGCCAAAACTATTTGGACCAAAAAACTAATACCTTGAGAAAAAAAACGCTCAAGTATTTTCCAAAAGAAAGATTTTGCTACTCTTCCCCTATTTACCTCAACCTCGTACATTATATATTACTATTATTTATCTCGAATAACCAGTTCTCGATCTATTAATTCAAGCAGATGAATTGGAGAGAATTCATCTACATAATCATAATTTGCTTCATCTTTCTCAAAAAACTCCTCGTTTATGTCGGCGACACTATCATAAAACAAAATATCCCCACTTTTATAAAACCGAGTATTCTTAACAGACTGATTATCAGTCATAAATCGTTTATTATACATTACGGCCTCAAGAAATCTGGATGTATAACCCGCAGCACCCGTTTGGTTAATATCAAACATAAATCTAGTATTAACTGATTTATAAAGCATATCCAGATATGGCATATATTTATCCGAATAGGTAATACCTTCTCTTTGAATCTGGTCCTCTTTTTTTACATGCGTAATAAAGAAGTCACATTTAAGACCGAATGAAGTAAACTTGTCGTATGCTTCTATTAATTTTGGAAGTCTATCCTTTGCCTTGCCGGCAAAAAATACATCTGATAAAGGATAATTTGGATCCTTACCTACATCAATTTTAGATTCTATTTCATCGAAGTACAACAAATTGTATTCTTTTGCTTCATCTTTATCAATTGTAAGTCGCAAATCAAATACCCGATTCATATTATCTTCAGAATACAACGGTTTGGCATGGGTAACTTTCAACAAATCACGATGAATCTTTACTATTTTACAATTGGGGTACTTTTTACGCAAATAATCAATATACTCAAAAGAATAACTAATTGAGGCAAAAATAAAACAATATGGTTTATTGGAGGTAAAGCTATCTTTGAAATAATGCGGAAACCATAGACTCTTAAAAGGAAGGTTTATCCGTCTGTTTATACGTTCATCATTATGTAGTTCGAACAATGCACGACAAAGCCTAGAATGGTTTTGGAGTGGCACTTGTATTACTTTTACATTGTCTAATGATTCTAAATCTCTAGTGCAAATGGCATTATACTCATTAGGATCTATAACATTGCCATTGCAATTCGAGTTAAAGTAAACGTAATTGTAATGAAAATCCGAATTACTATTCATGAATTGAAATGTTACATTTTAACGACACATAGACGCGTCAAATCCTCATACTCACCATTCTTATTTAAAGCTTCTCCGATTAAAGTCGCTTCAATTGTAAACCCAGCATCTTTCAGAAGATTAACTTCATCTGGGTACTTGCTAAAAACATAGGAATACACTTTGTGCATTCCATATTCATTGAATGCTTTTTCAACCAGCATTTTAATAGCAATTGTTTGCCCTTCCGGGTTCCATTCCACATCACTACTTGTGAAAATGCAGAGTTCGCAACGTTTATTGCCATAGTCCATATCTTTCAGATAAACAGTGGCTATTGGATAAGTGCAAACCCCCGAATAGGACTCAACGCACTCCACAATAAACTGTTTATATTTTCCTGTCTCTACGTTTGCTTTAAAGAAAGCACGATTTGATTCTTCCGTAATAGGTGTTTTATCAAGACAGTGATTCAAAACTTTAGGATCATTTCTCCAACGAACGATATTAGATCCATCCGCTTCAGTTATGGGTCTGAGAAATATTTGCATACTCAAGTTATTATAGTGAGTAATAATCAACGTTGAAATCGAAATCAAAAGAAACAAGCTGTGATAAACGTTCACGAGCTTTATCTTTTTCACTCATAATGGCCTTATTCCAAGGTATCTGCCAGTCTATACCTAATTCTTCATCAAGGAGTTGAATACCCGAGTCTGCTTCAGGGTGATAGAATTCATCGCACTTGTACTGGAATACTGCCATTTCACTCAAAACTGCAAAACCATGAGCAAAACCTTTGGGAATGAAAAACTGTACATGGTTGCTTTCCGAAAGCTCAACAGCCACGTGCTGGCCAAACGTTGGGCTCCCTAAACGTATATCAACTGCCACGTCCAGGACCTTTCCTCGTACGCATCGCACTAGTTTACTTTGTGTAAAAGGAGGCTTCTGATAGTGAAGTCCACGTACAACCCCATAAGTGGATTTACTCTCGTTATCTTGAACAAACTTTACCGTATGCCCTACGATAGGCGCAACCTTCTCATCAAACTCTCGCTGAGAAAAACTCTCAAAGAAATAACCTCTTGAGTCTTCAAATACACGAGGCTTAATAATAACTACCCCTTCGATACTAGTTTTTATTACTTCCATTTATTATCTGTTTTTATACATATTATCATAATAGTTTTGGTAATCACCGCTTGTGACGTTATCCAACCATTCCTGGTTATCAAGGTACCACTTCACAGTCTTCTCGATCCCCTCTTCAAACTGAAGAGATGGTTCCCATCCAAGTTCCTTCTGGAGCTTGGTGCTATCAATAGCGTAACGCAGGTCGTGGCCGGCACGATCGGTGACGTAGGTAATCAAATCTACGTCTGAACCTTCGGGCCTGCCAAGAAGTCTATCAACAGTATTGATAAGAACCCTAATAATGTCAATGTTCTTCCACTCATTGAAGCCACCAATGTTATAGGTCTCTGCAATCTTGCCATTATGGAAAATGGTATCAATAGCTCTTGCATGGTCAACAACATACAGCCAATCACGTACATTTTCGCCTTTACCATAAACAGGTAGCGGTTTGCGATGGCGGATATTATTGATGAACAGCGGTATCAGCTTCTCAGGGAACTGATAAGGACCGTAGTTATTCGAGCAATTGGTCACAATGGTAGGCATCCCAAAGGTATCGTGGAATGCACGTACAAAGTGGTCGCTACTTGCTTTTGCAGCACTATAGGGGCTGTGAGGCTGGTATTTCAAATCCTCAGTGAAGAACTTCTCTCCATAAGCAAGGTGGTGTTTACCTGAACTTGCCTTAGTGGTAAAGGGCGGTTCAATACCCTCAGGATGCGTCATTTGCAAAGCACCATACACCTCATCTGTGCTGATATGATAGAAGCGCTTACCTTCATACTTCTCAGGCAGGCTTTCCCAATATGCCTTTGCTGCTTGCAGCAGGCTTAAAGTGCCCATCACATTGGTCTGAGCAAAGGTGAAGGGGTCTTTGATAGAGCGGTCAACATGGCTTTCAGCAGCCAAATGGATGATACCGTCCACTTTTTCATCCTGCATCAACTTTAACACACCGTCAAAATTGCAAATGTCCATCTTGACAAACTTGTAGTTGGGTCTGTCTTCAATGTCCTTGAGATTGGCAAGGTTACCTGCATAGGTAAGTTTATCCAGATTGATAATCTTATAATCCGGATATTTATTCACAAACAAGCGAACCACATGGCTACCTATGAAGCCGGCACCTCCTGTTATAATAATAGTTTTATTCATCATGCATATATATTTATTTTACCTTCACTGTAATTTTTCTAAACATGATTGATTTTTTATATTGTTTAAACAACACGTTTTTACCATTAGCATTGTTATTATCAGCTTTATCGAAGACAGAATACACAATGAAGAAAGAGTTGTTATCGTAAGGCAATATATCAGTATATCCACAAGAACCTCCAAAAGTATCAAGCTTACCGTTGTCATAGGGGAAATGAATCATTTCTACTGGTTCTGTCCAATTAATTCCTTCACCGTCAAAGCAAAAACGCAACTGGACACCAGGTCGGCCTGAAATTAAAACCAAGGTACCATTTCCTAAACGAATTAAAGAAGGATCAACGCCATTTGGTGTAAAGGGCTCCGGTTTGGACCACGTTTTCCCCTCATCGCTTGAAACAGACTTATATAAAGGTGTTAACACAGTTTCTAATGTTGATCTAGCAACACATAATAATTTACCATCTGACATTTCAACTACTGTTGGTTCAGAGAATCCAACATCTTCTCTTGTATTACCAATAGGATCAATTCTCTTATCTGGCAAGTAAGGCATCTCACCCTGAAAATCTAATGATTTGTTTTGTTCACTCAATTTATAAAAAGAAATTCCTAATGGTAATATTCTACCATAATTATCTGCATGATAAGAAGTGAAATCATATACTAAAACATCTCTATTACTCAATTCAATCAAACGACCAACCCATAGTAACATATGATCGTCAATAGCACATTTATATAAGCCATTATCATTGTATGATAAGTGAATACTTTTTGCATCTTTGGACAACGAACCGTCGTTTCTCCACTTTTTCAGAATAACACCTTGCAAATCAGCAGGTAGTTCACTCTCTTTGTAAAATGAACTCTTCTTTCCTTTCTGATCAAATTGATATACGGGTTTAGGAATATTATTTAAAGATGATATGGCTTTTGAGACTGCACTATTTATAAGGAAGCAGTCCCCTTCTTTATTCTTATAAGAATAATAGTACTGATCTAGCCTATATCTATTATCATAATCAATCCACGTCCTACCGTTGTTTTTGGACAACATCATATTCTTTCCCTTATCCTTTTCTCCTAATGTCTTATGATCGTCCTCCTTCATTTGCCATGTAATCAAAAGGTTACCGTCATCCATTCGGTAAATACTTGGGAACTGGTAATACCCCCATTCCATAGGTGACTCTGACTTTGATACCAACACTGGCTCATACAATTTAACCTTAGCCTTTACTTTCCCTTTTTCCCTAAATCTAATAGTCTTTGCATGATTAGCCATTATACCTTCTCGAATGGCAAATTGCTTACGGTATTCTTGGTCTACCTGTAAATCAGTATAGACCATTGAAAAAGCACAAATACCAATGAATGATAGTATTACAGCAACAACTAATAGGATTTTATTTCTGGTAAGCATATAGATTGTTAAATTCTATGTTTAAAAGGCGGCCCGCTGATAATGAACCTTTTTTTTAATGAGAGACCAGCGGGTTCCCCGCCCATTATACCTTATATGCGGCAAGACAGGCGGGACTGCAAGAGTGCGGAAGATTGCAAACTCCCGCCGTCCGTCAAAAGCCAAAGGTTGCGCGTAAATACCTGTAGGCTCAGTGCCACATAATAATTACATTTTTTGATCTAAGTTTCTACCCTTCTCCTCATGCTCGAAGTTGGGGATAAACTCTTTGATGGCATCCACCACCTGAGCCTTGGTGAAGTCCTCCTTAGCGAAGATGTCTTCTAGCTTGTCGAAAAAACCGTTCACCTCGCTCATTTCGTGGCGAGTGGTCTGGCAGACAACACCCAGGGCTTTGAAGCGCTGCATGTCTATCTTCTCACCAGGTACATAGAACTCCTCATATGCCTTCTCGCCGGTGGTATCCGAACCGAAATAAACGGTTGGATACTTGTTGTCATCCCATCCCAATGCGGCCGCCTTGCGTTTTGCCTCATCATCACTGCGGCAAGGGTCTTTCACCAGCCCATTGGCGGTTACGAACTTGTCACAGATAGAAGAGAATGTAAGCATCTGGTCTTCACCAAGTTTTGGAAAAAAAACTTCGCCACCATTACCTAGGATACATGCCAACATACAAATCTGACCAGACTCCTCAGGAGAAACAAAGTAACGCTTCACGTCAGAAGGTGCAGCCAGCGGCTGTTTCTTCTGCAAGCGATGAATCCAGCCATCAGGCAGTGATCCATTGCTGAACGCCACATTGGCGAAGCGGGCGGTTGTCACCTTGAAATACTTATTGTAAGCCATCACCAGGTCTTCCATTATGCGCTTCGAGGCTCCCATAATGTTCACAGGATTAGCCGCCTTGTCCGTAGAGACACAAAAGAAATGCTTGGGAGGATAAACGGTGAGCAAGTCCATCAGTTTCTTAGCCTTGATGTCGTTGTTCTCAATCAGTGCCTGAACGCTGTAACGGTCTTTCTCTGAGCGAACATGTTTGTGAGCAGAGAAATTGGCCACAATGTCAAAGCCCTTCTCCTCACGGAAGATACGCTCAAAGATAGGGTCAGCAAAGTTCAGAGTATAGCAGCGGAACTCATCAGGCACATACAATCCATTTGTTGAGCGTACATCACGCACCAACTCAGCAAGGCCATTTTCATTAAGGTCAACAACCACAACAGATGCTGGTTCAAAACGAAGTACAGCCTTAATGAAGCTGGAGCCAATGCTTCCTGCACCACCTATCACGCATACCTTCTTACCTTTTATCTCAAGTGTCAGAGCCTCAGCATTTGCCTTAATGTCTGGCTCAAACATGCTACTCGGACGGAAGGTCACGCTATCAGAAATAAACTTATCTAAGTTGAACATATATTATTATTGTTTTATTCTCCAATTTTCACTTTCACAACTACTTTCTTCACGTTTTCTAGTTTATTGACACATAACTGCGGCATATGTCCGTCTTGCGGAAACAATATGGCAAAAAAGCCATTGCCCAGCAATAAATCTTGTGGTTTTATACCTCTTTCAACATAAAAGGCAGCATCAATATTTTCGTCATAGGTCTTGCTCTCTTTGAGGTATTCCAAGGGCAGACTGCTTATCTTTTCCTCTCCTTTTATGAGATACTGAATATCTATATTTTTTCGGTGAGCCTCAAAGCCGTATTGATTCTCTGCTTTTGTCTCATATTCAGACACTATAGCTTTAACTCTCGGGTTAATCTGGTACGTACCGGCTGCAATATCTGCATCAATAACACGCAGGTACTGCAAGCCCGCATAAATGTCATCAGAGATGCCTTTATAAAGTTCTATATTGTCTAATTTGTCGTAAATCATTTTTCTTTATTTCTTGCGCTTTGCGCCCGTACCTCAATTTGATGTTAAAATGTTAACTTGTTAATTGTTAATTGGCTCAATGTTTGGCAGATGATTTGATTCTTTCCTATCACATTTCCCTGCTTATGCCGCTATACTCTTTGTATATTTCTTTTTGCCTACCACCAGCAAGAACCTCAGGTTACGTGGAACGACTGTTGGCTCTGGAGCAAACACTAATAATTAACAAACGTATCCATTAACACTGGTGTTTCTACTCCGTTTTGTTCTCTATACACAAACATACGATATGAACTATTAGGTTTTATTACAGGATACAACTTCAAGTATTCCTGCTTAGAGTACAAATCAGTGCTGTTTATTAAAATTGGTAGCACTGCGCACTTCTTTGTATGTCCATCAACAACACCAAGTTCCCATGGCATCCAACGACTCATAGCCGCATTGGGAGACTGAGCATATATCAATGACTTACTGTTTTCAAGACGAGTTCTGATTCTCTTAGCAGTCTCTAACGAAACGTTACTCCTGTCTAAATCTTTGTCAACGATGAAATCGACATAGACTTTGAAACCCATCTCTGTCAATTCATTATAAACGCCTTCAATAATCGCTCTATCCTTGATATTATAAGAGATAAAAATATCAAACTTCGTATTAATATCTCTTCCTGCCGTGTTACTGAAAGTACGTTGGCTCTCATTGAGGCTGGCTCTGTAGTACCGGAAATGCGTTTCAGTAAAATATGCCATAACCTTCAAATTTTGTTGTGCTTAACCAATCGCCAATAATACTTTCCCAGCTCGGTTAGTATGCATGACTTGCTATTCATAGCCGCAAAATACATATGTTCTTCGCCCACTGGCTTTACAAAGCCAACACTCTGTAGTTTTTGAAGTGTTTTGAACTTGGCCACATTTTCTGAGATGGCGTAAGGTTCTAATAATTTGTGTTCCTCCTTTGGGTCGTTGGTAAACTCAAATGAAGGATCAAGATGAATCGCAGAATTATCTGTTTCAAATAGATCCGTAAGTTTAAGGATTTCGGATAACGGGACGTTTGGTGTGACAGTTTTAATAGGTGCAAACTCCGTCACATTGGTCTTGAATATGGGGCGCTGCCCCCATGCTCCAAATGCGCGGTCAATGTATGCATAGACACCACCCATGGTGATATTGCCAAGGAAATCTGCGGCTCCGCCACGCAATGCTTCGCATAGCTGCTCGGTGAAGATACCATGACCGCCCATCTCCATAGCCGTCTCATCTTCCCTACAGGCTGTAAGGATAGAAACTCCTGTTGACAAAAGGCTACCAGTTTCCTCTAACTTATATTTGCCCATATTCCCAGAATGGCAGCAGTCGAGAATAACTATTTTGTTTCTCACCTTCGAAGCATTTACCACTTCCATGATGTCCTTCATCTGAATGCCTTTATAGTAACTACCCGTTGTACGGATGTTGTCCGGGAATACTATTTCTGCACCAGTGTCGTTGACATACCCGTGACCAGAAAAATAAAGCATCGCCATATCGCTGGTATCATTGAACAATTCCTTAATAGCATCCATTGCCTTTTCGGAAGACTGTTCATCTGGCATCAACTTCACATAAAAGTTCACCTTGCCGTCACTGTTTCGTTCAATGACAGCCTTAAGGTTGTTTATATCCTCTACACAACCTGTTAACCTGTTACCATTAGGATAATCATTGATTCCTATCAACAATGCTTTCTTCATCATATTGATTATTAGTCACACAATTCTTTAATAGCATCAGCCAAAGCTTTGGAGTTCCACCCCACCACCTTGTCTGCTGCATTCTTTACTACATCAGAGATTCTTTCAGCGCCCCAATATTTTACGGCTATAATAGGTTTGCCATAATCCTGCGCAATTTCTATCTCCTTATTTATCCATTTACTGTATGAGGCATACACGCCAGCCAGAATAATAACACAACTGCATCCCTTAATCTTAGCATCAATTGCCTCCCTTAACTGCTTGTCTGTTCCATTGGTATGAACAGGATCATCCTTGGGGACAGAGTGGTTAAAGTACTTTACTCCCTGCCTGTCAAGAAAGTCAATAATGGAATCATACTGATTGGAGTAGTTCCAAGAATGTGAAATAAATATTCTATACATAGCTAAATCTATATTATTAAGTGTTCGGTATCTTGTTGCGACAATGCCGCTTTTATAATCTACAGCCGGATGGACGCAACAGCGACCATTGGGCTGTACCGCTTTCTATGCGGAAGGCTCTAATGGCGCTAGCCATTTGTGTCTGGAACGGTTGCTCATCGGCCACAAAAAAAGCTCTTTGCTACGTCATCCTCGGCCTTTGCTACAGACTGCTTAAGCTTCGTGTAGTTTGCCCAAAGGCATCGGCATCCAGCAGCAGCTGGCGGTAGGTAACCACCTTCACGCCCCCGCTCCACAGCTCTTTCTTAAACAGTATATCAAACTTGTATAGCATAATTGTTCGTTTTTATCTTTTCATTCTTGGCCCCAGCCTCGCTGCGGCTGGCGACGCTACCGTTTGCTCGCTTATCGGGACCGCTTATCGGGCCTTTATAATTATTTACTCCGTACGTCTGTCTGTATTACAAGATAACTGACAATTTGCCACTTGCAGTGCTCTCTGTGCTACGATTCAATATCACATTGGGCCACACCTCAATCTGTGGATCCGGTTTGCTGAGATAGGCGCAGACTTCATCCATCAGCTGCCCCGCGGTGCCATTGGGGACGGTTCTGTTTGGTACTGTTTTGATTCTTTAGCTATCTTAACCTGCTCAGTTCTGTTTCCTTTATTGTCTACTCGGCCTTCGGCCTCGTAGCGGCTGCGCCGCTAACTATACTTATTTACATATCTTCTCGAATCCTTTCCATTGAGAGAATGCGTGTCGTCAATAACTGAACTGATTCAAATGAAAATGATCTTTTTATCTTTTCAATAGAATCTTTAATTTGCAATATCTCACTTTCCTTCTCTACGATTATATAGTTAATCATATCTGGATTGAAAACAACACCATATTTCTCATTTTCCTTATCAATCAAAGCGCGAATATCATCTTTCTTGTATTCACTCTCTATGAGATAACAAAACTGATCTCGGCTCTGACGCGGGGGTACGTACCTCCATTCTCTCTCATCGTAATATCGTATATCCCTCTTTAATCTATCGTCAAATCCCTGATATCGTTTCATCAAGCAGATAGTATCTATGTACTTCATTACTTTTGTAGTAATGTCCTCTTCTGCAGATTTCTTTTTACCTAATTCCCTCATCTCTGATATTATGGTATTAGATATCAAACTGTTCTCATGAACATATAATACCGGAGTTACGCCTTGTTTAATTGCCCAATCCTTTTTAATGCCTATTGCGTAATTCCCATATTTTGAGGTATGATCAGCTATCTGAGATAAAGGTATATCGCAAAAACAAACCATAGGAATTGCCAGACGGAATGGGAACTGCGGTATAACAGTATCCTCTAAGCACAAACGTGGATAAAACTTAGTCTCAAGGATACTAACTATTGTATTTATATCCTTTGTGAAGTGAAATAATGTGTTTGCACTTATAGTCATGATTCAATCCTAATAAGATGAGTTATTTCACGGATGCAAGAAACTGATTGCGTTTACGCTCCCACTTACTTATATCCATCTTCTTAAGGGAAAACAACTTGACGAGGTGTTCATACAACTTATTCATCAATGCTGGAGCTACATTCTCATCGACCTTAATAGATAGCTTCGCATTATTAACAACTCCTGTCATCTTTTCATATTCCATATCGTTTGTCAGAAATGAACAAAAATCCGACTTAAGTACCCACGCTGCTCCCATCTCATTTAGAGCCACAGCACTACTGTAGAATCTAGGCGAATGAACAAATATTACATATAAGTCATGTTTTAAGAATAGTTCGCGAATAGTCTCAAATATGTCTCCGCTAAGTTGAACTCCATACTCACTTACAGAACTGCAAAACAAGGTTTCCGTGTTTAGACCTATGTCTTCTAATAGATTTACAAGAGCTATCACAAAGTCCTCATCTGCATGAGAATGACTAATGAATACCATCGGACTTTTCTTGATTTTTTTGGAATCAACAGACGGATTAATCGAACGATCTTGCATTGGTTGATCTTTATCCTTCCGTTCAATTGGCTTGATTACGGGCAAGTTATCATACTCCGAAATATCTTTATTGGAATACCCCGCCACGTGTAAGTCCTTCTTTATATTGGTTGCATCTATATTTGTAGATGTTTCCGTTATATAGGTAGAAAGTAGCTCGAACAAGAAACGCGGTAGCTTTGCCTTTTCTTGTTCATACATAAGATTCACCATACAATCTAACGCTTCTTTAGCATCCGCAGCATCATGGTCATAACCAAACACTACCACATGACGGTTAACCCTTACATAATCGACACACTGCGACCAGAATGTTTCTAGACCGCTTTCTATCAGCCAACGCTTATACGCTGTGGACACCAAGAACTTTCCCGGCACAATGCTCCCAAGATCCTCAATTAGTGGCTGTATTTTTAGGTTAATTGTAATCATATCTCGTCACGACGTACAATAGGATAACAAAACATGAAAAGCTACAACACATGACCACTTAGTTTCTGATACATCTCAACAGCAAATTTATCAGTCATACTTGATACAAAATCTACTATCAAGCGCATTTTGCTATAAGGACTTAAATCTCCCAAGTCAAACTTAAACAAATCTTCCTCTGTAAAGTATTTATAACCTTCATCACCATCATATTCATGTTTAGTTACTTTTAGCCTACTATCAGATATCACACCCTTTAATTTGTCTCGGTGTTTCATGTCGCTATTAAATGTATATGATAATAGGATATCCAACAAGCCTGTTATAACAGAATCACCGGACATTTCAACCTGTGTAACTTCTCGTCTCGAAATTATATATCTTCTTGAAAACTCTTTTAATGAATCAACAATAAAAAATGGATCTTTATCTTCTATCAATTCTTTGGAATAAGAACCTTCGTCTATTTTTTTCAAATTGTCTTTAAATCTTTTATTTGCCAATTCGACTAAGTATCCTATTAATTTAACACGTAAGTCCATCATTTTGTACTTATCGCTCAATTGCACTCCATTGTTTTCTGTTCTAACCTTAAGATAACGCTCCACATCAAATTTTTTGTCATTTGACGTGTATTTTTTATCTATATTCTTGACTTTACTAGTGATGTAGGTATTAATAAAACCAACTATCTTCTCATATGAATACCAACCCAAATTAAAGCCGTCCTCAATATCCATAACATTATAACCTATAGAATCTGCAGCCTCAACCAGATATGATAATGGATGACGGATTATCTTATTCTTTCTTCTCATATTGCAATTATCTACAATATGATCAAATAATACTTTTTCAGTTACAAAAACCCCGTGTTTCTTAGAACCTATATATTTCTTGTTCTCCTTTCCTGCATTTGGATATTTCATATAAGCCCCTAGAGTCGAATAAGTAAGATTAATACCATCCAATCTACCTACATATTGGAGTTTTGAGAGAATTCTTAATCCTTGCGCATTTCCATCAAAACAGAGAAAATCTAATGCCTCATCTTCAGAGATAGTAAAGTTATTCAGGTACTTATGAAAATATTGTTGAATGGCTATCTCACCAAAATGGCCAAATGGTGGATTTCCAATGTCATGAACCAATGACGCAGCTCTTACTATTGCATAAATTGACGTATAATAATCAAACCATTTATCTCCGTATATTTCTTTAAAATCATTATCTCTACAATAGTTTAGACATAATGACTCAGCAATATTCATTACAATGATTGAATGAGTTAAGCGTGTCAGCACACAATCGCCACTTGTTAATGGAACAACTTGTGTTTTGTCGTGCATACGCCTAATAGCTGGACAAAAAACCACTCTCCCCAAATCACTTTCAAAAGGATTCCTTTTGTCTGGACCTATACCATCGTACTCACGAGAACTCTTGTTTTCTCTTATAGGCGACAAATACTTGTCCCAATCAATCTTATATAACTTATTGCTCATGTCCTTTTTAAAAATTCTGAGAATTATTGGAAATCCAATAATAGTTGTATTTCCTTCTTTTGATTTCTTCCAGCCATGTACGTCCAAATGCTGTAATCTAACATCCTACGGGTACATTTCATAAAATCAGCTGCATATTCCACAACATCTTTTATATCATTATATTCGCTATACATAATATTGGCGCTTTCTATAAATGATCTAACATGTCTATCAACTGCAACAATATCAAATCCTAATAAACGCTTTAAATAATCACACGTTTTATCACCAATTCCATCTATTTGTTTAAGCAATTCTATATTAGAATCATCCTTTAGGAATTCTGTTAAATGTCTAGTTGTTTCTATACCGTTTTTTTTGCAAAACAGTGTTATTTCATGCAGCCTGGTAGTTTTCACCTTATTTGCCAAATGAAGAACATTTGCCGTACCATAATCATCAAGAACCTCGAGAAAAGAACTAACGGTATTTGCATATGGAAACGTATTAAGAATATGTTGTACTCTTGGCCAAACAACAAATTTATAATTTACGCCAGATTGTAGAATAGCATCAGTTAGAATTGCCCCTATATGGTTCTTATATGGACATACATCCGGCTCAACAAAGAAGAAATCTTCAATTGAGTTAATATACTCTTTCAATCGAAGAGCATTGGCAGTCATTTGTTTACACATAAAGACCTGCTTCTTGTTCTATCTGCTTCAAAGCGTTTAACCTATCAACACAGTTAGGGCAAGCTCCGCATGGAATCTCAGGAGATGCCTGACAAGAGAATGTATGACCAATTGGAGCTTTTAATTCAATACCCAGTTTAGCCACTTCATATTTGGTCATATTTCTGAAGGGCATCTCTATCTTAACAGATCCATATTCTGATAGCAACCCTTCAAGTTTGTTAAAGAATTCTGATGAACAATCTATTTCTTTAGCATGGTTGCTATTAATGAAAGCTGAGTATACTTTATTCAAACCAATTGTTTGAGCAAACGATGCAGCTATTGTCAACAGCAAGACATTGCGATATGGTATATATAAGTCATCTGCTGTAATCGATTCTTTCCAAAGATTTGCAGGTTTAATAAATCGTGATTGAGAGTACTTATATATTGATGACACATCTATTATTTCAACATTGTCGGCATACTTTAGAGGAATCACCTTACGTAAAGTATCCAATTCATGATCCGCACAATGTTGTCCGTAATTAACAAACAAGGGAACAAAATCCACACCTTGTTCTACAAACAAATACATCAGTGTTGTGGAATCCAACCCACCAGAAACTAAAATTACACCTTTAGAGAGTTCCATCTGCGTACATTTTAGAATACTCATTAAATACTTTTGACATAATTACGTCCATATCGTTACTTACTAACGTGGGTAATTCAGTTAACATACAGTTTTCAGCTATATTATACGGATCATAAATCAATGTAGGGAGCCCTCTTTGTGCCGCGAGCCCTATTTCAATCAATGTTCCAGGATCATTGTATAACAATACAGCTATCAACATATTGCATTTTTCAAATATAGCCATGTCCTTACTGAATAACATTGCCTTTTCTTCTTTTGCTGCACCTTTATTCATTTGGCCGTTTTCTTTAACAGGACGATGCGGAATAAAATTGTGATAGACTAGACTATCTGTTAATACATTAATCTGTTTAGTATCAACAAAATCAAAATCTGGCGCAGCTATATAGATGATGCATTTCTGACGTTCTTCCCATGGAAGAAAACACCCAGGTACTGTTTTTAATTCCTCTATTGAAAAACCCCTATCTATTTGCACCGCTTCGTAGAAATCTTCCGGGAAGGTAGTACTAGCATATTCTTTTGAAATCCATGAAGCAAGATATAATCTATCTTCAATATTATCATATGGTGCTACTATGCTTACCACATCATAGACATCCCCAACACCAACTGAATGTTGAATAGGTGTTGTCTGGGAAGGTATTCTGCATACACATCTCGTAGAAGACTCAAATGCAATACTTCCACCTCTATTCTCTTTCAAAACAATGTTATTAGCAAATGTGCTAAGTATTGAAAAGAAAGAACTCTGATCTTTGTATATGTTGCGAAACAGATCAGAAGAAGTAGATACAAAGAGACTTTCTACTTTTCTATCAAATTTTAAATCATCAAGACTCTTAATGTTATTTGCTACATCACAATGAATCCTAACATTAGAGGAAATATTTGAAATAACTTTGTTTATTTCATAATTACCAGAGATAAACATCAATTCATCAAAAGAATTCAGTTCCTCTATAGCATCATTGAAATAATCTATACGAATATCATCATGAAGAAGAAATTCATATCCTTGATTCCCAACCTCCTTAACTTCGTTGATTAGAATTGTGTAGGGACAATTTGTAACATTACCTAGCTTGATTATTTTTTTGCATCCGAACTTAGATATATATGATTCAATATGCATATCTAAATATGATGGAGCAAAGTAAGCAATGCTGTAATCTACGCCCATTGCCCAAAGTCCGCGTGCGGCATGCACAATGCCACCCAGCCTCATTTTGAGCGCTGCGTTAGATGTTGCAAGCGTCACATCATTCAAAACGTCACCTACAAGACAAATCATACTCAATTATTGTTTGTTTGGAGTCACAGCAATCTGTACAGAAGGAAGGGGTACATTACTAGAACCTTCGACCTGACCTTCATATTGATAACCCTCCTTCAAACATCTCATAAGGTAATTGAACTCAGTTGGTAAATTGCCAATAACAACTCCTTTATCATCAAGGGCAACAATACGAGTAGCAAATGCTATTATCACACTAGTACCAACAGGTGGAACATTTCCATTTTTTTGAAAATAATCAGATGTAGCAACATCTTCTAAACGAGTTCTTATACCACGTGAGCAGACATTGATTCCACTTTCTCCACCAGTTACGCCCTTTAATGCATTTACATTTCCCGGGTAGTCCGAAAAATTACCAGATCCTGTACTTCCCATATCATTTTAGTTTTAATGAATTCCAATTACTATTTTGCTATTTATTTTGCTATTTATTTTGCTATTTATTTTGCTATTTATTTTGCTATTTATTTTGCTATTTAAGTGCCTGTTTATCAGCAATAAACTCTATATTTTGCTCTTAAATTTCTAATATTTTGCTCTTAATTATTTGCTAAATACCAAATAGATTTGCGCCCCCTAGATATGCAATAAATCTTATTCTTCTGTCTTAGTTTGGTCAACATATTATTAACCTTATTAGACTTCTGTGCATCAGATAATACATCCGGCAACACTTTCCAGAGCAAATTAACTATTTCCTCCTTAGTTAAGGATTTATGATCATGTAAAGACTCCAACAAAAGATCCTCACACGCTTTGCTATTTAATCCTTTATGTTTAGAATATGCTACTTTCTGGCCTGTAGTTTGAGCTACACCTTTGGAAAGATAAAGATTGGGCTTTCTACCTTCAACCAAGTGTTTCTTACGAAGATATGTCACCTCTTCATTGTTTAGTTCCCGTTGCATTTGAATACGGTTCAAGAGTTCAATCTCAACAAGCGACAGATGGGGATTACGTACTAATATTCTGGCATAATTTGTATCAATGATTTTACCAGTAATAGTTACAGACACCCTATCATCTGATATTTGATAAAGTGGCACAGGGAAAAGACGTTTACGTTGAAAATTATACATCTTTCTAATACCACTTCCTATTGTATCCACCATCTTCAGACCAACCATAGCATTGCAGAGGAAATGATTACGATAGTGTTCCTCCGGAGCATTGTTTAACAATACATTCTCTATGTTTCCAGGTAAAAAAGCACCTTTATTGGTAAACACTAAATGATCCTCATATTCCACAACATTAATCTGTCCACTCAGTGTATAGTCTTGATGAGCTATAGCATTATTTATTGCCTCCCTGATCACATAAGGTTCATAAGTATCTAACTCTTCAGGAAAAAGAGTATCGAACTCAGTGTTGATATATCTATATTTTAATTTGCGGATTTTAGCATATACCTTATCCACTGCCTCTATAAATGGACATGTAAAGATTTCGTAATCTCGTTCTACACCATTATTATCTTTAAGTATCCATTTTATCTGAGCGACAGATGGTGAAATGAGTGCCTCACTCTCTGGCTTACCTAATAGTAGGATCGCAGTACGAGTGATTTTATCTTTAATTGTCAGTTTGGCTTTATTAAGAAACACCTTATCGTCCCATTGCTCTATTTCTTCCTTCTTATCAGCATGGGCAGATGTATATAGCTCCCTGGCACGTGTTATTGCATTTGGGTCCAAATCAGTTATATCAGCTTCTTCAACAATCTGTCTGCTCCAATCCTCTTGTATCGCTTGTTTCCGGATAGTTTCAATTTCATGAATATTCAGAGCAACAATCGAACTTCCGTCACGGCCATAATAATGACCTTGATAAGCGATAGGTATACCTCTAGGTGCAGCAGGTATTTCAAACATCACAACGCGTTTTCCTTCTCGTTCAAAAGCATATATCTCATCGAAAGTAAGTCTGGATGTTGTCTGATCAGCAATCTTTTTCTTTACATCATCAAGTGAAGCACGTGAAGTTTTATAGTGCGTATCTGTTAGATTATGAGTATCATTATCTACGCCAAAAACAAGCCATGCTTTTTCCAATCCCTTGAGATTAGCCTCATTACTCAAGGCAGAGAAATATTTTCCAAGATCTGTATCGCTGAACGTATTCTCCGCACGTTTGAATTCCACCACTTCAGTTTCATGAGTCATGGAAATCAACCTATCCAAAATCTTATTTAACTCTTTCTCGTTATACATGATTTATTGTTTGGGGTTTAACATGGTCTTAATCATTATCTCTCATTTTATCTGTTCTTACAGTGACCTTATTAGTCTTCTTATGTTATTAATGCTTTACAGCCATTTGGCAAAACGCTTTCGGAACATCTCCTGATTGAGGCATCGGCCCTCTTCCAAACTCTGTTGTGCTTTGTGCAGAGAGTTCTTCATTTCCTCGGTAAGTATTATTCTGCCTCTTTCATCAGTTTTTATATCTTCCTCAACAATTGCCTTCACATCGTCCACAATCACGGAATACAACTCCTCGGGTGACATATCTCGCTTCATTGGTTTTTTATTCTGCGTAATAGTCCACACTATAGTCAAACAGATCCGCACACTCACTAAGCAAACCATGGTGCTTATCTTTCTCCGACAGAATCACATCACCGGCCGGAATCTGCCAGTCAATACCCAGCGCGGGATCGTTCCAGGCAATGGCGCCCTCGCTCTGGGGAGCGTACAGGTTATCGCACTTGTATTGGAAAACCGCCTCGTCACTCAGCACCACAAAACCATGGGCAAAGCCGCGCGGGATGAATATCTGGCGGTGATTATCGCCCGTGAGTTCCACGCTAACATGTTTTCCAAACGTAGGTGAACCCTTACGGATATCAACCGCCACATCCAGCACGCGGCCCTTGATAACCCTTACCAGTTTGCTCTGGGCGTGCTCACCCTTCTGGAAGTGCAGGCCGCGAAGCACGCCGTAGCGGCTCTTGCTCTCGTTATCCTGGACAAACTGGATAGGTCTTACCTGCTCGTCAAAATCGCGCTGGGACCAGGTTTCCATAAAATAGCCTCGCTCATCACCAAACACGCGGGGCTCGATGATTACAACTCCCTCTATATCTGTTTTTATTACGTTTATCATAATAGGTTCTTTATGCACTTGCGTAGTGAATCGGTCCAGTAGGGTATCTGCAGGCCGAATGTCTCTTTGATCTTGGTTTTGTCAAGTACTGAGAATGCCGGGCGCTTGACCGGACTTGGGAACTCGTCGCTATGGCACGGCTGTATGTTGCACTGCGTCTGCCCGCTGTACTCCGCTATCATCTTGGTAAAGTCAAACCACGAACACACGCCCTCATTACTGTAATGGTAAATACCCTCTACCGGTCTCTCAATTATCCTGACTATAGCCTGTGCCAAGTCATAGGCGTATGTGGGAGTTCCCACCTGATCAAATACCACCTTAAGCTCCGGGCGTGTGGCTGTAAGGTTAAGCATCGTCCTGACAAAGTTCTTGCCAAACTCGCTGTAGAGCCAGGCTGTGCGGATAATCACATAACGGCAGCCGGACTCAAGGATATTCTGCTCACCATGCAACTTAGTCAAGCCATATACTCCAGTGGGCGTACCAACCATATCTTCCCGGCAAGGAGTATTGTAAGGCTCCTTACCAAAAACATAGTCAGTAGAGATATGCACCAGCAGTCCCCCTACCTCCTTCATAACAATGGCCAGGTTCTGCGGGGCCTTGGCATTGAGCAACTCAGCCAAATCTGCATCGGTCTCAGCCTTATCCACGTTGGTGTAAGCGGCACAGTTTATAATCACATCAATTCCATGAGCCTTCACCAACTCACGCACGGCTTCAAGGTCTGTAATGTCCAGATGCACGGTCTCCTGCCCCTGGGCATCAACCACATCAGTAAATACGAATCTATCTTTAGAGCCGCGGGAAACTATCCTCAACTCGTTGCCTAACTGCCCGTTAGCTCCTGTAACAAGTATGTTCATTTGGATTCAATCAACTTAAGCAAATACTGCCCATACTGGTTCTTAAGCATGGGCTGTGCCAGCTCACGCATCTTATCGTCACTTATCCAGCCTCGGCTGTAGGCAATTCCTTCCAGGCAGGCAATCTTAAGACCGGTGCGTTTCTCTATCACCTCCACAAAGGTACTGGCTTCACTGAGTGAGTCATGGGTGCCGGTATCTAGCCATGCGAATCCGCGACTCAGGGTCTGCACTTTAATCTGTCCTGCGGCAAGGAACTCCTGGTTCACGGTTGTTATCTCAAGCTCACCACGGGCACTGGGCTTGATATGTGCAGCCACATCAACCACCTTGTTGGGGTAGAAATACAATCCCACCACGGCGTAGTTGCTCTTAGGTTTAGCCGGTTTCTCCTCAATAGACAAACAATTGCCCTCAGCATCAAACTCAGCCACACCGTAACGCTCCGGATCGCTTACCCAGTAGCCAAACACGGTTGCCTTCCGGTTCTCCTCAGCCTCACGCACAGCATTCTTAAGCATTGCTGTAAACCCGTTGCCATAGAAAATGTTATCGCCCAGAACCAGGCAGGCACAATCATCACCAATAAACTCGCGGCCTATGATGAATGCCTGCGCCAGGCCATCGGGACTGGGCTGCTCGGCATACTCAAAGCGTACTCCGTAGTCACTGCCGTCACCCAGCAGGCGCTTGAATCCCGGCAGGTCGTGCGGGGTGCTGATAATCAGTATTTCACGTATCCCGGCCAGCATCAGGACGCTGATGGGATAATATATCATGGGCTTGTCAAAGATGGGCAACATCTGCTTGCTCACTCCTTTGGTGATGGGGTACAGGCGGGTACCTGAACCGCCCGCTAAAACAATTCCTTTCATGTTAAAACTTGTTGATTTAGAGATAATTGTAGGACTCCCCGGCACGGGTGTGCGGGTGGATTTTCGGTCTTGCAAGGCAATGTCCCGGTTGCCTTTACGGGGCGGTTCCTATCCAAGAGTGCTCCGTAGGCCGGCCTTACCATGCGTAAGCATGGTTTTGGTATATAAACGCAAAAATACGATAATATTATTAAATAATATTACCAATTGCCATGAAAGTAGTTGGG
>JAEEGG010003562.1_pt1 | contig 38739 bp, 34 predicted proteins | sample 9134161 | NCBI WGS metagenome assembly JAEEGG01 (sample SAMN16246543, study PRJNA631951) | gut metagenome | biome: gut microbiome; feature: rumen; material: CR-attached | host: Bos | place: Iran: Karaj | collected 2018-10 | reverse complement strand
GGAGGTGATAATCAAGACCAACGTTCTGGCTTCCAAGCCGTATGCACCCAAGCCTGCGGCAAAGGAGGAACCCAAGCCCGCACCCAAGGCCGAAAAGGCCGAACCTGTGGCAGAAGAGCCTCAGGGAAAGCCCGCAATCAAGGTATTGGACAAGATTGACCTTGATGCTCAGAAGAAACCTGCAAAGGCCAAGGAAAAACCGGTGGAGAAGCCGGCAGAGCCCGTAGTGGAGAAGATGGCTGAGCCCGCTCCCGTGGTTGAGGAGGTAGAGGAGAAGCCCGTCATCGAGCACATCGAGACCAAGGTAGAGAAGCTCAAAGGTCCTTCCATCATCGGCAAGATAGAACTTGAGGAGACCAAGCCCGCTCCGCGCGATAAACAGCGCGACAAGAACAAGAAGCGCGAGCGCATCCACAAGCAGACCGCAAAGGTCGATATTTCCCAAAGCGCCAACTACGGCGGCAAGGAAACCGAGCGCCGTCGCGGCAAGAAGGGCAAGGACAACACTCCAAGCAAGTTTGTCCGTCCGGAGGTCGAGGCAGATGAGGTTCAGCGCCAGATCAAAGAGACCTATGCCCGTCTGACCGAGAGCCGCAGCAAGACCAAGGGCAGCAAGCACCGCCGCGAGAAACGCGAGCTCTTCGAGCAAAAGCAGGAAGAGGCCATGCAGCAGGAGATGCTTACCAGCAACGTGCTCAAGGTCACCGAGTTCGTTACCGTAAACGAGCTGGCCATAATGATGAACAACACCCCCGTGACCAAGGTCATCGAGGCCTGCATGAACCTGGGACAGATGGTATCCATCAACCAGCGTCTCGAGGCCGACGTGCTGACTCTGGTGGCAGAGGAGTTCGGCTATAAGATTGAGTTCACCACCGCCGGCGAGCAGGAAGCCCTGGAGCAGGAAGAGGACCGTCCGGAGGATCTCGTTCCCAGACCTCCTATCATCACTGTGATGGGCCATGTAGACCACGGTAAGACTTCGTTGCTCGACAATATCCGCAACACCAACGTGATTGCCGGTGAGGCGGGTGGTATAACCCAGCACATCGGTGCCTATAGCGTCAAGCTGGAGGACGGCCGTCGCATCACCTTCCTGGATACCCCCGGTCACGAGGCCTTTACCGCCATGCGTGCCCGTGGTGCCAAGATGACCGACATCGCCATCATCATTATCGCAGCCGACGACTCCGTGATGCCCCAGACAATCGAGGCTATCAACCATGCGCAGGCCGCCGGCGTGCCTATGGTGTTCGCTATCAATAAGATAGATAAGCCCGGCGCCAGCGGAGAGAAGATCCGCGAGCAGCTGGCCAACATGAATATCCTGGTAGAGGACTGGGGCGGTAATTACCAGTGCCAGGAGATTTCCGCCAAGAAGGGTATTAACGTAGACAAGCTTTTGGAAAAGGTGCTTCTCGAGGCCGATATGCTGGACCTCAAGGCCAACCCCAACAAGCGCGCTGTCGGCAGCGTGGTAGAGTCCTCTCTGGACAAGGGTCGCGGCTATCTGGCCACCGTCCTGGTTCAGGCAGGTACCCTGCATGTGGGCGACGTAGTGCTGGCAGGCTGCTACACCGGCCGTGTAAAGGCTATGTTCAACGAACGTGGCCAGAAGATCACCGAGGCGGGTCCTTCGACCCCTGTATCGGTACTCGGCTTGAACGGCGCCCCCACCGCGGGTGATACCATCAACGTTCTTGAAGACGAAAAAGAGGCCAAGGATATCGCCAACAAGCGCGAGCAGTTGCTCCGCATGCAGGGTATCCGTGCCCAGCAGCACGTCACTCTGGAAGAGATCGGCCGCCGTATCGCCATCGGCAACTTCAAGGAGCTCAACATCATTGTCAAGGCCGACGTGGACGGTTCCATCGAGGCGCTGTCCGACTCCCTCATCAAGCTCTCTACCGAGGAAGTCAAGGTCAACGTTATCCACAAGGCCGTGGGTGCCATCTCCGAATCCGATGTCCTGCTGGCTGCTGCATCCAACGCCATTATCATCGGCTTCCAGGTGCGTCCTTCGTCCGAAGCCCGCCGCCAGGCAGAGAAGGAGGGTATCGAAATCCGTCTCTATTCCGTCATCTACGACGCCATCAACGAGGTCAAGGACGGTATCGAGGGTATGCTTGCTCCGGAAGAGAAGGAGGAGGTTACCGCCACCGCCGAGGTTCGCGAGACCTTCAAGATCTCCAAGGTCGGCACCATCGCCGGCTGTATGGTCAAGGAGGGCAAGCTGACCCGCACCGCCAAGGTACGCGTGATCCGCGACGGTATCGTGGTTTACTCCGGCGTGCTGGGTTCGCTCAAGCGCTTCAAGGACGATGTCAAGGAGGTTGCAGCAGGCTACGACTGCGGTATGAACATAGAGAACTTCAACGACATCAAGGTGGGCGACATCATAGAAGCCTATACAATTGTAGAGATAAAGAGGACTCTATAAACTCTTGTAGCGGCGCATGTTGCGTTCCAGAGAGCTTTGCCAGGGCTCGGTTTTTATGCTAAATTCCCGGGCAATTTTGGAACAATCAAGATAAGAATATTTCGGACGGGTGGCCTTCTGCGGGTACTCGTCCGATTTTATATCCAGAACCCGGCAGCGGTTGCCTGCGGCGTGCATTATTGCCGCCGCGAATACGCTCCAGCTGCAGGGGCCGTCTCCCGTAAAATGATATATGCTGCCGCGGCGCTCGCCGATCTTCGGCAGTATCTTGACGATAGCCGCTGCCAGCGAGTCGGCGGCAGTGGGGCTGCCGATCTGGTCGCAAACCACGCTTATCTGGTCGCGCTCCGCGCCCAGGGCCGCCATCGTCTTCATGAAATTCTTCCCGAACGGGGAATAGAGCCACGCGGTGCGGATAATCACCCCGCGGCAACCCGCTTTGCGCATGGCCTGCTCTCCGGCCAGCTTGCTGGCGCCGTAAACGCTCAGCGGGGCGGGGGAGTCAGTTTCCTTATAGGGCTTGCCTTTGCTGCCGTCAAATACAAAGTCGGTGGAAATCTGGACCAGGGCGGCATCGGCCTTGATGGCCGCTTCTGCAAGAGTCTTGACGCCAAGTTCGTTCACTCTGTAACAGAGGTCGCGATTGTCTTCCGCAGCTTCTACGTTGGTATAGGCGGCGCAGTTGATTATTGTCCCGACGTTATTGTCGGCCATAAACCGCTCTACTTTAGCGGCGTCGCAGATGTCCAGTTCGGCGTCGGTGGCAACCACGTTTTTACGCCTTGCAAGCTTCTTCTGCAGCTCTATTCCAAGCTGCCCCTTAGCCCCCGTTATCCAAATAGATTTCATGGAAAAGATTTTTATTATCTACAAAAGTACTTATAAAAATGTTATCTTTGTAATCTGCGTGAGGGTTTAAAGCCCGAAGGGCGTAGGGTAAGTCCCTTCCCCGGGGGAAGGGATTTGAAGCAAAGCTTCATAGCTTCGGTTTAGGGATGGGGTAGCGTTATAAGAAAATGTGCGGTAGGTAATGCCGCCAAAGGTTAAACTAGATTGTTGTTAATAGCGATGGATTATAATACATACCGCGAGAAATTGATTTTGCCCGAGTACGGGAGGCACGTGCAGAAGATGATTGAGCGCGTCAAGGGCATCGAGGACAAGGAGAAACGCAACGAGCAGATTCAGGCAGTTGTAAACGTCATGGCGTTGCTGAACCCTTCGCTCAAAGATTATCCCGATTACAAACGCAAGCTTTGGGACCATGTATATGTCATAGCCGGCTACGACATCGATATAGATTCACCCTACGACAAACCCACTCCCGCTGCGGCGGCATCCAAGCCCGAACCGATTCCGGTGGATAAGACTCCCATCAAGGCCACCTGCTACGGCCGCAACATAGAGAATATGATTGACCTGGTTGCGGGTATAGACGACGAGACCGTCAGGGTAGAGATGATCAAGAACCTGGCCCGCTACATGCGCCAGCAGTACCTGATTTGGAACAAGGACAGCGTGGCAGACGAAACCATCCTCAAGGATATGGAAACTCTGGCCCAGGGCAAACTGGAGATTCCGGAAGGGCTGGAGTTGGGCGCCGTTCACGGCGAATTCAATCGTCCCCGCGCACTGGATGCCAGGCAGGGTCAGAATTTCGGCAAGAAGAAAAACAAAAAGAGGCGCGTAAATGGCCACTAAAAAGAAGAAAAAGAAAAAATCCAGAGGCCCGCTGATTAGCGATGAGGCCAAGGTTGCGATCCGGGTGTTCCTCGGGTTGCTCTGTCTTGCCGTAACCATCATCGTAACCGCCTCGCTGATTTCGTATATCTTCACCTGGAAGGCCGATTACAGCATCAAGACCAACCCGGAGCAGTGGCGTGAGTACGTCACCACGCAGAACGTGTGCGGCAAACTGGGCTATCACATCTCCGACTTCCTTATCGGCAGGCTGTTCGGCATCGGTGCCTACTGCATACCGGTATTCCTGGCGGCGCTTACCATAGCCTGCTTCCGCATCCGCAAGGTCAATCTGTTGCGCACCTTCCTGCTGTGTTTGACGGGCTGCATCGTAATATCGCTTGCAGCAGCATATATTTCAGGTTTTTGGGATACGTTCGTGCTTTCTACCGGCGCAGGCGGATCCTACGGTTATTACGCCAACAAGTGGCTCGGGGCCACAGTCGGCCGCTTGGGCGCCGGCATCATCATAGGCTTGCTGCTCATCCTCTGGCTGATGTTCTGCTCGCGCCGGGTGGCGTTGGCCATCGACAAGTTTATAAACCGCGCATTCAACCGCAAGCCTAAAGAGGAGGCGGTGGCTGCTGCAGCCGCCGATCCGGATGATATTTACGTTCTGGGCGAGCCCGAGGAAGAACCGGCCGTATCCATCAGTCTGGCAGACAGATATCCGGAAGATGAACCGGCTGTCGTCGATGAACCAGAAGATGTGATAGATATGGATTCTGAAGAAAAGACTCCTGCCGACGCAAGCGACGTTAAAATCACCGTAGAGGGCGGCGGATTCAACCCCGAAGCCAACATGGGTGAGGATGATATGGATCACCTCTATAACCCCCGTCTGGACCTCTCCCGCTACGAGTTCCCTTCGGTATCCCTGCTTGACGATTATAAGGACAAGTGGTACGAGATTTCGCTGGACGAGATGGAGCGCAACAAAAACCGTATCGTCCATACCCTTGGAACATACAAGATCCGCGTAGACAGTATATCGGCCAAAAAGGGCCCCACAGTTACTCTGTATAAGATCCGTCTGGCAGAGGGTACCCGCATCGCCCAGGTCAAGAGACTGGAAGAGGACATCGCGATGTCCCTGGCGGCCAAGGGCGTCCGCGTGCTGGTGCTGGAAGATGCCATCGGTATAGAGGTGGCCAACGAAAAGCCTAGCGTGGTGCCATTGAAGATGATACTCAACTCGCCTCAGTACCGCGAGAAAAGCCCCAAAATGGAGCTTCCGGTGGCGCTGGGTATCACCGTTACCAACGAGCCGTTCTTCCTGGATCTGGCCCGTATGCCGCACCTTCTGGTGGCCGGTGCAACCGGTATGGGTAAATCGGTCGGTCTGAATGCCATCATCGCTTCGCTGCTCTATGCAAAGCACCCTTCGGAGATGAAGTTCGTGATGGTCGACCCCAAGAAGGTCGAGTTGGACTTCTATCAGAAGCTGGAGAAGCATTACCTGGCGGTTCTGCCCGATGCCGACGAGGTCATCATCACCGACACCACCAAGGTCGTGCACACACTGCGTTCCCTCTGCACCGAGATGGACGAGCGCTACGATTTGCTGCGTGACGGCGGTGTGCGCAAGATCACCGAATACAACGAGAAGTTCCTCAACCGCAAGCTCAACCCGCTCAAGGGACATAAGTATCTCCCTTATATAGTGGTTGTTGTAGATGAGTTCGCCGACCTGCTGATGACGGCCGGCCGCGAGATAGAAGAGCCTATCGCCCGCCTGGCGCAGAAGGCCCGTGCCGTGGGTATCCACCTGGTCATCGCCACCCAACGTCCGACCACCGATGTCATTACCGGTACCATCAAGGCCAACTTCAACTCCCGCATCGCTTTCAAGGTCAACAGCGGCGTGGACAGCAAGACCATCATCGATGCCTCCGGCGCTCAGCGCCTGATTGGCCGCGGCGATATGCTGGTGCTCTATCCCGGCAGCGACCTGGTGCGCGTACAGTGTGCCCTGATCGATACTCCGGAGATTGAACGCATCACCAAGTTCATTGGCAACCAACGTGGTTACAGCCATCCTTTCTGGCTCCCCGAATATCACGATGAGAGTGAGGAATCTGCAGCCGGCAGCGTAAACCTGAGCAAGCGCGACGCTTTGTTCGAGGAGGCTGCCAAGATTCTGGTGCAAACCCAGCAGGGTTCTACATCCATGCTTCAGCGCAAGCTCAACCTGGGTTACAACCGCGCCGGACGTCTGGTAGACCAGTTGGAGGCCGCCGGCATAGTGGGCCCTGCAAACGGCAGCAAGAGCCGTGACGTGCTGGTGAGCGATTTCGACACTCTGGACCGCATCCTGGAGTCTCTCGATCATCAGTAGTCTTTGGCACTCATTTTGCCATTGTTACATTGTACTAAAACCTTAACGAGATGAAAAAGATTGTCGCTATACTTTTTGCATGCTTCGCATTTGTAAGTGTCTATGCCCAGAACCAGGCTGTAACCCTCTGGGAAGAGCTTAAGAAGCAGGGAACAGTGTCCATGGATTTCAACCTGAAGGGAATGGATCCGGACGGAATGGTAGTCACCAACGAGGATGGCAAGGCCTATTTGCAGGGCGACTGCTACCGCGTAGAGTGCGGCGACATGCTCATCTGCTGCGACGGAAAGTCGATGTGGCTTTATAATGACACTACAGAAGAGCTGGTGATTGACCAGGATGAGGCGCTGCCGTTCATGAAGGCAACGGATGTCAAGAAGGACCAGCAGGGTAATGTGAATGCGACTTACGTTGCAGATGATATCACGTTCAAGGTTAAAGTTTCCAATATCCAGCATCCCGGCTCTCATTACGATGCGTCGTTCTTCACCATCGACCAGACCACTCTCCCCGAGGATGTAATCGTCACCGATTTGAGAGACTAGTTATGCTTCGGGCAGAGGCCTCGCATGAAAGCCATGCTCCCTGTCGCTTCGCCCGCTTCGCTCGCGCCCGGAATGCGCTCGCTCCCGCGACCTAGCTAACGCCGGTCGCATGTTCTTCGCTGCGAAGGGCAGTAAACAAAATGGGATGGTCCGCTTGGAACCATCCCATTTGTTTGTTGTCGCTGTGTGATTACAGAGCTTGTGCAACAGCTACTGCGACTGCGACGGTAGCGCCTACCATGGGGTTGTTGCCCATGCCCAGGAAGCCCATCATCTCCACGTGTGCGGGAACTGAAGAGGAGCCTGCGAACTGTGCGTCGGAGTGCATGCGGCCCAGGGTGTCGGTCATACCGTAAGAAGCGGGGCCGGCAGCCATGTTGTCCGGGTGCAGGGTACGGCCTGTACCGCCGCCGGATGCTACAGAGAAGTATTTCTTGCCTGCGAGTACACGCTCTTTCTTGTAAGTACCTGCAACGGGGTGCTGGAAGCGGGTAGGGTTGGTGGAGGTACCGGTGATGGAGATATCCACGTTCTCCTTCCAGAGGATAGCAACGCCCTCGCGAACGTCGTCTGCACCGTAGCAGCGTACACCGCCGCGAACACCGTCGCTGTAACGGGTCTCGTCCACGATCTTGAGCTCGCCTGTGCCATAGTCAAACTGAGTCTGTACATAGGTGAAGCCGTTGATGCGGGAAATAATCTTGGCTGCGTCCTTGCCAAGGCCGTTGAGGATCACGCGAAGGGGTTTCTTGCGAACCTTGTTTGCCATTTCGGCAATCTTGATTGCGCCCTCTGCAGCAGCGTATGACTCGTGGCCGGCCAGGAATGCGAAGCATTCGGTCTCCTCGCTAAGCAGACGTGCTGCCAGGTTGCCGTGTCCCAGACCTACCTTGCGGTCGTCTGCGACACTGCCGGGGATGCAGAATGCCTGGAGGCCTTCGCCGATAGCCTCGGCTGCCTCAGCTGCACTCTTCACGCCCTTCTTGATAGCGATGGCTGCGCCAACTACATAAGCCCACTTTGCATTTTCAAAGCAGATTTTCTGTGTCTCTTCGCACATCTTGTAAGGGTCGATGCCCTTTGCGTCACAGATGGCTTTTGCCTCGTCGATATCCTTGATACCGTATTTGTTGAGAGCTGCATTGATCTGATCAATACGACGCTCGTAGCTTTCGAAAAGTGCCATAGTTCTTACTCTTTACGGGGGTCGATATATTTGACTGCATCATTGAAACGGCCGTAGGTGCCCTTTGCCTTCTCTATGGCTTCGGGGCCTGTGGCGCCTGCTTTGAGAGCGTCCATAAGTTTGCCCAGGTTGACAAACTCATAGCCGATAACTTCGTTGTTGGAATCCAGGGCCATGCGGGTGCAATAGCCTTCTGTCATTTCCAAGTAGCGTGAACCCTTTGCCTTGGTGCCGTACATTGTACCTACCTGGCTGCGGAGGTTCTTTCCGAGGTCCTCGAGGGAACCGCCCACTGCAAGACCGCCCTCGCTGAAAGCGGACTGGGTGCGGCCGTAAACGATCTGGAGGAAGAGCTCGCGCATTGCGGTGTTGATTGCGTCGCAAACCAGGTCGGTGTTCAGGGCCTCCAGCAAAGTCTTGCCGGGAAGGATTTCAGATGCCATGGCGGCGGAGTGGGTCATACCGGAGCAGCCGAGAGTCTCTACCAGAGCCTCTTCTATGATGCCGTCCTTTACATTGAGGGTGAGCTTGCAGCAACCCTGCTGGGGTGCGCACCAGCCGATACCGTGGGTAAGGCCGGAAACGTCCTTTATCTCCTTTACATGCACCCATTTACCCTCTTCGGGGATGGGAGCATTGGCGTGGTTGGCGCCTTTGGTAACGCAGCACATCTGCTGCACTTCTTTAGTGTAAATCATATAAGGATTAATGTTTTTAAGTAGATCCTAAATCAATCGTGCAAATGTATAAATTATTTCGCCTCAATGAACGCCTTCATTTGGGGCACTTTTGCGCGGGCTGCCTCGAACAGCGCCCACTGGTTGCGGGTGCGCACCAGGTTGTGGTCGGCATACTTGATTTTGTAGTAAGTGTCGCCGTTGATATAGTCGGTGAAGAAGCGTACTGCCTGCATATAGGGGAACAGGCAGGCTGCGAAGGGGAGGTTCTCCTTCTCGATAGGGGTTAGGAAGGTAGCGCCTTCCAGATAGCCCTTGGCGAACGCCTCGAAGATATCCATCTTGAAATCGACCTTCTCCCAGGCGGGGTCATCCTCGGCCACGGTGTTGGCGGCGGTGCGGAGGAAATCGCCGAAATCGGAGAATACGAAGCTCGGCATCAGGGTGTCGAGGTCGATTACGCAAAGGATGTTGCCGTCGGCGTCGAACATCATATTGTTGACCTTGGTGTCGCAGTGGCAGATGCGTTTGGGCAGGATGCCTTCGCGGTACATACGCTCCGCCTTGCACATTTCCTCTTCAAAGGGAAGCATCTTGGCCAGAATCTCCTTAACCTCAGGCTCTGCCATACGGCTGGCAGCGTCTGCCTCTACCGCCTCGTGCAGCTGGCGGGCGCGCAGTTCCATATTGTGGAAGTCGGGGATGGTCTCGCCCAACGTGTCGGGAATGTCGGCCAGCATCGCCTCAAAATTGCCGAACGCCTTGCCTGCAAAGTATGAATACTTGGGGTCTACGGTTTCGAATGTATAGGCGTCCTTGATGAATACCGAAACGCGCCAGTAGGCCTTGCCGTCGAACCAGTAGGTCTTGCCCGTCTCTTTGCAGGGGAGGAAGGTGAGGACCTTGCGGTCGATGTCGGGATCGCCGGCCAGTTTGCGGCGGATGTGGGCGGTGGCGCAGTCGATGTTGTGCTGCAGCAGGTCCACATCCTTGAATATGGCGTTGTTGATCTTCTGGAGCACGTAGTTGTCGGGGCCGTCGGTCTTGACCAACAGGGTGTCGTTGATAAGGCCGTTGCCCAGAGGTTTGATGTCCAGGATGTTGCCTTTAATGGCAAAGTGTTTAACAATCTCTTTCATATAATGTTTGTGTTTTATTGTTCTGCAGCGAATACGTCGCGGATAGAGGGGTAGGCCTTCTTCAGCAGCCGTTTCAGCCTCCACGGTCCGCACCAGCGGTATTTAACTATATCCTCTTCTGTCTGTACCTTGACCTGCTGGCCATCTGCGGCGGTCATCTTGTACCAGTGGGACTCCTTGAGCACGAATTTATCCTTGTTGTGATATGTGTGGTATGTAGTGCAGATAGGATCGCCCAGCGTCAGGTTTTTCAGGCCCGTTTCTTCCTCCACCTCGCGCAGCGCGCACTGCGGCAGCGTTTCGTCCGGCTCCTGATGGCCCTTGGGCATATCCCACGCCCCACGGCGCCAGAAAAGCAGCGCCCGGCCGCAACGGTTGCGGACAAGACCGCCGGCGGCGACCTCTACCTTCAGGCCCGATATAAGCTGCGCGAACGTAGCATCGGGGTCGTCGGCTTCCACCACCAGCGAGGCGATGTCATCGGCCTTCTCGAACCAGAAAGGGAGCTGCGAAAGGTCGTCGGAGGGCTGTGCTTTGTAATACACATCTTCCGTGTCAAGATCTTCCCGGAATCCCGAAGGGACCACGGAGATGCTCCTGTCTGCAAAATATACCTTGTACATATTTTACAAATTTAACTAAAAACACTAAATTTGGGAGATTTTAAGAAAGAAAGTTATGACAAGTTTTGAAAAGCAGGTTGCCAAATACCTGCTGGAGATAGGAGCAGTTCAACTCAGGCCGGAAGAGCCTTTTACTTGGGCTTCAGGGTGGAAGTCGCCCATCTATTGCGACAACCGCAAGATACTTTCCTATCCCGAGATACGCACCAAGGTGTGCGACTTTATTGTTCAGACCATCAGCGAGCATTTCAAGAATGTGGACGTGATTGCAGGCGTGGCTACCGGTGCAGTTGCCATAGGTGCCTTGGTGGCAGACCGGATGAACAAACCGTATATCTACATCCGTCCCCAGCCCAAGGATCACGGAATGGGCAACCAGATAGAGGGCGTCTTTAACCGCGGTGACCGCGTCATCGTTATAGAAGACCTGATTTCTACCGGTACCAGTTCCCTGAACAGCGCCATGGCGGTAAGCGCCGCCGGTTGCATAGTAGACGGAATGGTTGCCATTTTCTCATACAATTTCCCCTCCGCCCGCCGTTCGTTCGAGAACACCAGCATGGAGATTTACACTCTCTCGAACTACGATGCCCTGATAGAAGAGGCGGTGGCATCGGGACAGATTTCAGAAGAGAATCTGGAGGTGCTGCGCGACTGGCGTTTCCATCCCGATACCTGGGACGTGTAATATGGCAGATACCAACATCATAGGCAAAAGTGTGCTGATTGACCGTCAGCCGGCGGTGCTCTACAGCGCGTTGGGCGACCTTAACGCTCTGGTGGCCAATCTTCCGGAAGACAAGAAGGAGATGATAACCGCAACCCAGGACACCATCTCGGCCTCTTTCCAGGGGATAAATTTCGGAATGAAGGTGGCTGAGCGCGAGCCGTTCAGCCGCGTCACATTCACCCAGACCGACGGTACGCCGATAGAGTTCTCCGTGAAGGCATTTTTCGATTCCGTCGATGATCCTTCTCGCCCCGAAGCTGATGTCAAAACCAACTTTCATATAGAGCTTTCGGCGCAGCTGGGCTTTATGATGAAGATGATGCTGGGCGGCAAGCTGCAGGGGCTGGTGGACAAGCTCACCGACACCCTGGCCGCCGCTGCTGCCGGTCAGCATATAGATCTGAATCCCGAATCTTTCATTTAGGGTGTCTGCTTTTCCTCAGGCATTTGTCAGCAGTGTCCGCGCCGTGTTCGGCGAGAGGGCGTCGCAGGTGCTTGAAGCGTTGGAAAGCGGCGAAAGTGTTACCGCCGTTCGTGCCAATCCCGCCAAGATTTCTCCCGAACGGTTGAGGTCGCGCTTCGGCGCATCCTCTCCCGTGCCCTGGCGGTCCGATGCCTTCTTCCTGGAAGAGCGCCCGGTGTTCTCTTTGGACCCGCTGCTTCACGCCGGGGCATACTATGTGCAGGACCCGGCGGCGATGGCGGTCGGCACAGTGGCCGATGCCGTGATGGCGGCGGAAAACCGGCCGTTGAAGGTGCTGGATTTGTGCGCTGCTCCCGGCGGAAAATCGACCGCTCTGGCGGCGGCACTGAAGCCCTCGGATTTGCTGGTTGCCAACGAAGTTATAGGCTCCAGGGCCAGCATTCTGGCGGAGAATACGGTAAAATGGGGTAGTGTTAACACTATTGTTACAAATAATGACCCTAAGGATTTTGTGCGGCTGGCTGCAACCTTTGATTTAATTCTGGCCGATGTTCCGTGCAGCGGCGAGGGAATGTTCCGAAAGGATGCGGGAGCGGTGGCGGAATGGTCGCCGGAGAACGTGAATCTGTGTGCCGCAAGGCAGCGCAGAATCATTGCCGATGCGTGGGATTCGCTGCGCGAAGGAGGCTGGCTGATTTACTCTACTTGCACCTTTAATTCAAGTGAAAATGACGACAATGTAGAGTGGATTTGTCGCGAACTCGGAGCGGAAGTTGTGCCGTTTCTAAGGGCGCCTTCTTCCGGCGGCGACTTGCTTGCCGAGGAGCTTCTCTCGCTAACGCTCGCTACGTCCCTCCCACAATCTGCTACGTCATCGCTTCGCGATAACTACCAGCTTGCGGGCCCCTCCCACTATATGACTCCGTGGGTGGAGACATCCTCTTCAAGCAAGTGCCGCACTCCGGAAGGCGCCCTCGCGACAAAGTACGGTCTCCAGTTTGCCCCCGGCATTACGCGCGGAGAGGGGCAGTATGTGGCACTGATGAGGAAGACATCTGCGGCAAAGGCAAACTCGAAGAACAAGAGTTCAAAGCCGGCAAAGAGTGTCAAATGCGACTGGGTTAGCGGCGATATGATTTGCTGCGAGGCTCAGACATCCGCTGGCCAGATAATCAAGGCTTATCCCGCAAATCAACAGGCTGACATTCGCGCTATTGAATCCTCGCTCCGCGTAATCCGTAGCGGCGTGGCGGTAGCCTCTGTCAAGGGCCGCGACCTTATCCCGCAGGCCGATCTGGCGCTCAACCAGGCCTTCAACCGTGACGCCTTCCCACAGGTAAAATTATCCAAAGAGCAGGCACTCCAGTTCCTCCGCTGCGAGGCACTTCAGTTACCAGATGCCCCTAAGGGTTTCATCACCGTTACATACGAACAATTGCCAATCGGTTTCGTCAAAAACCTCGGCAACCGCGCCAATAATCTCTTTCCACAGGCCTGGCGGCTGCGGATGTAACGGCATTCGACCACCAGTCCCCGTACGGCGGATTGGTAAGCATACGCTGTTAAAATTTTGTTATTTATTCTCTGGCCTCTTTTGTGCACGCGCAAAGCGTTGTATTTTTGTATCAAATTTTAAAGATACCTATGCTTATCGCTTTGAAACTCCTGGGCTCGATAGCCCTCCTGATATATGGTATGAAGGTTATGAGCGAGGCCCTGCAGAAGATGGCGGGCCCGCAACTGCGCCACCTGCTGGGCGCTATGACCACCAACCGGTTCTCCGGCGTGGCGACCGGTGCCCTGGTGACCGTGGCCGTACAATCTTCTGCCGCAACCACCGTAATGACCGTATCGTTTGTCAATGCGGCATTGCTCTCCCTGAGTCAGGCCATCTCGGTCATTATGGGAGCCAATATCGGTACCACGATGAGTGCCTGGATTATGTCGGCCGGATTCTCTTTCAACATCGCAAATCTGGTGTGGCCGGCATTCCTTATCGGTATAGTCATCATACAGATTGGCAAGCACAGGTATGTCGGAGATTTTCTCTTTGGTCTGTCGTTCCTGCTCTTCGCATTGGGAATGCTCAAGCAGGCCGGCGTTGAGATGGACCTCGCCAGCAAGCCGGCGGTGGTGAATTTCTTCTCTTCGTTCGATTCTTCCAGCTACTGGACCATATTGCTTTTCTTGCTTATAGGTACCGTGCTTACCTGTATCGCGCAGTCATCTGCTGCGCTGATGGCCATCACTATGGTGCTCTGCTCCACCGGGGCAATCACCATCTTCCAGGGTATCGCATTGGTTATGGGCGAAAACATCGGTACCACACTGACGGCCAACCTGGCGGCACTCAGCGCCAATACGCAGGCCCGCCGTGCGGCAATGGCCCACTTGCTATTTAACGTGTTCGGCGTGGTGTGGATACTGATTCTGTTCTATCCTTTCGTAAGGACTGTCTGCCGAATTGTAGGAATTGATCCTACTTCTGACAGTGTGGACCCGGCGCGCCTGACATTTGCCCTGGCCGCGTTCCACACCGGATTCAATGTCATCAACACTGCATTGCTGATAGGATTCATCCCACAGATGGAAAAGCTTGTCTGCCGCATTATCAAGCCCCGCAAGAGCGAAGAGGAGGACGAGTTCAGACTCCAGTACATCCGCGGCGGTATTATGAAGACGCCGGAAATCTCCGTACTCCAGGCGCAGAAGGAGATTATCGTATTCGGCGAAAAGATGGGCAAGATGCACCAGATGGTGGTGGAACTCACTTCTGCCACAGAAGACCAGTTCTCCAAGCTGTTCGACCGTATAGAGAAGTTCGAAGAGCAGAGCGACAAGATGGAGAACGAGATTGGCAGATATCTGGGCGACGTGGGCGATGCTCACCTGTCAGACGATACCAAAGAGAAGATTCGCAGGATGCTCCGCCAGATCGGCGAGCTGGAGTCCGTCGGTGACAGTTTCTTTAATATGGCCCGCATCCTCCGCCGCAAAAAGGAGAACAAGATTTCCTTTACGGCTGAGCAGAACGCTGCTGTGGCTCAGATGCTCTCGCTTGTGGGTGATTCCCTGGTACAGATGAACCGTGTCCTTGCTGGTCCCCGCAATGATAATAGCTATTCCGATTCCGAGGCTATTGAAAACAAAATCAATACTCTCAGGAATACGCTCAAACAGCAAAATATCGACAATCTGGACAACCGTGTTTACGGCTACGACAACGGCACCGTATTCAGCGATTTGATAGTCGAGTGCGAGAAGACGGGCGACTATGTGATGAATGTAGTAGAAGCCAGACTGGGTGCTCCCCGTAACGGTATCCGCTTCCGCGGCATACAGGTCGATACTGACGCCAAAAGAGTGATGGTGGACAGTGAGGATGTCCTGTTCACCAAGACCGAATACGAAATGCTCAAATTCTTCCTGGAGAATCCCGACCACGTCTTCACCCGCGAAGAGTTGCTCGGCGCTGCCTGGCCGGAGGGAGTCATCGTATCGGAACGCACCGTGGACGTCAACATCACCCATATTCGCAAGAAAATCGGGCAGTACGCGTCTTATCTCATCACCAAGCCCGGCTTTGGCTACTGCCTCCAGTCGGAGATATAGCAGCAAGGTGCAAAATAAAAACGGGCAAGGGTTTTCCCTTGCCCGTTTTTGTATGCTCTGGTTTCTTTAGAACATATGATAGTGAGGACCGAAGCGCTCGAAGGCGGCGCGGTCCAGCTCCTCGCGGTGGTCGGGGGGTGCGAGGGAGATGATGGCTTTTGCGCGCTCCTGGAGCGACTTGCCATAGAGATCCACGGCACCGTATTCGGTTACCAGATAGTGCATGTGAGCGCGGGTAGTAACAACGCCTGCACCCAGGGTGAGGGTAGGAGCGATCTTGCTGATGCCCTTGTTGGTCACTGACGGCATTGCGATGATGGCCTTGCCGCCCTGGCTGAGCGATGCACCGTAGGTGAAGTCAATCTGGCCGCCGACGCCGCTGTAGAACTTGGTGCCGAGGGAATCGGCGCAAACCTGGCCGGTGAGGTCAACCTGCAATGCAGAGTTGATGGCGGTCATCTTGGGGTTCTGGGAGATGATGTACGGGTCGTTGGTGTATCCCACGTCCATCATGGACACCATAGGGTTGTCGTCGATGAAGTCGTAGACTTCCTGGCTGCCCATGAGGAAGGTGGACACCATCTTGCCGGGGTCGGTAACCTTGTTGGCGCCGGTGATGACACCTTTCTCTACCAGCGGCAGTACGCCGTCGGCAAACATCTCGGTGTGGATACCCAGGTCCTTGTGATTGCCCAGCTGTGCAAGCACTGCGTTGGGAATGGCGCCGATACCCATCTGCAGGCAGGCTCCGTCCTCTACCAGAGCGGCGCAGTTCTTACCGATGGCGGTCTCGATCTCGTTGGGCTGGGTAAAGGTTGCGGGCTCCAGCGGAGTGTTGTCCTCTACAAACAAGTCAATCTTGCTCAGCGGGATGATGGCCTGGCCCCAGGATCGGGGAACGTGCTTGTTGACCACGGCGATGACGGTCTTGGCACACTCGATGGCTGCAAGTGTGGCATCTACGCTGGTACCCAGGGATACGAATCCGTGCTTGTCGGGAGGGCAAACCTGGATCATTGCCACATCGCAGGGCAGAGCGCCGCAGCGGTACAGTTTCTGGGTCTCGCTCAGGTGCACGGGAATGTAGTCTGCATATCCTGCCTGAACGCCCTTGCGCACGTTGGCGCCTACGAAGAATGCCTGATGGAAAAAGATGCCGGCATATTTCTCGTCTGTGTAAGGTGCAGGACCCTCTGTGTGGAGGTGGTGGATAAACACATTCTTCAATTCACCTGCGTCTGCACGGCGGCAGAGAGCCTGGATGAGAACCTGCGGAGCGCTGGCCACAGAACTGAAATGGACGTGATCGCCGCTCTTTACGACTTTGACGGCTTCGTCCGCGCTGATAAACTTGATTTCCTTGTTCATCTATTTTAATGATTATGATTACTTTTGTGCCGCGAAGATACAAATTTTAAGATGAACAGAGAAAAACAATTGGAGGCTTTTAACCGCCTGCTGGACGTGATGGACACCCTTAGGGAAAAATGTCCCTGGGACCGCAAACAGACAATAGATTCTCTCCGCCCAAACACCATAGAGGAGGTCTATGAACTCTCCGACGCCATAATGAACCACGATATGCACAACATCTCCAAAGAGTTGGGAGACGTGCTGCTGCATATAGTGTTCTATGCCAAGATTGGTAGTGAACAGGGCGAATTCGATATTGCCGATGTCTGCAACCAGCTGTGCGACAAGCTGATATTCCGCCACCCGCACGTCTATCCGCCCAAGGAAGACGGCAGCGATTTGGCAAAGGATTCGTCCAAGGCCAAGAATGCCGATCAGGTGGTGAAGAACTGGGAGCAGCTCAAACAGACGGAGAAGGACGGCAACAAGACCGTGCTGAGCGGCGTGCCGAACGCCCTTCCGCCGCTGATCAAGGCCTACCGTATGCAGGATAAGGCCCGCGCCGTCGGCTTCGACTGGGAAAAGCGGGAGGATGTATGGGACAAGGTCTCCGAGGAGATCGACGAATTCCGAGAGGCACTGGCAGCCGTGGATGAAGATGGAAACGGTCGCGACCAGGCGCAGAACGAACTGGGCGATTTGCTGTTCTCCATTGTGAATGCATCGCGCCTGTATAAACTCAATCCCGACACGGCCCTGGAGAGCACTTGCAACAAGTTCCGCAAGCGCTTCACGTACGTAGAGCTTAAGGCCCGCGAGCAGGGCAAGGCGCTGCGCGATATGACTCTGGCGGAGATGGACGCCCTCTGGAACGAGGCAAAGCAAGCTGAATAATCTATGGCAGAGATCTGGCAGCAACGCACCGCCCTTCTGATGGGAGAAGATGCCCTGGCCCGCCTGGCTTCCAGCACGGTGGCGATAGTGGGCGTCGGGGGAGTGGGGGCATACGCTGCCGAGATGATAACCCGCGCCGGCGTCGGCCATCTGGTGCTGCTGGACTGCGACGTGGTGAGTCCTTCCGACAAGAACCGTCAACTGTTGGCGCTGGACAGCAATATGGACCGAGTCAAGGTCGACGTCATCGCCGAACGGCTGAAGGACATCAATCCTGCCATCGTCATTGACAAGATTGCCGAATATCTTACCGAAGAGAATGTGACGGCGGTGCTGGACGCTTATAAGATCGACTTTCTGGTGGATGCCATCGACACTCTGTCACCGAAGCTGGCGCTGATTGAATACTGCGTCAAGGGCGGAATTCCGCTGGTGAGCAGCATGGGCGCCGGTGCCAAATATGACGCCACCAAAGTGCGCCTCACCGACCTCTCCAAGAGTTACAACTGCCCGCTGGCCTACATCGTCCGCAAGAAACTGCGCAAGCGCGGCATCGAGAAGGGTTTCAAGGTCGTCTTCAGCGAAGAATTGCCGGAGCGCGAGGCTATTGTAGAGGATGCCGGCCGCAACAAAAAATCCCAGGTGGGCACTATCTCTTATATGCCGGCTGTCTTCGGCTGCGTGTGCGCTCAGGCAGCAATTGATTTCCTCAGGAAAATTGACTAACTTTGCGCACTTTTTAGAAGAAACGTATGGCAGAGAATAAACTGTTGGAAAAACTCGAGGACCTCAAGGCGAAATACGCTTCGCTGCAGAATCAGCTTGCTGATCCTGAGCTTATTAGCGATATGAAGCGCTTTGTGCAGGTCAATAAGGAATATAAGGAACTGGAGCCGATTATGGCTGCCGGCGAGGAATACCGCCGTCAGGTGGAGAGCCTTGACATCGCCAAGGATATCCTCCTGAACGAGAAGGATCCCGACCTGCGCGAGATGGCCAAGATGGAGGCCGCCGAAATTGAGGAAAGGCTCCCCAAGATGGAGGAGGATATCAAGCTGCTGCTGATACCCGCCGACCCCGAGGATGACAAGAACGCCATCCTGGAGATCCGCGGCGGTACAGGTGGTGACGAGGCTGCCATCTTTGCCGGCGACCTGTTCCGTATGTACACCAAATACTGTGAGAAGAAGGGTTGGAAGTTGGAGGTCAACAGTTCCAGCGAAGGCGCCATGGGCGGCTTCAAGGAGGTTGTCTGCAAGATTTCCGGAGAGAAGGTATACGGTACCCTGAAATACGAGAGCGGCGTGCACCGCGTACAGCGCGTGCCCCAGACCGAGACTCAGGGCCGCGTCCACACCAGCGCAGCTTCTGTTGCAGTTCTGCCTGAGGCGGACGAGTTTGACGTAGATCTGAATATGAACGATGTCCGCAAGGACACCTACTGCGCGTCCGGCCCCGGCGGCCAGTGCGTCAACACTACCTATTCAGCCGTCCGCCTGACGCATATCCCCACCGGTCTGGTGGTTCAGTGCCAGGACCAGAAGTCCCAGATCAAGAACTTTGAGAAGGCTCTGGAAGAGCTCCGTACCCGTCTCTATAACTTTGAGTATCAGAAATATATAAGTGAGATTGCGGCCAAGCGCAAGACTCTGGTTTCTACCGGCGACCGCAGCGCCAAAATCCGCACTTACAACTATCCTCAGAGCCGCGTCACCGACCACCGCATCGGCTACACGATGTACAACCTGCCCGTCTTTATGGACGGTGAGATTCAGGAGTTGATAGACCAGCTGGTGATTGCGGAGAATGCCGAGCGCCTGAAAGCCGCCGGCGAAGAGGAGAATCAATAATCTTCTGCCCCCACAGCTTCAAGGTAGAACTGTTCGCGCTGCTCCTGAGAAATCAGGTAGCGGAGCATTCGTGAGTCCTCCTGCAGTCCGTCGTCCAGATTGCATACGTACAAATCGTTGACATCGGCCAGATAGAGCCGGTTGTATTTGTTGCTCTGGTATTTTTGCAGGGAGATGGTGTAGTGCATTATTTTGACGGCGTCCTGCTCTTCCAGGTCGTCTTTACTGAAAATATACAGCCCCATCTTCTTGAATTCGCCGTAGAAGCCGTTGCCCACCTTTTCTACCTTGCTCTCTATGATTCGCCGCATCGGCAATGCCATCTGCCAATATAGTAATTCCTTGGTGCCGATGTAATGTCCCTTGCCAAGGCCGTACGAATAGCCGTACTGCAGTATCTGGTCTGTCTCAAGGTCCGAGCGGCCCTTGGTGATGCCGGCCATGTCCATCAGCAGCTGCTGCTCCGCGATGCGGCTCTCTTCCATGGCGCGGGTGACCTCTATGCCGATGCTCCAGCCGTCTTCGCTCTGGAGGTCGGGGCGGTCTTTGTTGACCAGGCAGTCGAATTCTCCGCTGACCAGTGTGGCCAGGGAAATCTGGGCGTACCGCTCAAAGAAACAGGTGTCAAACGGTCTGGACATGTCCTATTGCTGTGCGTTCAAAGTGTAAATATAGCAAATCTTACTATCTTTGCACAGCAAAAAAGGTGCAGAAACTACTTCCTGGCAGCACAAACGAACTCCAGGTCCAGGGTCTTGATAAGACCTGCAACCTGAGTGCGGGCGTCGGGAAAAAGAAACTGAAGAGCCTCCTGAATAGTGGTGTTTTCGATGTTAGTTTTCATGGTTTCTGTCATTTATTTGATGCAAAGATATTGGCCTATATGCGCCAAATCATTACACACTAGAAATAAACATTAAAAAATATGAAAACAAGACTTACTGTATTATTTGCACTGGCTGCATTGTTTCTTGGCGGTATCTCCGCATTTGCACAGGAGTATGTAGAAGCTCCCCGGTTCAGAATCGCAGTCCAGGGCGGTTACGCTCGCCGTCTGGCAAAGTATCAGGCTACTTACAACGATTTGATAGACAATCACAACAAGCGCCTTTTCGGAGGCCTTGACTACGGGGCGGATCTGACATATTATTTCTCTGATTCTTATGGTTTCGGTCTGAAATTCAATAATATGCACACTGTCTCCAAGGATGCCGTGGTGTCTGAAGACGGTAGGTCTGGGATGTATTCTGAGGCCAATGATATAATGTTTATCGGTCCTATGATGTCGACCCGTAAGGTGGGGGCTTCCGGGAACGGAATTTTTATGCTCAACTATGGGTTGGGTTATCTCGGCTATGATGACTACGGCAGAATTATCGACGACACCCTCAGAATCAAAGGAGGAACACTGGGTGTTTGTTTCGAGTTAGGATATGACTATCGCATTGCGAACAATATCTTCCTCGGTGCTAATCTCGGCGCTATGAGTGGAACGCTGACCAGTTGTACTGTAACCACCAATGGACATCCGGTTCAACGCAAGTTGGACAAAGACGAATATGAATCCCTGCTCCACGCATATCTCACACTGGGTATCCGCTACTATCTTTAGTCTGATACGATGAAGAGAATTATTATCGTACTCGTTGCGGTTGCGGCGCTGAGTTCCTGCGCTACGTCGCGGTTCTATTCCGGCTTTACGCCGGAGGCGTCTGTAAATGAAATGGTGCTGCTGCAGCCGGTATCGCGACAGTTCTTTCTGGATGGCAAGAACAATGAGTTCTACAGCGACTCGCTGTCGGTGGTGTCAGAACAATTGATGGAGGCGCTGACTCCCGCCATGGGCGTTCCCGTCAACTGCGTCATCCCTTTGGATTCCCTGCAAAGGGAAGAGGCTGCGGCCTTTATGGCCTACGTGGCGGCTCACGACAAGCGCCAGGCCGGCGAGTTTACTATCCCGGGAGCGTTGGACAACCTGCTGGAAGAGTCGGGCTACAGATACGGCCTGCTTCTCTTTGCCGATGGCGTTTCCCGCGATGTCGGCGACTACATCGGCAAGGCAGCATTCGGTTTGGGCCTGGGTATTCTGACAACCATCCTCACTATGGGTCTGGTTTCGGTCTACACCTATCCCACGCCGGCCGTGTCGTTTATGTACGCCGCCGTGCTGGATTCCCAGACCGACCGCATCGTCTTTTATAATCTCCGCGAATACGAAGACCTGAACACCACCAGTGAGAAATCTGTCCGCAGACAGCTCTCCCGCCTGCTGAGAGATTTTACTAATTAAGGATTCTATTCCGAAGGAATCTCCTCGAAATGGGTGGTGACGGAAAGGTCGTCGCCCGGTTCGGGGAGTTCTTTTTTGGAGGGGACGCCCAGCTTCTTGACCTGATGGGCGGAGACCAGGATGCTCTGGCCGGTGTCGCCCAGTTTGGCCTTGCCGTCGTTGTAGGCCTTCTGAGCCTCTTCCAGCTTCTTGCCCACGGCGGCGTAATACTTTGTGAAATCGGCCACGCGGTCTACCATTCGGCTGGCGGCATCGATTATCTTCTGCTGGTTGTTGACCTGCTCTACATTGCGCCAACCGAGCTCTATCATACGCAGGAAGGGGAGGATGGTCTCTTCGCTGGTCACCAGCACCTTCTTTGAATATGCGTCGCGCCAGATCTTGGGGTCGTCTTCGTATGCCATCTGCAGGGCGGGGTAGCTGGGAACGAACATTATCACGAAATCGACCATGCGGTGGCCGGGCTGGATGTAGCTGTTGTAATCCTTGGCGCTGAGGTTTTTGTACTGATTGCGGATGGCCTCCACGTTGCGGCGGCGGGCCTCCTGGCGTTCGTCGTCGTTCTTGGCTTCAAGATAATCCGCATATGCCGCCAGAGATACCTTGGAGTCGACGGCGATGTCCTGGTTGTCGGCAAAGTGAAGGATGAAGTCGGGCCGCATCCGCTTGGAAGTATCTTCATTCTCTATGACCAGCCCCAGCCGGTCACGAAGGGTGACCTCCTTGTCAAAATCGCGTCCCTCCACCATACCCTCTCCGGTGAGGATGTTGAGCAGCAGGGTCTCGCCCCAGATGCCCTGGAACTTCTTCTGCCCGCGCATCGCTTCGGCCAGATGGTCGGCCTTTTCGCCCACGGAACGGGTTTGCTGCTCCAGCTGCTTCACTGCATTCTCGAACTGGCTCTTGAGGCTGGTGCTGGTTTCTGTCTGCGTCTTCTTGTTCTCTTCAAAGGCGCTTTTCATCTCGGTGATGTCCTTGCCAAGGCTCTTGGTGATGGTCTCGAAATTCTCCCTGGCCCGTTTTTCCAACTCCGCCTCGCGCTGCTTGAGCAGCTGCTCCGTCTGGGCGGTGAGTTCCGCCTTCAGGCTCTCTGCCTGCGCTTTCAAGGCCTCCTTGTGCGAGGCACGTATATCGTCCAGATTCTTCTCGTAATTCCTGGCCATCTGGGCAAACAGTTCGTCCTTGGTCTTGAGCTGTTGCTCCGAGGATGTGCGCTGGCTCTCAAGGGCGGCCTGGCTCAGCTGCAGCTTGGTGCCCAGGTCGTTGATGGAGGCGTCGGCCTCCTTCTGAATCTTGTGCCGCTTGCCGCGCTCAATCAAGACGGTGACCAATACGGCGATGGCGACGGCTATCAGTATGGCCGCCACAATGAATTTGATGATGGGTTGTAACACGGTTTCCACTCCTTTTTGGAGCAAGGTACCGCCCATTATGAGTAATACTGATACACACATACTGTTACTTCTTCAATTTTTTGGCCGCCTTGCGCCTGAAATCGCGGGCAATGACCACGCTGGCATCTTTCCAGCTGAACCGGATGGCCAGAATGATGAGGATTATGCACACCAGAGGGAAAAGCGTGGATACGGTGAAGGTGTAAACGCTTTTCAGCTGGAAGAAAGCCACTATGAGCCATATCTGATAGCCCAGCAAAATGATGATGTTGATAATGCAGACCCGTATCTGGAGGATGTACTGCTTGCAATAGCAGATTGCGGCGATGCAGAGCGAGAAGGTGATCAGGGTAAAGATCAGGAACTGCACGTGCTCCGTGAACTTGATGGAGTATTCGACTCCGTCCATATCTACGGTGTAGCACAGCCGCGACCATACCAGCGACAGCATCAGAAAGGCGCTGATGGCCAGCAGGACATTTTGCATACGGGGCCAGGTGAGAATCATAGGCGTTTGTGGTTTTGACAAATGTACTAAAAAAATTAATTTTGAATCGTGGACGAACTGCAATACATAGTCGATCTTTTTGGCGATTCCGACCCGGCGGTGACGGCGGCGGTGGACAGTTACTTCACCGGCGGCGGGCAGCGAGCAATGTCACAGCTGCGCGCCGGATACGCCGCTGAAATGGTCCCCTCCCGCAAGCTGCTGCTGGAGAAGATGCTTGTCCGATACAACAAGATGCTGATAATATCGGCTCTGAAGGATATGGCAGAAGGTTCGGCAGCTGGACGCGAGTGTCCGCTGCTGGAGGCGGGTTATCTGCTGTCGGCCCTTACCGACGCAACCCTCTCCCGCGAAGAGTATCTGGAAAACGTATTGCCAATCGCGATGTCGGCGCTGGAGGAGATAAACGATGCCAGGACCGGCATAGAGAACGTCAACCTGCTCAACCACGTCTTTTACAAACGCTACGGCTTCAGTTCCACCGGACCATTCGAAATGACACTGGAGTCATCATTGCTGATGAATGTCGTAAGGAAGAAGAAGGGGAGTCCGTTTGCCCTGTCGCTGCTCTATTTCATAGTGGCGCAGGTGGCGGGGCTGCCGGTTTATCCGCTCTGCTTCACCGGCGGCTTCGTGCCGGTTTATGTGGAAAAAGACAAGATTCTGTTTAACATCAACGTGTTCCACCAGGGCGAGATCTTCGTAGAGAACAACATCAGCAATATGGTCAAGAGCCAGGCGGCGTCCCTTGGGGTGAATGTGGACATAGGGGAGGCTGTCGTAAAGAAGGACCATTCGATACTGGTGATGTATCTGGAGTTCCTGCAGATGCTCTATTCAAATGCCGGGGATTCTGTGACCCAGATGGATATAGAAGATGCGATAGAGGCGCTGGGCGGCAAGCGCTTCCTTACCATAGAGTCCGACGAAGACGAGTGGTAACTAGTTCTGAGGTTCTTCCGAGCAGTATTTCTTGATGACGCCGTAAGCGTCCAGAATGCCAAACTCACCAGCCTTGCTGATGTCTATGCAGCCCTTTTCCTTATCCTTTAGGTAAATCAGCACCAGGCCGCGGTTGTAATATGCCTCGCCAATGTACGGGAATCTCTCCAGTGCCTTGGTGTAATTCACCACAGCCTCCGGCAGGTCATCCGAGAGGCAGTAGAGGTTGCCCAGATTGTAGTAGACATACGGGAAATCGGGTGCCAGCCGGGCACTGGCAAGCATATCGTCTATGGCGGCGCTGTAGTCGTATTTTGTGTTGGATCGCTCCTTGATCACCGTCTTGGTGGTGTTGCCGGAGTTGTCTATCGTGAGGGTGCGCACGCTGTTCTCCATGCTGGCAATGAAGTCGGTCATTTCTGCCTGCAGCACGCCGCGGTTCAGATAGAGGAACGGATTGGCGTCGTCCATGTCGATGGCCACGCTGTAGCTCTCCATAGCGTTGTTGAACTGGCTGGAAGCGGTCTCAAGCATCGCCTTGGCAAACTGGATGTATTGGGAATTGTGCCCCTGGTTTATGGCCTCTGACAAAGGTTCTATGCGGGTGCGGGCGTCATCCCTGGGAGCGGCTTTTTCCGCCACGAACTGGGCCTTGACGGGGAGCGATGCAAGGAAGTTGTCCAACTTGTCGTAGAGCAGTTTGCCGCCGATGGTGGATATGCTCTCGGATGCTGCTCCGGCCTTGGGTACGAACTGGAACAGCGGCTTGAGCTTGACATCCACTTCACGGTACTGAAGGAGTTCGTTGTTGAAGCTCTTCTTTGCAAAGTCGGCGTCCAGAGCCAGCAGCGAATTGAACTTCTTGGTGGTGTCGGCGAAGGCCTCGTAGCCTTCGTCGGTGGAGGTCTTGTACTTATATTCCCGCACCTTGCGCTGGGCGGTGTCCCAGTCGTGCTTGCTGTCGCCCATCTTGCCCAGCATCGCCTTTGCGTAGGAGCGGTTGATGTAGGCCTTGGCAAAATCGGGATAGAGTTCGATGGCGCGGTCGTAGTCGTTGATGGCCTGGTTGTACTTGCCCTGCTGCATGAATACCGCAGCGCGGTTGAAATAGGCCAGCACGTTGTCCGGGTTGATATTTATCACACGGTCCAGGTCGTCCACCGCCTCGTTCAGTTCACCTACCTGGGCGTATATCAGGGCGCGGTTATAAAGCGTCAGGGCGTTGCCCGGCTCCTCTTCCAGCACCTTGTTCAGATCGTCTATGGCGCCCATCCAATCCTTCTTCTCGTACTTGAGGATGGCTCGGTTGAAATAGGCGAAGGTGTTTTCAGGGTCAAGCTTGATTGCCTGATTCAAATCGTCGATGGCCTCCTGGTAGTGGTTCTGCATCGAGTACAGGCGCGACCGGCGCACATAGCCCTCCGGGTCCAGATTGTTGAGCTCGATGGCCTTGTTGTAGTCGGCAAAGGCCTGGATGGTGTCGCCCAGGAACAGGTAGGATGCGCCGCGGTTAAGGTAGGCGCTGCTCTCTTCCGGCTCCTTGCGGATGAATGCGTTGAAATCCTGCACCGCCTTGTCGAACTGCTGCGACAGGAAATATGTCACGCCGCGGCTGAAATAGATGCCGGTGTTGCCGGGACGCAGGTCCATTGCCTCCTGGAGGTCTTCCAGGGCCTCTTCGTATCGGCCCAGCCGGCTGCGGGTTATGGCGCGGTAGTGGTATGCGTAGGTGTAGAGCGGATTGCGCTTGAGACTCATGTCAAAGTCGCGCTCGGCGCCGTTCAGATCCCCCAAGTTGTATTTGGCGATGCCGCGGAAAAAGAAGGCCTCCGGACCGACGGTGTCGATGCGGGAGAGAATGTTGAAATTCTCAATGGCGAGGGAAAACTTGCCGTCGGAAAGGGCCTGCCGGCCGGCATAATAGAAGTGCGACGGGTCGTACTGGGCCTTTGCCGGCATAACGAGTGCCGCCAATAGAATCAATATGACGGCCGCACGTTTCATTATCTTACGCGGAGCGACTGTCCGGGACGGATAACCTTATTGGCACTGATGCCGTTGAGTTTGCATATTTTGGCTACTGTGGTGCCGTGTTTGGATGCTATCCTGCTTAAAGTGTCACCGTTGCGGACCTTGTAATACTGGGCCTGCTTGGCTGCTGTTACCGCCGCCTTGGCCTCTGCCTCCTGCTTCTCTGTCTGACCGTAGTGGGAGTAGATATTGAAGTAATCTTTCTTGAGGGTGAACAGGGACTCACGCAGGGCGCCATGTTCAAATTCTATTATCCTCTCGGGATCGAAGGCCTGGCCTTTATACCTTGTCTCGAAGTGGAGGTGGGGGCCGGTGCTGCGGCCGGTGCTTCCGCCCAGGCCTATCACTTCTCCCGCCTTTACCGGTTCGCCGGGAATAACCAGGCGTTTTGATAGATGGCCGTAGTAGGTCTCCAGACCGTTGGAGTGGCGCACTACAATCAGATTACCGTATCCACCGGTCTTGCTGCCGCTGGAAAAGCGTACTACGCCGTCAAATGCCACCCGGACGCTGTCGCCTGTGTCAAGGGCCAGATCTACGCCGGTATGAGGGCGTCTGCGGCGCCATTTGAACCCGGAATGAACCTTGGTCTTATAAGGGACTTTGAACCCGTGGTTTTCATCTACCAGAAGTATGTCAACTTCGTCCGGAATGGATTCCTTGGGATATCCGTGGTATGCGTGGAGAGATTCGGTATCCCACCATCGGTCATAAATGGAGGTGCTGTCGATACCGGGACGGGGCAGTGGAAGGTAGTCCCATGTCTGGTCTTCGTACAGGATTACTTTGGTGTATTTGTCTCTCGTGTTGAGGGTGTCTACGGCAATCTTTATTACTTTGTCAACAGTCGTGCTGTCAACATCCGCCAGCTCCTCATCTTCTTCGTCATCAAAATAAGTCTCGTCTGTATCTATTTGGGAAAAACCGGGGAGAGATATCGCCAGGAACAGTATGATGGATAGTATCTTCTTCATTGAGCGGGAAACGGGTTTCGAACCCGCGACCTTCGGCTTGGGAAGCCGACGCTCTGCCAACTGAGCTACTCCCGCGGTGGATTGCAAATTTAATTACTTTTTTCAAATAAACTTATTAACTTTACAAAGATATCCGCTTTGCGAAATTACAATCATAAATAATACCACACTATGTTAAAACCTAAAAAAGTCATTGACGCTTTCAAGAAAAATTTCCCGCGCGAAAAGTTCAGCTATTTCACTTCTCCCGGCCGTATCAACCTTATAGGTGAGCACACCGACTATAACGGCGGTTTTGTGCTTCCCGCAGCTGTGGACAAGGGCATCAGCCTTGCCATCGCTCCCAACGGCACGGGCAAGGTGAATGCTTATTCCATGGATTATGCAGAGAAGCTGTCGTTCGGTGTTGACGACAAGAAGAAACCCGCTCAGCAGTGGGCATGCTACATCTACGGCGTGGTTCAGGAGATGAAGAAGCGCGGCGCACAGCCCGGCGGCTTCGACTGCGCATTCGGTGGCGACGTCCCCCTGGGCGCCGGAATGTCCTCTTCCGCGGCTCTCGAGAGCGTATTTGGCTATGCAATAAACTCTCTCTTCAAACTCGGTTTCAAGCGTGAAGAACTGGCAAAGATCGGCCAGATGACGGAACACAACTACGTGGGCGTCAACTGCGGTATCATGGACCAGTTCGCTTCGCTCATGGGCAAGGAGGGCAAGGTGATCCGTCTGGACTGCCGCAGCCTCAAATACAAGAGGGTTCCCTTCAATCCCAAAGGCTACAAGATCGTCCTCATCGACACCATGGTCAAGCATAACCTGGCTTCCGGTGAATACAATGTGCGCCGTGCCCAGTGCGAGGCCGGCGTAGCCGCCATCAAGAAAGACCATCCCGAGGTGGAATTGCTGCGCGACGTGCCGCCGGCATTGCTGGAGCAGTACAAGGACAAGCTCGACCCGATGGTTTACAAGCGCTGCTCTTTCGTGGTCAAGGAATCTCCGCGCCTTCTGGCCGGCTGTCGCGACCTGGCAAAGAACGACATCCCCGCTTTCGGCAAGAAGATGTTCGAAACTCACGACGGCCTTTCAAAGGACTATGGCGTAAGCTGCGAAGAGCTTGACTTCATCGTGGACGTGGCCCGCAAGTGCAACGGCGTTGTAGGTGCCCGCATGATGGGCGGCGGCTTTGGCGGCTGTGTAATCGCTATCGTAAAGAGCGGCGATGCAAAGGCTTACATAGAAGCTGTTCAGAAGGCTTACAAGAAGAAATTCAATCTGGATCCCCGCGTAATCAACGTGGCAATTTCTGACGGTGCAAAGAGATGGAATGTAAGAAAGCTCAAATAAAGCACTTCACCCTTACCAACGCTGCCGGCAGTAAGGTCGTACTTAGCAACCTTGGCGCCGGCATCGTTGCCATAGAGGTGCCCGATGCCGCCGGCGTCCGGGACAATATCGTGCTGACCTACGCCAAGCCGGAAGACTGGTACATCGACGGCCCCTGCGCCGGCAAGATTCCCGGCCGTTATGCCAACCGCATTGCCAAGGGCAAGTTCTCGCTGGGCGGCAAGGAGTATTCGCTGGCCATCAACAACGGCCCCAACCACCTGCACGGAGGTCCGGGCGAGCAGTGCTTCGCCAACCGCGTCTGGAATGCCGAGCCCTTCAAGGGCGGCGTCAGGTTCCGTCTTCACAGCCCCGACGGCGATGCCGGCTATCCCGGCGCGCTGGACATCGAGGCCTGCTATACCTTTGGCGACGACGACCGGCTGCGGCTGGAGATTACGGCTGTGACCGACGCCCCCACGGTGGTGAATCTCACCAACCATGTCTACTTCAACCTGCGCGGTATGAAGGCCTTCGGCGGCGACGGCGTCCGCAGCCACATGCTCAAACTTTACGCTTCGCGCTTCCTGCCGGGTGACAACACTCTGATTCCTTACGGCGAAATGGCGCCCGTTGCCGGGACGCCTATGGACTTTACCAAGGCGAAGGCGATAGGGAAGGATCTGGATGCAGATTTCGAGCCTTTGAAATTCGGCAAGGGCTACGACCACTGCTGGTGCATTGACGGCTACGACGGCACTCTGAGACCCGCCGCGGAACTTTCCTGCGCCGGCCGTAAGGTGGCTTTGTTCACCAATCAGCCGGGCGTACAGGTTTACACCGGAAACTGGCTTACCGGCTGCCCCAACGCCCCTACAGGCTATGCCTATAAGGATTACGACTGTGTGGCGATGGAATGCCAGGCATTCCCCGACAGCCCAAATAAGTTGCAGTTCCCTTGGCGGCCCCTGCTCCCCGGCGAGACCTACCTGAACATCATCGAGTGGCGGTTCACTGCCGAGTAGTTATAAACAAAAACTGCGGGAAACTTTCCCGCAGTTTTTGTTTGTGTTTTCCGGGGCCTGTAGCCGGCCCCGAAGTCTTGCTGTCTATTGCTGAGGATAAACGATGGTTTCGGTCCTCAGATAAGCCTCGCCGTCATTTACGAATGTTTGGTTCTCGTAGTAGGTAACATCACCGATTGTCACGGTGCCGCTATCGCCGCCTAATGCCCTGCCGATGCAAACGGTATAGGTGTCGGTATATGGAACCCAGCCCCTGGTGGCAGTCACGCTGGTGACGCCGGAGCTGATAGTGATGTTTCCGCAGTTGCTGTTGAGACCGCCGCCAATGGCTGCAGATTCCTGTCCGCCATTTGCGGTGACAGTACCGCCTGTGATTGAAATGTCGCCGAAGTGGATGCCGATGCCGGATTTCTCGTGTCCCGAACCTATGCCAGCACCTTGATGTCCACCTGTTGCTATGACAGTACCGCCCGTAATGGTGATATTGCCGTAAGAAGCATCTATGCCACCGCCGATGCCGGCTGATTTCTCTCCGCCTATTGCCGTAACATTGCCGCCGGTGATTAAAATATTGCCGCAGGTTATGTGGCCGTCGTTAATATCTTCATATCCCGAACCTATGCCGGCAGCGTTATGTCCGCCTGTCGCTATGACAGTACCGCCCGTAATGGTGATATCGCCACATGAAGTGTCGTATCCTCCGCCAATGCCGGCCGCGTTAGAACCGCCTGCTGCCTCGATATTGCCGCCGGCTATGACAATGTTGCCGCAGTCGCCGTCATCCTTACCGGCGCCGATGCCTGCAGCGTCCATTCCTCCGGTTGCAGTAAGCGAGCCGTCGCCATCAATGGTAAGCGTACCTGACGTTGCTATATGGATAGCTGGATAATAAGAGCGACTCGATTGAACCGTATTATCGCCTGAGAGTAAAAGCTTGACGTTTCCCTCGCAGTTGATAGCGGCGCTGGGCGATTGCCACCTGTTACAGTTGATAACAGCGTCCTTCAGAGTGACCGTCATAGGCTTGCTGGGATCGTTATTGACGACGTAGATCGAATATTCGCTATTGAGTGTTCCGGAGATGACATCACCGTCCTGTGCATAGTAAGAAGAAGTAAGGTTGTCAAGGACGATAGCCTTGCTCATCCGCAGCCCGAGCAAATAGAGGTCTCCTTTGGCAAAGGTCTTGTCGGAAAGGAACTTTACATAAGTGTTGGAAGATGTTTTGGCTATGATTTCTACATCAGACGCGGTGGTGACAGGCTCTATGGCAAGCCATATATACTCGTCGGACTCGGTCTGCTGCACTGTGCGCTCGAAACTGTAGATTTTACTGCCTATTATCGCAGAGAATGCTTCCACGTCACCGGATACGCTATTGCCGTCCTTGATGTTGAAGGCGCAGATGGCGAGCTGGTTTTCAAGGGTCGGAGAAGGGAGCTGCTGATCGTTGGTGAAGTTGCCCGTAAATGTGGCCAGGTCAAAGTTAGAAGCGAGGGTGGCCAGAGTGCCGTCCTGCTGCGAATACAGCTTATTGATATCTACGAAATCGTATTCTGCCAGGTCGCTGTCGGCCATACTTGAGGGGTAGATAAACTTCGCGTAGCCGTTAGCCTTCGGCTCGGTATCGAAGGTGAAGGTAAACCTGGCCGAGCGGCCACCGTTGATAAGATCGCCTAAGGTGAGGGGGGCGCTGGTAACCAGACCTTTTTCATTGCTGGTGTTTTCATAAATCACGCTCATCGTTTCGCCCTCAGCGAAAGTTTTAACGCCTTCGGCAGTAAGTGCCTTGGTGGCAGGGCTCTGCGACAGGCCTACCACGGTGGTGAGGGTTATGGTGCCAGTTTGCACATCTTCTGCTTTCTGATTGTCCGGCTTGGTGCAGGAAGCTATCATAGCGCCCGTCAGAACGAGGACTGCCATAGCAAGATACTTCATTGTCTTTTTCATTGCTTTCTTCGTTTTAACGGGTGATTATTCCTCGGTATACTCGTGTACATTATAACTGGATACACCTACGGTAGGCTGTTGTTCGCTGACAGAAAGAATTCTGCGTTGAGTGGTTAAATAGGCTACATATATCTGCGGAGCCTCATAAATTGCTTTGTTCATTGTGATATAAAAATATGTGTTCCGTTAATAAAAACGGCGCAAGTATAGTGATTCACAATAAATTATGCAAGTTCTTTTTGTAAATACGTAGCTAAAAATGTTTATTTCCGCATTGCGATGGTGACGCCGTCGCGAAGGGGGAGTATGATGGAGGAAAAGCGGTTGTCGGCGGCAACCATATCGTTGAATTCAAGGATTCCGACGCTCTGGGCATCCCGGGGCGCCGGTTCTTCTATGACTTTGCCGTCCCAGGTGGTGTTGTCTGCAATGATTACGCCGCCGGGGCGAACCTTATCGGAGACCAGGTTCCAGTATTCGGGATACTGCCGCTTGTTGGCATCGATATAGACCAGGTCGTACGGGCCTGGCAGGGTGGGGATTATCTCCACCGCATCACCCAGCAAAAGATTGACTTTGTCGGATATGCCGGCCTTTTCGTAGCCGCCGCGGATGATGTCCTCCAGTTCGTCATTGATTTCGATGGCATCGATTGTGCCGCCATCGGCCAGACCTTCTGCAAGGCAGACGGTTGAATAGCCTGTGAATACGCCAAGCTCCAGAATACGCCGGGGCGCCACCATTCGGGATATCGCACTAAGGAAGCCGCCCTCCGTGCGGCCGGAAAGCATACGCGCCCGGCTGGTGCGGATGTGAGTCTGGTGCTCTATCCACGCCAGGGAGTCGGTGTTTGCCGGCAGCGACGAATGGTCAGTGCAATATTCCTCTATTGTCATACTATCGGTAAATGAGTCTGCAAATGCGGTCCTCCGCAAAGATTTCGTTTGCCACGCGCTGGAGTTGCTCTGCAGTGATGGCCTCGATGCGCTGGCGAAGCTTCTCCGAGGTCGGATATTCGCCGCCGCGGAGGATGCTGCGGCCAATTGAGAGCGCCTGTGCTCCGCCGTATTCGCTGGCGATGGCGTTCTGAGCAATCATCTGTTTCTTTGCAGCCTTTAGTGCTGAGGGACTCAGCGGTATCTCGCGCACCTTCTTGAGCTCTTTGGCTACCAGGTCGGCGCACTTGTCCACATTGCTTTTGTCGCAGCCGTAGTATACAAGGGAGACGCCGGCGGTGGAGTAGCGCACATAGGAAGCGTCCACGTGGTAGACCAGCGCCTTCTTTTCGCGCAATGCGCTGTTCAGGCGGGAGTTGCTGGCGGGGCCGCCAAGGATGTTGGTCAGCAGAGAGAGGGCCATACGGTCGGGATGGCCGAACGGATAGGCACGGGTGCCTATTATGCAGTTGGCCTGATGGAACTTACGGGTCTTGTCTATGTTGAACAGATTGTCGGCGGGTGTGATATCCTTATGTGCGGGAGCCTTGTGGCCGCTGAAATATGCTGTGTACTTGTCCTGCAACTTCTCTACCATTGCCAGCACATTCTCCTGCTCAAAATCGCCCACCACCACAAAACTCATGTTGTGGGGAATGTAGCGCTCGCGTACGTAGGCGCGGATGTCGTCGGCAGTGATCTGCTTGAGCGAAGAGGCTGTGCCAAGGATGGTGCGGGAGAGCGGATGTCCCTTGAAAAGGAACTTCTCGTAGTCCTCGAAAATGAAGTCCGACGGATTATCCAGGCACATGTTTATTTCGTCCGACACCACGTTCTTCTCCTTCTCCAGTTCGTCCTCTTCAAAGAGAGATGTGAATACTATTTCAAAAGAGAGATCTATCGCCTTGGCGATATCCTCCTTGAGTACGGTGCAATATACGACTGTCTCCTCTTTTGCGGTGTAGGCGTTCAAATCGCCGCCCAGTTTCTCCAGCCTGTCGTTGATGCTCCGGGCCGACCGTTTTTCGCAGCCGCGGAAAATCATGTGCTCGGTGAGGTGCGCCAGGCCGTGTTTGTTTTCGGGTTCGTTGGCCGTGCCCGATTTGATGCACAAAGCGCAGTATGCAACAGAAGAATTGGTCTTCTGGAAGGCGACTTTGAGCCCGCTAGAGAGCGTAAAAATTTTATTCTCCATAATCTCTTTTTCCACGGTGCAAAATTAATAATATTTCGTATTTTTGTCAGATATGGGACAGTTCATAGTATCGGCAAGAAAATACAGGCCTGCCACCTTTGACAAGCTTATCGGGCAGGAAAACATAGCCCGCACGCTCAAGAATTCCATCCTGAGCGGGCAGTTGGCGCACGCATATCTTTTCTGCGGACCGCGCGGCGTGGGCAAGACCAGTTGCGCCCGCATCTTTGCAAAGACCATCAACTGCAGCAATCCCGGCCCCGACATGGAACCGTGCGGAGAATGCGAGTCGTGCCGCTCTTTTGCCAAGGGCAATTCGTACTGCATACACGAGCTGGATGCCGCCAGCAACAACTCGGTGGAGGACATCCGCACCCTCACCGACCAGGTGCGCATCCCGCCCCAGATCGGCCGGTACAGCGTCTATATCATAGACGAGGTCCACATGCTCTCCCAGGCCGCCTTCAACGCCTTCCTCAAGACGCTGGAAGAGCCGCCGGAGTATGCCATATTCATTCTTGCCACGACTGAGAAGCACAAGATTCTCCCCACCATCCTGTCCCGCTGCCAGACATACGACTTCAACCGCATCAGGGTAGAGGACATTGTGCGCAACCTCAAGGATATCGCCGCGCAGGAGAATGTCAGCATCAGCGACGACGCCCTGCACATCATTGCCCAGAAGGCCGACGGCGCAATGCGCGACAGCCTCACGCTCTTTGACCAGACGGTGGCTTTCTGCGGCGGCGACATCACCTACGAGAAGGTGATCGGCATTCTGAACGTGCTGGACTATGAATACTATTTCAGGCTGACCGACCTTTTGCTGGCGGGTGACTTTGCCGCGGCGCTGGTGCTCTTTGATGAGATCCTCTCCAAGGGCTTCGACGCACTGCACTTCATATCTGGCCTGAGTTCCCACCTGCGCGACTTGATCGTATGCCGGATGAGCTCGTCCCGCAGCCTGCTGGAGATGGCGCCTACAATCGCCGCCAAATACGACGAATACGGCACCAAGTGCTCCATTGACTTCCTCTACAAGGCACTGGAGATATCCACCGCCGCAGAAACTGCATACAAGGCCTCCGGCAATCCGCGTCTGCTGATAGAGTTCGCGCTGATAAAGATGTCCCGCATTATGGCGATGCCGGCACCTGCAGCGGCTCCAGCTCCGGTTGCGGCTCCCAAACCTGTGGCAGAAGCTCCTGCAGCCCCCGTGGCACAGCCCGCACCGACGGCTCCGGCCCCAGCACCGACAGCGGCCCCGGCCCAGCCTGCCGCACCTGCGCCCAAGCCTCAGGCACGTCCGTCCACCGGCGCATCTATAAGGTCACTGCTCTCCAAAGTGGGTTCGGCAGAATCGGCACCTGCAGAAAAGGCAGAAGAAGCGCAGGCCAAAGTTCCCGAGGCCATCACGGATGAATTGTTCAAGGCTGGCTGGCAAAAGTTCCTTGAGATGATCGGTACTCCCAACCTCAGGGCGGCGCTCAGCGCTAATACTCCCGTATATTCCGCAGAAAACAATACAGTGACGCAGTTTGTGGCAAGCGAGTTGCAGAAGAACTGGATCATGGAAAAGCGGCTCCTGCAATTGCAGGCCGACCTGCAGCGGGCCATGGGTGTCAAGGGTGTCCGTCTTGCGATAGAGGTTCAGCCGCAGTCGGCCGAGCCGGAAGAGGAGAAGCCCTACATGCCCACCGAGATGGCCAAGGCAATGATGAAAGATTCGCAGAAGGTGAGCGACTTTGCCCGCGAATTTGAACTTGAAGTATCGTAAATACAACACAGATGAAACTATACACCGTCAATCTTGTCAAGAAGTATGGAAAGCGAACCGTCGTAAAGGGCGCTTCGATAGAGGTGGAGCAGGGAGAAATCGTGGGTCTGCTGGGCCCCAACGGTGCCGGTAAGACCACCAGCTTCTATATGATGACAGGTCTCGTGAAGCCCAATGCCGGCCAGATTTTCCTGGGCGACGAGGAGATTACCACACTGCCGATGTTCCGGCGCGCCCAGAAAGGGTTGGGCTATCTGGCCCAGGAGGCATCGGTATTCCGCCGCATGAGCGTGGACGACAACATCCTCTCCGTGATGGAGATGAACCATATCCCCAGAGAGAAGCGCTACGAGCGTCTGGAAGAGCTCATCCGCGAGTTCGGTCTGGGCAAGGTCCGCAAGAGCCTGGGCATACAGCTTTCCGGTGGTGAACGCCGCCGCTGCGAGATTGCCCGCGCCTTGGCCACCAATCCCAAGTTCATTCTTCTGGACGAACCGTTTGCCGGTGTCGACCCCATTGCAGTGGAGGATATCCAGCACATCATCGCCCATCTTAAAACCCGCAATATCGGCATCGTGATCACCGACCACAACGTGCACGAGACGCTGGCCATTACCGACCGCGCCTATCTGCTGTATGACGGAGAGATTCTGGAAAGCGGTACTCCGGAGCAGCTGGCCGCCAATCCCGATGTAAGGCGCAAGTATCTGGGCCAGAACTTCGAACTCCGCAAAGCCGTACTCCACAAGAGACCCGGAGAGGAGCTGTAGGTATTATTCTTTAGAGATTTCGCATCCCCGGCAGGCAGTACAACCAAGGTCACTGCAGTCGGGGTTCTTTTTGTTGTGTTTCTTGCCCCAGAGGCGGAGTTCCTCTTCCTTGGCGCACACGATTCCCCGCTTGCGAAGCTCCTTACTGTGGGCTATCTCGCCGTCGGGGAACTTGCCATCCTTGCGGAATATGATATTGAAGCACATCCCAAAGATGCACAGGGCCAATATCGCTATTGCAAGCAGGAAGAGCTTCATTTTGTTACAGGCATTTGAAAGGCGGTACCAGCGGATGGCTGCCGACGGTGAGAACCGGCGGTATCTGCATCACCTTGAAACTGGATTTGCGGCGCAGCCCGATTGCCCGGCGCGCAGCCTCCTTGTCTTCGAATGATTCCAGTACCTGCTCTTCGCTCATGCCTTCTTCGTTAAGCATGTGCAACACGCGGTCCAGAACCTCGTATTCCGGCAGCGAATCGCTGTCCTTCTGGCCAGGCTTCAACTCGGCCGAAGGGGCTTTGGTGAGAATGTGCTCCGGGATGCGTTCGCCGTCGCGGTTGAGGTAGCGGCACAGTTCGTAAACCTGCAACTTGTAGAGGTCGGCAATAACCATAATTGCACCTGCCAGGTCGCCGTAGAGAGTGCCATAGCCGGTGCTCAGTTCGCTCTTGTTGGAGGTGTTCAGTACCAACGCGTTGAAGCGGTTGGAGTAGGCCATCAGTATCAGGGCGCGGATGCGGGCCTGCAGATTCTCCTGGGTTGTGTCCCAGCGGCCGTCGGCAAAGAAGTGGGCCATTGCTTCCATCGCGCTGTCATAAACCGGCGCGATAGGTATTGTCTCTATGCTGATGCCCAGATTGGACGCCAGACGCTCCGAATCGCTCACAGAATGGCTGGTAGAGAAGCCGCTGGGCATCATTATGCCGTGGACATTTTCAGAGCCGAGGGCATCGGCCGCCAGTGTGGCCACCAGTGCCGAATCCACTCCGCCGGAGAGGCCCAGCACAGCCTTGCTCATCCCCGCACCCTCAAAGTAGCTGCGGATTTTGCCGATGAGAATCTCATAGACCCTTTCTATGGGCAGAGTGGGTTCGAGTATCATATCTTAGAAAATGAATGTGTCGCTGATAGGACGGTTGTTGTATACCTTGGTGATGATGTCGGCAAAAATGTTGGCCACCGAGAGGATTTTGAATTTGGAGATGTCCTCGCCCTCCTTGGGCCGCAGGGGAATTGTATCGGAAACGATGAATTCCTCTATTGCGGAGGCGCTGATGCGCTCGTATGCGTTGCCGCTGAGCACCGGGTGGGTGCAGACGGCGCGTACGCTAAGGGCGCCTTTCTCTTTGAGCATGTCGGCGCATTTGGTTATAGTTCCTGCGGTGTCCACCATATCATCTACAATAACCACGTTGCGGCCTTCGACCTCGCCGATGGCGGTCATGGAACCCACTACGTTCGGCTTCTCGCGCGATTTGTGGCAGATGATCATGGGCACGCCCAGGATGCGGGAATAGGCATTGGCCCTCTTTGCTCCGCCCATATCGGGAGATGCGATGGAGAGGTTCTCCAGCTTGAGATCCCTCAGGTAGGGAAGGAATATGGAGCTTGCGTATATGTGGTCTACCGGAACATCAAAGAAGCCCTGGATCTGGTCGGCGTGAAGGTCGCAGGTCATCACGCGGTTGCATCCGGCGGCCACCAGCAGGTTGGCCACCATCTTGGCGCCGATGCTCACGCGCGGACGGTCCTTGCGGTCTTGACGGGCCCATCCGAAATAGGGGATCACAGCTATCACCTTGTGGGCCGATGCCCTGCGGGCAGCATCTATCATCAACAGCAATTCAAAAATATTCTCTGTGGGAGGGAATGTCGACTGCACGATGAAGACGGTGGCACCGCGGACGCTTTCGTCAAAAGCGGGCTGGAACTCGCCGTCGGAAAAGGTTGTCACCTTGGAATTGCCAAGGCCGACGCCAAGGTTGAGTGCGATTTTCTCTGCAAGATACTTGCTGCTGCGACAAGAAAAAATCTTTAGTTTGTGGTCGTATTCCATAATTCGGATATGTGTTAG
>JAEEGG010003559.1_pt1 | contig 38759 bp, 37 predicted proteins | sample 9134161 | NCBI WGS metagenome assembly JAEEGG01 (sample SAMN16246543, study PRJNA631951) | gut metagenome | biome: gut microbiome; feature: rumen; material: CR-attached | host: Bos | place: Iran: Karaj | collected 2018-10 | reverse complement strand
GTGAGAACCTCGCTGCCACCTGTGTCGACCTGGCTTGGCACATGCTCGCCTCGAAGGATATTCCCACAGCCGACAAGGCTATGGCGTTCGAGACAGAGTCGTTGCGTAAGGTGGGACTTCTGAATCCCTTTATTCCGATTCCGCCACGCTATCATACCAGTTACTTCAACCACGTGTGGGGTGGGGGCTATGCAGCCGGCTACTACAGCTATCTGTGGACGGAGGTGCTGGCGGTCAACATCGCCGATGTCTTCGCCAAGCGTGGTGCCCTGAAGCCTGAGACGGGACAGGATTTCCGCGACAAGATCCTGAGCCGGGGCAATACCGGCGACCTCATGCAGATGTTCACCGACTTTACCGGCATGGCGCAGCCCGATGCCTCCAGTCTGCTCAAAGCCCGTGGTTTGTAAGGATGGAAAAGATTGAGAAATATACCTTGCTCTATGAGCAGATCAAAGCCCTGATAGAGGGCGAGACCGATGTGGTGGCTGTCATGGCGAATGTGGTGGCAGTCATCCACGAGACGATGGGTTTCTGGTGGACAGGCTTCTACTGTGTCAAACCAAAGGCTGGGGGTGAAGGAACCGAGTTGGTGCTCGGTCCATTCCAAGGCCCCGTAGCTTGCATGCACATTGCCTTCGGGCGTGGTGTTTGTGGCACTTCCTGGGCGCGCAGGGAAACCGTCGTCGTGCCCGATGTGGAGCAGTTCCCTGGCCATATCGCCTGCAGTAGCCTCTCGCGTTCGGAGATAGTCGTGCCTGTGTTTTCGAAAGCGCATGAGGTAGTGGCCGTCCTCGATATCGACAGCAAAGATCTCGCCACCTTCGACAATATCGACCGTCAATACCTCGAGGCTGTCTGCTCATTGATTACACCAATTTTTTAATTTTATAAGAGATGAAGACAAAACATATACAATATGAGACGCAGGGCACATGCTCGAAACTGATCGACGTGACTGCTGATGAGAACGATGTCATCCAACAGGTCTTTTTCTTGGGCGGATGCAATGGTAACCTGCAAGGCGTCAGTCAGTTGGTTCGTGGCCAGCGCATCGACGATGTGATTCACAAACTTGACGGTATCCGTTGTGGCACTAAGGGCACCTCCTGTCCCGATCAACTCTGTCGAGCGCTTGAGAAGCTTAAAGATGCCCCCCTGAAGTAAATCCCAATTCCAATGGTAATATCAGTCTTTTTTAAGCGCTGTGGGTATGTCTTTCTGGTTGCGTCTGCTCTGACAATGAGTGCCTGCAGTAATAAAGCCGTTAATGGCGGTGTAGCAGGAGGTACTGATTCAGTAGTGGTAGATTCCGCTGCGACTGCGATAATCAAAGATATTGGTGCGGATTCGCTGAAGACAGATACAGTGTCGTATGATAAGGAAGAGGGCATCTACAAATTAGGCCTCTGGGTAAAATATCCCGTGGCGGGTGGCGACAGTGTGGTCAAGGCGGTTCGTGAGTTTATCAATGACTATTTGGGTGGGGCATACGAAGGGCCGTTGGATGATGGTCGCAAGATGCTGAAAGAAAACGGCGAGATGATGTGGGGCAGATTCCAGGAGATGTGTGGCGATGCTGATCCGGAGGAAGTCAATGAGTTGTTCCTCAATAAGATGGTGAACAAGGATTACGAAACCAGCCTCTTCGTGACCTTCATGGCATTTACGAGCCACTACACAGGCGGTCTGCATGGCATGGCTGTTGAAACAGGTCACACCTTCAGCAAACTCAATGGTAAGTGCTTTTGCTACGATATGATGAAGGATCTCGACAGCCCTGCGTTTAAACGTCTGATAAAGGAGGGACTGAGAACATTCTTCAGCAACGAAGGTGATGAGCAGGGGATGAGCGACGAGGATCTGAAAGAAGAACTGGTGTCGTTTGGTGGCAGCATCGATGAATTGCCCCTTCCCGACTCAGAGCCGTATATGACGAAAAACGGTGTCACCTTTATTTATCAACCATATGAGATTTCTTACTACGCTGCGGGAAGACCTGAGTTCACAATCCCCTACGACGTGGTGATACCCTATCTGAAACCGCAGACCATTGAATTGTTTTTGGGAGAAAAGGCTGCAAAACGATGATTGACAAACGATAATTTGAATGAGGGGCGACTTTTGAATGAAAGCCGCCCCTCTTGTCAAAAAGCAAAGGATTGTCTAATTTATTGTTTTGAGAAGTAGTTAGTGTCGCCATTGGGTTCGTCACCTCCCCACGTGAAGCCTCGCTCCTTGAACAGTCGCACTGCGATATCGTTTCTTGTGAGTGGCTTATCGCTATTCACGACGACAGAGAGTCCTTGCTGTTGTGCCATCGGTATGGCTTCTGCCTCTTCTGGGTTATAATAGTAGCCGTATGTATAATTATATGATTTCATTTTCCATTTGTCGTATGCCAGCGAAGCATCCGTCTGAACGACAATATATTTTGCCTCATACAACTCGCGGAAGATGTTGGACAAGTCGCTGGCAATGCGTTTGTTGCAGATGAGTCCTCCGACATGCGGTGCATAACCGCTAATGGAATAGCTATAGCACAGACAGCGCATAAGGCATAGGTCGTTTCTGTCGATGTTGGGGCTGATGCCGTCGGTACCGGCCTTATCCCAAGTGGTGGTGGGTACTTCTGTCACTAGGAAACAGTTGTCGTATCCAAACAGATTGATGGCCTCCTGGTCAACCTCACTGCCTATAACCCAGTTCAACAAGTTGTTCAAGCGTTCTTGCTTTTCTTTCTCCTCCCGTTCCTTCTGGCCTTTTGCATCGACTATTTGGTCGGCTATGCCATTAACCAGTCCATCTGCAATATCCTCTATCGTCCCAGTGCATGATGTGAGTGTGACATTCCCGCTGATGAGAAAGACTGCGGTGATGATGGATGTATTGAATTTGTTCATATTATACTATTTTTATTGTTGTTGCTGTTGTTTGATGGTGCAAAAGTAAGGCTATTTCCTGCAGGATATAAGAAATAGCCTCGATTCTTTTCAAACTTGTATGGACAAAGGACCGATTTTTGGACAAATCGGGAAAAACGGCCCTAAAAGTGTCCAAAAGCGTTGTGGGATAGACAAAAGAAAAGCCCCATTTGAGATAGATGGGGCTTTTGCGATGTTTAAAAGATAACTATTTAAAGTTGGATCTTATAGCCGATGGTCAGCATGATGACGCAATTATGTATCTTTTGGTCTTTATTAATAGCATAGTCACTATTAACGAGATTTGAAAGGCCGATATTATAACGGAGGTCTATTGACGTTTCTTCAAATTCGTATGATAGACCTACGGGAATTGAGAACTCTGATTTCTTATATAAATCTTTGACATCGTGGTCACCTTCCTTTGCATTCAACAGGAAACCGAACTGGGCGCCAGCCTTGATGCCAAAACCCTTAACGGGGTAGACTGCCAACATTAGAGGCACATTGAGGTAGTCGAGATTGACGTTATACTTGGTAAATTCGCTATCGAATTTCGCACCTTGCATGGAATAGAGGGCACCAGCTGTCACGGCAAACATCTCTTTGAATTGATAACCTACTTCGGCACCGCCAACGAAACCGAGTTTCATCTTGAGATCACTGACATCGCCGGTCAACGTTGTTAATGTTCCACCAGCCATGGGCTTTATGAACACACCTTGTGCAGAAGCACACAACGACGCTACCATCAAGGTAGCAATCAGCATAAATTTCTTCATAATTCTTGTTGTTTAATTTAGTGACTTTTATTATTTATTCGAATATTCAGAGTTTATTTGCGCACAATCACGCTGCCGCTGGCCTGATGGGTGGCGAGGATGAGCACTTCGGCTATCTGCACGTGCTCGGGGGCATTGGCAGCATAGACGGCTACATCTGCGATGTCATCGCCCGTGAGAGGCTTGATGCCTTGGTAGAGTTTGGCAGCTCGGGCCGTATCGCCATGGAAACGGATGTTGCTGAAGTTGGTTTCGACGAGGCCGGGCTTGAGGTTGGTGACGCGAACGGCTGTATCGGCCACGTCGATGCGGAGTCCGTCGGAGAGGGCCTTCACAGCAGCTTTCGTGGCACAGTAAACATTGCCTCCTGCATAGGCTGCATCGCCTGCTACGCTCCCAATATTAATAATGTGTCCACTGTTGCGTGCAATCATACCGGGCACAATGAGACGTGTCATCGTGAGCAGACCCTTGATGTTGGTGTCAATCATAATCTCCCAGTCGTCGAGGTTGCCTTGGTATTCAGGTTCTAAACCTAAGGCGAGACCGGCATTGTTGACAAGTACATCGATCTGCTGCCACTCCTCGGGCAGACGCTCGATGGCTTTGCGGGCAGCTTCACGGTCTCTGATGTCGAATGCAAGGATGAGCACTTCGGTGCCCTTGGCCTCCAGATTCTTACGGATGGCTTCCAATTTCATAACGTTACGGCCCGTAAGGATGAGTCGGTCACCATTAGCAGCGAATTTGTGCGCACAGCCGAGTCCGATACCACTCGTAGCGCCTGTGATTAATACGGTCTTGTTCATATTCCTATGTGGTTTATTTTTGTCTTTTTTATCTTTGTGGCTGCAAAGTTACGATTTTTTTTGCAGAGATGATACGGAATTTGCAGAAATTTATTAATTTTGCAGCCGACGAAAGAAATCTATCGGATATGACGAAGGAAGAATTCCAGACTTATCGTAATAAATATGCCAAGCAATTGGAGCAGATCAGACAGGCTGCGCACGAGCTTCATCAGAGTGTGAATGAAGTTTATGGCGACGATTTGCCCTATGGTTTTCATCTGGATATGGTGGCGGAAGGTGTCATCAATTACGGCCATCTGGTATGTGCCTGTGAGGAAGATGTGGTTCCGCTGTTCTTCGGCGCTTATTATCACGATAGTATTGAGGATGCACGTTTGAGTTACAACGACGTGATGCGAGTTGCGAGTAAATGGATGACACAAGAGCAGGCCCACATGGCGACGGAGATTGTGTATGCGCTGACCAACGATAAGGGTCGTACGCGCGCTGAGCGGGCAGGGGAGAAGTATTACCAGGGTATCCGTGCGACACCCTATGCCCCGTTTGTGAAACTCTGCGATCGTCTGGCTAATGTGACTTACTCTTGTTCGGTGGACAATGGCAAGAATGGCAGTAGGATGAGGGAGGTCTATAAGAGTGAGATGGGAAAATTCCTGCCTGCTATTATTTGCGATACCGACGATCAGCGCAGGCATATTCCTTTTGAAGCTATCACAGCACTGGCTGAGATTCTGATTGATGAGGTAGACCGCGATGAGATCCGAAAGCAGTGGAACTGCTAAACGGATGAAGGAGGATGTGAGAAATAAAAAAAGTAAGCGGAAATGAAATTTTTCTTGCAAATTATTTGCTAGTTTCGCAGAAAAGTGATAATTTTGCAGCCGAATACAACAAAAACGAGAATTATGTCAATGTTGAATGCATACTTTTACGGTTATTACTTTTACTTTGCAAGCAATTGTGAAGCGGGAAGTTGCGTATAATTCAACTTATGACAGAGAAGATAAAAATCAAGGTCCCGCTTCACACAAGTGAAAGCGGGATTTGTTTTTAAGTGAATAGAGAAAACTGATAGAATATGAAGAGAATTGCCATTCAAGGTTTGATCGGGTCGTTCCACGATATCGCGGCACACCTGTATTTTGAGGGAGAGCAGATACAGTTGATCTGCTGCTCAACCTTCGAACAGGTGTTTGCAAATATCAAGCAAGACCCCACAGCCATCGGCATGCTGGCTATCGAGAATACGATAGCAGGCTCACTGTTGCACAACTACGAGTTGCTGCGCGATTCGGGCACGACGGTGGTTGGTGAGCACAAGTTGCACATCACACATTGTGTCTGCTGTCTGCCTGATGACGACTGGGACACCATATCAGAGGTGCATTCGCATCCCGTGGCCCTCATGCAGTGTCGTGAGTTCCTGGCCCAGCATCCGCAGCTGAAGAATGTGGAGGCTGAGGATACGGCTGGCTCAGCGAAGATGATTGCCGAGGGGCAGAAGAAGGGATGGGCTGCCATCTGTCATGCTGAGGCTGCACGCCTCTATGGCCTGAAGGTGCTGGAGGACCATATCGAGGACAATAAGCACAATTTCACCCGTTTTCTCGTGGTGTCGAATCCCAATAAGGCCGATCTGCTACGCCCCCTGACGGAGACCAACAAGTCGAGCATCGTGTTTTCACTGCCTCATGAGGAGGGCAGTCTGAGTCATGTGTTGGCAATCCTTTCGTTCTATAAGATCAACCTGACGAAGATCCAGTCGTTGCCGATTATCGGAAAGGAGTGGGAATATCTGTTTTATGTGGATGTGATGTACGACGACCTCACCCGTTATCGTCAGAGTATCGATGCGATTATCCCACTAACAAAGGATTTGAAGATTTTAGGAGAATATAAAGACGGAAAGCAAACGAATTAATTATGATACAACCAGCAGACAGATTATCGCTCGTAAGCGAATACTACTTTAGTAGAAAATTAAAGGAAGTGGCGCAGTTGAATGCCGAGGGTAAGGATATCATCAGCCTCGCCATTGGCAGTCCGGACATGCCTCCTTCAGATCAGACCATCGGGAAATTATGTGAAGTGGCCCATCTGCCCAATGCCCACGGTTATCAGCCCACAGGTGGCACACCAGAGTTGCGAGAGGCGATGGCCGGCTTCTACAAGCGATGGTATGGTGTGGACATCGACCCCAAGACGGAGATCCTGCCATTGATCGGCTCGAAGGAAGGTATCCTGCATGTAACCCTCGCCTTTGTGAATCCTGGCGATGAGGTGTTGGTACCCAATCCTGGTTATCCTACCTATACGTCGCTATCGAAGATCCTGGGTGCAAAGATCGTGAATTACAATCTGCGTGAGGACAATGGGTGGCAACCCGACTTCGAGGAACTTGAGAATATGGATCTTTCGAAAGTGAAGCTGATGTGGACGAACTATCCTAATATGCCGACGGGTGGCAATGCCCGTATGGAAACTTATGAGCGGCTGGTGCAGTTTGCCCAGAAGCACAGCATCGTGGTGGTGAACGACAATCCTTATTCTTTTATATTGAATGAGCATCCGCTGTCGCTGTTGCAGGTGCCAGGAGCAAAGGATTGTTGCATCGAGTTTAATTCGATGTCGAAGAGTCACAATATGCCTGGCTGGCGTGTGGGTATGTGCCTGACGAATGCCACGTTTTTGCAGTGGATCATGAAGATCAAAAGTAATATTGACAGTGGTACCTTCCGCGGTATCCAACTCGCTGCAGCTGAGGCGCTTGGAAATGATGAGGCTTGGCATCGGGAATATAATATCGCAACCTATGGCCGTCGTCGTCAGTGGGCAGAGAAGATTATGGATGTCTTGGGTTGTAGCTACGACAAGAACCAGGTGGGCATGTTTCTTTGGGGCAAGATTCCTGAGAAGTATGCCGATGTGGAGGATCTCACAGAGAAAGTGCTCCACGAGGCCCGTGTCTTTATAACCCCTGGCTTCATTTTCGGCACTAACGGAAAGCGATATATCCGCATCTCATTGTGTGCGAAAGAAGAGAAAATCCAACAAGCATTAGAAAGAATCAAAAACACAATATAATTATGGAACTGGAATTAGAACCGTTAAAATTACCTAGTGACAACGAACGTCCCTTCGTGATTGCAGGCCCTTGCTCTGCAGAGACTGAGGAACAAGTGATGACAACCGCCCGTGAGCTGGCCATGAAAGGCTGCCATAATTTCCGTGCTGGTGTATGGAAGCCCCGTACGAAGCCAGGTGGCTTTGAGGGTCACGGAGAACCTGCTCTCGTTTGGCTCGCTGAGGTGAAGAAGGAAACGAAAATGCTCGTCTCTACTGAGGTGGCAACAGCTGAGCACGTGGAACTTGCCCTGAAGTATGGTATCGACATCCTCTGGATAGGTGCCCGTACATCGGCTAATCCCTTTGCGATGCAGGCGATTGCCGATGCCCTGAAGGGTGTCGATGTGCCCGTGTTTGTAAAGAACCCCGTGAATCCTGACCTCGAACTTTGGATTGGAGCTTTGGAGCGTATTAATCAGGCAGGCATTAAGCGCTTAGGTGCCATCCATCGCGGCTTCTCCAGCTATGAGCAGAAGATCTACCGTAACGCCCCGATGTGGCAGATTCCCATCGAGCTGCGTCGTAGGATTCCTGAATTGCCAATCATCAGCGACCCGAGTCATATCGGAGGTCGTCGCGAACTGGTGGCTCCGCTCTGTCAGCAGGCGATGGACCTGGGTTTCGACGGTCTGATTGTGGAGAGTCACTGCGATCCTGATAAGGCTTGGAGCGATGCCAAGCAGCAGGTAACACCCGATGTGCTCGATTATATTCTGAGCCTGTTGGTAATCCGCGACGAGAATACCACGACAGAGGGCATCTCACAGTTACGTAAGCAGATCGACGAGCTCGACAACCAACTGATGGACCTGTTGTCGAAACGTATGCGTGTCTGTCGTGAGATCGGACAATATAAGAAGGAGCACAATATGACTGTGCTGCAGGCTAATCGCTATAACGAGATCCTGAATAAGCGTGGTGCCCAGGGTGCTCTCTGTGGTATGGATCCTGAATTCGTGGCCCATGTATTTGAGAATATCCACGAGGAGAGTGTCAGACAACAAATAGAGATTATTAATAAATAGGAGAGAAGGAGTAAGGAGGGAAGGAGTAAGTAGAAATGCCTTACTCCTCGACTCCATCAAATTTGGGTGCAATGAAGATATTAGTAATGGGAGCAGGGAAGATGGGAAGTTTCTTCATCGACCTGCTGAGTTTTGAGCATGAAGTAGCGGTGTTTGAGAGAGATCCCAAGCGCATGCGTTTTACCTATAATTGTCAGCGCTTTACCTCGTATGAGGAGATCCAGGCATTCAAGCCAGAATTGTTGATCAACGCTGTCACACTGAAATATACCATTCCTGTGTTTAAGGAGGTAATTCCTTATTTGCCCAAGGAGTGTATCATCAGTGATATTGCTTCGGTGAAGACAGACCTGAAGGACTTCTATGAGTCGACGGGTATGCGCTATGTTTCGACGCACCCGATGTTTGGCCCAACTTTCGCTAATCTGCAACAGCTCTCTGAAGAGAATGCCATCATCATCAGCGAGGGCGACTACATGGGTCGTATCTTCTTCAAAGACCTCTATCAGAAATTGGGACTCAACATCTATGAGTACACCTTCGAGGAGCACGATAAGACGGTGGCTTACTCGTTGTCGATTCCCTTCGTCTCGACGTTCGTGTTTGCTGCTGTGATGAAGCATCAGGATGCCCCGGGAACAACCTTCAAGCGTCATATGCGTATCGCCAAGGGAGTGCTCAATGAGGATGATTATTTATTGCAGGAAATCCTCTTTAACCCTTATACCCACGACCAGGTGAGCCAGATCCGTACGGAGCTGAAGGAGTTGCTGGAAATCATCGACAGCAAGGATGCCGAGGGTATGAAGGGTTATCTGACGAAGATTCGCAACAACGTGAAGCGCGACATAGAGATAAAGAAATAATATTGGAAAAAAGATGGCAGCAGGAAAGTGGATTGGCGGTTTTATAGGATGGATGGCTGGTGGTCCGTTGGGGGCATTGGCAGGCTATCTGGTGGGGTCGTTGTTCGACTCGATGCTCGACGGTGTGAATTCACCCAGTAATTCTGGTACCTGGGGCGCAGGCTCAGAGCGCGATACAGGCTCATGGCAACAGAAATCCTATCAGGACTATAATCAGGCTTATCAGCAAGCCTATCGTCAGCGCCAGCAACAGGGACAACGCAACAGTTTCCTCTTCTCGTTGCTGGTACTCTCCTCATATATCATCAAGGCTGATGGCAAGGCGATGCACTCAGAGATGGAATTGGTGCGCCAGATGCTTCGTCAGAACTTTGGCGAGAATGCGGTCTCTCAGGGCAATGAGATCCTGAACAAGCTCTTCGACGAGCAGAAGCGCGAGGGGTGGACACAGTTTAAGTCGACCGTCCGCCAGTGTTGTGGACAGATCAATCAGCAGATGGACTATTCGCAGCGTCTGCAGTTGCTCAATTATCTGGTGATGGTGGCCAAGGCCGATGGCTCTGTGCCTCAAAGTGAGATTACGGCTCTGAAGGAGTGTGCGCAGTGGATGGGTCTTCGCAGCAGCGAGGTCGATTCGATGCTCCACCTCGAAGGAAATACACTTGAGGATGCCTATAAGGTGCTGGGTGTCAGTCCGAATGCCTCTGACGATGAGGTGAAGAAGGCCTATCGTAAGCTGGCGCTCGAGCATCATCCTGATAAGGTAGCTGCCTTAGGTGAGGATGTGCGCAAGGCTGCTGAGAAGAAGTTCCAGGAGATCAATGCGGCTAAGGATCGTATTTGGAAAGCCAGAGGATTATGAAGCAACCTGCAATCATCGTTCCAGAGGGCTTGCATGAGGTATTGCTGCATGCCTGTTGTGCACCTTGTTCCTCAGCCATTGTCGAGTGGCTGGTGCAGCATGACATTAAGCCAACCATATTTTATTATAATCCTAATATCTTCCCTCGCGAGGAATACGAGATCCGTAAGAATGAGAGCAAGCGCCATGCAGAGAGTCTCGGTCTCAAATGGATAGATGGCGATTACGACCATGCGCAATGGCAACAGGATGTCTGCGGATTAGAGGGCGAACCTGAAAGGGGCAAACGATGCGAATTATGCTTTACGCTTCGTCTGACCGTTGCTGCCAAAAAGGCAAAAGAACTTGGCCTTCAGTATTTTACCACCACTTTAGCTTCTTCCCGTTGGAAGAGCCTCGAACAAATCGAACGTGCTGGTCATCTGGCAGAACAGACCGTAAAAGAAACCACCTTTTGGGCCCAGAACTGGCGCAAAGGTGGTCTCTATGAACGTCGTAATCAACTGCTGAAAGAATTCAATTTCTACAACCAGCAATACTGCGGTTGTGAATTCTCCCAGCGCAATAAATCATGATCTCTTTCTGACTCTGAGGGTCTGTACGATACGGCTCAACTGGTTGGGGATACGTATCTGCTGCGGACACTTCGAGAGGCACTCCTCACAGTCCTGACAGGCACGTGCCCATTTCTCAGCCTCAGGCAGCGCCTTGCGGTAACCCTCGATGAACTTCTGCTGACGCTCAGCATAGTCAGGGGCAGAAGGCTCTGGCAACGGGAGGATATGACTGTTCACAGCCTCGTTGTAATAGGTGAAGTTGCCAGGGATATTCACACCATAAGGACACGGCATGCAGTATTCGCAAGCGGTACAGGGAATGGTGGGAACGCCCGACATCTCATCGGCAATCTTGGCCAATAATGCATTCTCCGACTCTGTGCAAACCTCTAATGGCGAGAACGTCTTCACATTTTCCTCGAGGTGATCCATGCGGTTCATACCACTGAGCACGGTGAGAATATTGGGGTAGGAGCCCACCCAGCGGAAGGCCCAGCGGGCTGTACTGTCGTCAGGATGTACGGCCTTCATCTGGTCTGTCAGTTCCGATGCCATTCTGCCAAAGGCACCACCACGCAATGGCTCCATCACGACACACTGGATACCCAGTTTCTCGCATTTGCCATACAAGTATTCTGCATCGGCATCCGACCGTCTGCCACCACGCATCGAGGCGTGTGTCCAGTCGAGGAAGTTCATCTGGATTTGTACGAAGTCCCAATGATATTCATTGTTGTGATCCAACAGCCAGTCGAAATCGCGCACATCACCGTGATATGAGAATCCCAGATGCTTGATACGTCCCGCCTCACGCTCCTTGAGCAGGAATTCGAGGATGCCGTTGTCGAGGAAACGGCCCTTCAGCGTGTTCATGCCACCACCAATGCCGTGCAACAGGTAATAGTCGATATGGTCTACCTTGAGTCGCTCCATCGACTGCTCGTACATACGCTTCGAGGCATCGAAACTCCAGGAGTTCTGTCCCTGATTCGACATCTTCGTAGCGACAAAATATTTGTCTCGCGGATGACGAGAGAGGGCATTACCCATCAGCACTTCCGACTGCCCACGCATATACATCGGTGCTGTGTCGTAGTAGTTTACACCATGCTCGATGGCATAGTCCACCAACTGATTCACCTCGTCCTGATTATTGGGCAGACGCATCATACCGAATCCCAAGAGGGATATCTGTTCACCAGACCCGTGCTGTACGCGGTAGGTCATACGATTCTCAACAGTCTTTTTGTCTTTCTGTGCAAAAGCACTCAGCGGCTCCATGGCCATCAGGGCCATTGCCGATCCTGTGCCGATGCCGAGCCTCTTCAGGAACTCTCTACGGTCCATGTTTAGTTTATCTTTTTCCATACATAAGGTATTTACGGGGTCAAAGTTACGAAGAATAATTGGAAAAAACAACAAAAACAAGGTTAAAGTTTTGCCAGTCTCGTTTTTTTGTTGTAATTTTGCGCGCTAAATAATATTGATATCAATTTTATAAGCATTTTATGGCCAACACTAACACATTTGTAGGTTCCAAAATCAAGGGAATCAGAGAGTCAAAGAATCTCAGCGTCGAGGAGATTGCTGAGAGTAGCGGTTTGTCAGTTGAGCAGATCAACTCCATTGAAAACGACCAGAACCTGCCCTCTTTGGGGCCGCTGATTAAGATAGCCCGTGCTTTGGGCGTTCGTCTGGGTACGTTTATGGATGATAGCGACGCCTTGGGTCCGGTGGTCTGTCGTGCAGAGGATCGTGAGAAGGACAGCAGTATCAGTTTCTCGAACGGTGCTACCGATGCCCGTAAGCACATGGAGTATCATCCGCTGGCTCAGCAGAAGGCTGGCCGTCACATGGAGCCGTTCATCATCGACATCAATCCCGAGGATTCGCCTGAGTATAAGCTTTCTGCTCATGAGGGTGAGGAGTTCATCTACGTGATGCAGGGTGAAGTGGAAGTAGAATACGGTAAGGAGAAGTATCTGCTGAAGGAAGGCGACTCGATTTATTATGACTCTATCGTAAAGCACCATCTGCATGGCGCTCCTGGTAAGTCCGCCAAGATTCTTGCACTTATCTATATCCCATTTTAAGAGATGAGCAACGTTAGATTAGACATGGCAGGCAGACCCCTGCCTGACAGGACCTATCCTGCTGAGACAGGATCTGAGGGGTATACGCTGTATGAGCGTACCCTTGGCCAATGGCTCGAATACTGGGCTGAGACCACACCCGATAAGGAATACATCGTTTATAGCGATCGTGACCTGCGCTTCACTTGGAGCAAGTTCAACGAGCGTGTCGACAACCTCGCCAAAGGCTTGATTGCCATTGGTGTGAAGAGAGGCTCGAACGTGGGCATCTGGGCGACGAACGTGCCTGATTGGCTCACATTTCTTTATGCCACAGCCAAGATCGGTGCTGTGCTGGTGACGGTGAATACCAACTATAAGCAGAACGAACTGGAGTATCTCTGCAAGGACTCTGATATGCAGACACTCTGCATCACAGACGGTACTTGGGATTGTAACTACGTCGATATGACCTATACCATGCTGCCTGAGTTGAAGAACTGCGAACGTGGTCATCTCAACAGCGAGCGATTCCCTTATCTGAAGAACGTTGTCTATATCGGTATGGAGAAGTATCGTGGTATGTTCAATACCGCTGAGCTTCTGCTGCTGGGACAGAACGTCGAGGATGAGGAACTCAACGAGATGAAGAGCAAGGTGACTTGCCATGATGTCTGCAACATGCAGTACACCTCTGGTACGACAGGTTTCCCCAAGGGTGTGATGCTGACGCACTATGGTATTGCCAACGATGGTTTCTTTACTGGTGAGAACATGGGCTTTACGCAGGACGACAAGCTCTGCGTCTGTGTACCTCTGTTCCACTGTTTTGGTGTAGTACTTGCCACGATGAACTGTCTGACGCATGGTTGTACGGAGGTGATGGTCGAGAAGTTCGATCCCCTCGTGGTGCTGGCCTCTATCCATAAAGAGAGGTGTACCGCCGTCTATGGTGTGCCCACGATGTTTATCGCTGAGCTCAACCACCCCATGTTCAATATGTTCGACCTGACCAGTCTCCGTACAGGTATCATGGCAGGTTCACTCTGCCCTGTGGAGTTGATGAAGCAGGTGTCAGAGAAGATGTATATGACCATCACCAGCGTCTACGGCCTGACAGAGTCGTCGCCTGGTATGACGCAGACCTGTCTCAACGATACCTTCGAGCAGCGCTGCACCACCGTAGGTCGTGACTATCCGTTTGTCGACGTGAAGGTGCTCGACCCTGAGACAGGCGAGGAATGTCCTGTAGGTGTTCAGGGTGAGATGTGCTGCAAGGGCTTCAACGTGATGAAGGGCTACTATAAGAATCCTGAGGCAACAGCTGAGGTCATCGACAAAAACGGCTATCTGCACTCTGGCGACCTGGGTGTGAAGGACGAACAGGGCTTCTACAAGATCACAGGTCGTATCAAGGATATGATTATCCGTGGAGGCGAAAACATCTATCCGCGTGAGATTGAGGAATTCCTCTATCACATGCCTGGCATCCGCGACGTCCAGGTGGCTGCTGTGCCCTCGAAGAAATACGGTGAGGCCGTAGGTGCTTTCATCATCCTCGAAGAGGGTGTAAAGATGACACCTGAGGATGTGCAGCTGTTCTGCAGGGGAAAGATTGCCCGTTATAAGATTCCTAAGTATGTGTTCTTCATCGACCAGTTCCCGCTGACGGGCTCTGGCAAGATCCAGAAGTTCAAACTGAAGGAGATGAGCCTCGACCTCTGCAAGAAATTCGGATATGAAGTGATATAAGAGTTGATTGTTTAAAGATATAATATATAGATGTTTGAGAATTTATCAGAAAGATTAGAAAGATCATTTAAGATACTGAAAGGTGAAGGCAAAATCACCGAGATCAACGTCGCTGAGACCTTGAAGGACGTGCGTCGCGCCCTGTTGGATGCCGACGTCAACTACAAGGTTGCCAAGACCTTTACCGATACCGTGAAGCAGAAGGCAATGGGTATGAACGTGCTTACTGCCGTGAAACCCAGCCAGTTGATGGTGAAGATCGTCCACGATGAACTGACGGACCTGATGGGTGGCAAGGCCTCGGAGCTGAAACTCGAGAATCGTCCCGCCATTATCCTGATGTCTGGTCTGCAGGGTTCTGGTAAAACAACCTTCAGCGGAAAACTCGCCAACATGCTCAAGACACGCCAGCACAAGAAACCGTTGCTGGTAGCCTGCGACGTCTATCGTCCTGCTGCTATCGAACAGTTGAAGGTGGTGGGTGCTTCAGTTGGTGTGGATGTCTATACCGAAGAAGGCAACAAGAATGTGGTTGAGATTGCCCAGAACGCCATCCGCAAGGCCAAGCAGGAGAGTTATAATGTCGTCATCGTCGATACCGCTGGTCGTTTGGCTGTCGATGAGGAGATGATGAACGAGATTTCCAACCTGAAGCAGGCCATCAATCCTGACGAGACGCTGTTCGTGGTCGACTCGATGACAGGTCAGGATGCTGTGAATACGGCCAAGGAGTTCAATGATCGTCTCGATTTCGATGGCGTGGTGCTCACGAAGCTCGATGGTGACACCCGTGGTGGTGCTGCCCTCTCTATCCGCACCGTCGTCACCAAGCCCATCAAGTTTGTGGGTACAGGCGAGAAGATGGAGGCCATCGACGTGTTCCATCCGGAACGTATGGCTGATCGTATCCTGGGTATGGGCGACGTCGTCTCTCTCGTGGAGCGTGCCCAACAGCAGTTCGATGAGGAAGAGGCCAAGCGTCTGGAGAAGAAGATCCGCAAGAACAAGTTCGATTTCGACGACTTCATGGGTCAGATCCAGCAGATCAAGAAGATGGGTAACATCAAGGACCTCGCCTCGATGATTCCTGGCGTGGGCAAGCAGATCAAGGATCTCGATATCGACGACAATGCCTTCAAGGGCATTGAGGCTATCATCAATTCGATGACACCCAAGGAGCGCGCCAATCCCGATATCATCAACCAGAGTCGCAAGCTGCGTATCGCCAAGGGCTCTGGCACGAAACTCGAGGATGTGAACCGCTTGATGAAGCAGTTCGACCAGACACGTAAGATGATGAAGATGGTCAGCGGTATGGGTAGTAGCCGTATGGCTCAGATGGCCGCAGCCATGAAAATGAAGGGCGGAAAGCCTTTTTAAGTGAAAATTGAAATTTGAGAATTGATGCAGTTAATTGATGGAAAAGCAACGGCAACAGCCATTAAGGCTGAGATTGCCGAAGAGGTAAAAGAAATCATGGCCAAGGGTGGCAAGCAGCCCCATTTGGCAGCTGTGCTCGTGGGGCACGATGGTGGCTCAGAGACGTATGTTAAAAATAAGGTTCTGGCTTGCGAGGCTTGTGGCTTCAAGAGCACACTGATTCGTTTTGAGGACGACATCACAGAGGCCGAGTTGCTGGCTTGTGTCGACAAACTGAACAAGGACGACGATGTCGACGGCTTTATCGTGCAGCTTCCCCTGCCCAAGCACATCGACGAGCAGAAGATCATCGAGGCTATCGACTACCGCAAGGATGTCGACGGTTTCCATCCCATCAACGTGGGGCGTATGGCCATTGGTCTGCCATGTTTTATCTCGGCAACGCCTCTGGGCATTATTACCCTCTTGAAGCGCTATAACATCGAGACCAGCGGTAAGAAGTGCGTCATTCTGGGCCGTTCGAATATCGTTGGTAAACCGATGGCTCAGCTCATGATGCAGAAACAGTATGGCGATGCTACTGTCACCGTATGTCACTCACGCTCAAAGACTTTGAAGGATGAGTGCCGTCAGGCCGACATCATCATCGCTGCCATTGGTCAGCCAGATTTCGTCACAGCCGATATGGTGAAGGAGGGGGCTGTCATTATAGATGTAGGTACTACGCGCGTGCCCGATACTTCTAAAAAGAGCGGCTTCCGTCTGAATGGCGATGTGAAGTTCGACGAGGTGGCACCCAAGTGCGCATTTATCACACCCGTTCCTGGTGGCGTAGGTCCGATGACCATCTGTTCGCTGATGAAGAATACCCTCGCCGCTGGTAAAAAGGAATATTACAAATGACCGCTGAGGAATATTATCAGCTTGGTAATGAGGCCCGCAAGCGCGGATTGTGGCACGAGGCCATTAACCACTATATCCAGGCGATTGCGCTTGACCCTGACAGCCCAGCTGTCGAGGCCAAGCGCATGCTTGATGATATCATGGCTTTTTATTGCAAAGATATGTACAATCCGTGATGCATTTGCATTTCTGTTAACCTGACCTAAAGTATAAATAGTGTTAATTTTACAATTAAAATTATTGTTTTTCTTGTATTTTTCGTGAATTATCGGTAATTTTGTGCCCGCAAACAAATTAATAAACCATTTTTATTTAACATCTTTTCTACATTATGAAACTTAGAAATTTATTAGTGCTTGGAAGTATGGCCGTAATGGGCGCTGCTTTCATGTCGTGTTCAAAGGACGTTGCCTTCGATAGCGAGGGTGTCGAAAAAGCTGCTGCAGAGAAGTTGAATGCAGAGTACAGGACTAACTTCGAGAAGAAGTATGGTGCTATCAATCCCAACCAGACTTGGGACTTCGCTACGATGACTCCTGTTTACTCGTTGCCTTCTACTGCTACACGTGCAGGCGAGACTCCTTCTACAGTTGAGTTAGTGTCAAAGGGCTCGTTTGTAATCGATGGGGGCGAGGGAAGCGTATTTGATTGGCTGCGTACAAACATGCCAGCAGGTCAAAACCATACCCAAGTGGGTTCTCCTTTCAAAGCGGTCTTGAGTAGGAATACTTTCATCGTCGCTCCTTTCTATCAGGGTTGCGCATCTTATTTCTGGGAGTTGTGGGTAAACATTAACGGTAAAGAATATAAGATCTGGCAAAAGTATGATGATCTCGGATATCAACTTGCGGCTGATGATGAGGATACGTGGCGTACACTTACTAAAGACGGTCTTCCTGCAGGAGTAACAAAGGTTCAAGCTCCTACTTTCACTTATAAAGCAACCGAAGGTTCCCAGTTGTTTTTCTTCATGAAGGTATGGACTGATGGTGATAATGCACATGCAAATGATCCAGAGGGCAAAGGCAATAATGTTAAAATATTGTCATCACTGGAGAATGGTAATATGCGCGCTCTGCAAAGTATGAATGGTTTGCCTAAGCCCGCTAATGTTCCTGATGACTATTTTTCGTACCTCATTGGTTGTGAGGATGGTGCTCCTGATGGAGATTTTGAGGATTTGGGATTCTTGTTCTTTGGCCCTCCAATCAAAGAAGTGGAAGAGGTTGAAGTGAGAGAAACCAAGCGTTATATGATGGAGGACCTGGGAACTACAGATGACTTCGATTTCAACGATGTGGTTGTTGACGTTTCAAACGTATGGACGAAAAAAATTACTAGGCAAGAAAACGCCTCTACTGGAGAAGTTGCTTACCATGAGGAAGTGCTTGAGGATAGTAAGCGTCAGGAGGCTATTGTCCGTGCAGCTGGTGGTATCTACGACTTTAAGTTGACAATTGGTAATAAAGAATGGCGTAAGAAGGATGGACTCAATGTTGGAGAAATGCTGAATACAGGCTGGGGTGGTTCTACTATCTACACAACTGGTGCTGAAAGTGAATTGGCCAAATTCGATGTCACGGGTTGGGATAAAGATAAAAATAACATCTCTCTCACTGTATATCGTCCGGATGCTCATGATTCTAATGGGATGACCATCAAATTCCCGAATCCTGGTGATGCTCCTATGATCATCGCTGTCGATGAGAATAAGGCGTGGATGACTGAGCGTATCGGTGCTCCTGCTGATTGGTTCACCACAGAGTAATAAAACCAGAATCTCAGATATAAAGAAAGCTGGCTCCCAAATCGGGAGCCAGTTTTTTGTTTTTAGAAGAGTAGGTCTATATCTCCATGAGCTTATAGATATGTCCTGACGACTTGCGGTCGCTCTCGAAATCGAACTGCTGGTTGCTCAGGGCGCGACCCAGTTTCTCATACGACGTCTTGGGATCGTAGTTGGTGAAGCGGCCCTTCAGGAACTCATGTATCTCTGGCAGCGTCCACCAACGTTCCTGCTCTGTGGACTTCGGTTTGCGGAAGGTCTCTCCGATCATCTCCACCAGGTCGTTCAGCTTCTGATAAGGCTCGTTCTCCTTAATCAGTGTGGCGATTTCCGCGTTGTCCAACCAGTAGTGCTCCCCATTATTAAATAGGTGGAGCACCTGCGCGAAGAGCTGTTCGTGGTAGAGGTTGTCCTCGAAGTCGATGTTCTGGCCAGGAGTGATGCCCACGCAGACGAAACGTCGCGAACCCGTAGGATCCACCAGCGGTTTCTGCTGGTTGGTGGTGCCGATAAACGAGGTGTAGCGTCTGAACTGCTTGATGGTCTTGCCGTAGGGTGGACGGAACTTCACTTCTGCTGACGACAACAAATATTTCAGCACAATCTGCTGCGACGAGGTGGTCTTGTCGAACTCGTCGATGTTGATCAGTGCAAACATCGTCAGGGCGATGTTCAGGTCAAACTCGTTCTTGAAGTTGATCTTGTCGTTGTAATAGTCGCGCAGTTCTGGTGGTAACAGGATTTTGCAGAAACGCGTCTTTCCGCAGCCCTGACGACCAATCAGAAGCGGCGTTAACGCATTGCCTGTCAACTGTTTATCGCTCTCGCGCCATTGCGCTACCATACCCACGAGCCACTTCCTGAGATACATCTCCCAATGAGGCTGGCTGGTGGGCACACGGGCTGCGAGTTCTTTGATATAGTCGTGCCCGTTCCATTTGGGCAGCTTGTCCAGCCAGGTGTTCACAGGGTCGTACTGCTCGATGCGGGTGGAGTCGATGAAACGGTTCACGTCTCTGTCCCACGATTTCAGGCCCAGCTCCGTAGCCCGCATCGTCATATCGTTGCGCACCTCTTCGGTCACAGGCTTAAAGCGCTGATCGTCAGCGTATTTCTCGCGATATTCAGCCACGCCTGTCATCAGGTTCTTGCGCATCTCGAAGTTCTCGTTCAGGAAGATTTCCGTCTTCATCATCTGAATCGTGTCGTTGGGAATGCTCTGCAGGGGCTTGATCTTGTGCTTCTTCATATAGTCCTCCTGCAGGGTTACGGCATAGACAATCTGGAAGGTCTTCTTCAGCAGCAACTTGTCGGTATTCAGTGCAGGATGCTCCATCGTCATGCCTTGTGCGTAGGCGAGGGGAATGCCCTGTTTCAAGCAGAGCGTCGCAATCTGCATCAGCAGCGTCTCCAGACGGTCTTCGTCGGGCAGTTCGAAATAGTGGCCCAGCACGGTGTCGATGATGAATTGCCATTCCAATCGATAGGTGCGCCTGATGGTGCGTCCTGGCATCAGCCGGTCGCTCTCGCGGGAGATGTTAACGGGCTGAGGCTCAGTATGTTCCTTCGTGTCGGCATAGAACGGACGGGCCTCAGGATTAAAGCCCATCTCAGGGTCAGCACTCACATAGACCGTCCTGTCGAGTCTTGGCTCCAGATACGCTATCTCAAACCCAAACTGATTCACATACGCCCGTCTCGCCGTCTGATACAGATTCAGGTGGAACTGCCTGATTTCCTCCTCAGTCTGAGGTAATCCTCCACCAAACAGCTCTCCTCTGCAAACGATCTTCACCGACTTGCCCGATGCCCCCAGAAAACACATCAGCGTCTCTGGCATCTTCTTCGCAGCATCCCTCACTTCAACGGCCTTTTCGTAGGTTGCCAGGTCGTTCACCTCAACCACCACCAGCCCGTTATAGCCCAATATACGTCGCTCGTTCCTATACCTGTCGAGTTCCTGGGCAAAGCAGATGCGCTCCAGTTTGATGCCGCCTTCATAGTTGGTAAGAATCTGCCCGTCCTCTTGGCGCTCCTTATTGATCAAGTGGTAAATCTCTCTCAGATAGGTCACGTTATGTTGGCGCCAGCCGCTTTGGATGGCGTATGCCACCTCTTCCAGACTATAGCGGGTGATCACTTCCTTCTTTCCTTTTGTTTTAATGAGACTAATCTTCATATTTCTGTCGTTTATTTCGCTTTTATTGATTTCGATGCTGCAAAGATACATTGTTTTTATCAAATTTGCAAATATTCTTTATATTATTTCTTAAATTTACTGACATCCGACATGTCTTAAATTGTAATTATCTAATAACTAATAAATTAACTCAATATTTTCGTTCAACATACTGACATGATACTGACATATAACCAACATTTAACCGTCATATTTTACTTAATGATATGCCATAAGGGAGCTTTCGGGTTTGATACTTGGCTCTTTCACATTTTTAGCTTAATAGTAGCAATTAAATTCTCTAGAGAATTTGAGCATTAACCCTAGGTTTAGCAATTGTAAGTCCTAATCTTAGCATTAAATTCTCTAGAGAATTTAGTTACTATCCTTATCTTAATGATTGCTAAGTCTCATTCGCCAATTCGCTACCCTTAGTGCTGGCATTATAGATGACTCTTGATATCAAAAGTCTGTTCTAATGATGGTTTTATGTTTGTTGTATGCCAGTTCTATGTCAGTAATATGTCTGTTCTATGTCAGTATGCAAAATTGTATAACTTTGAAAATTAGATATATAGCATGCTTTTATGTCGGATGTCAGTAATTTCTTTCCAAATACTAATCTTTTACCTCATACTGAACAATTCGTTCATGACTCTCTGCATGTAATAGGTGACTCCGTCGAACTGACTGTAAAATTTCCCAAAAATAATTAGAAGTTACGATTATTTAACGGGGTTTTATTGAATTATTCTTTGATAATAACTATATTTGTAGCGTCAAATAAGAGTCGATATGAGGAAACTGTTTACTATTCTGTTGTTATTGCTGGTAATGGCGGTCCAGGCGCAGCGCCAACAGATATCGTATATTGAAGAGACGAAGAACTGGTACTACGTCTATGACGAGCAGGGCAAGCGGATTGGCGGGCTCTCGCGCAGTAGCGTGGGTGAACTGAAAGGGTGGGGCAGCGACTTTTTCGTGTCGAAGCGCCATTCGTTCTATTACATCTGCGATGCTAAGGGGAAGACGCTGAAAACGATGAATGTTTCTGACGTTGGTGAGATTGTTGGCGTATCCAACACCACCATCACCAGTCGCAAAGGCAGTTGGATATTCACTTGGAACAAGGAAGGCAAGAAGATCAGTGCAAGAAGTGCTCATTGAGTTGTGATTTGCTAAAAATTAGTACCTTTGCACCAGCATAAACAGCTATGGCAACATTTGAAAGTTCTCAGAATAATTATTTCACATTCTTCTTGTTTTTCTTGCATTTTTTTCCTAAATTTGCAGCGGAATAAAACGAGGGACTTGATAGCGGAGCATACATCGAACGCGACCTCGCATTAAAGAGTTCCTCGGTTTCTGAGATACGTTTTCAACCAAATAAATAATCATTCAAAGAGAAATATATGAAGAAAGTATTATTAACTATCGCCATTGTAGCAGCTGTAACAACAATGGTTTCGTGTGGTAGCAAGACCGCTAAGGGTGGTGACAGTGATTCAACGGAAGTTGCCGACAGTATAGTGGCTGCTGCTCCTGCGGAATTATGGACAGTAGAGGCCGTAGAGGCTCAGGTCAGGAAGATGTACGATCGTCTGAACGACATGGATAAAAACGGTATTGTTAATATTCGTCAGCTTGAAGATGAGTTTTGTACCAGCTATTATCTTGGGTTGCGTAATGCCATCAGCAAATCCCTGACAGAAGCGATGGGAGATGATCATATGTTCTTGGGCGACGAAGAGGGGTACAGATTCTTCGCTGGCATGGGCACTCCGCTGGAGATTGATACCATCAAGGCCGACCTGCTGACAGGTGATATGGCTCAGGCACAGGTAAGGTTCAAAGGGGCAGACGAGGAGAATGGGTTTATGCGGATGGAACTGGACATTGAGAATGGCCAGTGGCGCGTTAAAAACTTCGACCAGCCTGAAGCATTCGGACCTGGCGGCTATCTGAAGATCATGCAGGACTTTGCCGGTGAACATGGCATCAGCTATGAAGGAATTCCATCCCCCAAGGGTGAAGACTAGGCTGAGGAATGGGAGATGAATTTGCTGCGATGTTTGTATCAGAAATTTCTTTATGGGGCGCTGCCATAGTAGCATGCGTGGTGTTGGTAGCGGCGATAGTATCAGACAGACGCCTGGTGGGCCTATCTGCTATGGTTCTTGCTGGTATTGGCGTTGTCGATATGCTGGTGTCTGTTTCCTTTGCAGTCGATATGGAAGAAAATGTTGCGGCCCGTCAGTGTAGCGATGCTCGTAGGTAGTATCGTGGTGGGAGGCAGTGCGATGCTGATGCTGCCTCCTTCGTGGCCAATATATTGGCGGGCGTGATAGCATTGGGGATGATCAAGGAGAAGAACAAGGCGTAACCCCCCAACGTATGAATACAGATTTGACATAAAACTGCATATTTATACTATCGCTTCTTTAAATAAAATAAGGTATTAGGAAAAAGCGAAAGAAAATGCATTTTTCTTTTGGTGGTTTGCTCAGTTATTAGTACCTTTGCAGCCAATTTTAGAAATTAATGCATTAATTACAGGATAATATGGCAAAAATGAAAGGCGCTATTGTGGTGGATACTGAGCGTTGCAAGGGATGTCAATTGTGCATCATTGCGTGCCCTCAGAAGGTCATCGCACTAGCCAACAAAGTGAATCTGCACGGTTATCCCTATGTGGAGGCTACGAACGAGGAGGCCTGTGTGGGTTGTGCCTCGTGCGGTATTGTTTGCCCAGACGGATGTATCACCGTGTATCGTAAAAAAGTGGAGGAATAAGCTATGGCTGAAGAAAAAAGAGAAGTTGTGTTGATGAAAGGCAACGAGGCGATTGCCCACGCTGCTATTCGTTGCGGATGCGACGGCTATTTCGGCTATCCTATTACTCCGCAGAGTGAAGTGATTGAGACGCTGGCTGAGCTGAAGCCTTGGGAGACTACCGGTATGCAGGTGGTTCAGGCTGAGAGTGAGTTGGCTTCTATCTATATGGTCTATGGCGCTGCCGGAGCCGGTAAGCGTGCGATGACCTCGTCTTCGTCGCCTGGCATCGCCCTGATGCAGGAGGGTATCACTTATATGGCTGGTGCCGAGGTGCCGGGTGTGTTTGTGAATGTGCAGCGTGGCGGTCCTGGTCTGGGTACCATCCAGCCCTCGCAGGGTGACTATTTCCAGGCTACCCGTGGTGGCGGTAATGGCGACTACAAGGTGATTGTGCTGGCTCCGTCGAGTGTTCAAGAGATGGCTGATTTCGTCGACCTCGCCTTTGAACTGGCCTTCAAGTATCGCAACCCCGCTATGATTCTGAGCGACGGTGTGATTGGTCAGATGATGGAGAAGGTGGTGCTGCCTCCCTATAAGCCCCGTCGTACGGACGAAGAGGTGATTAAGCAGTGTCCTTGGGCTTCTACTGGTAAGCCGAAGGGTGGGAGAGAGCGTGTGGTGATTACCTCGCTCGAGCTGAAGCCTGAGATTATGGAGCAGCGTAATATCGCCCTCCAGGAGAAATATGCTAAGATTCAGGAAAATGAGGTGCGCTTCGAAGAGCAGCTGATGGACGATGCAGAGTATGCTATCGTGGCCTTTGGCTCTGCCGCCCGTATCGCAGAGAAGAGTGTGGAGATTGCCCGCGAACAGGGTATCAAGGTCGGCTTGTTCCGTCCTATCACGCTGTTCCCGTTCCCCATCAAGCAGATTGAGGCCTTGTCGAAGAAGGTGAAGGGTATCCTCGTGGCTGAGATCAATGCCGGACAGATGGTACAGGATGTCCGTCTGGCTGTGAACGGTGCTGTGCCCGTGGAGCAGTTCGGACGACTCGGAGGTATCGTGCCCGATCCTGAAGAAATTGTGGAAGCACTTAAAAAGGTTATGTAAGCTATGGATAGAAATCAGATAGTTCAACCAGAGAATATCGTCTGCAAGAAGCCGACGCTGATGAACGACAACAATATGCACTACTGCCCGGGCTGTAGTCACGGTGTGGTGCATAAGCTCATTGCCGAAGTCATCGAAGAGATGGGTATGGAAGACAAGGCCGTAGGTGTATCGCCTGTAGGCTGTGCCGTTTTCGCGTACAATTATATTGATATCGACTGGCAGGAGGCTGCCCACGGTCGTGCACCCGCACTGGCTACGGGTATCAAGCGCTGCTGGCCTGACCGTCTGGTGTTCACCTATCAGGGTGATGGTGACCTGGCTTGTATCGGAACCTGTGAGACCATTCATGCCCTGAACCGTGGTGAGAATATTGTGATCATCTTCGTCAACAATGCCATCTATGGTATGACGGGAGGTCAGATGGCTCCTACGACCTTGATTGGTCAGAAGACTTCTACCTGTCCTTATGGCCGTGATCCCCAGTTGCATGGTTATCCTCTGAAGATGGCAGATATCGCTGCTGGTCTGGAGGGAACGTGCTATGTGACTCGTCAGAGTGTGGAGAGCGTGGCCTCTATCCTGAAGGCCAAGAAGGCGCTGCGCAAGGCTTTCGAGGCTTCGATGGCTGGTAAGGGTTCAAGCCTCGTGGAGTTTGTCTCTACCTGTAACAGCGGTTGGAAGCTCACGCCTGCTAAGGCTAACGAATGGATGAAGGAGAACATGTTCCCCTTCTATCCCAAAGGTGACCTGAAAGACACTACGAGTCTTTAATTGAAAATTGATAATTGAAAATTGAAAATTAAGATGAAGAAAGAGATAATTATTTCAGGTTTCGGCGGTCAGGGCGTGCTCTCGATGGGTAAGATTCTGGCCTATTCAGGACTGATGGAGGATAAGGAGGTGACTTGGATGCCTGCCTACGGTCCTGAGCAGCGTGGTGGTACGGCCAACGTAACGGTCATCGTGAGCGACGAGCGTATCTCTTCGCCCATCCTCAGTAAGTATGACATCGCTGTGGTGCTCAACCAGCCTTCACTCGAGAAGTTCGAGCCGAAGATCAAGCCTGGTGGCATTCTGATCTATGACGGCTTTGGTATCATCAATAAGCCTACCCGTAAGGATATCACTATCTATGAGATCAATGCGATGGACAAGGCTGCCGAGATGAAGAATGGTAAGGTCTTTAACATGATAGTGCTTGGCGGACTGCTGAAGGTGGCTCCCGTCGTAAGCGACAAGGGCGTGGAGAAGGCCTTGAAGAAGACACTCCCTGAGCGCCATCACGACCTGATTCCTCTCAACATGGAGGCTTTGAAGGAAGGTGCAAAGATTATTGAGGAAGTAAAATAAGCATAAAAACGATATGAAAAAGCTGTTTATAATCCTCGCCGCTGCCGTGATTACAGTCTCGGCCAGTGCACAGGAGAAAAAAGTAATAACGGCCCACAAGACCTTTGACAACTGGTATCTGGGTATCAATGCTGGAGCTGCCACACCTATGCAGAAATGGGGTGATGCAGGTTTCATGAAGGGTTTTGCACCCAGTGCTGGACTGCGCATTGGAAAGAACTTCACGACCTCGTTTGGTGTGGCTATTGATGCCAATGCCTATTTCGAGTCAAGCGAGAAGTCGTTGATGAAGACGAGTACGTTTATTGATGCTATCAATATCGACGCTATGGGTACCTTCAATGTGTTTAATTTCTTTGGAGGTTATCTGGGCAAGCCCCGTCGTGTGGAACTGATTGCTCTTGGCGGATTCGGCTGGTCACATCAGTTCGGAGCCTTGTCACATGCCAATGGCATTAATTCGAAGGCTGCGCTTGATTTGGCCTTCAACCTCGGTGCCAGTCGTGCCGTACAGCTCTATCTTGAGCCTGCTGTCGTTTTCGGCTTGTGGGACAATGGAAATGTGTCGAATGCGCTGAGCAATCCTCATAGCCATCTCAAGTTCGACTCCCGTAGCGGACTGTTCCAGCTCAACGTGGGTGTGAACTTTAAGTTCGGCACTAGCAACGGTACAAAGAACTTTGCCTTTGCCCGTTTGCGTGACCAAGGTGAGATTGACGACTTGAATGCCCGTATTAACGAGCTTCGTGACGAGAGCGATAGCAAGGACCGTCGCATTGCCCGCGACATCCGTCGTATTGCAGAACTGGAGGATTCGCTCGAGGCTGCCAAGAAGGTGAAGGCTCCTGTGGTGAACAAGGTGACGAAAGTGGTGACTGTCAACAATAATGTGCTGCAGCCTACCGTTATCTTCGGTCAGGGTAAGAGTTCTGTTGATGCCGCCCAGATGGCCAGTGTGGCGATGATTGCCAAGTATATGAAAAATCATCCTGAGTCGAAGATTCTCATCAAGGGTTATGCTTCGCCTGAGGGTAATCCTGAGCTGAACCAGAAACTGTCTGTGGCTCGTGCCCAGTCTGTGAAGGATGCGCTCGTCAGTCGTTATGGTGTTGCTGCCAGTCGTCTGACTATTCAGGGTATGGGCGCTACCGATGAACTCTTCGATGAGCTCGACTTCAATCGCGTGGCTACGTTTACGGATACTTCGAAATAGAAGTAAGTCTGGATAGATAAATAATCCCTCGCTCAAATGAGTGAGGGATTTTTGGTTGAATACGATTGATATGTGTCTCAGTCGTTAATAGGCTTGCTCGTGGACGCCTTTGACGGCACGGCCTGAAGGGTCGTTCATACCTTTGAAAGCAGCATCCCATTCGAGAGCGATCGCAGTAGAACAGGCAACGCTGGCTTCGCTGGGTACGCTCTTGGCAGCACTGTCGCTGGGGAAGTGCTCAGCGAAGATACTGCGATAGTAATATTCCTCCTTGTTCTTTGGCGGATTGATGGGGAAGCGCTCTGCTGCGTGAGCCATCTGCTCGTCTGATACGGCCTCAGAGGTAATCTGCTTCAGCGTGTCGATCCATGAATAGCCGACACCATCGCTGAACTGCTCCTTCTGTCGCCAGGCGACTTCTTTGGGAAGCATATCGGCAAAGGCCTCGCGGACAATCTTCTTCTCCATCGTAGTGCCTGGACACATCTTGGCCTCAGGGTTGGTACGCATAGCAACATCGAGGAATTCCTTGTCGAGGAAGGGCACTCGACCCTCCACGCCCCAAGCACTCAGACTCTTGTTGGCACGGAGACAGTCGTACATATAGAGCTTGCCGAGTTTGCGTACGGTCTCCTCATGAAAGTCTTTTGCTGTTGGCGCTTTGTGGAAATAGAGATAACCACCGAAAATCTCGTCAGCTCCTTCGCCAGAGAGCACCATCTTGATACCCATCGACTTGATGACGCGTGCCAACAGATACATCGGCGTAGAGGCACGAACGGTGGTGACATCGTAGGTCTCGATGAAATAGATCACGTCGCGGATGGCATCGAGACCTTCTTGGATGGTGTAGTTGATCTCGTGGTGAACGGTGCCGATATAGTCGGCTACGAGCTTGGCTTTTGCCAGATCAGGGGCACCTTTCAGTCCTACGGCAAACGAGTGCAGACGGGGCCAGTAGGCTTTTGTCTTCGAGTCATCCTCGATACGCATTTCTGAATATTTCTCAGCGATAGCAGAAATGACGGAAGAGTCGAGGCCACCGCTTAGCAGCACACCATAAGGCACATCCGACATCAACTGACGCTTTACGGCATCTTCTAATGCATCGTGGATGGCTTCAACGCTTGCTGGGTTATCTTTCACAGCATCGTAGTGCATCCAGTCGCGACGGTAATACCACTTCTGGCCTGGATCGACACTCCAATAATAATGTCCAGGTTTAAATGGCTCATAGCGCTCGCACTGTCCTTCGAGCGCCTTCAGTTCGGAGGCCACATACACCGTGCCGTCGCTGTCGTATCCAATATAAAGAGGTATCACGCCGATGGGGTCGCGGGCAATCAGAAACTCGTTGCGCTCCTCATCGTAGAGCACAAACGCAAAGATACCGCTGAGGTCTTCGAGGAAGTCGATGCCTTTCTCGCGATACAATGCCAGAATGACCTCGCAGTCAGAGCCTGTCTGGAACTCATACTGGCCTGCAAAACGACGACGGATTTCCTGATGGTTGTAAATCTCACCATTTACAGCCAAGACCTGCTTCTTATCAGGACTATAAAGTGGCTGTCCACCTGATTCCGGATCCACGATGCTCAGTCGTTCGTGGGCGAGGATAGCGCTACCGCCACAATAGATACCACTCCAGTCAGGTCCGCGATGACGGATTTTCTGACTCATCTTTAACGCCTTATCACGGAGCGCATGCGTCTGCTCCTTCACGTTTAATATTGCTACGATTCCACACATAATCTTATTTCTTTTATAGGTACGACATATAAAGATAATTGGTTTGGGCGGGGTATTCCGCTGCGAGGGTGTCAATCTGGTTGACAATAGGCTCGAGTCCTAGCATCTTACGCCATTTGCGGACAGTGAGTCCGGCCTGCTCCATCTTCATGCGATTCTCCAAGCCGATGGCACGGGCTATCTGAAAATCGGAGAACCCATAGACTTTGGCTGCACGCAACAGTAAGGCTACTTCTGGGGACTGCAGATACTCCTTAAACTCGCTCGGCTCCATAAACTCAGAGATTTCAGAAAGATGAATGTACGCTTTGAGTTGCTGGTCGATATCGACGATATGCTTCAGTTTCTGAAGGAACCAACGGTCAATCATCGTCAACTGGTGAATCTGTTCGATGGTATAGCCAATCTTCAGTGCCTTCGACACCACGAAGATACGCATATCCGTAGGTTCATGAAGCGATTTCTCGATATCTGGTATTTTTATCTCATGATTCTCCACGAAGCCATGCATGCCTTGACCAATCATACGAAGTCCCTTTTGCAAGGCCTCTTCGAAAGTACGGCCAATCGCCATCACCTCGCCCACACTCTTCATCGACGAACCGAGTTGGCGTTTTACGCCTTGAAACTTGGTCAGATCCCAACGAGGAATTTTAACGACCACATAGTCGAGGGCTGGTTCAAAGAAGGCACTTGTGGTCTTAGTGACGGAGTTCTTCAAGTCGAAGAGGCCATAGCCAAGTCCGAGTTTGGCGGCGACGAAAGCCAATGGATAACCTGTTGCTTTCGAAGCCAGAGCGGAAGAACGACTCAGACGGGCATTCACCTCGATGACGCGGTAGTCTTCTGAGTTGGGGTCAAGAGCATACTGCACATTACATTCGCCTACGATGCCGATATGGCGGATGATCTTAATGGCAAGGGCACGCAGTTTGTGATATTCGCTGTTGGTGAGCGTCTGCGACGGAGCAACCACAATCGATTCACCTGTATGGATGCCCAGCGGGTCGAAGTTCTCCATATTACAAACGGTGATGCAGTTGTCGTAGCGATCACGTACCACCTCGTATTCTATCTCCTTCCAGCCCTTCAACGATTTCTCTACTAGCACTTGCGATGAGAACGAGAAGGCTTCCTCGGCTTGTGCCTGCAGCTCTTCCTCGTTGTCGCAGAAGCCAGATCCCAGGCCACCAAGGGCGTAGGCTGCTCTTAATATCACTGGGAAACCTAATTCATGTGCCGCTTTCTGCACCTCTTCGACAGTAGAACAGGCCTCGCTCTTGATGGTTTTCACATCAATCTCGTCGAGACGCTTTACAAACAGGTCGCGGTCTTCCGTATCGATAATGGCCTGTACAGGCGTGCCTAATACCTTCACGCCATATTTCTCTAAGACACCCTTCTCATAAAGCGCTACACCACAGTTCAAGGCCGTCTGGCCACCAAACGACAACAGAATCCCGTCTGGACGCTCTTTCTCTATCACACGCTCCACGAATTCAGGTGTCACGGGTTGGAAATACACCGTGTCGGCCACATCCTTCGATGTCTGCACCGTGGCGATATTGGGGTTGATGAGCACCGAGTGGATACCCTCTTCCTTCAAGGCTTTCAAGGCCTGGGCACCGCTATAGTCGAACTCACCCGCTTGACCGATCTTCAGGGCTCCAGAGCCTAAAAGCAATACTTTCTTTATCTCTTTTTCCATCATCCTAACATCTTTACAAATTCATCAAATAAAAACTCCGTATCTACAGGCCCGCTACAAGCCTCTGGGTGGAACTGTGCCGACATCCAGGGATTGGTCTTGTGGCGGATGCCCTCGTTTGAGCCATCGTTCATGTTCACGAACAACGGTTCCCAGTCTGAGGGCAGTGTCGAGTCATCCACTGCATAACCGTGATTCTGCGAAGTGATGAAGCACTGGGTAGTGCCGACTTTCTGCACAGGTTGGTTGTGCGAACGATGACCGTATTTCAGTTTGTAGGTCTTGGCGCCAGCGGCCTTCGCCAATAATTGGTTGCCAAGACAGATACCCATACAAGGACGTACAGTCTCATTATTCAGGAATGTCTGAATATTTGCTACCGTCTTGCTGCATTGCTCAGGGTCGCCAGGACCATTTGCCAAGAATAAACCATCGAAGTCAAGCTGATTGAAATCATAGTCCCAAGGTACTCGCACCACCTCGATGCCGCGCTTTATCAGACAGCGGATGATATTCGCCTTCACGCCACAATCCACGAGAACCACGCGATGCTTCTTTTCGCCCTGAGGCTGATACGTGATAACTTCCTTGCAACTCACCTTCTCTACCCAGTTCACGGAGCTATAGTTGGGATGATCTGGATTTTCTGGATTCTCAAGACTTCCGATGACGATTTTTCCCATCATCACACCGCTCTCTCGCAGTACCTTTGTCAGTCTTCGAGTGTCGATGCCTGTGATAGCCGGTATTTTCTCCCTTTTCAGCCAAGAGGCCAAGCTCTCGCGAGCATTCCAGTGCGAATACGTCTCACTATAATCGGCTACCACCAGCGCTTTGGCGTGAATCTTCTCACTCTCCATAAACAGCGGCAGACCGTTTTCCCCTAAACCAGTATCAGGCACACCATAGTTGCCTATCAACGGATAGGTCGTTACCAATATCTGACCCGCATAACTGGGGTCTGTCAGACTCTCGGGATAGCCCGTCATAGCGGTATTGAATACCACCTCGCCAACCGTGTTGGTATCATATCCAAACGACCAGCCCACAAACTGACTGCCATCTTCGAGTATTAATCTTGCTATTTTCATTATAGTTGTAATTTCAAAGTTTGCTCTACATAATTTACAAAGGCATTGTTACAAAGGCGAATGCCGCCAGGGGTGGGGTAATGGCCTGTGAAGTACCAGTCGCCAGGATGGTTGGGACAGGCGTGATGCAAGCCCTCGATACTCTGGAATACCAGTTCTACAGGCGACTGCATACCCTCAGGTCGCAGCATCTCCACAATCTTTGCGTTGATTTCATCGACGGTGAAGGGCTCATAAATATTTCGCACGTGATTAAGCGAGGCTGGCGAATACTTACAAGCCTTATACGTATCGGCAATCAGTTTCTGCATACCTCTATCCTTAATCAGTGCAATAGCCGCACGGAAGGCACAAAGTTCTTCCAAGCGCGACATATCGATGCCGTAGTAATCTGGATAACGGATCTGCGGCGAACTCGACACCATCACGATCTTCTTGGGATGCAGACGGTCGAGAATCTTGAAGATACTTTCTTTCAGCGTCGTACCTCGCACAATCGAGTCGTCGATGATCACGAGGTTATCCTCCTCAGGTTTCAGCGAACCATAACTGATATCATAGACGTGAGCAGCCAAGTCGTTACGCTCAGAGTTGTCAGCGATAAAAGTGCGCAGTTTGATATCTTTCCAAACCACCTTTTCCGTGCGTACCTCTCCGTGCAACTTACGGAAACCGTCCGTCATACCATAAAAGGCGACTTCTGCGGTATTGGGAATATACGAAAAGACCGTATGATCCACATCGCCGTCGATAGCCTTCAATATAGCAGGTGTGAGCTGCTCGCCTAAGCGTTTGCGCTCCTGATAGATATCACGATCAGAACCACGACTGAAATAAATCCTCTCAAACGAGCAGGCACTCAGGGGTTGCGCAGGCATAATCTGTTCTAGTTGGCTCTCACCGTTCTTATGCACAATGAGCGCCTCGCCTGGTTGGAGTTCGCAGATGTCCTCTGCCTGCAAATCAAATGTTGTCTGCAGCACAGGACGCTCACTAGCGAGTGCAATCATCTCGTCATCGCGATAGTAGAACGCAGGCCGGATACCCCAAGGGTCGCGTACGCTGAACATCTCGCCGCTTCCCGTCAGTCCGCACATCACATAACCACCGTCATAATGACTCATCGTGGTTTTCAGCACATTTGCCATCTCCACGTGATTGTCGATATAATCAGTAATAGCGGTATCCTTCAATCCCTGCTCTTTCGCGAGGGCATAGAGTCGCTCCACCTCACGGTCCAGACGGTGTCCCATCAGTTCGAGGGTGATATAAGAATCACCATAGATACGTGGCGACTGGCCCTGTAAAGTGAGGAACTGAAAGACCTCGTCGATATTGGTCATATTGAAGTTGCCGCACAGACAGAGGTTCTTTGCGCGCCAGTTATTTCGGCGCAGGAAGGGATGCACATATTGCAGTCCGCTCTTGCCTGTGGTCGAATAGCGCAGATGTCCCATCAGCAGTTCACCAGCCATCTCTTCCGTCACACGAGAGAAGATCTCCGTGATGGCGTCCTTGCCCTCGGCCTTCTCGCGAAACATATACTCCGTGCCGGGCTCTTTGGTCAGACTGACGGAAGCAATACCGGCTCCCTCCTGTCCGCGATTGTGCTGTTTCTCCATCATCAGGTAGAGTTTATTGAAACCGTAGCGCCACGAACCGTATTTCTGCTCGTAGTAACTCAGCGGCTTCAACAGGCGAATCATCGCCACACCACACTCATGCTTAAGCTCTTCCATTGACGCAAGCTTTAACGAACGACATAAACAACGGGTGCGGATGCAGCACCGTCGATGAGTATTCTGGGTGGAACTGTGTGCCGATATACCATTTCTTTTCTGGTATCTCGACAATCTCCACGAGGTTGGAGGCTGGGTTGATACCCACGCACTTCATGCCATTCGACTCATATTCGTCTTTATAGGCATTGTTGAACTCGTAGCGATGGCGATGGCGCTCAAGAACCACGGGGTTCTTGCCGTAGGCCTCACAAACCTTACTGCCTTCTCTCAGTTTGCACTCGTAGGCACCTAATCGCATGGTACCGCCCATCTGGGTGATATTCTTCTGCTCCTCCATGATGTCGATGACATTATGCGGTGTCTTGTCATCCATCTCGGCGCTATTGGCATCCTTGTAGCCCAATACATTGCGTGCGAATTCGATTACCATCATCTGCATACCTAAGCAGATGCCGAAGGTGGGAATATCGTTCGTTCGACCATATTCCGCTGCGATAATCTTTCCCTCGATGCCTCGACTGCCGAAGCCTGGACAGACCACGATGCCTGCCATACCTTCCATCTTCGAGGCGACATTCTCAGCCGTAATCTCCTCACTATTCACAAAATGAATCTTAGCCTTCACGTCGTTGTAGATACCAGCCAAGTTGAGGCTTTCGCGGATGCTTTTGTAGGCATCTTGCAGGTCGTATTTGCCCACGAGGCCGATATGCACCTCATGCTTAGCATTGCGCTGCTTTTCGAGGAAATCGTGCCACGATTTCATGGCTGGTGTCTCACCCACAGGAATCCCAATCTTCCGCATAATAGCCGCGTCGAGACCCTGCTTCTGCATGCTCACAGGCACCTCGTAGATACTCGGCATATCCTCGCTTTGCACCACGCACTCCAGATCGACATTACAGAAAGAAGCCACCTTCAAGCGTACAGCGTCGCTGAGGTGGCGTTCGGTTCTGAGTACAAGGATGTCGGGCTGGATACCCATCCCTTGTAGTTCCTTGACGGAGTGCTGTGTGGGTTTCGTCTTCAGTTCATCGGCGGCTTTCAGATAAGGCACATACGTCAGATGTACACACACCGCATCGCGCCCTAATTGCCAGCGCAGTTGTCGGATAGCCTCCATAAACGGCGCACTCTCGATGTCGCCAATCGTACCGCCTACCTCTGTGATCACGAAATCGAGCCCCTCGTCAAGACCTTCTCGTAGCATCCGCCGTTTGATCTCATCTGTGATATGCGGCACCACCTGGATCGTCTTGCCGAGATAGTCGCCGTGTCGCTCGCGGTCGATGACGGTCTTGTAGATGCGGCCCGTCGTAATCGAGTTGTTGCGGGTGGTGCGTATGCCCGTAAACCGCTCGTAATGACCTAGGTCGAGGTCTGTCTCAAAACCGTCCTCTGTCACGTAGCACTCGCCGTGCTCATAAGGGTTCAGCGTGCCTGGGTCGATGTTGATGTAGGGGTCGAACTTCTGGATGGTCACCTTGTAACCACGCGCCAGCAACAGTTTACCGATACTGGCGGAGATGATTCCCTTGCCTAACGAGGAAACCACACCGCCCGTAACGAAAATGTACTTTGTGTTCATTTTTAATTGTTTTGAAGTTTGCTTATTTCAACTATTCACTATTCACTTTTTCTCCTTCTCTCGGATATGCTCCTCGTATTCAGCCAGCTCTCGTTCGCCGATATGTGCCAGTCCGTAGTGCTCATCGTGCTGCGAGAAGTCAAGACCTACCTTTTCACTAAAGGCTGACACACGCATGGGGATGAGGCTGTCGATGAGCTTGTAGCCCAGCCAACTCATTGCGAAAGTATAGACAAACACGATGACGATGGCGAGCAGATGGTAGAGGAAAATCACAAAACCGTCCCACGTGCCGGCAATGAGCCCCTCCTGGATGAAGATACCCGTCAACACCGTACCAAAGATACCGCCTGTACCGTGGGTGGGAAATACGTCGAGGGCGTCGTCAATCTGGGAGTGTGAACGCCAATAGACGGCCACGTTACAGATCAGTGTGATAACGAATGCAATGAAGATGCTCTGGCCCACGGTCACATAACCTGCCGATGGGGTGATGGCTACCAGGCCAACCACGCAACCCACAGCAGCACCCATTGCCGACGGCTTACGACCGCGCAGGCAATCGAAAAAGATCCACGTCATCATCGCCGTTGCCGAAGCGGTGTTTGTATTCAGGAAAGCCTTGATAGCCTGTCCGTCAGCGTGCAGCGATGAACCTGCGTTGAAACCGAACCATCCCAACCATAGCATCGCCGCACCCAGCAGTACGAAGGGAATATTGGCAGGTTCGCTCTTGCGCGTCTCAGCCTTACGACGTCCCAAGAAAATAGCGCCTGCCAAAGCTGCGATACCGCTCGAAGCATGCACCACGATACCTCCCGCGAAGTCGATGACACCCCATTTCATGAACAATCCCTCAGGATGCCAGGTCATGTGGGCCAGCGGGCAGTAAATCACGAAGAAGAAAAACATCATGAAGAACATGTAGGCCGAGAACCTCACACGCTCAGCAAACGAACCTGTAATCAGCGACGGCGTGATGATGGCGAACTTCATCTGGAACAGGGCGAACAATGCCAGTGGAATCGTTGCACCACCCAGAACATTGCCTGCGGGTGTCGTATAGACAGCACCACCCACATTATGAAACATCGGGAACGTCAACGGATTACCTATCACACCACCTATATCGTCGCCAAAGCACAGCGAGAAGCCAATCACTACCCAGAGGACGGAGATCAGTCCCATCGCGATAAACGACTGCAACATCGTTGATATGACATTCTTCGCACCCACCATTCCGCCGTAGAAGAACGACAGACCAGGTGTCATCATCAAAACGAAAATCGTGGCTGTAATGAGCCACGCCACGTCGGCCGCTGAGATCACCGACCAGTCACAATCAAACGATGGTTCTCCTACCGCCAAACCTGCGACGGCTATCAGTGTCATTGCCGTCATCAGGATTATCCAACGTCTTTTTACCTTCATAATATATCTCTTATTTTGTGTTGTTTGCTTTGCGTTCACCAAAATTTTTTGCAAAGGTACTGCATATTAATAACATTTTGACAACTTTCTTACTTTTTGATTGTTAAAAATCTGACTAACTTGCAATTTGTAAAGTTTCTGCTTTATTTTTCTTTCGTTTTGCTAACTCTTTGCATTGAATACATATCATTTCGTTACAAATCGTCACTTTATAAGAAAAAAACAATAAAGGCGGGCAAGAACTTTTCGGTCCTTGTCCGCCAGATGTAAGATAAACTATGCTTGTTGGTCTCTGATGTAATGCATGATCATTCGATGTTTGAGGGTTAGACATTGAGGGCGGGGCCTCGGATGGCGACGCTGCACCCAGGGTTAGAGATTTGAATACTCCGAACAATCGAAGCAGGGGCAGTCCTTGTGGACGTTGGGGAGGTCGCGATGGCCGAGGATGCGGGCATCGGGATGGGCCTTCTTCAGGCGACGGAGCAGACGCAGCAGGGCGCGTTTCTGGCGGGGCGTACGGGTGTCGGTGGCGTTGCCGTGCTCGTCGAGGCCCCCTTCGTAGCAGACGCCGAGCGAGTGCTGGTTGTAGCCTACGGCGTGGGCGTCCACCAACTGTTCGGTGCCGCTCTGCGAGCCGCTGTTGCCGCCAGTGTTACTACCTGAGCCGTTGGTTCCTGAACCAGTGTTACTACCTGAGCCTCCGCTCTGCGAACCGCCATTCTGCGATCCACCGTTGTTACTGTCACCACCCGTCGGAGTCGTTCCACCGCCATTGCTACCGCCGTTGCCACTCGTCTTCGATGTGGCGCTGGCCTTCTTCAGCGTAGCCTCCAGGTTCAGACTCTTGGCGATCAGTTCGCCGGTGGCGCGGGCACGCAGTCTCACGCCTTTGATGTTCTTCGACACGGTGAAGACTTCCTCACTTACAGCACCGCAGTTGTTCTTGATGCCAAGCGAGAAGATGGCGAGGTCGGCAATCTTCACATTCTTACCCTCCAGCAGCAGTTCCTTAATGCACGACACCATGTCCGTGAGCATCCCCTTGATGGCGCATCCGGATTTTTCCGTGGCAGACCTCCACAGACCATGCATGACTGCATAAGCAAGGGTATTGATTTCGCTACGAACTACTACGAAGGTGTGGGAGCGGTCATGGAAGTCGCCAGAGAAGGCTTCCAAAAGATAGTCAAATCCTACGTATATGAGTATGAAGATATGCCAAAGAAGTGTTTCTCAAAAGTTCTTTATCAACAACTGCATGATTACTTTAAAGGTTCTTCTGCAATTTTGTTGAAATCTCGTCGGAAATCGTGACAATATCACACCAAGTATATTTTCATTTATTAATTCGTTCGAAGAGTTGAGTTAACTCAAATCATCGAACGAGTTAACTCATTTGATTGAATGAGTTGACTCAACAATTTGAGGGCATCTTCAGATGAAAACAAGAACTTTATCCGAAATGTTCACAAAATTATCAACTAAATTACAGAAGAACCACTTTAAATCGGAAAAGGAACAATGATGTTCGCAGAGCGTCCAGACCGTTTCTTCAAGCAGTCGCAGATAGACATTGTTGTTTTTCCCGAAGGACGAGAGAAGAATCCCAACAACATGATTGAAGTAGAGCCTATCAGGGGCAGTGTGCCAACGATGATAGAGAAGACATTGAGTTATTTGAGCACCAATGTCATCAAGAAACAGATACTGAAGCCCAAAGACCGCGAGGAGTCGGACAAGTTCTACAACTATCCGTATCAGGCATTGGAAGAGACTGTCGTTAATAGCCTGTATCACAGAGACTGGACGATTAGAGAGCCAGTAGAGATAACCATTGAGCCGGACAAAATATCGATTCTGAATTTCTCTGGGCCTAACCACACCATTCCGATGGAGGCCATTCGAGAGGGTAAGTCTCTCCGTTCACGCAGGTATCGCAATCGCAGATTAGGTGAATTTCTGAAAGAACT
>JAEEGG010003555.1_pt1 | contig 38778 bp, 24 predicted proteins | sample 9134161 | NCBI WGS metagenome assembly JAEEGG01 (sample SAMN16246543, study PRJNA631951) | gut metagenome | biome: gut microbiome; feature: rumen; material: CR-attached | host: Bos | place: Iran: Karaj | collected 2018-10 | reverse complement strand
AGTAATCGTGTTCCGGATAAGACCGAAGGACATTGGGGTTCAGGTCCAGGGTGCTCCTCGAGAAAGTGACGCTTCCGTCCGTGTTGTCGATGATCAGGTCGCCTGTCTGGCGGAACACGTTGTCGCCGATGACGAGATCGATGGAAAGCGCTTCAGCGAGCGATACGAAGGACTCGGACACGGAAAACAGGACATTCTTCACGACCAGTCCTCCCAGCGACAGCGAATCGGCGATTCCGATATACGATTGCGCCCGTTTGTTGCCGTTGATCCTGATCTTCTTCCCAATCGGCCGGATGCCCAGCGCTTCAGCCATCTGAGGGGAAGTCTCGCAGTAATCCGACGCACAGTTGTCCAGGCTCCCGGTCAGTTCCCTGCCATTGACGCAGACAGCCATCCCGTACAGGGTATGTCCCGGCTGTCCAAGCAACTTGAAGGGGACCGTGACCCGCTCTCCCGGCCAGACGGCCTCCGTGGCAGGGAGTTCTGAAAGGAGGCTCCAGTACCGGTAATCCGTCCGGTCCAGGCTTCGCCTGACGTAGCGGGAATCCAGCGCTTGGCGAAGCACTTCCCGCCGATCGGTCACGAAGGCGTTGTCCAGCAACAGGCTGGAGACTTTTCTCCGCTGAAGGCGCTTGAGCTTGAGGGACATAAGCTCTGCAAGCAGCGAATCGCAGGCTTCGTTCCGGCCGCTTTCATAACAGTCTCTCGCCGCGCTGTACAGCCTGGAATAAGCGGAGGCTGCCGGCTTTGCGGAAAGCGACAGCGAAAAAAGAAGTGCGCAGGCGAGCAGCAGGACGGACGGCTTCAGGGAAATCACTGGAAGAACAGCTTTTCGATAAAAACCTGATGGTCGTCCACGCGGCCTTCGACGATGTGGGCGCCCTCGGCATCGAGGGCATGCCACAAGGTCACGGTCTCACCGGGACGAGCCTCGCGGTTAAAATTGACAGTCAGCTCCTTGACCATCTTTGTGTTGACCAGTTCTTCAGGAAGGGCGTCCATCGCCCAGACGGTGTATTTGACGTTGTTGGCGTGCTGGTTGTAGTCCACGTCGGAATAGCGGATCCGGTGCGAGCCGATCTGCGTGATTTCAGCATCGCGGGGCATCACCACCTTGTCCGCCGGCTCCTCGATGGCGAAGTCCGGACTCTGGGGATCCATCGAGACGATCTGCGACAGGAAGTCGGGACGAACGACGCGGCGTTCGGCTATGTTCATCACCACCCAGGAGCTGGTGGAGCGCACGGCGGGCTGACCGTCGGCGCCCAGCAGCATATAGTCACGCAGGAAGAACAAGCCCTGGAGGCCTTTGTGCCAGGTCAGGATCTTGCACGCTTCCTTGTGCATCACGGGCCGCTCGAAACGGACCTGCTGGCGGGCCAGTACCCAGGTGCAGCCGTAAGGGCCCAGCTGGTCGTCGCCGAAGGCGAGCCTGTCCGCGCCGATCACGGCCATATGCTGCGCCTGGTCCAGGAATGCGGCGGGGCGCAGGATCTTGCGGCGGTCCACCTGGTAGCACACCGCCGTGAAGTCTTCGTAGAACTTGTCCTTGAGGAAATCAGTCATAATGGATGGGGTTGGTGTCCAGGGCCGTCTTGACGATGCGCACGCCCGGACAGTTCGCCGCCAGGTACTCCTGCAGGAGCTCCCGGGTGTACTGCTCGCTCTGGTAGTGGCCGAGTTCGCAGAGCAGCACGCCGGCATTTTCGAAATAGTCGTGGTAGTGGAACTCGCCGCTCAGGAAGCAGTCGGCGCCGGCGGCGACGGCATCGCGCAGCAGGAAGGCGCCGGCGCCGCCGCACAGGGCCACGCGGCGTATCTGCCGCCCGTCCGGGGCGGAATGCCGCAGGCACTGTACGCCGAAGAGCTGTTTCACGCGGGCGAAAAAGGCAGCGTCCGACTCGGACTGCGGCAGTTCGCCGACGAGGCCCGAGCCCGCGTCCTCTCCCGCCAGCGGCGCGAGCCACCTGAGCTTCTGCAGGCCCAGCATCCGGGCGATCTTATGGTTGACCCCGCCGGGGGCGTTGTCCAGGCTGGTGTGGGCGGAATAGATGGATACGCCCGCCGCCAGCGCACGCACCACGCAGCGCTGCTGGTAGGTCGCGTCCGACACCTGCCGGAGGGGCTTGAAAAGCAGCGGATGGTGGGAGACGATCAGGTTGCAGCCTACGGCAACAGCCTCATCCACAATGGCTTCCGTCACATCCAGACAGACCAGGATTCCGGTGATTTCCGATTCCGGGAATCCTACCTGCAGGCCCGAGTTGTCCCACTCGTCCTGCAGCCGCAGCGGAGCGAGACGCTCCAGCGCGGCGACGATCTCCCGCAGCCTCATCCCTGGGCGAGCAGTTCCCGGACGATGCCGGAGAGGGTGCGACCGTCGGCCAGGCCGGCCATCTGCTTGCTGGCGACGCCCATTACCTTGCCCATATCGGAGGGAGAGGAGGCGCCGGTCTGCGCGATGATCTCGCGGACACGCTCCGTGATCTCCTCGGGGCTGAGCTGCTTGGGAACGTATTCTTCCAGCACCTTCGCCTCGGCGAGCTCGTTGTCGGCCAGCTCCTGCCGGCCGGCGGCGGCGTACTGCTCCGCGGCTTCCTTGCGCTGCTTGATCAGCTTCTGGATGAGCTTGACGATATCGGCGTCTTCGAGTTCTTTCTTGCCGCCTTCCGCCGTCTTGGCGAGGAGGATGGCGGACTTGATGGAACGCACGGCGTTGGTCCGCACATAATCGTGGGCCTTCATCGCCGCCATAATGTCTTGTTGAATTTGCTGTTCGAGTGCCATGGTATAATGGTATAATCTGTTTTATTTCATCCAGCGGTCGAGCCAGTCGTAGACGACGCGGTGCCAGTAGAGGGAGTTCTGCGGCTGGAGGATCCAGTGGTTCTCCTCCGGGAAGACCACAAGCTTGGACGGAACGCCCATCATCTGGGCGGCATTGAACGCCGCCATACCTTGCTCATAGGGAATACGATAGTCCATCATACCGTGGATGCACAGGATGGGCGTATGCCACTTCGTGACCATCCCGGAAGGGGAATTGGCATAATGGCGCTGCGCCTTCGGCGTGGAAGCATAAGGCGCGCCGGCCTGCTGCATACCGCCGAAAGTGATGCCGTCGCGGGCGGGACCGATCCCCAGGGAAGGATCGTAGGCGTACTCGGTCAGGCCGCCGTTGTCCCAGTTGGCGAACCACATCTCCTCGGTGGTGAACCAGAGCTGCTTCTCGTCGAAGATGCCGGCGTGGGCGATGAAACAATCGTAGAGGTCGCCGTGCAGGCCCTCGAGCATATAGGCGGAATAGCCGCCGTAGGAGGCGCCCACGCAGGCAAGCTTGCTGACGTACGGCTGACCTTTGATATAGCGTCCGGCGCTGAGGTAGTCCTGCATGTTGAGACCCGGGTAATCGCCCGAGATCTGCTCCTTCCAGGCCTGGCCGAAGGCGGTGGTGCCACGGCGGTTCGGCAGGATGACGATGTAGCCCTGCTGGGCCATCAGGCGGTAGCACCAGCGGTAGCTCCAGTCCTGCGAATTGGACCCCTGCGGGCCTCCGAGCACGATTTCGATGGCCGGATACTGCTTCGCCGGATCGAACTGCGGGGGATAGAGGACCCAGCAGAGCATCTGCTGGTGGTCCACCGTCTCCACGAACACGCGCTCGTCGCGCACGTCGGCGAGCTGGTCCAGGATGTGCTGGTTCTCGTGGGTCAGCTGCGTGTAGCTGACGCCCTCTTCCGTGATCGTCAAGGAGACCAGTTCGGTGGGGAACTTCAGGCAATAGTAGGACGCTAGCAGTTCCACGCCATCGTTGCGGTCAAGCACGGCGAAGGGGGAGAAGAAATCGTAATTCCAGTCGGGCGCGGTGATGCGCTGGGCGTCGCCGCCCAGGTCGGCGCAGTAAAGCGCCTGGATGCCTTCGCCCACCAGGGCGTTGAAGAAGAGCTCGTTGTTGTGCCACACCAGGCCGGCCACGTCGTGGTCGAAGCCGGGCAGCAGTTCGCGCACGTTCTGCACGCGCACCCCGACGTTCTGCCCATCCGCTTCACTGTCAAGCAGTTCCGCGTCGGCGACGAAGAGGCGCTGGCGGTCGGCCTCGTAGCCGTCCCGCTCCATCGAGATCCAGGCGATGTGCCGGCCGTCGGGGCTCCAGACGGGGTCGGTGTCGTAGCCGCCGTCGGTCTTGACCTCGAGGGTCGCGCCCGTGAGGGTGTCATAGATATAGATTCCGCAGTTGGTACTGAAAGCGTACTCCTTGCCGACCTTCTTGCGGCAGGAATAGACGATGTGGCGGCCATTGGGCGCCCAGTCGAGCTGCTCCGCGCCGCCGAAGGGCTCGGTCGGCAGCTCGAACAGCTCCTCCGTGCCGAGGATGTCCACGGAATTCTCCGGGGTGATCTGCTTCTTGCCGAGGGGGGCGACGTAAGTACGCGGGACCTCGGTCACCCAGTGGTCCCAGTGGCGGTACATCAGGTCCTCGGTGGCATAGGCCTTCGCCTTGTCCAGGTCCTCGAACTGGTCCTCAGGCTGCTGCAACGCCGTATTCTTGACGGTGCTCACATACAGCACCTGCTGTTGGTCCGGGGAGAGCTTGAAATCGCCGATCCCGTTCGGAACGTCGCTGAGCTGGACCCGCTTTCCGAGCTTGTTGCCCTTGAGCGGCGCCTTCCAGAGCTGTCCGCCCTGCAGGAAATAAATGTATTTGCCGTCCAGGCTCCAGCGGGCGCCGTTGACGCTTTTCGCGTAGCGGGTGAGCTGGACCTTGTCGCTGCCGTCCGGATTGCAGAGGAAGAGGTTGCGGCAGCTGCGGTTGTCCGCGATGGAAGTATAGGAGACGCCGTACAGGATCCGGGTCCCGTCAGGGGAAAGCTGGGGATCGGACAGGCGGCCGAGGGCGAGCAGCGTCTCGGGGGTCATCACGCCGTCCTCGATGCGGATGTCGGAGGGACCGATGTAGCCGCTGCCTTCGTCTTTCTGGTTGCAACTGATAGCCATAACTAGACAGGTAATTGCGATAAGGGTTCGTTTCATGATATTTTGCTGTAGTCTTTGATTTCGTATTTGTTCTTGCGCAGCTCCCGCAGCAGCGGGGCGTTCTGCGGTGCCTCCAGGGTGGGATCCGCGTCGAGGATCTGCGTGGCGTAATGGCGCGCCTCTTCGAGCAGGCGTCCGTCCCGGGCGAGCGAGGCGAGCCCGAGGTTGATAGGCAGGCCGCTCTGCTGGGTGCCCTCGAGGTCGCCCGGGCCGCGCATCTTCATATCCTGCTCGGCGATCTCGAAGCCATCCTCGGTGGCGCACATCAGGTCCAGGCGCTGCTGGGCCTCCTTGGACGTCTTGACGTCCTTGACCAGGATGCAGTAGGATTTCTCCGCGCCCCGTCCCACGCGGCCGCGCAGCTGGTGGAGCTGGCTCAGGCCGAAGCGCTGGGCGCTCTCGATGACCATCACGGAGGCGTTGGGCACGTCCACGCCCACCTCGATCACCGTGGTGGAGACCAGGATGTCGGCGCGGCCCGCTACGAACGCGGCCATATTGAAATTCTTCACTTCGTTGGTCTGCTGCCCGTGGACGATGGCCACCTTGTAGTCCGGCAGCGGGAAGGCGCGCACGATGTCCTCGTAGCCCTGCTCCAGGTTCTGCAGGTCAGTCTTTTCGCTCTCGAAGATGAGCGGGTAGACCACGAAGACCTGGCGGCCGCGGGCGATCTCCTCCCGCAGGAACTTGTACATCGCCGAGCGCCGGTTCTGTCCGATGCACATCGTCTGCACGGGCTTGCGGCCCGGCGGCATCTCGTCGATCACGGATACGTCCAGGTCGCCGTACAGGGTCATCGCCAGCGTCCGCGGAATCGGCGTCGCCGTCATAATGAGCACGTGCGGGGGAATTCTGTCTTGGCCGGAGGAGTCCTGCCCTCCGGGACCGTGGCCACCCATGGCCTCGTAAATGGGGGGGACCCGCTGCGGAGCAGTGGGGGGGATGAGCGAAGCGAAGTCCCGGGGGGCAGGAGCTCCTTCGGCCAAAGGACCTTTATTCCATAATTTCGAGCGCTGGTCGACGCCGAAGCGGTGCTGCTCGTCGATGACGGCGAGGCCCAGGTTGCGGAAGACGACGTTGTCCTCCAGCAGCGCGTGCGTGCCGACGAGGATGCCCAGCGAGCCGTCCTCCAGGGCGGCGTGGATGGCGCGCCGCTCCTTCTGCGGCGTGCTGCCGGTCAGCAGCGCGCATTGCACGGAAGTGGGCTTCAGGTATTTCTGGATATTGGCGTAGTGCTGCTGCGCCAGCACCTCGGTGGGCGCCATGATGCAGGTCTGGAAGCCGTTGCCTATGGCCATCAGGCAGCTCAGCACCGCCACCATCGTCTTGCCGGAGCCCACATCGCCCTGCAGCAGGCGGTTCATCTGGTGGCCGCTCATAAGGTCCCCGCGGATCTCCTTGATCACGCGCTGCTGGGCGCCCGTAAGGGTGTAGGGGAGGGCGTTGTAGCAGGCGTGGAAGTCCGGTCCGACCTTGGGCATAGGCAGGCCGCGTTCGCCGCGCGAGCGTATGTATTTCTGCTTGAGCAGCGAGAGCTGCAGCAGGAAGAGTTCCTCGAATTTGAGGCGGTAGGTGGCCTTCTGGAGGGCGTAGCCGTCCTTCGGGAAATGGATGTTGTGCAGCGCATAGGTCAGCGACACGAGTCCGCGGTCGCGGATGACGTACTCCGGAAGCGTCTCCTGGATCTCCGGCAGGCAGAGGGCCAGGGCGGCGGACTGGAGCTTGCACATCACCTTGCCGGTGATGCCGCCCGTCTTGAGCTTCTCCGTGCTCGGGTACACGCCCGTGAGCGTGCCCTGCGCGGCGTCTCCCTCCCGCGCGGCGTCCACCTCGGGATGGACGATGTTGAGCCGCGTGCCGAAGGCCTGCGGCTTGCCGAAGAAGAGGAAGGTCCCCCCGGGCACCAGCCGCTGGTAGTTCCACTTGATGCCCTTGAAGAAGACCATCTCCATCTCGCCGGTGGCGTCCTGGACGATGACCGACAGGCGCTTGCACGCGCCGAAATGGATGGGGTCCGTATCCTGCGAAACGATGGAGCTGCCGGGACCGTAGAGGGTGCGGCGCACCACCGTGGCCTGCAGCTGGACGTGGGCGAGGTCGGGGGCGACCTCGGCGATCGGGGTGATGCCGCTGCGGTCGATATAGCGGAACGGATACAGGTGGATCAGGTCCGAGAGCGTCTCGATCCCCAGCTCACGCTGCAGCAGGGCGGCCCGTTTCGGACCCACCCCGGACAGGTACTGTATGCTTGTATCCAATTCCTTAGGCATAGGATTGCAAATATACAAAAAAACCCGGCAGGTCAATGCCGGGTTTCGGGAGATTAGCGTCCGCCGCCACCGTGGCCGCCGCCGCTGAAACCGCCGCCTCCGCCGAAGGAGGAGTGGCCGCCGTAGCCGCCTCTGCTGCCGCCGCTGTAGGATGTGGACGGAGCGCCCATGACGGAAGCGTTGGTGATGGAGCGGGAGAGGGCGTCCATATTGTAGAGTACGCTGTGGAAGGTGCCGTAGTCGTAACCGACCGTCTTCTCGAAGAGGATGGGATCGATGTCCTTGAGCTGCTTGGCCACCTTGTCGGCGACGCCGAGCAGGGCGCCGAACACCAGGTACTCCTGCCAGAGATGGGCCTCGATGGTCTCGCGCTGGCCGGTCAGGGTGAAGTCGTCGAGGAACTTGCGGAAACCGATCAGATTGCGGGCCTGCTCCTGGCCTGCAGCCGAGTAGGCGCTGCCGGCGATGGCCATCCAGCCGTTGCTTCTGAGCTGGTTGGATCCCATCGAGGTGACCTTGCTCGTCCAGTTGTACAGGCGCTTGGTGTTGCGCTTGGACCATTTGGAGAACTCCTTGTCCTGCAGGACGCGGTCGTCGCCGGAGGCTTCGAGCATCATACTCCAGAGGTCGTTGGCGATCTCATCGACCGGATCTTTGCCCTCCTTGCTCTTGGCGAAGGAGATTTCGACGTTGCCGTTGGCGTCCTTATGGACGTCCAGATAGCCCTTGTAGATCATCCGGAGGATCTCCGCGGAAGCGAGGGCGTTCTTCTTGCGGTCCTCGCCGAGGCGCGTCAGGGTGTAGTCCGCGGCGATGAGGTTGCCGTTGAAGGGAATGTCGCGGCACCAGCCTACGGAATTGGGATCGGTCCCCAGGATTTTCTTCTTGTCGCGCCGGCTGACCTTGCCGGAGGCCTTGCGGACGAGTTTGCGGCCCGCCAGGTACATGACCAGCATCGTGAAGAAGGCCGCGATGTCGCCGGGGGTGTCTTCATCCTCGTCGGAGTTGCCGTCGCCGAAATCGGCGCCCGACATGGCAAGCGAGAGCACGTCGCTGAATTCCCGCTCCTGCACGCTGGGGGACTCGAAGATCCCCTTGTTGAAACGGAGCAGCGAGATGACGGAACTCTTGTAGCGGAAGGGCTCGTCGGATTCGAAGACCACCGTGCCGTTCTCGAAGCTGACCGTGCCGCTGTAGCCGAAGCCCCAGGCGCGGGTCGTGTTCGTGTCGAGCTGTATGCCGAGTTCGTCGGCTGCCTTGATCGTCACGCGGACGTGCTGCGGGGGTGCCGCGAGCTCGTCCGTGACGAACTGCATATGAATCATATCATAGTCGTCCAGGGTCTTGACGACGTTGGTCATTAGGTATACCGGTTCGAATACGTGGTCGCCGTAATCGCCGATGCCCCAGCAGAGCTCCACGCCGCTGCGTTTGTGGACGATGCCGAAGCGGCCGGCTTTCTGGCTCCGGCTGCGGTCCACGTCCCATTCGCCGTCGTCGGAAAGCTCCTTGCCGTCGCTGTACACCTTGAAGGCTGCGATCCCGATGTCGCCGAGGTTCTCCCGGGGGAGGTACCACTCGGTGATCTCGTCGCCGGTGTTGACGTCCCACTTCTCGTGGATGAGGGCCTCTCCCGTCTTGAAGAGGGTCACCTCGATGTCCACGTCGCGGACTTTCTGTTCACGTGCAAAGACGGCAAAGGTCGAAACCAATGCCGCCATTAAGGCAAGCCATTTTTTCATGACTAGATATTGAGGGAAGGCATCCCGGTCTTCTGGTCCTCGGTCTTGAGGTAGTCGCGCGTCTTGAATCCGAACAGGGCGGCCACGATGGAATCGGGGATCTGACGGATCATCTTGTTGTAGTTGGTCGCAGTGTCGTTGTACACCATCTTGCTGGTACGGACCTGGTTGGTGTAGGTGTCGACGGCATTCATGGCAATGGTGTAGTTCGCATTGGCCTTGATGTCAGGATACTGCTCGATAACTACGTTCAAGCGGCTCATCACCTGGCCCATGAGGTTCTCCTGGGCGTCCACCTGCTCGGCGGTGCTGTTGGAGTCGATCGGGCGGCGCTGGGCGATCGTGTCGCGGAGCGTGTTGTACTCGTGCTCGTTGTACGACTTGATCAGCTCGACCATGCCGGTGAGAGCGTCCCACCGGGCCTCCTGCTGCACGCCGATGGTGCTCATGGCGTTCTGGCAAAGCTCATCCTTGTTGACGAGTTTGCGCTGGACGGAAATCACCCACAGTACGAGGAGGGCGACGACGACGATGGCAATGATAATTCCCATGTTTTTGTTGGTTTAGAGTTAAATGAAAGGACTTATTACAACTGCGGGCCGGCGGCGACGAGCGCTTTGCCCGCCTCGTTGGACTCGTACTTGTGGAAGTTCTTGATGAAACGGCCGGCGAGATCCTGCGCCTTCTCGTCCCAGATCTTCGGATCCGCATAGGTGTCGCGCGGGTCGAGGATGCCGGTGTCGACACCCTTGAGCTCGGTCGGAACCTCGAAGTTGAAGTAAGGGATCTGCTTGGTCGGGGCCTTGTCGATGCTGCCGTCCAGGATGGCGTCGATGATTCCGCGCGTGTCCTTGATGGAGATGCGCTTGCCGGTGCCGTTCCAGCCGGTGTTGACGAGGTAGGCCTTGGCGCCGCTCTTCTCCATACGCTTCACGAGCTCCTCGGCATACTTGGTCGGGTGCAGCTCCAGGAAGGCCTGGCCGAAGCAGGCGGAGAAGGTCGGGGTGGGCTCGGTGATGCCGCGCTCCGTGCCGGCGAGCTTGGCGGTGAAGCCGCTCAGGAAGTAGTACTTGGTCTGCTCGGGGGTGAGGATGCTCACCGGAGGCAGCACGCCGAAAGCGTCGGCGGACAGGAAGATGACCTGGTTGGCGGCGGGACCGTGGCTGTCCGGACGGACGATCTTCTCGATATGGTAGATCGGATAGCTGACGCGGGTGTTCTCCGTGACGCTCTTGTCGTTGAAGTCGATCTTGCCCTCGGCGTCCACGGTCACGTTCTCGAGGAGCGCGTCGCGGCGGATGGCGTTGTAGATGTCGGGCTCGGACTCCTTGTCCAGCTTGATGACCTTGGCGTAGCAGCCGCCTTCGAAGTTGAAGACGCCCTCGTCGTCCCAGCCGTGCTCGTCGTCGCCGATGAGGAGGCGCTTGGGATCGGTGGAGAGGGTGGTCTTGCCGGTGCCGGACAGACCGAAGAAGATGGCGGTGTTCTCACCGTTCATATCCGTGTTGGCGGAGCAGTGCATCGCGGCGATGCCCTTGAGCGGCAGGTAGTAGTTCATCATGGAGAAGAGACCCTTCTTCATCTCACCGCCGTACCAGGTGTTGAGGATGACCTGCTCCTTGCTGGTCACGTTGAAGGCGACGCAGGTGTCGGTGCGCAGACCGAGCTCCTTGTAGTTGTCCACCTTGGCCTTGGAGGCGCAGTACACGACGAAGTCGGGATCCTGATCGAATTCGGCCTGATTCTTCGGGCGGATGAACATATTGGTCACGAAATGGGCCTGCCAGGCGACCTCCATAATGAAGCGGACCTTCATACGGGTGTCCTTGTGGGTACCGCAGAAGCCGTCCACGACGAAGAGGCGCTTGCCGCTGAGCTGCTTGAGAGCGAGGCTCTTGACCTCTTTCCAGACCTTCTCGGACATCTTGTGGTTGTCGTTGGGGTACTCTTCGGTGGTCCACCACACTTCGCCCGGGGCGCCCTCCTTGGAGGTCTTGTCATAGACGATGTACTTGTCTTTGGGGGAACGTCCGGTGAAGACGCCGGTCATCACGTTGATGGCGCCAAGTTCGGTCACCTGACCTTTGTCATAGCCCTCCAGGCCGGGCTTGGTCTCCTCGTTGTAGAGGACTTCATAGGTCGGGTTGTAGAGGACCTCGGTCACTCCCTTGATACCGTACTTGTTTAAATCGATCTTAGGCATAACTTTTATGTTTTTAGAATTTGTTTTGAATTAACTGGTAATAGCACTACCAAAAAATCGTACAAATATAATGAATTTCCCCCGTTTTTCCAAAGCCCTTGAGGCGGAAGATTTCGGAGAAAAAAAGTAATTTTGCAAAGATGGAAGCACGGGAAGTTCTACGGCAGTATTGGGGCTATGAAGCCTTCAGGCCGATGCAGGAGGAAATCATCTCCGCAGCGGCAGAGGGCCGCGACGTGCTGGCCATTCTGCCCACGGGCGGAGGCAAGTCCGTCTGCTTCCAGGTGCCCGCCCTGATGCGGGAGGGCCTGGCCCTCGTGGTCACGCCGCTGGTCGCCCTGATGAAGGACCAGGTGCAGAACCTCGCCGACCGGGGCGTCCGCGCCCTGGCCATCCACGCCGGGATGGACCGCCGGCAGGTGGACCTGGCCCTGAACAACGCCGCGTACGGGGATTTCAAGTTCCTGTACGTCTCGCCGGAGCGCCTGGGCACGGCCCTGTTCCAGTCTTATCTGAGCGTGCTGCCCCTCAGCTACATCGTCGTGGACGAGGCGCACTGCATTTCGCAGTGGGGCTATGATTTCCGCCCGGACTACCTGGAGATCGGGCAGCTGCGCAAGCTGGTGGACGTCCCCGTGATCGCCCTCACGGCCACGGCCACGCCGCAGGTGGCGGAGGACATCATGGACAAGCTGGGCTTCCGGGAGCGCCTGCTGCTGCGCAGCGGCTTCGAGCGGCCCAACCTGTCCTACATCGTGCGCCGCTGCGAGGACAAGACGGGACAGCTGCTGGACATCTGCCGCGGCGTACAGGGCTCCGGGATCGTGTATATGCGCCACCGGCGCCGCTGCGAGGAGGTGGCCGCCTTCCTGCGGGAGAACGGCGTCAGCGCTTCTTCGTACCACGCCGGCCTGAGCGGGGAAGTGCGCTCGGAGCGCCAGGAAGCCTGGAAGCGGGGGAGCATCCGCGTGATGGTGTGCACCAACGCCTTCGGAATGGGCATCGACAAGCCGGACGTACGCTTCGTGGCGCATACCGGCCTGCCGGAGAGCCCGGAATCCTATTTCCAGGAGGCTGGCCGGGCCGGAAGGGACGGGGAGCGCTCCTGGGCCGTGTTGCTGTGGAACGGCACGGACGTGCGGCGCCTCAAGCAGCTGCTGGACGTCTCCTTCCCCTCGCTGGAATACATCGCCGACATCTATCAGAAACTCCATATCTTTTTCGAAATCCCCTACGAAGCGGGCGTCGGTCGGCAGCTGAAGTTCGACCTGGACGCCTTCTCGAAGCATTTCAAGCTCCAGCCCGCCTCCGTGCACTATGCCCTGAAATACCTGGAGCGCTCGGAGCACCTGACCTTCGCGGAAGATGTCGAGGTGGCCACGCAGGTGCGCATCCTGGTGGACCGCAACGTGCTCTACGACATCGACCTGCCGGATCCGGCGATGGTGACGCTGCTGGAGGAGCTGATGCGGCGCTATCCGGGCATCTTCTCCTATCCCGTGCCGGTGCGCGAGGACGCCGTCGCCGCGGCTTGCGGCCTGTCCGTGCCGCAGCTGCGCCAGCTGCTCTACCGCACCTCCCTGGAGCACGTGATCAAGTATATCCCCGGAGACCGCTGCGACGTGGTTTTCCTGCACCACAACCGCCTGATGCCCGGCAACGTGGACCTGCAGAAGGACAAGTACGCCTTCCTGCTGGAGAATGCCCGGCGGCGTGCGGACGCGATGGTGGAATATGCCTCCGAGGCCGGTCTGTGCCGTTCCCGCTGGCTGCTGCAGTATTTCGGGCAGGAGGAATCCGCCGACTGCGGCAGCTGCGACGTGTGCCGCGCTTCCCGGGTTTCCGGGCCGGACCCGGATTCCCTCGTCCGCAAGTGGTGGGCGGAGCACCCCGGGGCCACGCTGCAGGATTTCCGCGCCTGTTGCGCCGATCCTTCGGCCGGGATGCCGCCGGATGCGGTCGCCCGCTACCGCCGTATGCTGGACGCCGGCGAGCTCTGACCCGACATTGATAAGATTTGGAGGAGAATTGGAAGAAATCGTGCGCGCGCCCTGATGGCTTTCCCGCAAAAAACCGTAAATTTGACGAACAATAACCGACAAAGCTTACCGATATGAAAAGAATCCTGACACTCTTTGCCATCCTGGCGGGAGCAGTCGGCCTCCAGGCGCAGCCCGCCGGTGGTTTCGGCGGCTTCCAGATGCCCAAGATCGATGTGCATTGCTCTGAAAAATTCGCAGACATAGACTACGCCGGCGACGGACAGGTTTATCACCAGCTGGACGTGTACCTGCCCCGGATGCAGAAAGACTGCTATCCCGTCGTCGTGCACATTTACGGAAGTGCCTGGTATTCCAATAATTCCAAGGGAATGGCCGACCTGGGCACCATCGTGAACGCCCTGCTCGACGCGGGCTACGCGGTCGTGACCCCCAACCACCGTTCCTCCGCGGACGCCAAGTTCCCGGCCCAGATCGAGGACATCAAGGGCGTGATCCGCTGGGTGCGTGCGAACGCCGCGAAATACCGCTTCGACGCCTCCTTCATCGCCACCTCGGGCTTCTCCTCCGGCGGACACCTGTCCTCCCTGGCGGCGACGAGCGGCAACGTGCCGGAGCTGGAAGGCACGGTAGGCGGCAATCTCCAGTACAGCAGCCACGTACACGCCGCCTGCGACTGGTCCGGCCCCGTGGACCTTAACTATATGAGCTGCGGCGCGGCCGAGGACACGTGGAACCACGCCCCCGAGGAGGCCGTGATGGGCTTCTCCTTCAAAGGCAACGAGGAGCGTTTCAAGGCGCTGAACGCCACGACCTACATCGACCCGTCCGATCCGCCGGTGGTGATCTTCCACGGCACGGCGGACAACGTGGTCCCGCACTGCCAGGGCTCGCATTTCTATGAGCTGCTGGACAACGCCGGCATCCGCACCGAGCTGTACCTGGTGCCGGAAGGCGGCCACGGTATGAATATGTACTCGGAGTACACCCTCCGTTCGATGACCAATTTCCTGGACAAGGTCCGCACGCAGAAGGGCGGCACGTTCGTGACCGGCACCAACCCCGTGATCACGGACCAGTTCTCCGCCGACCCGACGGCCCGCGTGTTCGAGGGGAAGATCTACCTGTATCCCTCCCACGACATCCCGACGGTCAAGTATCAGGGCGACCAGCCCTGGTTCTGTATGTCCGACTACCACGTGTTCTCCTCCGAGGACCTGACGCACTGGACCGACCACGGCAACATCGTGGACCAGAAGGACGTGCCCTGGGGCAACCCTACGGCCAATTCGATGTGGGCCCCGGAATGCGTGGAGAAGAACGGCAAGTACTATTTCTATTTCCCGAACGCCCCCAAGTCGGGCTTCGGCTTCGGGATCGGCGTGGCCGTGGCGGACAAGCCTTACGGCCCCTTCAAGATCCAGCCGGAGCAGATCCAGGGCACGATGGGCATCGACCCCTGCGTGCTGATCGACGACGACGGCGCGGCCTACCTGATCTGGTCGGGCATGGGCTTCTCCGCCGCCCGCCTGTCGGAGGACATGCTGACGCTCGCCGAGAAGCCGGTCCGCCTGGACGAGTCCTTCCCGGCCGGCCAGAAAGAGGGTCCCTTCGCCTTCAAGCGCGACGGCAAATACTACCTGACCTATCCGTGGGTGCGGGAGCAGGGCGGCACGGAGTGCCTCGCCTATGCGATGGCCGACAGCCCGCTGGGCCCGTATGAGTACAAGGGCATCATTATGAAGGAATCCCCGACGGCCTGCTGGACCAACCACCATTCCTTCGTGCAGTACAAGGGGCAGTGGTACCTGTTCTACCACCACAACGATTTCTCGCCCACCTTCGACAAGAACCGCTCCGTGCGCATCGACAAGGTGTCCTTCAATCCAGACGGCACCATCGTGGAGGTGATCCCGACCTGGCGCGGCGTGGGCCATATCCTTGCTTCCGACGAGGTCAACGTCGACCGCTACAGCGAGATCGACGGCGCCACGGTGGATTACGTGGACGAATACAACCTCTTCGCCGGCTGGAAGACGATCTTCGCCAAGCCGGGCGACAAGGTCCGTTTCAACGAAGTCGATTTCGGCAGGAAGGCGCCCAAGCGGGTGCAGTTCCGTATCAAGAGCGACCGGGATGCCTCCTTCCGCATCCACGTCGGTGACAAGAAGAAGGACCTCGTCGTCCCCGCCTGTCCCGAATGGGCCGTCATGGAGGTGCGTACCAGTATGAAGGCCAAGGGGATGCAGGACGTCACGGTCGAGCTTCTCTCCGGTGCCGCCGAAGTGGACTGGATTTCCTTCCGCTAGGACCTGTTCAAGGTAACGACCCCGGCCGAGAGCGGGGCGAGGGTGAGCGTCACCCTGTCATCTTGCGGTTGCAACGCCTTTTTCTGGCGGGCAACCGCATTTTTATGGTCCATATCGTTGGCGGCGTCGAGGCTGCCGGGGGCGAAGAACTCGTACTCCGCGCCGGCGAGCGGTCCCCAGTCGCCGTCGAGCGTCAGCGTGTAGGGCTTTTCGGTGGGATTGACGACTTTCACGATAATGCTGCCGGCATTCTCCGCCAGGGCGGCGGACACGCTCAGCTCCTTCGTATCTCCTTCATACGCAAGGCGATAGGGGGAGTAATGGTCGTACCAGAGCTCGGTGACGAGGTAGTTGGGGGCGACGAAGAGGTCCTTGTAGTCGAAGTTGATGAAGGCGTTGTCCCAGTCGGGGGCGTCGGTACGGCGGATGAAGAGCGCCGCCGCGCCCATCGCCACCACGTCCAGGTTCTCGCAGACGTTGAGGAAGCCGCCGGCGAACAGGCCCGTGCGCCAGTCGGTGCTGTTGAGGTTCCACTCGGAGATGAACAGCTTGATATTGGGGTTCGGGCAGTTCGCGATCATGTCGGCGTAGCGCAGGTACTGCTGCGCGAGGCGTCCGGGGCCGGTGGCATAGCCGCCCTGCTGCTCATAGTGGTGCAGGGACAGGTAGTCGAAATAGCGCCCGGAGCGCTTCAGGAAGGCTTCGTCCTCCGGGAAGCCGCCGCAGGCGATGATCTTGATGGTCGGATCGACGAGACGCATGGCCGTGGAGAAGTCGCGCACGCATTTCTCGTAGCGGTCTATGCCCATCTCCCACATTTCGTTGTCGATCTCCCAGTATTTGACGTTGTAGGGCTCCGGATGGCCGTTCGCGGCGCGTTTGGCGCCCCATTCGCCCGTGGCGGGCTCGTTGCAGTAGCGCAGCCAGTTGACGGCGTTCTCCAGGATCTGCCGGTATTCGGATTCGGGCCGCTCGAAGGCCACGCTCACCACGATGACGGGCTCGCTGTCCACCTCGCGGCAGAAGCGGATGAATTCGTCGGTGCCGAAGCAGTTCTGGTCGTAGTCCATCCACATCCAGTGGTCCCAGCGGCGGCGCGCCTCCTGCGGGCCGATGCCCCAGCGCCAGTCGTACTGTGCGGCATAGCCGCCGCCCGGCCAGCGCAGGCAGGTCGGATGCAGGTCCTTGACGGCCTGGAAAATGTCGGGGCGGAAGCCGCCCAGGGCCTGCCCGGACCGGGTGCCCATCGACGCCTGGTCGATCAGCAGGGTGCCGTCCTCGGCCGCGATGGCGAAGTCGGCGTCGCCTTCATAGGTCCCTGCGTCCAGGGTGAATTCATATTTCTGCCAGTCGGGGGACGGGCAGCCCAGGCTCCGGCGGACGATCCATTCGCCGTTGCGGCGCAGACCCACGCTGAGGCGGGCGTGGCCGTCGCCCTTGGCATAGACGGAGCCGACGAAGGCGTCGCCCGGCCGCACGGCCTGCGGGCCTTGCTGCAAGCCGGAAACACCCTTGGCCTTGATCCGCTGGGCATAGTCCATATTGACGGCGTCGCCCTTCACGAGCTGGAAGGTCCCGTCGCCGAAAGCCGTCCACTCCGGCGCCACGTCGGGTACCTTGACCTGCTCGGGCAGGCCTGCGAACAGGACCTGCTTGCCGGAGCTGACGCGGATGTTGCGGTAGAGGGCTTCCGTATAGTTTTCCCAGAGGGTGACGGTGTTCTGCTTGCGGCCGGTCGGAACGGTCTTGGAGAGGATCTTCTTGCCGTCCCACCAGACGCTGACGCTGCGGCCGCGGCAGCTGACCTTGACGTGGTGCCAGGCCTCCTGGCCGATCTGCGCCGCCTGTGCGGCCTTGGCCGCCAAAGGCTCCAGCGTCAGCACTTTGCGGGTGCGGTTGCCGAAGAAGGGGACCTCCTTCTCCACTTTCGTGGCGAGGGAGAACTCGGCGCTCACGGCCTGCTTCTGCGCGGCCGCCAGGGCCTTGGCCTGGGCGTCGGCCTCGATCTGGGACTGGGTCTGGGCCAGGGCGAAACGCTGCCCTTCGTAGGCGGGATCGTAAAGGCGCAGGAAATAGGGCTCCCCGTCGGCCTGGTCCTTGACGGCGAAGCGCAGGTCCAGCAGGCCGCCGCTCCAACGCCGGCCAGGAAGCAGGTAGGAGCGCCATTTCACGTCCATTTCGATGTCGTAGCTGTCGGTGTCCAGCCGCACCAGCTCGACGGGCTGCTCGTAGCGGGTGGGGGAATGCAGCACCTCGTCCGCGTCGGCGAACCATCCGTCGAAATACCCGTCGCGCGGCGGGATGCCGGGGTAGTGCTCCGGCTCGAAGGAGCGGCCGTAGACGATCTCCTGCCATACGCCGTTGTTGGCCGAGAAATAGATGTGCTCGAAGAGCTGGCCGTAGATGAGCGGGTCGATCCGCCCGTCGATGGCTTTCGTGTTGACGCGGAGGCTGACGCTTTCCTGCGCGGCGGCGCAAAAGCCCAGCAGGGCCGCGCAGAGAAGGAGGATTCGTTTGGGTGCTGTCATATCGGTCGAAATTGTTCTCTACAAAGTTAGCGATTATCCGCAATTCTTCGTACCTTTGATACAGACACAGAAACCTGACCGCAATGAACCGTTTCCGCAGCTTTATTCTGGCCGGAGCGCTGGCGTTCGCCGTTGCTTTTCCGACCCTGGCCCAGGATGGCCCGACCCCGATTTATCTGGACACGTCCTTCTCCTTCGAGGAGCGGGCGGCCGACCTGGTGTCCCGCCTGACGCTCGAGGAGAAGCAGAGCCTGCTGGGCAACAATATGGCCGCCATCCCGCGCCTGGGCGTCAAGAGCTACAACATCTGGAGCGAAGCGCTCCACGGGGTGCTCACCGGTGCGAATCCTTCCGTCGGCCTGCCGGGACCGACATCCTTCCCCAACAGCGTGGCCCTCGGCTCGTCCTGGGACCCCTCGCTGACCGAGCGCATGGCCTCGGCCATCGCCGAGGAGGCGCGCGCCATCTACCAGACCGGCACGAAGGGGCTGACCTTCTGGTCGCCGGTCGTGGAGCCCGTGCGCGACCCCCGCTGGGGGCGGACGGGCGAGTCCTACGGCGAGGATCCCTTCCTGGCCACGGAGATGGCTGCCGGCTTCGTGCGGGGGCTGATGGGCAATGACCCCAAGTACCTCAAGGCCGTCCCCACGGCCAAGCACTATTTCGCCAACAACAGTGAATTCGACCGCCACGTCAGCAGCTCCAATATGGACAGCCGCGATATGCGCGAATTCTACCTGTATCCCTACAAGCGCCTGATCGAGGACGAGCACCTGCCCTCGATCATGTCCTCCTACAATGCGGTGAATCACGTCCCGACCTCCGCCAGCGTCTTCTACCTGGACACGCTGGCCCGCCGGACCTGGGGCTTGAAGGGCTATGTGACCGGCGACTGCGCGGCCATCGAGGACATCTGGAACGGGCACTACTACGTCGAGACGCGGGAGCAGGCCACGGCTGCGGGCCTCAAGGCAGGCGTGGACTGTGACTGCGGGAGCATCTACCAGCGTTTCGCGACCAACGCCTATGAGCAGGGGCTCCTGAAGATGCCGGAGATCGACCGCGCGCTCATCAACCGGTTCACCGTCCGGATGCGAACGGGCGAATTCGATCCGGACCAGCTCGTCCCGTACACGCAGTACGAGCCTTCCCGGGTGAGCTCCGCGGCCAACCGCGCCCTGGCTGCCGAACTGGCCGTGCGCACCCCGGTCCTGCTCAAGAACGAGGGCGGGGCGCTGCCGATCGATCCGAAGGCCATCCGGAGCATCGCCCTGATCGGCCCCCAGGCCGACGACGTGGAGCTCGGCCCGTATTCCGGCCGGCCGGAGCAGGACGCGATGATCTCGCCCTACGCGGGCATACGCAAGTATCTGGCGGACAAGGGTTATGATGTGGACGTCCGCCTCGCGGCGGGGGGTGACATCAAGAGCAAGAGCAACCTGCTGTACGTGGCCTGGTTCGAGATAGGCAAGACGGACGGGAGCACCGCGCGCTACGACGCCACGCACTACACCGCCTGCGCCGAAGGCATCACGGTGGGTTCCGGTATGGGCGACGAGGAGCAGGTCCGCACCATCGACGACGGCTCCTGGACCGCCTATGACAACATCGACATCACCAATATAGAGGACATCACCGTCGGGCTAAACATCCCCACAGAAGGCGGCATCGTGGAGATCCGCGTAGGCGGTCCGGACGGCCAGCTGATCGGCCGCATCGAGGCCACGAAGGCCTCCGGGGCCCGTGTGGGCGGTGTCTATGGCGCCAGTATGCCGATGAAGACCTCCGCGCTCAAGCTCGGCTTCAACGGCCCGCAGACGCTTTATCTGGTCTATAAGGCCCCGCAGGACGCCCCGATCGACGAGGCGACCATCGCGGCGGCGCGCGATGCGGACGTGGCCGTCGTGTTCGTCGGCACCGACGAGAATACGGCCACCGAGGAGGCCGACCGCCTGACGCTCCTGCTGCCCGGCAACCAGGTCGCGCTGATCCGGGCCGTGGCGGCGGTGAATCCGCACACCGTCGTGGTGATGCAGACGCTCGGCTGCGTGGAGGTGGAGGAGTTCCGCCACCTGGCGAACATCGGGGGCATCCTCTGGACGGGCTACAACGGCCAGGCCCAGGGCGAAGCCATCCCGCGCCTGCTCTTCGGGGAAGTCTCCCCGGGCGGCAAGCTCAACGCCACCTGGTTCAAGAGCGTGAAGGACCTGCCGGCCATCACGGACTACAACCTCCGCCGCAGCGCGGGGGCCGGCGGACGCACGCTGTGGTACTTCGACCGCGAGGTCTCCTATCCTTTCGGCTACGGCCTGAGCTATACGACCTTCGAGTACGGCAACTTCCGCATCAGCCGGAACGCCATCACCCCCAACGACAAGGTCACGGTGAGCGTGGACGTGCGCAATACGGGCGGGTTCAGTGCCGACGAAGTGGTACAGGTCTATGTCGCCACGCCGGACAGCCCGGCTTCGCTGGAGCGCCCCATCAAGCGCCTCAAGGGCTTCCGCCGGGTCACCATTCCGCGCGGGCAGACCCGCACGGTGGACATCGAGATCGACTGCGCCGATCTCTGGTTCTGGGATATGGAGGAGGACAGGATGACCTGGGATCAGGGCCGTTACGAATTCCAGATCGGATCCTCTTCGCAGGATATCCGCGGCACGGTCAGCGCCGTCCTGTCAGGCCGGCTGGACCGCCGCCTGAAGACGGTATGGGCTTCCGCCGGCTCTTCCGTGCTGCGCATCGGGAACAGGACGCAGGCGAGTTTCTCCGCCTGTATGAACGACGACAGTTTCTATGAAGGGGCGCAGGCCGTCTGGACGAGCAACAATCCCGACGTCGCGGAGGTGTCGGAGGACGGGCTCGTCCGGGCCGTGTCGATGGGTGTGGCCACGATTACCTGCACGGTCACCATCGACGGGGTCACCGTGTCCGACTCTTTCGCCATCAAGGTGATGCCCGATTTCACCCTGGCCTCCTTGAAGGTGGGCGGCAAGGCCGTGAAGACAGGTGACGCCGCACAGTTCAGCTATCTGCTCACGGGCGGCAAAGTTCCGCTCGTGGAAGCGACGGCGGTCCATCCGGGCGTGCTCGTCGAGGTGAAGCAGGCGGAGCGCGTGCCCGGCACCGCCGTGGTGACGGTGCTCGACCCGCAGACGGGCGACAGCCGCGTGTGGACGGTGAATTTCGGCACGGAAGGGAAGTCCGACAGTTTCGATATGAGCAGCATCCCGGACAAAGCCTGGAGCTGGGTGCGGGAGGATCCCGAAGGCTGGACCTTTACCGAGGAGATCGGTTCGCTGGTGCTGACCGCCGGGCCGGGCGACATCGCCGGCACCGGCAACAAAGCCACCAACCTGCTGCTGCAGAACGCCAATGCGGACTGGACTGCGGACTTGAAGATGCGCTGCTTCTCCGCCCCGGCGGCACCGGCGCAGAATGCCGGCCTGGTGGCCTATGAATCGGACGACAACTTCGTGAAACTGGTGTACGGGGCGGCGCTCAACATGCGCCGGGCCCCGGATGCCGCCGCTTCCGGCGCGGGCCAGCTCCAGCTGCTGGTCGAGGAGAACGGCGCGCAGAAGTCGCAGCTCACGCTCAGCCTCGAAGGTATCATCGGCGCGGACCAGGTGATCTGGCTGCGTCTCGTCAGGCAGGCTGACACCTATACGGCCTGGTATTCCGTGGACGGCAAGAAATACGAGAAGCTGGGCGAAGCGAATGCCGTCCTGAAGGACATCCGCGTGGGCGTGATGGCCTGCCAGGGCGAGATGCCCGCGATGCGCGGATTCGGCGGCGCCGGCCGCGGAGGCATCCAGATGCCCGCCTCCGCACCGTTCAAGGTGGCTTTTGAAGAATTCACCATCGAGAGCCGCGGCAAGTCCCTGCCGTCCTCTTATACGACCGCAGCGCTCGATACCTATTATGCGAAGACGAAACTACAACATTAACCACTTTACAGCTATATGAAACGTCTTTCCATTCTTTCCGTGGCGACCCTCCTGCTGCTCTGCGGGACGGCGGTCGCCCAGGCCCCCGGAGGCCCCGGCGGCCGCTCCTCCAAGCCGCAGGTCGGTGCAGACGGCCGCGTGACCTTCCGGGTCGCGGCGCCCGAAGCGCAGTCGATGAGCGTCAACATCGGCAACAAGGATTATCCGATGACCAAGGGCGAGAACGGCGTGTGGACGGTGACGACCGATCCGCAGGTCGAAGGCTTCCATTTCTACGCCCTCAAGACCGGCGGCCTGTCCTATGCCGACCCCAACGTGCGTGCCTATTATGGCACCGGGCGCTATGCCAGCGCGCTCGAGGTGCCGGAGACGCCTGACGTGGCGGCGTACTACACGCCCCGCCAGGGCGTGCCCCAGGGCGCCGTGCGCTCCATCCGTTACTATTCGAAGCTTTGCGGCGAATACCGCCGTATGATCGTTTACACGCCTGCGGAGTACGACCAGAATCCGACCAAACGCTATCCGGTGCTATATCTGCAGCACGGCGGCGGCGAGGACGAGACCGGCTGGATCTACCAGGGCTTCGCGGACGTGATCCTGGACAACCTGGTGGCCGACGGCAAGGCCGTGCCGATGATCATCGTGATGGAAAGGGGCGTGGCGCACCCGGCGGGCGATCCTTCCGGAGACGTGTTCGACGCCGTGATGGCCGAGGAGGTCGTGCCTTTCGTGGACAAGCAGTTCCGCACGATCGCGGACCGTGACCACCGCGCGGTCGCCGGCCTCTCCTGGGGTGCCAAGCAGGCCTATGACCTGGGCCTGGGGCACCGCGACCTGTTCTCCTCCGTGGCCGGCTTCAGCGGCATCATCGTGATCGGAGAATTCCGTTCCCGCCCGGCGGGCTACGAGGATCCGGAGAAGTTCGCCGCCGCCTACGACGGTGTGTTCAAGGACCCGAAATGGTTCAACGACAACTACCACCTGCTGTTCATCTCCAACGGCGAGGCCGAAGGAAACCACCTGAAGGAGATGTCCGCCCTGCTGAAGGAGCGGGGGATCGACAATGAATTCTACCAGTCGCCGCGCACGGCCCACGAATGGCTGACCTGGCGCCGGAGCCTGTATCTTTACGCCCAGAAACTTTTCAAATGGTAAACGCTATGAAAAAGCATATGATTCTCATCGCCCTGCCTGTGCTGGCCCTGATGGCCGCCTGCAAGGGCCCGGTCGCAGGTGTGATCACCGAGCCGGTCAGCGCGTCTACCAACATCGACGGACGCGAATTCCCCAAGATCTATCCCGACCTCAGCGTCGAATTTGTCGCGGATGCGCCTGAGGCGAAATCCGTTGCCGTGGACATCTGCAGCCAGGTGTTCCCTATGACCAAGGATGAAAAGGGCCGCTGGAGCGTGAAGACCGCTCCCATCGAGCCGGGCTTCCATTATTACTATATCGTCGTGGACGGCGTCCGCATTCCCGACCCCAACAGCGCCCTCTTCTTCGGCGCCAGCGTGGAGTCCAGCTGCATCGAGATCCCCGAGGCCGGCGTGGACTTCTATCTCGAGAAGGACGTGCCGCGCGGCGAGGTCCGCATGCAGCGCTACTGGTCCCCGAGCCTGAACCAGTGGCGCGTCTGCTACGTTTACGTGCCTGCGGAGTACCTGAAGAACAGCGACAAGCGCTATCCCGTGGTGTATATCCAGCACGGTGGCGGCGAGGATGAGACGGGCTGGTTCCGCCAGGGCCGGACCGACATCATCATGGACAACCTGATCGCCGCGAAGAAGGCCGTCCCGATGCTGGTCGTGGCCGATTACGGCCAGGCCGGCAACTTCGAGAAGATCCTCCTGGAGGAGACCATCCCGATGATTGACAAGAACTACCGGACGATTCCCGATCCGAAGCACCGCGCGATGTGCGGTCTGTCCTTCGGCGGCGGCCAGTCCTGGTCGATCGGCCTGAAGCATCCGGAAATGTTCTCTTCGATCGGCGTCTTCTCCTCCGGTATGTTCGGCGGCGTGGGCGCGGGCGCCTATGCCCCGTTCAGCGTGGAGAGCCAGCTGCCCGAGCTGATCGCCGACAAGGATGCCTTCAACGCCGCGCACGACGTGTTCTACATCTCCTGCGGCGAGGGTGACCCCCGCATCGAGCACACGCGGAACGCCGCCGAGGCCCTCAAGGCCGCCGGGGCGGACGTGATCTTCCAGTCCTGGCCGGGCGCCCACGAGTGGCAGCCCTGGCGCAAGTCCCTGCACGAGTTTGCGCAGAAATTGTTCAAATAAAACACGATAGCTATGAAGAAAATCTTATTGACCGTAGTGGCGGCGCTGTGTCTGTGCGCGTGCGCCAAACAAGTTCCCGGCCAGGTCAAGGTGACCGGCGGCACCATCGAAGGCATCGTCCTGGAGGACATGACCGTTTACAAAGGCATTCCGTTCGCGGCACCGCCCCTGGGCGATCTGCGCTGGAAGGCGCCCCAGCCCGTGGTGCCCTGGGACGGCGTCCTTGCTTGTAAGGAGTTCGGTCCCGATCCGATGCAGAACGGTCATCAGAACGTCAGCGAGGACTGTCTCTACCTGAATGTGTGGACGCCTGCGAAGAGTCCGAAGGAGAAACTTCCGGTGATGGTGTGGATCTACGGCGGCGGCTTCGCCGGCGGCGCCACTTCCGAGTATGAAGGCGAGGCGCTGGCCCGCCAGGGCGTGGTCCTGGTGAGCGTGGCCTACCGCGTGGGCAAACTGGGTTTCCTGTCCCTGCCCGAACTCTCCGCGGAGGATCCGCACGGGGTCAGCGGCAATTACGGCCTGCTGGACCAGATCGCGGGTCTGCAGTGGGTGCAGGACAACATCGCCAAGTTCGGCGGCGACCCGTCGAAGGTGACCATTTTCGGCGAGTCCGCCGGCGGCATCTCCGTGAGTATGCTGTGCGCTTCGCCGCTGTGCAAGGGCCTCTTCCGCGGCGCCATCTCCCAGAGCGGCGGCTCCTTCGGACCGTTCCAGCACAGGACCAATCCCGGCGAGAATATGCAGAGCATCCGCTTCGCCGAGGAGGACAATACGGCGTGGGCCAAGGCCAATTTCGGTGAGAACTATACGCTCGAGCAGCTGCGTGCGGCCGACGTCAAGGCTGTTATGGGCGGCTTCGGCGGTGGCGGCGGCTGGCCCATCGTGGACGGTTACGTGATCCCGGACGACCAGTACAAGCTCTACGAGGCAGGGAAGTACAACGACGTGGACGTGCTGATCGGCTACAACTCCGACGAAGGCCTCAGCTTCGGTTTCTCCAGAGGACCCGGCAGCCACGAGGACCAGACCCGCGCCCGGTATGAGGACTATGCCGACAAGCTGCTCGCCGCCTATCCGGTGGAGGCCGACGGCTCGGTGGGCAAGACCGCCCGCGACCTCACGCGTGACGCTGCCTTCGGCTGGCAGACCTGGGCCTGGGCCCGCCTGCAGGCGAAGAACGGCAAGGGCCGCGTGTGGCTGTATTATTTCGACCAGCATCCCGATTATCCGGCGGATTCTCCGATGTACGGTCGCGGCTCACCCCACGGCCAGGATGTGGACTATGTCTTCGGAAGGAGAAAGGTGGAGCAGCCCAGCGACAAGGATCTGCAGGACTGGATGATGGCCTATTGGACCAATTTCGCCAAGACGGGCGATCCCAATGGCGCAGGACTGGCGGTATGGCCGCGTTTCGACAACGGCAATCCGCAGTCGATGCTGCTGACCGGCAGCGGCTGCAAGGCGATCCACGTGCCGTCCGAGGCGGCCCTGAAGGTGCTTGATGAGTACTTCGCCTGGCGTCGCGGCCAGGAGATTCCGATCCGATAGCCGTTATGAGACACTGCTTTTCCACCCTGCTGGGTCTGCTGCCGATCCTGACGGCGTGGGCGCAGAATCCCGTCATCCGGACTTCCTATACGCCGGATCCGGCACCATACGTGCACGGAGAAAAGCTCTACCTGGCCGTGGACCACGACGAGGACGATGCCACCTACTTCAAGATGAAGGACTGGCAGCTCTATGTCACGGAGGATATGGCCAACTGGACCTATCTCGGCACGCCGGTCTCCACGGCGACCTTCCCCTGGGCTTTCCAGGGGGACCGTGCCTGGGCTTCGCAGCTGGTCGAGCGGGGCGGAAAGTGGTATTGGTATGTCTGCCTGACGGAGGCCGCCACGCACGCCGACGCGCTGGCGGTCGCCGTGGCGGACGATCCGCAGGGGCCTTATGTGGACGCCATCGGCGGGCCGCTGGCGACAGGTTTCGCCTTCATCGACCCGAGCGTATTCATCGACGACGATGGCTCCGCCTGGCTCGTTTGGGGCAACAAAGGCTGCTGGTACGGCCGCCTGGGCGAGGATATGGTTTCTTTCCCGGACGGCTGGCGGGAGATGCCCGGCTGGGGCGACCCGGCCTGTTTCGGGCCCGAGTCCCTGAAGCCGGACTGGTCCGACGGCGGCCGGGAAAAGATGATGGTCGGCTATGAGGAGGGGCCCTGGCTGTACAAGCGGGACGGGATCTATTACCTGTCCTATCCGGCCGGCGGCGTACCCGAGCATATGGCGTATTCGACCGCCACGTCCCTCCACGGGCCCTGGCAGTACCGCGGCCGCATCATGGACGAGGCGGAGAACAGTTTCACCATCCACGGAGGCAACGTGGATTTCCGGGGACATCATTATATGTTCTATCACAACGGCGCCCTGCCCAACGGCGGCGGCTTCCACCGCTCCGCCTGCGTGGAGGAATTCGAATTCGGCCCGGACGCCGGCATCCCCTTCATCCCTTTCACGAAGAAGGGCGTGGAGCCGCTGGGCACGGTCAATCCTTACCAGATGGTACAGGCCGAGACTATGGCCAGCTCCTGGGGGTTGAAGACGGACCGCGAGGACGGCAAGCGCCACTGGGTCACGTCCGTGCACAACGGCGACTGGCTCTGCGTGCGCAATGTGGATTTCGGCGACAGCCCGGCCGTGCTGGTGTCGCTGGAAATGCTGAATTTCAAGAACCCGGGCACGGTGGATTTCTTCCTCGATGAGATGGGCGGAAACGCCATCGCCTCCGTGCCGGTAAACGGGGAGAATATGCTGGTCAAGGCGCCCGTGAGCGAGCGCGCCAGGGGCTTGCACGACCTCTACCTGCTCTTCCGGGGCGGGGACGGGGAGCTGTTCGACCTGGACTGGTGGGTGTTCAACAACCACCTGAACATGCCCCTGATCCAGACAAAGTACACCGCGGATCCGGCTCCGATGGTCTATGACGGCACGGTCTATCTGTACACCACCCACGACGAGGACGGGGCCGACGGTTTCGAGATGTTCGACTGGCTGCTGTACACCAGCACCGATATGGTGAACTGGACGGACCACGGCGCCGTGGCCTCCCTGGACGATTTCGCCTGGTATGAGGGCAAGAACGGCGCCTGGGCCGAGTGCGTGGTGGAGCGTGGCGGCAAGTTCTATATGTATTGTCCGATCCACGGCCACGGCATCGGCGTGCTGGTCGCGGATTCGCCCTTCGGGCCGTTCGAGGACCCGCTCGGCGAGCCGCTCGTGTGGCAGAAGGAACATTGGGAAGACATTGATCCATCGGTGTTTATCGATGACGACGGGCAGGCCTATATGTACTGGGGCAACCCGAATGTCTATTGGGTGAAGCTGAACGAAGATATGATCTCCACCAGCGGCCCCATCCACAAGCTGGACTACCGGATCGCGCATTACCAGGAGGGACCCTGGTTCTACAAACACGACGGGCATTATTATCTGGCCTTCGCCTCGACCTGCTGCCCGGAGGGCATCGGCTACGCGATGGCGGACAGCCCGGAGGGGCCGTGGAAGTCCATGGGGCACATTATGGACCGCACCTGGCGCACCCGGGGCAACCATCCCGGCATCATCGAGTACAAGGGGCAGTCCTACATCTTCGGTCTCAACTACGACCTGATGCACCTGGAGACCTTCAAGCACCACGAGCAGCGGAGCGTTTCCGCCGCCCCGATGTACTACGAGGCCGACGGCTCCATCCGCAAGGTCCCGTACTGGCTGGACAACGTCCTGGAGCAGATCGAGCCCTTCGATCCTTTCCGGAAGGTGGAAGCGGAGACAATGGCCTGGGGCTACGGTCTCAAGACCCGCAAGGATGCCGGGCGCGGCATCGTGCTGAACAACATCGACGCGGGGGAGCACCTGCTCGTGAAGGGGGTCGGTTTCGGCGCCCGGGGCGCCCGTTCGCTGACGGTCTGCGTGAATGCGCCCGCCGCGGCCGGGATCGAGGTGCACCTGGATGCTCCGGACGGACCTCTTGCCGGCACGCTCGCGCTCAAGCCCGGCAAGGGCTGGACGCAGCAGACCTGCCGCCTGAGCGGCGCCAAAGGGGTGCACGACCTGTATTTCGTGTTCACCGGAGGCGGCTTCGAATGGGACTGGTGGATAATGAAATGATCGCGATATGAGAAGGTTCCTTATGCTGTGCGCCGTCCTGCTGGCGGCGGCCTGCTCGCGCCCGACCACGCCCTGTGTCAATCCGTTGACCTATACGGATATTCCGGACAACGACGTGGTCCGGGTGGGGGCGGACTACTATATGATCAGCACGACGATGTATTTCTGTCCCGGTGCGCCCATCATGCATTCCCGGGACCTCGTGCACTGGCGGATCGTGGACTATGTCTACGACTGCCTCGAGGATGACGACGTCTATAATCTCCGGAATGGCCGCAACGCCTACGGCAAGGGCCAGTGGGCGGCTTCGCTGCGCTACGAGGGCGGGCGCTGGTATGCGCTCTTCATCGCGAACGACCAGGGCAGGACCTATGTCTATTCCGCGCCGGAGATCGGCGCGAAATGGGAACGCAAGGTCATCGAACGGCCCTTCCACGACGCCTCGCTCCTCTTCGAGGACGGCCGCGTGTACGTGGTCTGGGGCAACGGGGACATCCGCATCACCGAGCTGGAGCCGGATTTCTCCGGCGTCAAGGAGGGCGGGGTGGACCAGCTGCTCTTCTCCTGCCCCCGCGAGGGCTATATGCTCCGGGCGGAGGGCGCGCACATTTATCATATCGGTGACTGGTACTACGTCCTCGTGATCGACTGGCCCTCCGGCGGCGTACGCACGGAGACCTGCTGGCGCAGCCGCGAGCTGCTCGGCACCTACGAGCCGAAGACCATCCTGCAGGGCAAGTTCGACGGCCGGCAGGACGGCGTGGCGCAGGGCGCCATCTTCGATACGCCGCGCGGCGACTGGTATGCGATGATGTTCCAGGACCACGGGGCCGTGGGCCGCATTCCGACCCTGCAGCCCCTCGCCTGGGAGGACGGCTGGCCCATCCTCGGCGATAAGGGCGTGCCTGTCAAGGAGTTCAGCGTGAACCTTGCCCCGGACGGAGAGGACTATGTCCAGGCTTCCGACGAATTCGACGCCGACAAGCTGGCGCTGGTCTGGCAGTGGAACCACAAGCCGCTGGACGGCTGCTGGTCGCTGTCGGAGCGTCCCGGCTGGCTGCGGCTGACGACCGGTCAGCTCGCCACGGACCTCTCCGATGCGCGCAATACGCTGACGCAGCGGACCTTCGGCCCGGCCTGCACGAGCACGGTCCTGCTGGACGGCTCCGGCCTGCAGCCCGGCGATTTCGCCGGCCTGAGCGCCTTCCAGAGCAACCGCGCCGACATCGGCCTGCGCCGAACGGACGCCGGCCTGGAACTGTATGCCGTGCAGGCGGGTACCGAGCGTCGCGGGAGGGAGACGGTGCGCGTGCAGCGGGAGCTGCTCAGCGCCCCGGCCGCAGCCCCGCAGGTGCAGCTGCGTATCCGCTATGATTTCAACGTGGATCAGGCCTGGCTGGCCTACAGTTGGGACGGGACCGCCTGGACCGAGCTGGAAGAGCCGCTCCAGATGCGTTACACGCTGGATTATTTCACCGGCTACCGCTCCGCGCTCTACTGCTATTCAACCCTTTCTACCGGCGGCCACGCCGACTTCGACTGGTTCCACCAGGAATGACGGACGCCCTCGGGGCTGTCAGACGACTTTCCAGCGCACCCGCCAGCGGCCGTCTTCGAAGTCGTGGCTGAGGATCTTGAACACCCCGATCTCCGAGGTGTTCTTGACGTGTGCGCCGATGCAGGCGCAGGCGTCGTAGTCGCCCACGCGGACGATGCGGAGGGTTTCGGACACGTCTTCCGGCAGCTTGCCGAGGTCAACGATGGCGGCCGCCTCCGCCCGGGAGACGAAGTCGATGGTGATATCCAGGTTCCTGGAAATCACCTCGTTGACCGTCCGCTCGATCTCCGCCACCTGCTCCTCGGTGGGGCAGGCTTCCAGCTGATAGTCGCATTTGGACTTCTTCCGCTCGATGTGCGCGTTGCGCGAACGCGGGCAGCCGAAAAGGCGGACCATCGTCGCATTCAGGATGTGTTCCGCCGTGTGCATCGGCGGATACTCCTCCTTGTTGTGTGCATTCAGTACAGGTTCCATGGCCTAGGTAATTCGCTGCTTTCGTATTCCTGCGCTTCTATTTCGATTCTCGTCGCTCCGAAGTGCTCCTTGGCGGCCTCGATCCCGGCCAATAAAGTGACAATCTTCTTCGTGTCCCAAAGATAACAAAAATGATTATCTTCGCTACATGATGCTGCGTCTGCTACATATCGGAATCGCACTGTCATTGATCGGCGCCCTTATAAACCCTGATGCCATGTCCCGCTACCCGGAAACCCAGAAAGTGAGAAAGCCCGCCGTCGCGGGGTCTTTCTATCCCTCCTCCGCCAAGGAAATCAACGCCCTGCTGGATGCCTGGCTGCATCCGACGGGAGACAAGGCCCCGCAGGCACTCGTCGTGCCCCACGCCGGCTATGTTTTCAGCGGCGAGGTGGCCGCTTCGGCCTTCAACCGCATCCCCCGGGGACATAGCTACAAGCGGATTTTCCTGCTGGGGCCCAGCCACAGGATAGGGTTTGCCGGGGCAAGCGTAGATACCCTTTATGCCTTCGCGGAGACGCCACTGGGGCAGGTGCCCATCGACGTGTCCCTGGGAAAGGAGCTCATCAGCAGGGGAGATGGCATTTTCACTTCCCGCAGCGACGCGCACGGCGCGGAGCATTGCCTGGAGGTCCAGCTGCCGTTCTTGCAGAAGGTTTTTGACGAGGTGCCGCCGGTCGTGCCCATCGTGATCGGGACGCAGCGCCTGAACGCCCTCGAGATGATCGCCGATGTCCTGGAGCCGTATTTTACCGGGGAGAATCTCTTCATCGTCAGCACGGATTTTTCCCATTATCCTTCCTATGAGGATGCGAAGGCTTCCGACCTTTATATGGCGGAAACTATCTGCGAGGGCGGCCTGGAGGCATTCCTGAAAGGGATTTCGCATATACGGACCCAGGATTATGCGGGGCAGGCTACGCCGGCTTGCGGTGCCTGCGCCATCGCCGTTCTCCTGTCGCTGATGGACGCGCAGGGCCGGGACCGCTTCTCGGCAGAGCACGTGATGTACCGCAATTCGGGCGATTCCCCGTATGGGGAGAAAGACCGGGTGGTCGGGTACAATGCCATTGTCTTCAACCGCCTGGACGATAAGGCGCCGGATGCGCCTGACGACCCTCTTTTCCATTTCTCGGAAGAGGAGAAAAGGGCGATGATCGCCACCGCGCGCTCGGCCATCTATGCCTCCCTCCGGATGGATTACGACGGGGACGACACCCCGGTGGGCGTCTTGAAGGAGAAGGGCTACGGGGTGTTCGTGACGCTCCATCTGGACGGACGGCTTCGCGGCTGCATCGGCCGCTTCGTCTCAGACGACAGCCTTTGCGCCACCATCCGGGAGATGGCGAACAGCGCCGCATTCTCGGATCCCCGTTTCCCGTCGCTTTCCCGAAATGAAGCTTCCCGGGTGGACATCGAGGTCTCGGTCCTGTCTCCCTTGAAGAAGATAAACTCCATCGAGGAGTTCCGGCTGGGCCGGGACGGCATCTATATGATGAAGGGCGCCCGCCACGGGACCTTCCTGCCGCAGGTGGCCGAGGAGACCGGCTGGGATACGGAAGAGTTTCTGGGCCATTGCGCCCGGGACAAGGCCGGGATCGGCTGGAACGGATGGAAGGACGCCGACCTCTACACCTATCGGACGGAGGTCGTGAAGGAGTCGGACCTGCGATGACGGAGGCCCGGTTCTATACGGTGCTCGAGGACGGGGTGCAGTGTCTGCTCTGTCCGCATCGCTGCCGCATCCGGGAAGGCGGCAGGGGAGTCTGCCGCAGCCGGGAATGCCGTGGCGGCAAGCTATATGCCCTCTCCTATGGCAGGCCCTGTGCGCTTGCCGTCGATCCCGTGGAGAAGAAGCCCCTGAACCATTTCCTGCCCGGGACGTATTGCCTTTCCATCAGTTGTACGGGTTGCAATCTCTCGTGCCGGTGGTGCCAGAACAGCGATATCTCCCAGGTAGCTCCCGAGGACGCGGACAGCACGGCCCTTTCGCCTGCCGAGGTGGTCGGAACGTGCGTCAGGCGCGGCCTTCCGGCTATCGCCTACACGTACACCGAACCCTTCACCTGGTGGGAGTATATGTATGACGTGGCGGTGCTCGCGCACGGGCGGGGCCTGAAGAACATCCTGGTCTCGGCGGGATATGTGGAAAAGGAGCCCCTGCGGGCGTTGCTGCCCTACATCGATGCCGCCAACATCGACATCAAGGCCCTGGACGAAGACATCTGCCGCAAATACTGCGGGGCCTCCCCGGCTCCTGTTTTGGAGAACATTCTCGCGATGAAGGAGGCGGGGGTGCATATCGAGATAACGAACCTCCTCGTCACGGGCGTGAACGATTCGGAACGGCAGGTGCGCGCGCTCTGCAGATGGATGGTGGAAAACGGTCTTCAGGACGTTCCGCTGCATCTGAGCCGGTACTTTCCCCGCTATCGGTTCACCGAGGCGCCTCCAACCCCGGGGCCGACGCTCGTCAGGGCGCGAGAGCTCGCCCTGTCGCTCGGGATCGGGACGGTTCATTTAGGCAACGTCTGACGGATTTTTGCAAGGAAAAGGCGGTTTTTTTCTCGCGCGCAAGAGAAATATTTCTTAAATTTGTGTGCTTAGCGTGAAACCAAGAGATTAAAACACGATATGAAAACCGCAAAAACTCTGCTGCTGGCGCTCTGCGCCGTCCTGGCCCTCTCCTGTGCGAAGGATGAAGGCGACCGTATCTACAAACTCAAGAACAACGCCGGGATGGAAGTGACCGTCACCAACTTCGGCGCCCGCATCGTCTCCGTCGTCCTGCCGGACAAGGACGGGGTCAAGCGCGACGTGGTGCTGGGCTTCGACACGGTCGAGGAGTATTATCCCGAGAACAACCAGAGCGACTTCGGCGCCGCCATCGGCCGCTATGCCAACCGCATCGGCCAGGGCAAGTTCACCCTCGACGGGGTGGAATACGACCTGCCGAAGAACAATTTCGGGCATTGCCTGCACGGCGGCCCGACCGGCTGGCAGTACAAGTCATTCAAGGTCATCGAGGCCGATGCGCGCCATATCCGCCTGCGCGTCGATTCTCCGGACGGGGACAACAATTTCCCGGGCGCCGTCACGGCGTTCGTGACCTACACCCTCACCGACGACAACAAGATCGACATCGCCTATGAGGCCACTTCCTCGGCCCCGACGATCATCAATATGACCAACCACTCCTATTTCAACCTTTCCGGCGATCCCGCGAACCACAGCATCTGCGACGACGACCTGTACGTCAACGCCTCGCAGTTCACCCCGGTGGACGACACCTTCATGACCACCGGCGAGATCCTGCCCGTGGCGGGCACCCCGATGGACTTCACGGAGTTCCACCGGATCGGCGAGCGCATCACGGACTTCTCCTACGAGCAGCTCAAGAACGGCAACGGCTACGACCACAACTGGGTGCTCGACACCCGCGGGGACGTGAGCCAGGTGGCGGCCGAGGTGTACTGCCCGCAGACCGGCATCGACCTTAAGGTCTATACCGACGAGCCTGGCATCCAGGTCTATACGGGCAACTTCCTCGACGGCACCGTGACCGGCAAGGGCGGGGTGGTCTATCAGCAGCGCCACGCCATCTGCCTGGAGACCCAGCACTATCCCGACAGCCCCAACAAGCCGCAGTGGCCGTCCGTGGTGCTCCGTCCCGGCGAGACCTACCACAGCCGCTGCATCTTCGCCTTCAGCGTGAAATAAACCAAAACCTTTACCGATATGTTGAAATTTCTGCCCCTTCAGGTCGCTGACCTGAACCGCATTTCCCTCGCGTCCTGGGACTGGATCGTCATCGGAATCTTCTTCCTGGCGATGGTCTGGATCTGCTGGGACGTCTCCCGCAAGAAGAAAGAGACCTCGGGCGACTACTTCCTGAGCGGCCGTACGGCCACGTGGATCGCCATCGGCGCATCCATCTTCGCCTCCAACATCGGCTCGGAGCACCTCATCGGCCTGGCCGGCACCGGCGCTTCCGCCGGAATGGCCCAGGCCCACTGGGAGATCCAGGGCTGGATGATCCTCATCCTGGGCTGGGTCTTCGTCCCGTTCTACGAGCGCAGTATGGTCTATACGATGCCGGAGTTCCTCGAGAAGCGCTACAACAAGGAGAGCCGCGGCATCCTGACCTGGCTGTCCCTGGCCAGCTACGTCCTCACCAAGGTGTCCGTGACCGTCCTCGCCGGCGGCCTCGCGCTGAACACCCTGCTGGGCATCAACTTCTGGGTGGCCGCCCTGGCCCTCGTGATCATCACCGCCATCTACACCGTCATCGGCGGTATGGAGTCCGTGCTGAAGACCTCCGTCCTCCAGACGCCCATCCTGCTGCTCGGCTCGCTGGTCATCCTCTGGCTCGGCCTGCGCGAACTCGGCGGCTGGAACGCCATGATGGACATCTGCAACGCCCAGCCCGTCAATGAGTACGGCGACACGATGACCGACCTGATGCGCAGCGGCCAGGACAAGGAATTCCCGTGGTACGGCGCCCTGTTCGGCTCCGCCATCATCGGCTTCTGGTACTGGTGCACCGACCAGTTCATCGTCCAGCGCGTCCTCTCCGGCAAGAGCCAGAAGGAGTCCCGCCGGGGCACCATCTTCGGCGCCTACCTCAAGCTCCTGCCCGTGTTCCTGTTCCTGATCCCTGGCATGATCGCCTTCGCGCTCACCAAGACCCCGGATTCCCAGATCGGTCAGACCCTGGCCGTCGCCCTCGGCGTCCGGCCGGACGGCACCGTCGCCAATCCGGACATCGCCTTCCCGATGCTGGTCAACACCCTGCTGCCCGTGGGCCTCAAGGGTGTGGTGATCTGCGGCATCCTCGCCGCCCTGATGAGCTCCCTGGCCTCGCTGTACAACTCCTCCGCGATGCTGTACACGATCGACATCTACAAGCGCAATCACCCTGACACCGATGAGAAGAAGCTCGTGCGCATCGGCCGTATCGCCACCGTCGTGGTGGTCGTGCTCGGCGTGCTGTGGATCTTCGTCATCCAGCGTATGGGCAAGAGCCTGTACAATTACATCCAGAGCGTGCAGAGCCTGCTGGCTCCGGCCATTGCCGCGGTGTTCCTCCTCGGCGTGTGCTGGAAGAAGACGAGCCCGAAAGCCGGTATGTGGACCCTCATCGTGGGCCTGGTGCTCGGCTTCACCCGCCTGATCACGATGATCATCAACCCGGCCTCGCACAACGTCTTCACCTTCATCTTCAACGAACTGAACGTGTACGCCTTCTGCGTGTGGATGTTCCTCTTCTGCGTGGTCCTCGCCATCGTGGTGTCGCTGCTGACCCCGAAGCCGACGGAGAAGCAGGTGGAGGGCCTGTGCTTCGGCACGGCCACGCCTGAGCAGAAAGCCGCCACCCGTGCATCCTGGGGCAAGTGGGACATCATCCATACCTGCATCATCCTGGCCTTCACGGTCGCGTTCTACATCTACTTCTGGTAGTCTATGCTCGAGAGCCTGAAAGAAAAGGTCTGCAAGGCCAATCTGGACCTCGTGAAGCACGGGCTGGTGCTCTTCACCTGGGGCAACGTGTCCGCCGTCGACCGCGCGGGCGGGCTGGTGGTCATCAAGCCCTCCGGCGTATCTTACGACGATATGAAGCCCGCCGACATGGTCGTGGTGGACCTGGACGGCAAGGTGGTGGAGGGGAGCCTGAATCCCTCTTCCGACACGCCTACCCACGTGGAGTTGTACAAGGCTTTCCCGAACATCGGGGGCGTGGTGCATACGCATTCCACCTTCGCCACCGCCTGGGCGCAGGCCGGGCACGAAATCCCGAGCCTGGGCACCACGCACGCGGACTACTTCCACGGCGCCATCCCCTGTACGCGGGCGATGAAGAAGGCGGAAGTGTTCGGGGCTTATGAGAAAGAGACGGGCAAGGTCATCGTCGAGTGCTTCAAGTCCCTGAATCCGGACGACACGCCCGCGGTGCTGGTCCGCAACCACGGCCCCTTCGCCTGGGGCACGGACGCCGACAACGCGGTGCACAACGCCGTGGTGCTGGAAGAGGTCGCGAAGATGGCGTACCTGTCCATCGACATCCACGTGGCCGACCAGCTGAAAGGCATCTATCTGCCGGATTTCTCGCCCAAGATGAGCAAGTACCTCATCGAGAAACATTACAGCCGTAAACACGGCCCCAACGCTTATTACGGACAAAAAAAGAAATAACCCAATTACATTAAAACTGACATGGCATTTGATAATTGCGAATTATGGTGGGTGACCGGTGCCCAGCTCCTCTACGGAGGGGATGCGGTGGTCGCCGTCGACGGACATTCCAAGGAAATGGTGGAAGGCCTGAACGCTTCGGGCAACATTCCCGTGAAGATCGTGTACAAGGGCACGGCCAACAGCAGCCGGGAGGTCGAGGACGTGATGAAAGCCGCGAACAATGATCCCAAGTGCGTCGGCATCATCACCTGGATGCATACCTTCTCTCCGGCCAAGATGTGGATCAAGGGCCTCCAGGCCCTGGAGAAACCGCTTCTCCACTTCCATACCCAGTACAACGCCGAGATTCCCTGGGACAAGATCGACATGGACTTCATGAACCTGAACCAGAGCGCCCACGGCGACATCGAGTTCGGCCACATCTGCACCCGTATGCGCGTTCCGCGCAAGGTGGTCGTCGGCTATTGGAAGAGCCCCGAGGCCCAGAAGAAGATCGCCGTGTGGGCCCGCGTGGCCGCCGGCGTCGCCGACGCCAAGAACGTCCGCTGCCTGATGTTCGGTATGAATATGAACAACGTGGCCGTCACCGACGGCGATCGCGTGGAGTTCGAGCAGCGGCTGGGCTATCACGTCGATTACTACCCGGTCTCTTCCTTGATGGAATACTACAAGAAGGTCACCGACGCCGAGACCGACGCCCTGGTGGAGGAGTACAAGAAGCTCTACACCGTCAAGATCGACGAATCCGGCGAGAAGGTCTATTGGGAGAAGGTGCGCAATTCCGCGAAAGCGGAGATCGCCTTGCGCCGCGTGCTGAAGGACGAGGGCGCCACGGCGTTCACGACCAACTTCGACGACCTCGGCGACGCCGACGTGGACGCCCCGGACTTCTGCGGCTTCGACCAGATCCCCGGCCTCGCCTCGCAGCGTCTTATGGAGGAGGGCTACGGCTTCGGCGCCGAGGGCGACTGGAAGACCGCCTGCCTGTACCGCACGCTCTGGGTGATGTCCCAGGGCCTGCCGACGGGCTGCTCCTTCCTCGAGGACTACACCCTCAATTTCGCGGGCGACCGCTCTTCCTGCCTGCAGAGCCATATGCTGGAGATCTGCCCGATGATCGCCAGCGACAAGCCGAAGCTGGAGGTGCACTTCCTCGGCATCGGCATCCGCAAGCAGCAGACCGCCCGTCTGGTGTTCACCTCCAAGACCGGCCCCGGCATCAAGGCCACGGTCGTGGACCTGGGCAACCGTTTCCGCCTGATCGCGCAGGACGTGGAGTGCATCGAGCCCAAGCCGATGCCCAAGCTCCCCGTCGCCTCCGCCCTCTGGGTCCCGCAGCCGACCTTCGAGGTGGGCGCCGGCGCCTGGATCCTGGCCGGCGGCACGCACCACTCCGCCTTCAGCTACGACATCACCGCCGACTACTGGGATGACTTCGCCGAGATGACCGGCATCGAGTTCGTCCACATCAACAAGAACACCACCATCCCCGAGTTCAAGAAGGAACTCAGGATGAACGAGGTGTACTACATGCTCAACAAGGCGCTCAAGTAGCCATGGACCCGAGAATAACCATCGAATCCGGAAAAGCGGTCCTGGGCATCGAGTTCGGCTCCACCCGCATCAAGGCGGTGCTGATCGACCAGGACCACTGTCCCATCGCCCAGGGCAGCTACGAGTGGGAAAACCAGCTCGTGGACGGCCTGTGGACCTACAGCAAGGAGGTCATCTGGTTCGGCCTGCAGCAGTGCTACGCCGACCTCCGCGAAGACGTCCGCCGCCTGTATGACGTGGAGATCGAGCGTCTCGCCTCCATCGGCATCAGCGCGATGATGCACGGCTACATGCCCTTCGACGCGGAGGGTCACCTCCTGGTCCCCTTCCGCACCTGGCGCAACACGAACACGGGTCCCGCCGCCGCGGAACTCTCCAAGCTGTTCGTGTACAACATCCCGCTGCGCTGGAGCATCTCCCACCTGTACCAGGCCATCCTGAACAAGGAGGAGCATGTCCCGCAGATCGCCTATTTCACCACCCTGGCCGGTTACATCCACTGGAAGCTCA